>Ga0315291_10002602_pt1 | contig 23560 bp, 25 predicted proteins | sample YL17G12_20_MG_FD_203070 | JGI IMG/M metagenome (GOLD analysis project Ga0315291, IMG submission 203070) | Sediment microbial communities from Yellowstone Lake, YNP, Wyoming, USA - YL17G12_20 | ecosystem: Environmental > Aquatic > Freshwater > Lake > Sediment | place: USA: Wyoming | collected... | reverse complement strand
TTTCTTTCTTCAAAAACAATAAGAGTTCTGGATTATCGCGCGGGCTGTGTTTTTTCAAGCACACGTATGATATTAATAAAATATGGTCCTTTTGTTGATAGTCTAATTTCAGCAGTATCTTTCTCGTGTAATACAATTTCACGCTCGCCATCCAGCGCCAACACCGCAGGGCGGTGGTTAACCAAAGCTATCGTCTGGTCAGGCTGCAGCATTTGGAACTCATCCACGCAGACTTCATGAATCAGGCCAGGTCCAATAGCCGCTTGCACACGGTAACAGCAGCCATCCTTTTTTATAGTCGCAATTGCGCCGTGAGGTGAATATCGATCTACTGTCTGGTATTTACCGATTATCGAGGTAAAGCTAATATTGGTAGGAGGCGCTCTAGTAACTGCGACCTGAAGCAAATTATCAGGCTCCCAGACTGCGCGTGAGCCTACGTGTTGGTCGGCGATAACCGCAAGGTCTACGAGCGTAGTATCCACGAACATACTATTGACAAACACATCCAGTTTCTTTTGTCGGTCAAGCAGCTCCTTCCTTTTTTCAGCAGGTATTATCGAAAAATGTCCAGCCGCAAGTCCAGCGATAGTGCCTTCAATAAATTCAGGAATGACATTGTTTGTACCTGTGGAAATAGGCATCAGCGGCACCTCGCCGGAACCCTTGGAAGCTACCCTTACAGTGCCATCTCCACCCAAAGTGATGATGCAGTCCGCACCCCACTCTCGCATCATTTCAGCCGCGCAGGTTGAATCCACGCCGGAATCGTCCAGTTACATATCCAGGATAGAAACATTCCCCACAACCTCCGGGAAGCGGTACTTCAAATCGTGGACACTCTGATTGCCGATCCCGTAACGGTCCGGCATAATCATCACTTCGCGGGCGCCGACTGCATGAGCGCCAATCAAGACACGTTTGACAATATTGACCTTTTCACGGTTGCTTACAACTAGCGCCTGGACAACCAACCTGCGGATATCCTTGCCGGAGGTTGGATTGGCGATGATTCCGATTTTTCGCATATAGATACAGGTCTTTTTAATTTTTGCGCATACTATGCTGATTGGCGTTCCATCACACGATTGACTGCGTCAACAATTTTCTCCACCGATGGCAACACGCGCTGTTCAAGCACCGGGCTAAAGGGCATGGGAACATCTTCCGAGGTGACCCTGATCACCGGCGCGTCAAGGTAATAGAGCGCTTTTTCAGCAGCGATAGCTGCAATTTCTGAACTGACGCTGCATTCCCGCCAGGTTTCCTGAACTACCACCAGGCGGTGTGTTTTTTGGATTGACATGAGGATTTTCTTTTCATCCAGCGGGTCCACGGTGCGCAAATCGATAATTTCCACATTTACACCCCGGGCGGCCAGTTGCTCGGCAGCTTTCAGGCAGAACGATACCATATAGGCATAGGTTACGATGGTCACATCCGTGCCTTCACGTACAACCATAGCTTCACCCAGCGGAATAGTGTATTCCTCTTCCGGCACTGGTCCTTTGACTCCATACAATTTCTTATGCTCAAAGAACAACACTGTATTGTTATCCCGGATGGCGCTCTTTAACAACCCCTTTGCGTCATAGGGAGTGGCAGGTGTAACTACTTTAATTCCCGGTACAAAGGAAAACAGCGATTCAAAACTGTTGCTGTGCTGCGCTCCGGCTGAAAGGTATGCGCCGATGGGCGCGCGGATGACCAACGGCATTTCCAGTACGCCGCCGAACATATAACGCATCTTGGCTGCCTGATTAATAATCATCTCCGATGGGAGAGTGATCCAGTCTGAAAATTGCAGTTCAATCACCGGGCGAATGCCGGTGGCTGCTGCGCCAACACCCAAACCGACATAACCCAATTCGGCTATGGGCATATCCATAATGCGTTCCGAGCCAAATTCTTCAAACAGACCTTTAGTCACGCCATTTGCGCCGCCATAATGGCCAATGTCAATACCCCACAGCACCACGTTCTTGTCTCTGCGCATTTCTTCCGCGAGAGCTTCACCCAATGCCTGGTTATAAAAGAGTTCTCTCATTTTTTCTCCTGATTCCATAGTCTCTGACGTGATTAAGCCCATAAACCTTCAAGGGCAGTCTCGGGGTCGGGTAGCGGGCTGGTACGCGCAAATTCGACCGCTTCAGTCAATTCCTTCTTTACACCTTCTTCAACTTTATCTGCTTCAGCATCTGTCAGAACCCCCTGATCAATCAATTTTTTGCGGAAAGGCTCGATGGGTTCTCGTTTCAACCATTGCTGCACCTCTTTCGGCGGACGGTAAGTATCCTGCTCGCCTTCAAAGTGAGCACGCCAGCGATAAGTCTTGCACTCGATAAGCGTAGGACCTTCTCCCCGACGGGCACGCTCAACCGCTTCTCTAACTGCCTCATATACAGCAACCACATCATTGCCATCCACTACCAAACCGGGCATTCCATAAGCTGCCGCTCTATCCGCAATATCTTCTATATTGCGCACATTGGTCTGGCGCGTGCTGACGCCGTAAAGGTTATTTTCGCAAATATACACCACAGGCAGATCGAACACGCTCGCAATGTTGACTGCTTCATGAAAAGTGCCTTCACTTGCGGCGCCATCACCAAAGAAACAGGCAGCTACCTGGCCTGATTTACGGTATTTTGCTGAAAGCGCCGCTCCAGTAGCTATAGGTATTCCACCGCTAACAATACCGTTAGCACCAAGGATGCCCAATTTCGGCCAGGCGATGTGCATTGAGCCGCCTTTTCCCTTGTTGTATCCAGTCGCTTTGCCATAAAGTTCAGCCATCATATATTTCATCTCGCCACCCTTGGCCAGGATGTGGCCGTGGCCGCGGTGGGTGCTGGTAATGTAATCGTCATCCTTAAGCGCAGCGCATACCCCGGCAGCGATAGCTTCTTCACCGAGATAAAGGTGCACAAATCCAGGCAGTTCACCTGCCGCGAATAGTTCTTTCACTCGGTTCTCAAAATAACGGATCCGCAGCATAGTGTGATACATGTGGATCAATTTTTCTTTTGGAATCTCCATTGTTACTCCTTTTTCTTATATTTCCGGCTCTAGTTTACTTTTTGGATCAATACATTTCACTAATGATTATGTATCCATAAACTCACCGCCGGATACTACCAGCTGCTCGCCAGTGATATGCGAAGCCAGTTCTGACGCCAAAAAAACCGCCGCGTTAGCCTGGTCTTCCGGTAACGCCATTTTGCCCAAGGGTGTACGCTCTTCAAGAATTTTCTTTAATCCAGGTTCCGCTACAAACACCTCACGCAACATTTCGGTGTCGGTCGCACCGGGCAGGATGCAGTTGACCCGAATGCCATATTTACCGAGCTCCAATGCCATCATACGCGTCAGGCCGATCACCGCGGACTTGGAGGAATTGTAAGCAGTCCCGCCCGGGTCAGGTTTCTTGCCTGAAGCGGAGGACATGCTGATGATGCAACCACCATGCCCCTGGCTGATCATTTGTTTAGCCGCAGCCTGTGAACACAGGAAATTTCCGCGGACATTGACATCATATACCAATTCAAAATCTGTAAGCGGGAATTCGATAAAGGGGTGCGAACGGTGGATACCGGCATTATTGATTAAAATGTCCAGCTTTTTAAATTTACCCACCGCGGTTTTAATTGCCTGATCAACACTTTTCGGGTTGGATACATCCAACACTACCGCAACAGCTGAACCAGGCGACTTAGTGTTGATCTGAGCAGCGGTTTCTTCTCCCCAATCTCCTTTAACATCGCCCACAACCACTTTGGCACCCTGGTTGACAAAAACCTGAGCCATTGCTTTGCCAATTCCTCGCCCGGCTCCGGTGATGAGGGCAACTTTTCCTTCAAGTAATTTCACATAAACTCCTGTCTTCTTCTCTCTTAACCTTTGATTAACTTTAAGGCCGCCACTGCGGCTTCTTTTGATGAACCAACAGGTTCAAATTCCAATCCAACATAATGTTTGTAACCTGCGTTTCTTAATTTATCGAGCACTACCGGATAATTAATTTCTCCTGTGCCAGGCTGGTGCCGACCGGGCACATCCGCCACATGCACATGGCCAATCACATCCAGATTTTTTGTCAACCGTTCTATCAAATTGCCTTCGGTGATTTGCTGATGGTAAATATCAAACAGCAAGCGAAGATTTGGGCTATTGACCTTGTGAATAAGATCAAAACCAACTTCAGAACTTTTAAGCCAGTAGCCGGCATGATCAACCAGGTTGTTGAGTGGTTCCAGCACCAGGGTCACCCCCGCTTTTTCTGCCAGGGGCGCAATTTCCTTCAGGCCATCCAGAACACTCTGGTATTTTTCTTTCTCTCTCAATTCAGGAAATTGAAATTTCACGCTGCGATCATCACCCAGTTCGTCAGTCAGGATAAACATTTTTTTTACACCCATTTCCAATGCCATATCAAGTGATTCCTGAATTCCTTTGATAAAGCTAACTCGATGGGCTGGATTAATCAGCGTGCCACCACGGTTAGACTGGAAGGTGGCAATCTCGATGCCTGTTTCATTCGCTGCCTTCTTAATAGCGGGCATATCTTTATTATCCCAGTTCCAGAATTCCACCGCATCAAATCCCTGCTCTTTCGCAATCATAATGCGGTCGAGGAATGGATACTCGTTGTAAATCATTTCAATACATACAGAGGCTTTCATTTTTTCTCCTTTTTTAATGGGTTTTATTACTGGATAAAAACTGAGCATGATTCTCGCTCAATCAAATGAGCTTTAAGAACCATACGTTTAAAATCAGGTTCGATCTCATGATTACGTTTCAGCTTCTGTTTTATTTGGATACGATCAACCAGCAGGTCCACAGCCATTTCTGCCATATCCCCAATAGGTTGGGCCATGGTCGTCAGCGCAGGATAGGCCGTTTTGGATAAGGGAATATTGTCAAATCCTACCAGAGAAATTTGTTCCGGGATCTTTTTCCCGTACTCTTGAATGGCACGAATAGCGCCTAACGCCATCATGTCATTGCATACAAATACTGCAGTTGGAGGTTCAGGGTTGTTCAGAAGATCCCGCATACATATTTCACCACTTTCATATCGGAAATCACCTTGACGGATAAGAGACTCATCAATTGGAATGCCAGCATCTTTTAAAGCATGCTTATATCCTTCCACGCGCAACGCGCTGGGAGTCGTCAGTGATGGACCTGTAATACAGGCAATGCGTTTGTGGTTGAGGGTTATCAAATAGTGGGTGGCGTCATAACCTCCCTCATGGTTGTCAATTAGAACAACATCAGAGGTAAGACTGGGGATATCACGGTCAGCAACTACAATTGGAATATCCATTTCCAATTGTTTAAAAATATTTTGCTTCTCAGTGCCTGCGGAAATAAAGATAATTCCATCAACCTGCTTCTCAAGCAAAACATCAATGTACCTTTTTTCCTTCTCACGGTCGTCGTCGGTATTACACAGGATGACACTATAACCGTATTCAAAACCTTTATCTTCAATTTTTCTTGAAATTTCCGCAAAAAAGAGGTTTGAAATATCTGGTATCACAAGCCCAATGGTTCGACTACGTCCGCTACGCAGACTGCGTGCCAGGGTATTAGGCCGGTAATTGAGCGTTTCCATAGCATCGTAAACGCGCGAGCACAAGTCATCACTGACATAACGGGTTTTATTGATCACATGGGATACGGTTGTGATCGAAACTCCCGCCTTTTCTGCGACATCTTTAATATTGGTCATTATTATTTTTTTTCAACCTGTTAATATAATTTTTCCGCAGTTTTCCGAAAGAAAAACTTCAAAAGCTTTCTCAGCATCTTTTAAAGGAAACTGGTGAGTGACCACTTTATCCGCCCATAACCCTTTTCTGATAAGGGAAACCATTTCATTGAATTCATGTGTATTAAAATTTCGCGAGGCGTAAATGGTCAGTTCGCGCTGAATCATATCCCACGGATCAATAGTAAGGCTATGGCTGACCCCAATAATGGCCAAAGTACCGCGTTTCTTGACTAAACGCAGCGCCTGAAGGGCAGCTTTTTCATTACCCACACACTCAAAGCCTACAACCAGCCCTCTTCCCTTAGTCCATTCCAGAACCTTTTCTTCTGTGTCTTTGTCGGTTGGATCAAGCACCAATTCAGGCTTGTGGTACTTTCTGGCCATTTCTTGACGGTAGGGGTTCATATCAAAAACTGCCACGCGCGCACCCAGAAAAGTCGCCACCGCTGTCGCTTCAAAACCGATCGGACCTGCTCCCCATACCGCCACCTGGTCGCCAGGTTTCAGTCCCGCCCGTTTAACACCATGAAAAGCGGTACCTAAAACGTCAACCATTAACGCTCCTGTTTCTGTAGGAATATCATCCGGCATTGGTGTGCAGTTATCTTCAGGAATCAGCAGGAATTCAGCAAAACCACCATCCCATTCATATCCCGGTACCTCTAAATGGTCACAGAAATACAGGTCGCCATTCAGGCAGTGTTCGCAGGCACGGCAGGTTATATGGCAGTTGATCGCCACCCGGTCGCCCACCCGCACCCATGAAGGACGGTCCACATCCACAATCTCGCCGGCGATCTCATGACCGGGGATAGTTTTCTGCCCTTCTTCAAGCAAGGGATGTCGGTCTGTTCCGCAAATACCAGCAGCGGTTACTTTAACCACAACATTTGTCCCCTTGGGTTTGGGAGTCTGTACTTCATCTAGAGAAATTTTTCCGTTTCCCAGAAAATGAATACCGATCATTAATTTCTCCTTTATGTATCAAAATCTTTCATTCAGGACTTCTTCATAAATTGCTAGAACATTTTCTATTGGAGTGTCAGGTTGAAAATCATGTGATGGTGAAATTATGTAACCATTATATTTTCCAAGCGTTTTAATTCTTTGTCTCACTTCCGCCTTTACATCTTCTACTGTCCCATTAGGTAATGTATTTTGTTCATCAATCCCGCCAAAAAATACAATATCTTTTCCATACTCATTTCCTAATTCAAATGGATCCATTCCGGCAGCTTTCGGTTGAATAGGATTTAGAATATCCACCCCAATCTCAATTAAATCCGGGATAATTGGTCGAATTCCTCCACATGAATGATGACAATACTTCAACCCAAAGCTATGCACAGTAGACACTGTTTTTTCATAACGTGGTTTAATAAATTTTCTCCACATTTTTGGACTCATCATCATTCCTTTTTGTGATCCAAAATCATCTCCACAGAAAACTCCATCAACTTTTCCTTTTACTTTTTCCATGCATCTTTCAAGATATGCAATATTAAAATCACATGCTTTATCCAGCAAGGTTTCAGCAACATTTGGAGATATTGCTAAATCCATAAATAATTTTTCTGTTCCCCGAATAAACCTGGAAATATCATGAAATCCATTCATCATGAGGAAAATGAAAAAGCCATCAAATTTTGGTACTAAATCTGATAATGAGGCATAATCATACAAATCTAAATCTGGAGAGGGATAAGAAACTATTGTTTTATAGTCATCTATTTTTGAAAGAGGCGGATCATACATTTCAATATAGGTTCCATAAGGATATTCAAATTCTTTAAATTTTATATCCCATGCTCCTTCAATTGTGTTGTCTTTTAAGCGTTTTATCAAAGGAAAACCATACCAATTACCAATAGTCTTATCGTTCGAAGTTGGGCAACCAAGAATTACCAAATCTGCACCTAGTTTTTTTCGAAGAGCTATTTCATGATCCATCCCGAATTCTCTTGGTCCAACTTTTGTTGAATATGTGCTTGTACTGGACGGATTTGGGGGTATTTCTTTATCAATCTCTAAATAATTCACTAAACGTTCAATAACCTCATATGTTGCATCAAATGCTAGCGGCAAGCGATCAGCAGCTTTATGTTCAAGTGCTTTGAAAACCCTCTCTCTGCCCAGCATATTTATTCAAACCTTGTTTTTACAGTTTGATATATTTTTTCAGATGTAAAACCACATCGCTTAAGTAGAGTCGGGTAAGTTGCAATATGAACAAATTCATCCTGAGTACCAATTCGTACCAGCTTTACCGAAGAACCTTCTTCCGCCAAAACCTCTGCAACGGCAGATCCCAAACCACCAATCACATTATGTTCTTCGACTGTAAAAATCATGCCAGTTTCTCTGGCGACTTTGCTGACTACTTTCACATCCAGAGGTTTAAGGGTATGCATATCCAGGACGCGGGCAGAGATGCCATCTTTTTCTAATAGATAAGCCGCACCTAATGCCTCCGCTACCAATGAGCCAGTCCCAATAATTGTCAGGTCATTACCCTCTCTTAAAGTGATGGCTTTCCCAATTTCAAAATCAAATTCTTCTTTATGAACGATGGGATAGTTTTCAACTCCGGTAAAACGTAAGTAGACTGGACCTTTGTATCTGGCTGCAGCGAAAGTGGCTTTCATTACCTCTGCTCCGTCCGCAGGTGAAAGAATCACCATATTTGGAATAGCCCGCATGATGGCTACATCTTCGATGGAGTAGTGCGTGGTGCCTAAAGTGCCCATCGCATATCCAGCGTGCGAACCAATTATTTTTACATTTAGGTATGGATACGCTACATCGGTGCGAACTTGTTCGCAAACTCGCATGGAGGAAAAACAGGCAAAACTGGTAGCAAATACGGTTTTCCCATAGAGCGCCAGACCGGCAGCTACTCCAACCATATTCTGCTCCGCGATGCCTACCTGAAAAAATCGATCAGGAAATATTTTGGAAAACTCCCTGACCTTGGTGGCATCAGCCAGGTCGGCGGTGATTACCACAACATCAGGCATCTCATTTGCAACTTCAATCAAGGTTTTTCCAAAAGTCCCCCGTGCACCTAATTCAGACCAGTTTTTGGCAGTGGTTGCATTGACAGTTAGCATTTCGGCATCTCCTTCCCATCCGAAGAAAAACCTAATTCTGAATAAGCTTGTTGAGCTTGCTCACTGGTCAATCTACCGTAATGCCAGGCATTGTCATCCTCAAAAAATGAAACACCTTTACCTTTGATTGTATGTGCAATTATTACATACGGGCGCCCCACCGGCCGACTCTTCATATGCAGCGCATCCATGATTTCACCAACATCATGCCCATCAATTTCGCGTACCAGCCAACCAAAGGAGCGCCATTTTTCCGCCATATCGTCCATCTGGATGATTTCACGGCTCAGTCCGTCGCTCTGCAACCGGTTGCGATCCACAATCGCTACCAGGTTATCCAGGCGATATTGGTTGGCAGTCATCACCGCTTCCCAAACTGTACCTTCATCACATTCTCCATCCCCAAGCAAGCAGTAGACCGTAAAATTCTTTTTATCCAGCTTACCCCCCAAAGCATACCCTACAGCGATGGGAAGACCATGCCCCAGTGATCCTGTTGAAGCTTCAATCCCATAACGCAAATTCATGCAGGGATGACCAACCAAATCACTTTCATCTGTATCGAAAGTTAACAATTGCTCAACAGGAAAATACCCAGACAACGCTAAGGCTGGATAATATCCTAAAACACCATGACCCTTACTAAGGATAAAACGGTCGCGATCTTTCCATTCCGGGTTTTTAGGATCATGCTTCATGATATGAAAATATAAGGTCGCAGTAATATCGGTCATAGAATAACCAGGACCCAAATGTGCACCTGCACCCGCTTTGACCGCAACTAAACCCATATCCAAAGAAAGTTTTCGCATCATGCGGGCTTTCTCTTCGATACCGGCAATGACTTCATACCGTGTTTTTTCAGTCATTAATCCTCTTATGGATAAACAATTATTTTCATTGCCTTGCGTTGGGCAAGCAGATCCAACCCTTGATGAAGGTCTTTTAACGGCATTTTATGCGAGATCAGCCCATTCAGATCGAGAACACGGCTTTCAAGCACTTTCACCGCTGCGGGGAACGTGGCATTCGCCAACCACGCGCCGAAAATAGTTATTTCTTTAAAAGTAACCTGGCTTTGAGGAAAAGTGGCGACTGCCTGGGTGTTGACACCGAAAGCGACAATCTTGCCGCCTTTTCGTACTACTTTAATAGCATCAGCCAATCCTGAACCAGCAGCATCCACCACCACATCCGAACCAATGCCGGTATGTTGTAAAACAAATTTCTCAAAATCCTCTTTGGAAGGGTCAATAACCAGGTCAAAACCCATTTTGTGGCTGTAATCCAAACGGTAATCAGACATATCAGCGATAATGATTTTGCCGGCGCCTGCAGCCTTGAACATCTGGGCGTAAAGCTGACCAATCGGGCCAGCGCCAATCACCACCACCGATTCTCCCGGCTGCAATCGTACCTTATTGGTGCCATTAACAACATCTGCCAGCATTTCTGCAAACGCTCCGTGCTCAACCGGAACGCTGTCATCCATTTTGAACGCCAGCTTACTTGCAACCACATTGTATTCTGCGTAAGCGCCATCCACATGAATGCCGATCGCGCCAATATTCTCGCACAGATTGGGCAGGTGGATCTGGCAAAAAGTACATGTGCCACAGTAATCATTTGGCAGCACCACCACCCGATCGCCCACTTTTACATTAGTCACCTCGGCGCCTATCTCAATGATCCTGCCTACATATTCATGGCCCAGGATGGTGCCGGGTGTGGCGACATACCCGGGCGGAACTGCGACAATATGTACATCCGTACCACATATACCAACCGCTTCAACTTTCAGTTTTACCTGGTCCGGTTTGGTAATTAGCGGGATTGGTACATCCTTAAGGGTTAATTTTCCTTCGCCTTCAAAAACTGCGGCTAACATTTTTTCTGACATAGTTAATTCCTCCTTAAAATTTAAAAAGTCACCCCGGAAACCAGAATGACATTGGCATAGGGGGTGCACTCACCTGTTCGAATGATGGCACGGGATTCGGTGCTAAGGTTTTTAAATTCGTTATGCGGTACGTAAACCATATCAGCATCTTTAAAAATATCTTTGATAGTCTGGGCAAGTTTGGGATTCTTGTCCCGCAATTCTTCTGCCAGAATGATCTGCTGGACCTTTAATTCGCTGGCTACAGCTTTGGTAACATCCACGAATCCCGGCAGTCCTTGGATCACGGCGAGGTCAATCCGCCAGAGATAATCCGGGATAGGTAATCCCGCATCACAGATAGTCAGCTTATCCAGGTGTCCCATACTGGCAATGAGTTGTGAAATATCTTGGTTTAACACTCCATTTATTTTCATAAATCGACTCCTCAACGTTTGTTAATCCTTTGCGCAAACCTTTGCGCATATTTTATTTTTTTTGCGGAAATTCTATTTTCCGCAAAATTAATATTGGAAATTGCATAATACTTTTCATTATTATGCAGTTCTTTTAATAAAAAAGCTACTTTCTTTAATCAATACGAATCTTTTTATGCGGCTTTGACTTCTTCTTTTCTCATTGTTGGTGCGATATAGCGTACCTTTTGGGCTTCAACCAGCATAGCAATAATGATTATGAACCCACGAATTGTCTCAACCCAGAACACATTAACCGCTATCATGTTTAGTCCAGCGCTGATGACAGTTAGAAGAAGAACGCCGCCCAATCCGTTGATTACCTTTCCCTGACCGCCTTTTAGACTAATACCACCAATCACTGAAGCAGCCATCACCTCAAATATCATGCCGTCCCCTAACGAACTCATTGCATTGGTCAATCTCGCTGCAAGTACCCAGCCAGCAAAGGCGGCCATAAACCCACTGATCATGTAGACCTGGATAATTCTCTTCTCCGGTTTGACGCCAGATGCCAAGGCAGCGTTACGGTTTGCACCCACAGCATAAAGTTCTCGCCCAAATGGCGTATATGTAGTTATCACATATGCGATAGCAAACATGACAATCAAAACAATTACGGGCAGGGGGACAGGGCCTACTTTATGAAGACCAATTTCATTAAATGCGGGAATTTTATTATAAGCGGTTTGCCCACCATTTACTACCAACATGACACCCCGCAATGTAATCATCATGGCTAATGTTTCAACAAAATTGTTCATGCGAAATTTGGTAATCATCACCCCATTAAAAAGACCAATCAATATTCCCATCAATAGAATGATTGGGATGGCCACATAAATTGGCAGCATTAAACCGCTGCCATAAACAGGCCAACCGGACTCGTTCATAAGCCAGATTCCGATTAATCCGGCCAATCCCAAAACAGATGATGCGGAAAGGTCAAAGTTTCCTGTAATAAGCGTAAAGCTTTGGCCAATGACAAGCAACCCCAAGACTGAGGCATTTAAGAGAATATTCAGGAAATTTGCAGCACTAAAAAAGTTATTTGCCAAGTTCCCAAAGAAAATCATCACGATGGCTAATAAAAACCATATCAGATTATCCATTAATAATGGGATAAATTTCTTCGAATTCATCTAGACTAATTCTCCTTTATATTGATCTTTTTCCTATGCTTCTTTTACCTTTTGAATAGTTGATACTGATTTTCCATCAGAACCTGTACTTATAAATCGTACTTTTTGTGCATCGATCAGCATAGCTAAAAGGATAACTACACCTCTAACCGCATCAATCATGAATCCGGAAACCCTCATCAGGTTTAATCCTGAGTTAATGGATGCCAGTAGCAGAACGCCGCCAAGTGCACCGATCATTTTGCCACGGCCGCCAAAGAGAGAGATACCGCCAATCACTGCCGCGGCTTGAATTTCAAAAATCATCCCTTTACCCAGTTGTTCCATAGCAACACCAATGCGACCTAATTGCATCCATGCAGCAAAAGCAGCCAAAAATCCGCTAATCAGGTATACTTGGCGGATAATTTTTTCGGGATTAATTCCTGAAGCTAATGCGGCATCTCTATTCCCGCCTACGGCAAACATATTTCGACCAAATCGTGTGTAACTGGTAATGAATAAAGCGATGATAAAAAGAATAACCATGACTAGCACACTAATTGGCACCGGCCCGATTTTCCCTCCACCCAATGCCAGAAATGATTTTGGCATGCCGGTAATAGACTCGCCCTCATTCCATACTAAAACCATACCCCTCAGAATAATCAACATTGCCAATGTGACGATAAAGTTATTCATCTTGAGCTTTGTTATGAGAAAGCCATTTATCCACCCGATCAACAGCCCAACTGCAAACATAGCTGCAAGGCCGATAGCCGGGGAAAGCATCCAACCGCTTCCAAAGTAAGGAGCTTCAGCCGGAGTTATTAACCATGCGCCAATTATTGCAGTTAATCCAAGGGTCGATTCTGCACTAAGATCAAAATTACCTGTAATGAGGGTGAAACTCTGTCCGACAACCATGACACCCAATACGGCAGAATGAACAAGAATATTGTTAAAATTCTGTTGGGTAAAATAATGTGTTGATAATGATGAAAAAAGCGATATTGAGATTAGCAACAGAATCCAAATGAGGTTATCGAGTAAGGCAACTATGATTTTGTTTTTGTTGATTTTCATGGGTTAATTGCTTCCTTCCACAGCCCGAAGAATGTTTTCAACAGAGGTGTTTTTATCATGGGTTAAAAATTCCTTTATAATTTTTCCCTGAAACATCACTAAAATTCGGTCACACATATCCAGCAGTTCATGTATTTCTTCAGAGATAACCACAACCGCAGCGCCTTCCTGCGCAAGCTGATCTATAATACGCATGATTTCCACTTTAGCTTGAATGTCAACACCCTGAGTAGGTTCATCAAGCAGTAAGACCTTTGGTTTAACACTTGCAAGTTTCGCGAAGACAGTCTTCTGCTGGTTGCCGCCGCTCAGGAATTGAACCTGCTGATTTACAGAGCTTGCTTTTATATTCAGCTTTTTAACCATTTCATTAACCAGTTTATTTTCTTCGCCATGATCTATTAATCCCATCTTGTTGATCAATTCACGAAGAATCGGAAGGGTAATATTTTCAAAAATCGGTCGGAGACCAAAAATACCGTATCCATGTCTGTCTCTCGGCAAGTAAGCAACTCCCTGATCAAGTGCATCTCTTGGGTCTTTCCCTTTGAAATTCTTTCCCTCAATCTTTACTGAACCTGTTCCTAGATGCTCAAGACCAAACAGACCACGTGCGAATGTATCCTTTCCGCAACCCTCCAGCCCTGTCAAACCGACAATCTCGCCCTTTCTCAAGGTTAAATCGAGATTTGAGTATTCACCCGCTCTTGATAATCCCGAAACCTCCATGACTACTTTTCCGTCAAGTTTCCTGCTGGTATGCTTGAATCGTTCAACCGCCGAGCCGCTAATTAGGCGTATTAACTTGGATTGATCGAGTTCCTTAATATCATAATCACCAATTTTTTTGCCATCACGTAAAATGGTAACCGTATCGCACAATTCAAATACTTCTTCCAGGTAGTGAGAAATGTAAATGAAAGCAACGCCTGTATTACGCTGTCTACGAACAAAATCAAATAACATCTCAACTTCATTTTTCGGTAAAGGTGCGGTTGCCTCATCTAGGACTATGACTTTCGCTTTAGCAAACATCGCTTTAGCAATTTCCAGGATTTGGCTTTCCGCCACACTTAATCCCTCCACTTTTCGGGTTACATCGATATGCAAACCTAATTTTGCAAGATCCTTTTCTGCCTCTTGATTGACTTTACGCCAGTCAATAACGCCAAGTTTATTCGTTGGCATATTTCCGCAGAAAATATTCTCAGCGATGCTTAACGGTGCAATTAATTGCGAATGTTGGTGTACACAGGTGATACCCAACAGGCGCGCTGCTGTGGATGTCATTGCCTCGATCTTTTCGTTGTTAAAAAAGATATCACCGCCGTCCCGTGGATAAATACCGGTCAGGATATTAACCAAAGTGGATTTTCCGGCACCATTTTTTCCAACTAATCCTCGTATTTCGCCAGGTTTTAAAAGAAAATCAACATTATCAAGTGCTTTAACGCCAGGGAAAATTTTTACAATCCCACTCATTTCGATTATGTGACCATTATTATGATTATTCATTCCGCGTCCCTATATTAAAAAAAATTAAAAAATAAAAAAAAATTCCAAAATGATGTCCTGCGGGCAGGACATCAAACATTTCTTACCCGCAGGACATTAAAAAATATTTACTTTGAAACGTAAGGTGAGCCTTCCGGCTTAGTCCCACTCTTATCCATCAATTTCCAAGGCGCATCAGTCGCAATATTGGATTCATCCACAAGCAGTGTTGCCAGGAATAGATGGAAGTTCCCATCGGCATCCTTAGCGACTTTAGCAGGAGACCAAATCGCACCTTCCTGCACGTATTCACCCTCTTCAATGGCTTCACCCTTGAACACTTTATCCATGTAATATGTAACAACAGGGAAGTCGGAAACAGGCTGGCCACCGCATCCGTCGTGCATACCGCTCCAGATGTTTTCCAGCGCCCAAGGACCGCAGTCCACGGATGTCATGATCATGTGACCTGTTTCACCGCGAAGTGGCACTGAACCACGTACCTGCTCGAGTGCTGCTACTGTTCCTGGACCATAAACATTATCGGAATGGAAGTAAATGCCGCGCAGATCCGGTTCAGCGGTTAACACATCGATCGCGATCTGTTGACCTTTTGCCGCATCCCAGTCACCCACTTTCTGGATGACCTCAATGTCAGAATAGGTGTCCACAACACTGTGGAACCCATCACGGCGCTGCTGGCCAACATTCTGGCCGAGGTTGCCGGTGATTTCCAACACTTTACCAGCCGCTTCGCCATATTGCTCCGTCAACATATCGACCATTTTCTGGCCCGCTTGTGCGCCAGCCAGGAAGTTATCTGATTCAACGGTCATGTCGATTGAACAGCCAGCGACAGAACGGTCAATGGTGAAAAACGGCACACCGGCGGCTTTTGCTTTTTCAACTGCCGTGCAGATACCTGCGCTGTCTTCCGGGACGGTCACGATAGCATCAACACCCAAAGCAAGCAGATAGTCAATGTCATCATTCTGCTTCTGGGGATCTGCATCGGCATTTGTCGTGATGATTGCCCAGCCATTTTTATTTAAGGCTAACGCAAATGCGTCTTCAATCATTTTTTGACCGCCATACAATGCCGGAGCGGCATAACCAATTTGAATCGATGTATCCTTAGCCTCAACCTCAACCTCAACAATTTTGGTCTCAACAACGGTTTCTGTTACAACTTGTGGTTGGCACGCAGTAAGCGTGAAAACAGCAACCATTAACAACACCAACAAGAATTTTAGAGATTTCATCTTTTCCTTACTCCTTTTTAATTTTTTTTATCAGATTAGCAAATACAGATTTTACTTTTTCTATATATTCTCGCCTCCTCTCAGTTGATCATCACTTTCCCTCACCGCATTGTTTCCAACTTAGATCAAATCAGGTGTTTAAAGTTGATTATAGCAAAGGTTTGCGTAAAGGTTTGCTTATGATACGTCTAATTTGCTCGATTGTCAATATTTTTTAATAATTTTTTCATAGTTATTAATGAAATTATGTGCACTATTGATTATTTGGTCATTTTAATTATAATTATAGCTTTTTTTGAAATAATGTCAACCAGATTTGTATCCCAGATTTTTTGATTTATATCCTTATTCTGCGGGTGCTTTATCATCCAAATCTTTGCTCCATCTCTCAAGACTCGTGATTACAGCTTGGCGAATTTGATCTGCATGCTTTGCCTGTATTGCAAAGATGATATTCCTATGGCCTTCAACACACCATTGTCGGCCTTCAATCCTGGAGATTGTTTTACGTATTGAACCAAAAAACAACTCCTCAACTACCCTGCTGATTCTGATTACCAGCGGATTGTGGGTTGCATTCATAATTGAAAAGTGAAATCCGAGATCTGCTCTGGTCAGATCATCACTATCTCTAACTTTTGAGCGTACTTTTTCTTCGAATGTCTTGCCCGCTTCTATGATTAATTCAATATCTTCTGGCAATGCTTTTTGAGAAGCCAGCTGGCAATACCCTACTTCTAATAAAGTACGAAGTTCAAGTAGCTCAAGGTTCATGCCGGCTTCCAGTAAAATTGCGAAAACTAAAGGGTTCATCGTTGCTGAAGATGCTCCCTGAACGATATACGAGCCATCACCCTGCTTTACTTCAATTACCCCCAATGCGCTTAACATTTTAATGGCTTCACGTAGTGCGGTCCGTCCTACGCCCATTTGTTCCATTAACTGAGATTCTGAAGGTAATTTGTCCCCAGGTTTCAACTCGCCATTAATAAACTTTCCCTTGAAAAGGTCAATAATTTCTTCGACAATGGATTGCCGTTTGATCGTCTTAAATGCCATTAAAGGTTCGCCCAATTTAATTTTATATCATACGTATGATGTATGACTATTTATATTATAATAAGGATAAAGTTAATAGTCAATAGCAAAAATGGGATCTGCAAAAAATTAAATGGTTATGATTGGAAAGAATCAGATAGGAGAATATTATGAAGCTGTATATTTCATTCGACATTGAAGGGGTTACAGGCATAACCAACCATTATGACATAGAAGAAAAATCTCCCGGGTTTGCTCTTGCTCAGCGTTTGGCAACAGGTGATGTCAACGCAGCCGTGGAAGGTGCGCTTGAGGCTGGAGTGGATGAGGTGATCGTTTATGACGGACATGGCTTTAAGCGGAACAATCTGCTTTTTGAGAATCTCCACCCAAAAGTCAAATTAATTCGCAGCAGATTGGAAACCCCCGGTTTTAATTTACCCGCTATCGACAGCAGTTTTAACGCAGTATTCTTTATTGGATGGCACGCCCGACCCTCTATGCCCGGAGTACTTAGCCATTGCTACAATCCGGATGTTTTTTTGGAATGGCGCGTGAACGGTCATCCGGTTGGAGAACCTGAACTTTCCGCTGCCTATGCCGGTACCTTTAATATCCCATTGGCTTTTTTCACAGGTGATAATAAAAGCTGTGAGGAAGTAAAACAATGGCATCCTGAATGCCAGTGCGTCATCACAAAATATGCCATTGACCGGGAGGCGGCGATTTGTGTACCTATGCAGGAGAGCTGGGACAATATTCGAGCGGGTGCAATAGAAGCAATCAGATCTGTAAACCAGATTAAAACTTTTTCCTTCAAGATGCCTGTGACAATTGAGGCCGACACCATTTTTGACCATCAAGCTGGAGCAATATCACTAATCCCTGGCGTGAAAAGAATTTCTGACCGCACAATTTCATTTATCAGTTTGGATTACAAAGAGGCATTTAATACCTTGCTACTAATTACTATTTTGTCAATTCAATCACAATGAGGTTACCGATGACAATCACGGAAAAATTACTGATAACTGTAGCACCCTGCATCCCCCCCTATATGGTCGGGGAAATTCCAGACCTTGATCTTTCACCAGAAGGAATAGCTGATGAGGTGGTGCGCTCCCATGCGGCGGGGGCAAATATTCTACACTTACATGTCTGGGATGTGATGGGCAAGCCAACTACTGACCTGACATTTTTTGAAAAATCAATGGCTCTAATAAGAAACCGCTGTGATATTGTGATCGAAGGTTCTACAGGCGGTTTTAATGATCTAACGCCTGTCGAACGGTCAACTGCATTAAATTCCCGAATTGAGATGGCCTCCCTTAACCCCGGGTCAGTAAATTATGATGCCGGTGTTTATATCAACTCTCCATCCGATATACATTACTGGGCTGAGGAAATGCATCGAAAGAAAATTAAGCCCGATATTGCCATTTTTGATTCAGGTATGATTAACAACAGCCGGCTGCTTGTGGACGAAGGATTAATCACCAAACCTTACCTGTTTACGTTCGTCCTGGGGCAACAAGGTGCGATGCCTGCCTTGCCAAAGAATTTGCTATTCCTGTCTGAATCAGTACCGGAAAATTCATTGTGTTTTGTTGCCAGGCACAGCGGTTGCGATATTAATTTAACCGTTATGAATATGGCTATGGGTGGGCATGCCCGAGCAGGGTTTGAGGATTCGCCATATTACCTTCCCGGGGAATTGGCCAAGAGCAACGCCCAATTAATAGAGCGGTTGGTGAGAATAGGACGCGAAATAGGGCGCGAACCCGCCACACCCGGCGAAGCTCGAAAAATCCTGGGCTTATAAACATTATTGGAGGTCTAACAAATGAACATTAAACATTCAGTTATGGTTGGAATGATGGGGCGCGTCGCTGACAAGTTTCATGAATACCAGCCTCCCAAATCTCTCAAGGAAAGATTGCAGAATGCAAAAAAAATAAAGGGCGCAGATGGGATTGAAATAGTTTTCCCCACTGAATTTTCTGATTCACTTGAAACAATAAGAGTTATTAAGGATAGCGGCCTGCCGATCTCCGCGCTAAATCTTAATGTGAAATCTGAAAAACACTGGGAAAAAGGGTCCTTTACCAACCCCGACAAGTCTATTCGTGAACAGGCCACGAAATCTCTATGGTCCGCGATGGACCTTGCGGTGGAATTGGGCACTGATATGGTATCTTGCTGTCCACTGATAGACGGCCACAACTTCAATTTTGAGGTAAATTATCTTGACCAGTGGGGTTGGCTGGAAGAGGGAATTAAGAATGGCGCATCCTATCGCAGCGATGTAAAGGTCAGCCTGGAATATAAACTGAATGAATGCCGTAACGTGAATATCCTTGCGGATATGGGTCGCACTCTGTATATTTGCGAGCGTGTAGGTTTACCCAATGTTGGAGTCACCATGGATGTCGGACATGCTTTGATGGCGCGGGAGACACCAGCCGAAGTAATGAGTATCGCTTCCTTATCCAATCGACTTTTTTACGTCCATTTCAATGATAATGATCGATACTGGGATTGGGATATGCTGCCAGGTTCAGTCAACCTGTGGGATTTGCTTGAAGTGTTATTTTACTTAAATAAACTTGGCTGGCAGGGGTGGTTTTCTTACGATATTGTTGTCCGTGATGGCGATATCGTGGATACTATGGCAGCAGGAATTGCCAACGTAAAAAACGGGCAAAAACTGTTGGAAAAAATTGGCCTGGAAAAAATTGACGACATGATTAACAATCATTCAAGTGCATTTACCTTCCAATCGCTTATTGAGGGGCTCCTGTGATTACGCGCAAGGAATATCAACTTGCCCAGCAGGAGGGTAAAGAATTGCTCGAAAAGACTGGGATTTATTTTCAGAAAGCAGAATTTGAACAAATTGCCGTGGCAGATTTTGGGCTGAGCGATTTGAATACGTTTGGGGCTAAAATTTTAACTCTGGTCAACACTGAACTAATTGCAGTGAAACTGATAGCGATGCACTCTTTACAGATCATGCCCGAACACTGGCATCCCAGAATTGGAGATTACACAGGAAAAGAAGAGACTCTTAGGGTGGAATGGGGTGAAATGTATTTGTATTATCCCGGCAATCCTTCAATTAAACCGAAGGCAAGAATACCTCAAAATAAATTGGATTGTTTCAAACATTGGAATGAACTCATAATGGGTCGGGGCGATCAGATTACTCTTCTCCCCGGTGTACCGCACTGGTTCCAGGCTAGTCCCCGGGGGGTTGTGGTTTGGAGTTTTTCCACAAAAGTGTTGGACTTACAGGATGAATTCACTGACCCGGAAATACGTCGGGGGACTGTTATCAGTGACAATCATGATAAGTCAGATGAATAATCCAGAAGAAATATTATCTATCGCCCGAGATGATCAGCGAATTCTCGCGGATTCGGAAGAAAAACGTCAGCGCATACGATCATGGTTATATGAAAAGGGATTTGGCTCGCTCATTATAGCCCGGCGGGAAAATTTCGCCTGGCTTTCAACTGGAGGAGACGCAGCTGTAGTCAATTCCACTCAAAACAGTATTGGATGCCTGCTTATCACCAGAGACAAGCAGTATCTTATTTCCCATGTGATGGATGGAATAAGGCTTATGGAGGAACAGCTACCAGGCCAGAATTACGAACTGGTAGATCTGCATTGGTATGAAGGCGAACCAATAGACAAAGCACTTGAATTAGCCAGTACTAACATGGTAGCAGATATTTCCATCCCCGGGATTAAGAATGTATTTTCGGATATTCTTGATCTTCATTATCCAATGACTGATTTCGAAATAGGAAGGATTCGCTGGCTGGGAACAGCTCTGCATTCTGTTTTTGTTAAAATGACTGACTTTATCAGAGCTGGAATCCGTGAAACTGAAATTGCAGCAGAATTTCAATATCAGCAATCTATTCTTGGAATTTCATCGGATGTTTTAATCACGGGGAGTGATGACAGAATTTTCAGATACCGACATCCAATGCCAACAGGAAAAATAATTGAAAAATATATCATGCTACATTCTGCTTCCAGAATGTGGGGGTTGCATGCTCCAGTAACGCGCTTGTATAGTATTGGGGAGCCTGAAGACTATTTTTCTCGACCTTTTAAGGCTGTCGCGGAAATTCAAGCTAGGGTTTTTGACTGCTTAAAACTTGGTGAATCTTACATGAAAATTCTGGAGAATTTAAAAAATTGGTATAGCGAAACGGGTTATAAGGATGAGTGGAGAAATCACTTTCAGGGTGGTCCTACTGGTTACGTAATTGTGGATGCAGTTCGTTGCCTTACACAAAAAACCATCCAAATCAATACCCCATTCGAATGGTTCATTACTGTGCCCGGCTCTAAGACTGCTGAATTGGCACTTTTGGGAGCGGAGGGGTTGGAAATCGCGTCAAATGGGGATTTATGGCCTCAATATTCAGTGAAATTAAACGGTGTGGAATACAAAATGCCAGGAATATATATTATCTAAACAATAATTTAGGAGTACAAAATTGCAAGATTATTAATGGGGAATGACATCGGAACTTACAGTTTAAAAGGTGTACTCTGCAGACTGGATCGTAAAATCTTCGCTGAAGCCCGGGCAAAGTAGCAGGCTGCATAAATGCATACTCAGCATTAGCCAAAGAAGCTGCCTCTTCCCCTCCCGGATTTAATGGGTTGCTGATGCTACCCTATATGAGCGGTGAGCGATCCCCGATTTTTGATCCAAAAGCGAGCGGTGTGTTTGCTGGTCTGGCAATCAGCCATACCCGCGGAGATATGTACCGAGCGGTATTGGAAGGCACCGCTTTTGCGACTCGCATGAACCTGGAAGCTATGCAAAGAATGGGAGCAAAAAATTAAATATGCAGTTGCAATCGGTGGCGGTGCATCCAATGAGCTTTGGTTGCAGATGGTCAGCAATATATCCCAAATTTCCCAACTTGTGCTTGATAAAACAATTGACGCCTCTTACGGTGATGCCTTTTTAGCAGGCTTGGCAGTTGGCGCGGTAGATGGTTTGGGAGCACTTAAAAGAGACCGGGTTAGAATTACTAAAGAAATAAGGCCTGATTCGATAAAAAGAAAATCTACAATCATTATTACCAACTTTTTAAGGATTTATACTCACAGTCCATAGATGTGATTCACCAACTTGCTGATAGGCAGATATGAAATCAACAAGGCGGCTCAAGCTATCCCTGCCTTGTTGAATATTATTCAAGAATTCTTTGAGTCAATCAGCAAACGGAGAACTTTTCCCTTCAAAAGGATTTCTGGAATTGTAAACTGGCACATCCGGGATATGCACCTGGTCGGGCTGCTGGATTACCCATGCGACCGCTTCTGCGATTATTTCCGGCGGCACAAAGCGTTCCAGAATTTCGGGCGTCAGCTTTGCGCCTGAGTCAGGCCAGAAAGGTGTAATGGTAGCTGCCGGAGAAACGAGGTGGACATGGATATTAGCTCGAGTCAGTTCTTCACGCAGTGCTGCACTCAGACCTTCCAGCCCCCACTTGGCTGCGCAGTAAGCAGTACGGTTATCCTCACCCACTTTTCCTGCCAGAGAACCAATATTGACAATCCTTCCACCTCCCTGCTCTCTCATAAAAGGCACAACTGTCCGTATGCACAGGAATAGCGCCTTAAAAGTGGTATTCAGAGCATGATCCCAGAATTCTTCAGTAGTCTGTTCCAGGCTACCTGGAGGCCCCCAGAAAGCGCTGTTAACCAAAATATCCGTTCGGCCAAATTTCTCAATTACTTTTTTAACCATTGTCTCAACATCTTTATTGTGGGTTACATCAGTCGGAATGCTTAAAGCTTCAGCACTCAGATTCTGTACTTCCGGTTTTACTTTTTCGAGCTTTTCTTCTGTCCTGGCGACCAGTGCCAGTTTAACGCCTGACGCTGCCAGTCTAAGACAGGTAGCTTTGCCTATGCTGCTGCTCGCGCCTGTAACGACCGCGATTTTACCCTTAATTTCCATAAATGTTTCCGGTTTTAATGATTTTTACGTATGGTTATCCAACCGATAAAAGGAACAATCCTCAATTTATTTTCAATGATGGTTCTATTTTTCTTGAATTTACCAATATAATTATTGCTGCCATGAATTCAGCCAGAAAATGGGATGTTATCGGTTTTGGTGCTATTGCTGTGGACGATCTGCTGTATGTCCCTTCCTTCCCTCAGCCCAACACAAAAATTGAAGTCATCAAACGCGAACGCCAGGGCGGCGGACTGGCCGGCACTGCGCTTGTAGCTGCCTCGCGTTTGGGTGCCCGCTCGGCATACTTTGGC
>Ga0315291_10002599_pt1 | contig 23577 bp, 17 predicted proteins | sample YL17G12_20_MG_FD_203070 | JGI IMG/M metagenome (GOLD analysis project Ga0315291, IMG submission 203070) | Sediment microbial communities from Yellowstone Lake, YNP, Wyoming, USA - YL17G12_20 | ecosystem: Environmental > Aquatic > Freshwater > Lake > Sediment | place: USA: Wyoming | collected... | reverse complement strand
TGACACTTATGGTCGGCTCGTTGTCTGCAATAGTCACAGTCGCGGTACGCTGGGGAACGGTCGGGGTAAGATTGTAAGTCGCATTTGCCGCCAGCGTCAGAATAACCGTCTCGTTCGACTCGGCCAGGAGATTGTCCACAGGAGTGACCGTGATGTCCACGTGGTCCTGACCAGCCAGTATCGCAACCGATGTGGCCAGTAGCGTACTCAAAGTATAATCGCCGGCAGCGCCGAAGGTGGCTGTGCCGCCGCGTGTAAAGTACACAGTCAGGGGACTGGCCATGTTGCCATACTCGCGGCTTATCCTGAAGGTGCCGGTATTGGGATCGCCCGAAGCCGTCTCCGCCGCCTGGTTATCGGAAGCCGTGACACTTATGGTCGGCTCGTTGTCTGCAATAGTCACAGTCGCGGCACGCTGGGGAACGGTCGGGGTAAGATTGTAAGTCGCATTTGCCGCCAGCGTCAGAATAACCGTCTCGTTCGACTCATACAAAAGATTGTCCACCGGAGTGACCGTGATGTCCACGTGGTCCTGACCAGCCAGTATCGCAACCGATGTGGCCAGTAGCGTACTCAAAGTATAATCGCCGGCAGCGCCAAAGGTGGCTGTGCCAGCGCGTGTAAAGTACACAGTCAGGGGACTGGCCGTGCTGCCTGTCCGGCTTATCCTGAAGGTGCCGGTATTGGGATCGCCCGAAGCCGTCTCCGCCGCCCGATTATCAGGGGCTGTAATACTTATGGTCGGCTCGTTATCCAGTATCGTCACCGTTGCAGTACGTTCCGAAATTGTCGCGGTAAGAACGTAGGCTGCATTCGCCGCCAGGGTCAGAATAACCGTCTCGTTCGGCTCGACCAGGAAATTATTCACCGGAGTTACCGTGATGTCAACATGGTTCTGATCGGCAGGTATCGCAACCGATGTCACCAGCAGCGCAGAACCGTTGGCGCTCAACGTATAATCGCCGGTGGCGCCGAAGGTGGCTGTGCCGCTGCGTGTAAAGTACACAGTCTGGGAACTGGCCATGTTGCCATACTCGCGGCTTATCCTGAAGGTACCAGTATCTCCATTTTCTGATGCCTGGTTATCGAAAGCCGTGACACTTATGGTCGGAATGTCATCTCTCGCCATGCCAAGCCAGTCTATCCAGTCTTGCTGGGTCATATCCGGAAGAATTCCGCCGAGGGTTGCGTCATGGCCTAATCCGTGACCAAATGTGCCCGCTATAGGGACATTATCCGCACCGAATTGAGGCAATAGATTCCTCGGACTAACGGGATTAGGATACCGTGTTGAGCCGCCGAAAATAGGATTGAGGTTGATATTTACATCTGTGATTATCTCACTGCTGTAGAGCTGACCTGACAAACCGCTTTTACTACCTTCGTCATAGCCCCACCATTCAAGCGTTCCATCGGAGAAAGAATTGTTGTCTTCGCCCAGGGTAGCTTCAAAATATCCTTCCCTCCATTCATCGTTGATGTGGTATTCTAACTCGATCTCTAAAGTGTCGCCATCCACCGCAAACCCATAAAGCTCCCATGGTGAAGGAATACTTGGACCACCGAAAAAGGTCAGCTCTCCTTCGCCCGTGTAAAAACCTGGAAGATTATGAGCAAGATTATAAAACAATATCAATCTGCCAATATGTTCTAAGTTAGAGTCATATACCTCGTATGTTTTCTGTGTTTCTATCGGCAATGTTATTAGGGTGTCATTTACTAAAGAATCTCGCAGAACGGTAAGCATCTCATTAACATCGTGTAGGGAGGAAATGGCGTTTGGATCCAAATATAGCAGATCATCCTCCTGCTCATCATCTTCTGATTTAATATAGTCCAGTGCGTCAAAATAATAATTTATGCCATTGACCAAGTTCTGCCGGGCCTGTGCCAATATGGCTTTTCCGTTCTCCGGGTGCCCGGATGTCGGCAGAATCTTCAACAGATTTGAATACTTATTGAGGATGTGCGTGTTTATGCTAATCTTGTTAGGGTCGGTAACCGGAATGTTGAGAAAATCCAAAAAGTCGGCATCGGTTATCTCGGTATTGGAATCAATTCCATCTACATACAGAAGGTCGTGCAGGAGCGATTCATCGACATCCAGAAATACATCATAAGCCAACTTAGATTCCAGGACGCTTTTGAATGCCAGCAACAGTCCCTTAAAAACCAGGAGGTCCCCGTAGTCCACTTCCAAGTTGGTTTCCAGCCCGGTATCATTTGGTTCGAAGAAGAACCGAAAACGGTCTGATGGCGAATCACTGATTGAATTTAACTCAGCAACGATGTTATTAATGTCGCTTATCCAGTCAGCCAATATATTAGAAATTTCGTCAAGAGATGGCGCACCGGCAGGTACTTTGTAACGGCCATTCGGGTCTAAAGGCACGTTGACGTCAACAATATAATTCGGGTCGATGACCTCGTTAGCATCAAAAAAATCAAGGTAGTCACCCGTAATATTTACCCCGAACGCGTCAGCCAGCTCAAAAAAACTGTCTTCTACTGCCAGGTCATTATTATCAATAAAAAGCATCGCTGTACGGGTTACTGCGTGCAGGAATTTAAGCTCTCTGTTGGTGCTACATTGCGAACAGCTTGAGTCTTTTAGGCCGGCATCGAAGGTTTGGTAAGCCAGCCGCAGACCGGACAAGCTGCCTTCACACATATACGATTTGCCGGGTATGATGTAGTTGTTTGGCTCAGTGGCAAGAACAGCGCAGTTAAGGCAGCAACTTAAAAGCAAATTTAGGATTACAGTCCTTTTAACCATTTTCTTTTCTCCTTTTCTCTATTGCAGTGATTTGCGTCTGCACGTTATTTAATCTGTCATCAACACATATACTCTTGCCGTGTATTTTGTTACCGTTGTGAGTTAAAAAATAAGTTCCATCTGCTATGAAATGATGTTTCCTTACGTCCCATTTGACACAGTTGCTCTCAAGAACGCTGCCATCTTCTGCTTTCACTATCACGTGGCCGCGCAGCATTACCTCATCGGGAGATTTATTAGAGATTGTTGCTCTCTTACTCTGGACACTGAGCAGCAGAGTTCCGTCATAGAACACTTTATAATCGAAGTTGGCAACAAGGACTTCAGAAACATTGCTCAGGTCGATATCAAGGCGCCAGCCATCGCTGGGTTTTATCAAATTATCGATATCATTCACGAGGTTTTCTAAAGGGGTAAATGCGTTTTTGGGCACGGTGAGGGTATCGGCTGCCGGAGTTACAGAATAGCCGCTTGCGTCACCTGTAATTGTTGCTGCGGCATTTTCGCTGTTGAACTCTGTGTTTGAGGCAGCTTCGGCGGTAGGATATCTATAAAATGCAAGTTTAAGGTGCTGTATTTTTACCATCTTATGTAACGCTGTTTTGAAGAACCCGAAATTATTGTTCTCCACAAGAAGGTTCTCAAAGCTGGCGGAATGGACGGGGCTGCCGGTTTCTTTAGAACTGTAACGTCTATAGCTGAAGGCCCCCATTTGATTTCTTGGGAGTCTGAGCTCGGGTTTCCAGCTTTGCGTGTTGCGGTAGAGTTTGTTTAAGTCATTGTGGGCGGCAAAAATTATCAGTGCCAGAACAGACAAGGCCCAGGAGACTAACAGGACCGCACGTTTGCCCCATAGACTTGTGAATATTAGATGTCCTTCTCTCATCCTTGTTTGCCTTTTCCTCTCGCAGGGCGGCTAATACGAAACCGCTTTTGCGAATGGGAAAGTAATTTGTACTTTATCCTGTTGAGCCCTGTCAACAGAAAAAAACACAAACTTAGGGATTTTTTAAGGTTTTTCTTCGGGGGAGATTCAATTCAAGGCACACTCCCTGTGTATGACGATGTAAAGGGGTTGTCGTTTAGATTTTATAAACCCTTTTTACACAAGGAGGTGCGCTATGTTAAAACGTGAAGCATTAATGGAATCATTATCGTCCAACCTGAATGATTTTCTCAAAAAAACCCGCAAAAATTTATCATTACCGGATAAGAAATTCCTGCGAGATAGCTTTATTGGCCTACTTCGCGCCGGCTATCCTAATTGTCTGTCAAATGGCACGGCATCTGCCAAATCAGCGGGCTAATTTTCTCTCACGGCTGGATCGCCTTGAGGGACATCTGGTGAAAGATAGCAACTTTGATGACCAACTAAAAGATGTGCTACCGGAAGTCTGGCTGCCGTACTTTAAGGATGATACACCTATTATCCTTGACCTGTCGGATCTTGCCAAACCGTTGGCCAGAAAGATTGATTATCTGGCTATTGTTCGTGATGGCAGCAGCGGTGAATTGGTAAATGGTTATTGGCTGCCGGAGATGTATGCGTCACTGAGTTATAAGAACTCTGTCCCAATATTACTGGAGCCGTTCAGTCATCAAGAACCTGACAGTCCCGGCCAAAATCCTGTTGTTTTGAAGGTGGTTCATAAGGTCTTTGAACTTACAGGTGGGCGTGGTGTGCTGATAATAGACCGGGGGTTTGATGCAGGGATTATGTTTGAGGACTGGCTGGATAACAAGTATCGTTTTGTCGCTCGCCTTGTCGGAAAACGCCATTTATTGCGGTTTTCGATTTTTTGCATTTGGGCTGATTGATTGTCCTATCGTTTTTGTTTTCATAGTCAATATTACTATTGTACACTTTTGGTGTCCGAATTGCCGGCTTTTTCCGGCGGTTTGTCGGTGGCATTTAGCTCATAAAGCCGGGCCCTGACCTGGTCCATTAGTAAAAGGTCACCAGCCGATCGGCTACTTTGCGACAATTGTTCTATGGCCTGGTAACTACGCTGATAAGCTTCGAGAGCCCTCTGGCGGTTTTCATCCTTAAGGTAATGTTCGGCGACAATAAAATCAGCAAACCATACATATCCTCCTGAAAGAGCTTTGACAAAATCGGTTTCCTTCTTAGCCAATGGCGCGGGGTCAAGCAGAAAAAAGGCGGCTTTTTTTTCCTTCGAGCCATCATTTAAATAGCGTGACATAGCGAATGCATCTTTGTTCCGTCCGTCGCGCCATGCCTGTAGAATATAAGTGAAGCACAGTGATGTCATCCGTCGAAATGAAGCGAGGGTTTCCTTTGCTTCTATAGTTAAATCGTTGGCGGTAGTTTCTAATTCTTTCTGGGCTTTTTTTGCGGTGATATACAAGTCGAAGCTCACAAGCGAGAAGCCGAGGACGATTAACAGTAGTAATGCTGCGACTGTGCTTGTGTAGCGGTGGCGGGCGATGATTTTGCGAAGCAAATATAAGGTGCTGATGGACCTGACGCAAACGGGACGGCCCTCGAGCCAGTTGTCGATGTCGGCGTAAAGCTCTGCGACGGACTGGTATCGCTGGGCAGGGTCTTTGGCAAGGGCGGCGAGCAAAATGGCCTCGACATCAGGGTCGAATTTGCGGTCGATTTGGCGGGGCCTTGTCGGCTCGGCTTTCTGGATATTTTGCAGGACCTCCAGTGTTGTGCCGGTGATGTCATAGGGGTATTGGCCCGTGAGAAGGTGGTAAAGTATAACTCCCAGCGAATACACATCCGTTCGCACGTTGATTAGATTGGGTCGGCCTGCTGCCTGCTCGGGTGACATAGTGGAAAGGGAGCCGGCCCACTCGCCGGTCATCGTGACGACTGCTTTATCCCTGTCGCGTTCGGCAAGGCCGATTACTTTTGCCAGGCCGAAGTCAAGTATGTGCGGCTCGCTGCGTTTATCGACGAGGATGTTTGCGAATTTGAGGTCGCGGTGGATAATTCCCTGCTGGTGGGCGTAGGAGACGGCGGCACAAATTTTTTGGAAGAGCCGAATTCGTTCGCGGAAGGAGAGTTTCTGCGAGCGGACGTATCGGTTGAGCGGCTGGCCTTCGATATATTGCATCACGAAGTAGTATTGGCCGTGGATGATGCCGCTGTCGCGGATGCTGACGATGTTGGTGTGTTCGAGACTGGCGATGAGTTCCGCCTCTCTCTCGAAATAGTATCGCGCCCGCTCGGAAGCCAGGAGCGTGGGCAGCAGGACCTTGATTGCGACGGTTGTTTTGGTTGCTAAGTGAGTGGCCTTATAGACTGCCGCCTGCCCGCCGCGCGGCAATTCTTCTATTATCCGGTAACCTTCAATCAGCGATTCAGCAAACTTTGGGAAGGCATCCTTGTCGTAGGGAGACGCCGTGGTATGTGCTATTGATTCGGTGGGGTATTCATCTTGATTTATAAGTTCGCCGGCGGCTTTGTCCGGCGTGCTGCTGCGGGCGGATTCCACGCGGCTTCGGCAGGTTTCACACTGGGTCAGGTGAGACTCGACAGCTTCCTGCTCCTCGACAGAGCAGTTGCCTGCTACATAGCGTTCAACGAGATACTCGTTTGGACAATCGGTCATAGTTCATTGCAGACTCAGGAAATTTGGGATTTTCGATTTTGCATTTGGTGCGTCACAGTGTCCCCGTCTGCCATAGACTAACAGCGTGGTCGGCGAGTTCATACTATCACCATTTTATTTGTGGTTTACCAGGGCAAAAACCGTAATGTCATCCTGTTGGGCCGCCGTTTGGCGAAAATCATTTACTGCGTTTATGATTAGCTCCGTGATGCGCTTTGCAGAAAGCCCTTGCGTGGTTTTCAGCAGGGGCATCAGACGTTTGGGGCCGAATTCCTCGCCGCCGGGCGACCTTGCTTTCATCAAGCCATCGGTGAACAGCACCAGTTGAGCATTTTGGGGGACTATATCTGCTTTTGACTGAAAGAGGCTGTCGGCGGTACCCAGCATAGAGCTGTCCGACTGGCCAAGAATTGCTGGCGGTGACTGCGGTCTGATGATAAAAGACTGCAAATGGCCGGTATTGACATATTCGAGGGTCCCTTTCGATGCGTCAAATAGCCCCACAAACAAGGTCGCGGATGTTCCCTGGGGCAGATTTTCAGTGAAATGCGAGTTGAGATATTTCATAACATCCGGCAGGGCGGTTGTGAAGGACATTGTGGTTCGCAGGACCGACTTGATATTACAAATGGTGATGGCGGCAGAGAGGCCCTTACTGCAGACATCTCCGACGGCAAAGGCCAGGCGGCCATCCTTGAGCCGCCATAGGTCGCAGTAATCGCCGCCGACCCAGGTGACGGGCTTGTAGTATATCGCCACATCAGCGGCAGACAAATCCTGCGGCAAAGTCGGGGCCAATCCGGAGTGAATCTGCTGAGCAAGCGACAGCTCGTGGTCGAGGACACTTCTTTCCGTCTTGGCCTGCATCAGGACGAGTCTTTTTCGTGCGAGGACAATCTCTTTCGTCACGGCCCGCACAAACTCGAAGGTCTCCTCTGGTGTGGTTTTGGCGTTGTCGTCGAGGGGTATGTCGAGGTAAAGCAGGTCGGCGGAGTCGGTGACATCGCCCAGCGGCGCGCAGATTACAGCTCTGGGGCTGTGCTCATCGACAATGGTTGAGGTTATTTCGAGGTCGGAAGAATATATGCTTTTGGCCATCACGGCGTTTGCAGTGGTGCGGACCTTTTCTATCACCTGCTGTGACATTCGAAAGGCGAGGCGCGATGGATAAAGGGCCGATGGCGTCTGGGCGGAGGTGTCCTCAGGACTATCGCCGAAGTGACAGGCTAAGATAGCAGGGGTTTTTGGCAAAGGCCCACTTTTCCCGGGCACGCGAATCACCACGGCGACCGTTTTGGGCGCCGGGGCAAGACGTCTGCACACCTCAGGATATAACGCAGACGGGCTTGTCAGTTCCGATAGACGGTCGGTTATTTCGGTAAGCAGCTTTGGACAGGGGCGCGACAAGGACTGCTCTTGTTTGGGTTGTCCGTAGAAGACCTCTGTTTCAAACTCATCTATTATGATGTTGGCGCCCGCCTGGATAGACTCATCAGGTTTTATCTGCTGGTCGAATGACTGCACCACTGACAGAGAAAACGAGCCAATGGCTACGTGGTCGCCGGCAAAAACGGCAGCCGTTTCGACTCGCCTGCCGTTCACGAATATGCCGTTACTGCTGCCTAAGTCCTCGATGAGCCATCTGCCGAAGGGGTCCTGAAAGATTCTGGCGTGTTCGCGGGAGACGTCTCTGCTGTCTATGACGACCTGAGAACGTGTGCTGCGGCCGATTATGGTGCCCTGGGGGTTTGGTTCAACCTGCCAGGTTTTTCCGCGGCCGGATATTGTCAGTGTGATTGCTGCCATTTTTGGCTCCTTCCTTGTCCGACTACATAACATTTGTGGTGGCTGCAGGGGCAATTGCGGTCCAATCCGCCAAAGGCGGCTTGGTTTGGTGTCTGGTTCTTTACAGCCAGTTGACACATTTACTGCGTAGTATTTTACGGTCACAATACTGTTTGGATATGGAATTCTCGGCGCATAAACAGGATATAATACTGAAATAAAAATAGCAACAATCAAAGAAAAATCGATTGGTTGAAATATGGGCAGAATAAATTGGCTGACAGAGGTCTGTTTCAGGGGCGGCGGAGCTCAAAAAAGAGGCAGGAAAGTGGGAAAATAAGCCATAAAGCGATTGAACAGTCCCCACAGCTTCTTGCGAAGCAAGAGCGGGGGTTGGGGGTTCGGCGCCGGCAATTATTAGGTAGCTGCCGGAATTATGAGGTTTCAGTATTAAAAAACCATTTTCTTGTAACAAAGCGGCATTCTCAAACGTCTTATCAAAGGAACAAAATCTCCAAAAGGCAGCTTTTGCGTGCATATCGATGCGAAATTGAGCTGTCTATTATAAGAGATGGTATTAGTTGGCAGAAGTTGTCCTGGATTAAGTACGGCTCTTTTACCTGGTATAAAATGCGGATGTTAGACATAAGTCCTTTATAAAGGGCAAGTTAAGTGTTTTTACACAAATTTTACTTTGTTTTGTGCCGGCTGCGGAGCATTATTGAGGTTGCAGGGCGGGGACGTTGTGCACCCTGGGATTGGTTGGCTGGAGTTTTGGTGATATAACCTCTTTGTTAGTATATAGTTATGGTCTTTGATATGGTTTTGGTTTTGTGTTAGCAGGACTGGGATGAACTCGCAGAAAAATAGGAATAATAAGAAGAAACGGTTAGGTGAGCTGCTTTGTGAAAAGTCGTATCTGGACCAGCCTAAGCTCGAAGTTGCGCTCGAGGAGCAGAAGGCAGAGCAGCACAGGCGGTTGGGCGAGATTCTGGTGGAGCTTGGCTATATAACGCAAGTCCAGTTGAATGAAGCACTTGCGCTCCAGGTGGGGATAGAGAGGCTTGAGCTGACCGATGTTTCCATAGATAGCCAGGTCCTTGCCCTTGTGCCTGCTGAAATCGTCAGTAGATACAGCATTTTGCCGCTGTGGTATGAGGATGGGCGGCTGGCGGTGGCGATGGCGGACCCATTTCAGGCACAGGTTATTGAAGATTTGCGGCTTGTCACGGGACTGTCGGTGCGGCGGTATTATGCCGACCCGCTGGAGGTGGAGGGCGCGATTCGCAGATTCTATGGTAGTGATGTGACCAGGATGCTGGATGACCTTGTTCCGGCGGAGCAGCGGGCGGAGGCGGAGATGGAAAATGGGGATTATTCGCCTGCCAAGCTGCACGAGCTGGCGAGAGAGCCATCTTTAGTCAACCTTGTGAACCTGGTAATACTGGAGGCGATTGATGTCCGCGCAAGCGATGTGCATATCGAGCCGTTTGAGCAAGAGGTGAAGATAAAATACAGGATTGACGGTTTGCTTGTGAATAAGACGCCCTGCTCGAAGCGGCTTCAGGCGGCGATTACCTCACGAGTAAAGATTATGGCGAATATGAATATCGCCGAGAGGTTTGTCCCGCAGGATGGGCACATTGAGTTTGCCGGCAAGAGCGGCAAGATAGACATCCGTGTTTCAACTGTGCCGACGATATTTGGCGAATCTGTTGAATTGAGACTGCTGGACAGGTCGGCATCGCTGCTTAGTCTTGAGGATTTGGGGATGAATGAGCAGTGTCTGGATGGGTACAATAAATGTCTGTATAAGACACACGGGATTGTGCTTGTTACGGGACCGACGGGGTGCGGCAAGACGACGACTCTTTACGCATCGTTGAATAAGATTTACTCGCCGGCCGTGAAAATGATAACGATAGAAGACCCTGTTGAGTATCAACTCGACGGAGTCAACCAGATGCCGGTCAATCCTAAGAGGGGGCTGACGTTTGCCACGGGGCTGCGGCACATACTGCGGCAGGACCCGGACATCATAATGGTCGGCGAGATTCGGGACAAGGAGACGGCTGATATAGCGATTCGTGCGGCGTTGACCGGGCACCTTGTTTTTTCGACGCTTCACACAAACGATGCGGCGGGGGCGGTTACGAGATTGATTGATATGGGCGTTGAGCCGTTCCTTCTGGCAAGTTCGCTGGAAGGGGTGCTGGCGGAGCGGCTGTTGCGGAAGATTTGTCCGAAATGCAAAGAGCCATATAGCCCGGATGAAAGCCTGATGAAGATGTTGAATGGTTCGGTCAAGATAGGGGCTAAAACCACGCTGTATCACGGGGCGGGCTGCAATGAGTGTATGCACACCGGAATGAGCGGCAGAACGGGGATATTCGAACTATTGAGGATAACGGGGACGCTGCGGGATTTGATAGCGACCAGGCCGACCACTGAGCAGATAATAAAGGCGGCGCCGGCGGACCATATAAGTATGGTGCACGACGGGATTGGGAAGGTGCTGGCAGGCGTCACGACCCCCGAAGAGGTATTCAGAGTGGCAAAGAGTATTGGAGAAGACGAGTAATTAGTGACTCGATACTCGATACTTGTGGTTCGAGATACGATATACGAAATACGATATACGAATTATGTGGGGTTGAGACTTGGGATGGTTTTCTTACAAGGCAGTTGACAGGGGCGGGCAGCACGTTGCGGGCACGATAGAGGCCTCGGACCGCAAGGGCGCCGTTGTAGCTTTGGCGGCCAGGGGACAGTTTGTGACGGAGCTTGCCGATGCGGTCGCCGGCGGTGTTTTTCGCAGAAGGAAAGCGGTGCTGGATGCAGGCGGGCTGGTTCGGCTTAGTTCCGGCAGGGTCACCAGCAAGGACATTCTGGCGATAACCACACAGTTGAGCACGGCTTTACGGGCGGGGCTGCCGCTGCTGAATACGCTTGAGCTTATTCGGGAGCAGCAGCAAAAGGCGGCGACAAGACACCTGCTCGATGAGCTTGTCAAGGCGGTAAGCTCCGGGCAGTCTCTTTCGGAAGCTATGGGCAAATATCCAAAGGTATTCAGCCCCTTGTATCTGTCGATGATTAGGGTGGGGGAAACGGGCGGGCTTCTGGAGCATACGACGACCCAACTGACCGCAATATTAGTCAGAGATGAGAAGATAAAGACGAGTATGAAAAATGCGTCTGCGTATCCTATCTTTGTTTTGTGTCTCGGGTTTATATCGGTGGCAATAGTGCTTACGTGGATATTGCCGAGGATATTGTCCACGATAAGCGGCGGTATGGCGGTGCTGCCCTGGCCGACGCGGCTGCTGCTGGGAGTGAGCGGGTTTTTGAGGGTGTTGTTCACGAAATTTTATGGCTGGGTCATTCTCGTAATGATTATAGCAGGGCTGTACCGGTTTATAAAGTGGAGGAAGTCCAAGGGCAGACTCAGATGGGACGCTTTTAAGCTCAGGTTCCCCATATTAGGTTCGGTTTTGCGGACAATCGCGGTAGGCAGATTTGCGCGGACGCTGGGGGCCCTGACCAAGGGAGGCGTTACGATTCTCGAAACCCTTAGCGTTGTTCGTGATACGCTCGGCAATGAACTGCTGGGCAGGGAGATTGATTCGGTGGCTGAAAAGGTCAAGCGAGGCGAATCGCTGGGCGGGCCGTTGGGGGAGTCGGGTTATTTTCCTCCTCTTCTTGTCCAGATTGTCTCAATAGGCGAGCAGACGGGAAAGCTGGATGAGCTGCTGCTGAATGCCGCCGATACTTTCGATGCCGATGCGGATGCGGCGATAAACAGATTTATGGCGATTTTCCCGGCGATTTTGATACTGCTGCTGGCGTTGGTGATAGGTTTTATTATTGCTGCGACGCTGATGCCGATTGTGGTGATGGAGCTCGGGGCAGGAACGTTCTGATAATTTGCAATTGACGGTTGTCGATTTTCGATTGTCATTTAAATCGCAAATTGTAAATCGCAAATCGAAAATCCTTTTGGAAAGGTTGTGAAATGAAGCGGGCGAGACAGAAACGGAAGGCGTTTACGCTTGTTGAGTTGCTTGTAGTAATTCTGATTATATCGATGCTTGCTGCGTTTGTAGCGCCGAGGATGTTCAGGGGGCTTGGCAAGGCCAAGAGGGACATAGCAAGGGCGAAGATGGCGATTATCGAAGATGCGCTTGCGAGGTTCTATATACACTGCGGGCGGTATCCGGCTGATGCCGAGGGGCTTGAGGTGCTGTTTGTTGCGCCTACGGACCTCGAAGAGAAATGGAACGGGCCTTATTTGAAGCGAAGCGACCTGCTCGACCCGTGGGATAAGCCGTACGTTTACATTGCAGAGGGCACGTACAATCTTGGCAGTTACGATTTGATGAGCTACGGTGCCGACGGCCTGGAAGGCGGCGAGGGCGACAATGCGGACATAGTAAATGATTAGTTTGATTTTGAAGATGCCCCCGCAGCTTCTTGCGAAGCAAGAACGGGGGCAAAGGTGGAATTTGAAAACCAATTTTATTGTCCGGCAAAAGCGTCGAGGCGGATTTACGCTGACTGAGATGCTCCTTGTTGTGATGATTATTTCGCTTATAGGGGGGGCGGCCGGCGGGGTTTATGTGGGGACGCACAGGAGGATGCTGGTCGATAAGACTGCGCGTGACTTTCTGCTTACCGCCCAATACGCAAGGATAATGGCGGTTGAGCGGCGGGAGTGCTATACGATGCAACTGGATTTGGCGAATAACAAGTTCTGGCTGGCGACGTGGCAGTGGGACGCACAGGCCCAGGGGACCAAACAGATAATAGTGAGAGACCCCTATTGCAAGCCGGTGGAGCTTACAGGCGACGTCAAGTTCGAGGATGTTGTGGTTGCACCATTGGGTGTGGAGACAAGGCAGGAGACGGATGAGGAAAATGGAATAGTTTTTTTGCCGGACGGCACCGCGCAATCGGCGGTTGTTCAAATCGGCGACGGCAAGACGCATTATGCGATAAGCATCAGCGCCGCCACCGGCAAGGCGACGATGTATTTCGGAACGGTCAAGGAAGTCGAGACCACCAGTGTTGATTTGGATGCACAATGATACGGCAGAAAAGAAACAATAGCGGTTTTACCCTCGTGGAGACGGTTGTTGCGAGCATTACGCTTTGCGGGGCCGTTCTGGTGGTGGGGGCGATCAGCGCGAGGGCCATCAGCGGGACGAGACTGAACAGGCAATATGAGATGGCGGCATTATTGGCTGACAAGCAGCTTAGATTGATTGACTACGTCGGCATCGATGAGTTTATCGAATCAGGGCAGAAAGAGGGAGTGATTGAGCAGTTTGAGCCCGGCTATCGGTGGCAGGTAACGACGGAGTATCAGGACATTGACAGTCTTTACTTATTGACAATGACGGTCAGTTGGGTGGAGAACAACCGTCCGCACAGTATTTCGGTCCAGACTATGCTTAATGGGACAAGTTTATATGCTACTACCGGCACGACATCAGAGTGATTGCAGGCAGATGCCTTTAAGGCGGGGCGGGTTTACACTGGTGGAGATACTGGTGGCCTCGACCATCGGAGCTTTTATCGCGATGGTGGCGGTGGGGACGCTGCGGGCTGTTACCGCAAGTAATGAGATACTCGACAGCAACATTTCCGCCGCCGCCGAGGTGAGGTTTGCCTCGAATATGATAGCGAAGGACCTGGTGAATCTGTATCGAGACCCGAATAAGGCAAGCACAAAATTAATCGGGACGGTTGCTGAGTCTGGAGCGGTCAATCTCAGTGATGTGATTTTATACACGGTCAGCAGGACAAAGGCCAGGCTCGACCAGCCGGAGGGCGACATCTATGAAGTGGAATACTACCTGGTGCAGGCTAAGGACAAGATGGTGTTGATGAGGCGGTTCTGGCCGAATCCCAGCGATGAGTATGAACCGGGCGGAATCCTGAGTGTGATTGCCGAGGGCATTGATGTCTTCGAGGTCAGATACTTTGACGGAGAAGAATGGTCAAATGAATGGCCGGAGGAGATGCAGACTCTGCCGCGGTTGATTGAAGTAAATATAGCAGCCGGCCCGATAGGGGGGGGGCAGCCGATTGTAGCGTCTTTCATTGTCAATTTTGCCAGATTTGGCGGAGGGACGGGTACTACTACGGAGGCCGGTACGCAGAGCGAAGGTGGACAAGGGGGCGCCGAAGGAAGCAGAATGGAAGGCGGCGCCAGTCCAGGTGTCAGTCCGGGCGCCAGTCCAGGCGGTGGCAGACCAGGTGGTGGCGGTCCGGGTGCGGGTGGCGGTGGCAGACCAGGTGGTGGCGGTTCTGGTGCGGGTGGCGGCCGACCGGGTGGTGGCGGCGGCTCTGGCGGCGGTGGTGGTTCAGGTGGTGGCGGCAGACCAGGCGGCGGCAGACCAGGTGGTGGCGGCGGTTCAGGTGGCGGCGGCAGACCAGGCGGCGGCGGTGGTCGAGATGGTGGCGGCCGAGGCGGCAGCGGTCAAGATGATGGCGGTCGCGGTGGTGGTGGTCGAGGCGGCAGCAGTCAAGGCAGGTAACTGCTCCGGGGGTGTTTGAACGGGAAAGTAAACTGACGAAACTTGATGTGTGTGTGATAGCTGAGAAGATGGACGCTAACGGTGGCAAAAAAGGGCTGGTCCTTGTTGCGGTCTTGTGGGTGGTCGTTGTGCTTATGGCGATTGTTGCGGTTGTCGGACGAAAGGCCAGAATCGATACGATGGTCTCTATGACCAGGATGGAAACGACTCGATGCAGGTGGGCGTGCAGGGCGGGGATGGAGAAGGCCATTGGAATATTGAACGAGGACACTAAAGAAAGCGACGGACTCACCGACACCTGGAGCGAGAATGACGTTGAGTTTAATGATGTTCAGCTCGAGGGCTGCTATTTTAGTGTGCAGGTCATAGATGAGTCGAGCAAGCTGAATATCAACACCGCCACTAAAGAGCAGCTTTTGTGGCTGCCTAATATGGTTGAGGAAATTGCAGATGCGATAATCGACTGGCGAGACGCGAACGATACGACAAGCGGGGTGGGCGTTGAGGGCGGATATTACGAGAATATGCCTTATCGTTATAGGATTCGAAATGGGCCTTTCAAAACGATTCGGGAGTTGATGCTGGTCAAGGGCGTTACCGCGGAGCTGCTTTACGGCGAGGACACCAACTTCAACGGAAAGCTTGACTATAACGAACGTGACAAAGAGTTGACGCCCCCGGTCGATGATGGTGACGATGTGCTCGATAAAGGTTGGGTAGATTATCTGACGTGCTACTCTTATGACAAAAATACCGATGCGAGCGGAGGTGCAAGGGTGAATGTCAACTCTGCCAATCAGAACGATATGGAGAGCTCGTTGGGGATAAAGAGTTCTCAGGCGAAGTGGATTGTGGATAACCGCAATAACAAGAAATACGAGAGCATCGGAGACTTGATTAGCGACAGCAGTCCGCGGGAGCCGACGAGTGGGTCCAGGTCGGACCCGAATGCATCTGAGGCTCTGGATTTGCAGACGTTTAACAGAATAGCGGACAAAATAACCGTAGCTGACGGACAAAAAGTGCAGGGAAGGGTAAATGTGAACACGGCATCGGACGTTGTGCTGACGGCCTTATTTGGCGGAGGCGATACGGCGGAGCGTATTGCGGATGACATAATCGGCTACAGGGAAACTTTGGCGTCCGGGATGGAAAGCATTGGAGAGATGATGCAGGCAGGCCTCGTCGATGTTGGAAGTTTTAAGAAGGTTGCAAATTCCCTGACGACGCGTTCGGAGGTTTATAATGTCCGCTGTTTTGCCGCGGCCGACAGGAACGGCACTGAAGGGGCGGCGCTGCAAACTGAGGTGGTACTGGACAGGAGTTCAAACCCTTGTGAAGTACTTTACTGGTATGAGGGAGCAAGCAATTGATGCATGACGAGAAACCTAATGCGAAATCCGTCAAGCTGGCCCCCGACAGAAACATTCGGGGGTGGCGGACCGCGGTTGCGATATCGCAGGAAGCCGGCAGGCTTAATGCTGTGGCGGTTCAAAGGCAGGCCGGCAAGTTCGAAATCCTCTGGGCGAAGAGCTGCGAAGGAAACCAGAGCAAGTTAGGCTCTTTTGCAGCCGAGTGCGGATTGCCCATCGATCAGCCCCCGAATGTTTCTGTCGGGGGGGGAATCGACGGCGACAGGGTGGTTGTAGCGGGTTTTAACTCGGCGGCGGTGGCTTTCTACCGGCTGTGGGTGCCGGCGATAAAAGAAAAGGATATTGAAGCGGTGGTCAGGCTGCAGGCCGAGACGCTGCTGCCGCTGTCGGCTGAGCAGGTGGAGCTGACCTGGCGGCTTGGACGAACGCGCGACGGCGAAGTCGCTGTTACCGTAGCGGCTGCGAGGAAAGAGCGTTTGCAGGAGTTTGTGGAAAATGTCCGCGGGTTTGGGCCGGCAAAGATATTGTTGGACTACGAGGGCATTGTCAAGGCATGGCAGACGTTCTTCGGCGGAGATTTGAATGAAGGCGACGCTGCGGTTGTTAATATGGGGGCGAGGAGCACCCAGGTTTGTCTGGTTGAGGATGGGCGGTTGAGTAATGCTGCGGTTGTGGATATCGGGGCCGATGAGCTTTTAGAGGGAGGTGGCGCGGGGGAGCAGACGGAGGCGACCGAGGGATTTGCCCGCGATGTGGCAAGCGTGCTGAAGCTGTTCGGTTGTGCGGAGCCGGGTGAGCTGCCGGTTTTCGTGCTGTCGGACGGCGGCGATGCAATGGAGGGGATAGTATCTTCACTTAAATCGGCGGGGCTGGATGCGAGAGAATCTCCGCCTTTGCTTGAGCAGTTGCAGGCGGAGGGGGGGATTAGCGCCGAAGAGCTTTATGGATACCGGGTGCCCATAGGCCTGGCAATGATGGGGCTGGAGGCGGGGACGGAGCTCAATCTTTTCGAGCAATTGTACCGGCCGTTCAAGGAAGAGGAAAAGAAACATTGGGCTTATTCGCTGAAGGCGGCGGGTGCGATTGCGGCTGTGACGCTGGCCTTATTGGTAATCGTGTCGTATGCGGTTGATGCAGCCAGCCCGGGTGCAATAGAGAAGCGTTTGAAAGCGGCTGTTTCGGATGCGGACATAAGCGCGCTTGTGCAGCGGCAAAAGCTAATCAAAACGGTTGCCGCTGAAAGGCCCGATTTGCTGGAGGTTCTGAATTACATCAGCTCGTCCGGCAGCAAAGGGATTTTGCTGGACAGCGTGCAGTTCAAGAAGGGCCAGGCGGTGAGCATAACGGGGCAGGTGGACAATCCCGACCTGCTGTACAAGTTCCAGGAGAGCCTGCTGACCAAAAAAGGCGTGAAAGAGGTTGAGATACAAAATGCGGCCAAAGACCCGAAGGGCGATAAGTTCAAGTTCACAATAACTTTTCATTATAAGAATTTCACCAAAAAAGGAACCGGAATATCCGGAATATCCGGAATATAAAGTTGGGCAGGCAAAATATGCTTGAAAGATTGAGCGATAGAGACAAACGGGCGATGAAGATTGGGTTAATCTGCGCGGCGGGCGTGGTGTTTGTGTGGCTCGGGGCGAAATGGGTCGGGCACTGGAGGCAGGCGAGGCGCTCGCTTGCCGAGATAAACGCGAAACTTGAGATTATCGGCGTGGACAAGACCAGGCAGACGGCCCTGGCATCGATTGTCCCTGTGTTTGAGATGCCGCAGAAGGAGGAGACGCAGAAGTTTCTGTTCAGAAATAAGCTGAATGAGCAATTAAAGCAGGCGGGTATAAACAGCAAGCCCCTGCAGGTTCTTCCTGCCGGCAAACCAAGGCAGGACGGGTATCGGATGCTGCGGCTGAAATGCAGCGCCAAGTGCAAATTCGGCCAGGTGCTCGATTTTCTTGCTAAGCTGAATGAGAACCCCTACCTGGTCGGGGTAGAGGAGATGAGATTGCGCTGCGACGCAAAGAACCGTGAGGATGTGGAGCTGGATTTGACGGTATCAACGTTTGTCAGATAAGAAAGGTGCGATATGAAACTTGATTATCTAAAGGGTAAAAAAGAAGCGATTTCAGTTGCGCTGCTTGGGGTTTCGGCGGTGCTGGGGGTTCTGACTTTAATCAAGCTGACGGCCTATTTTGGCGCGGCCGCCAGGGCGGAGGGCATAGTGAAAGAGGCCATTGCGCAAAGCAAGCTGAACACCACGGATACGGAAAAGTTATTTTCAGACGCGGTGGCGGCGGCAGGCGAGCTGAAGAAGAAGAATTTGTTTGTGCCGCCTCCGCAAAAACGCCATCCTGTGAACGAAGTGCTGGGCATAATGGGCAGTGAAGCGCTGATAGGCGACAGGTGGTATAAGGTCGGAGACAAAATCGCGGATGCAAAGGTCGTTGCGATTGAGCCTGCGCAGGTGCGAATTGAGTGGGAGGGCAATGTAACGAGCTTTGCTCCTATCAACGCGAGCGGCCCGTCCGGGCCGGAAGGGCCGGGCCGGGGCAGGGCGGAGATGCCCGGCGGAAAAGGACCCGAAGGAGCAGCACAAATGGTGAATATTCCGCAGACCGGAGCGCCGACTGGCGAGCTCGGGGGAGGATTTGGAGAACCTTCCCAGGAAGATAGAGCCAGGATGATGATGATGAGGGCGAGATTCGAAAATATGTCTGAGGAGGAAAGGCAGGCGTTTAGAGAACAAATGCGTGGACGGCGTGGCGGCGGGCCTGGCGGCGGTGGCCCAGACGGCGGCGGCAGACGGCGACCGCCCGGTGGTAATGATTAAGTCGAGGTGCCAAAATGAAACATACGCAGATAATATTATTGATAGTGGTTACTGTTGCGGTGTTGATTACTGCTGTGGGAGTGGGCTTTTATATCAAGGAAGCCAGAGACAAAAACAGGCAAGGTGGGTCCAGAGGCGGCTCTGGAGCGGTTGGGAATCCGTCTGTGGAGGGTCTGATGCCCGCGCGGGCGAGCAGAGAGAGACTTCGTAATCTTTCCGAAGAAGACAGGGCCAAAATAGTCGAAGAAAGACAGAGTTTAAGAGAGAGATGGGCGAGTATGTCTGCGGAGGAAAAAGAGAAATTCAGAGAGCAGCTGCGTGAAAGATTTAATGTTCGCAGGCGCGGAGAGCCGACGAGAGCGCCGGTCGTTTCTCCGGCAGAAATGGCCGACGTAAAAGGAAAATGGGAGAATATGACTGAACAGGAACGTGAAGATTTCAGAGCTAAAATGCGTGAACGATTTAGAGGTGGAATGCAGGAACCAAACGCTGTGCGGCAGGAGCCGAATGCTGTGCAGCAGGAAACCCCGACAAAAACATTCGGGGGACAATGATTTATGAATCGAGGTGAGCGAAAGTGGAACGGTCAAAATTAACAATAGCGTTGATTGTGGTTATTGCGGCATTTGTGATTGTCTGGAGAGTTGGCTTTTATAAGCCGGCCGGGACATCGACAGAAAAGACCGCTAAACCGAAATTAGTTTCAGAACTCAATAAGCCCGCTGCCCGGGTGGTAAAGCCGAGTGAGGCGAATGAGCCTGAAGGCGCCGCCGAAAAGGTCGTGGCGCTTGATGTAAATACGCCGCAGCGGATGATGGGTCCTGGTGAGCCGAACAGGCCTTTTGGGCGTGAGCGCGGCAGGTCCTTCGGCCGAGGTATGCGGTCTGACCGAGGTATGCCGTTTGACCCTAACAGGTCCGGGCCGCCCTCGCAGATGGGGTTTGACATGCCGATGGGACCGCCTGGGTCTGGTGAGCCGAATGCGTTTGCCATGTTTCCCAGGCCGGACGACATGCGCCGTGCGTTTGAGCCGAACAGGCCTGCCGGTCCGAATGAGCCGATGGAGGCCCTGAACCTGCGCGAGGTTGAGATGAAAAGTATTATCCAGAAGCTTGCGGAGTGGACCGGCAAGGTGATTATCCCGACCGAAGAGGCGATGAAGCAGAAGGTGACTATCTACTCTTCGGAAAAGTTGCCGCGAAGTCAGGCCCTTGCGCATATCTATAGTGCGCTTCGGATGAAGGGTTATGTCGCCGAGCATGGCGATAATGCTATTTATATTACGCCGATGAAGGATGCGAAGCTTGGCTTTGTGCCTACGATACCGGCGGGGCAGCCGCTTGCGCTGCTTGAGAACAAGGACCAGATAGTTCAAAAGTTCTTTAAGATGGGAAGTTACCGTCCTACTCAGATGAGCCAGGTTATTCAGCCTTTGGTCGGCGAGTACGGCTACGTTAGTGCCGACGAAACTACCAGCACTCTTTTTGTGATAGACACGGTTCAGAATCTGATGCGCATCGAGCAGATTATCGCAGAATTTGACGTGCCGGAAGCCGAGCAAAGCGAAACGCGTACTTTTGCCGTTGAGCATGGCGACCCTGCTGAGATTGTTCAGATGTTGAAGATTCTGTTAGGTCAGAGCCAGGGGTATAGCACCATTCGCGGCAGGGGGGGCGAACGGGACCGGTTCGGTGGTCCGTTCGGTGGTCCCCCATCGGCTCAGGCAGGCTCTCAGCCTCAACAAACAAAAACTGATTCATCGAAAAGTGCAGGAGCAGCAACATCTGTTGTGGTTACGTCGACCCGGGGGTCAATCGTTCTTATCCCGGAGCCGAGGCGCAAGTGGATTATTGCCAGAGCATCGGCTGAAGATATGAAACTAATCGATGACTGGATAAAGAAGCTGGACAGGGCAGAACCGGTCGAGTCGGAATACGAGGTAGTTCAACTCAGGTATGCTGACGCCGGAGAAGTGGAGGCGAGTATCGAGCAAGGGTTCAGAGACCTGCCCGGGACGGAATTTCTGCCCAGCATTAATGTTGAGCCATTGCGTGACTCAAGACAGGTTGTTATATTCGGCAGGAAAGACCTGCGTGAGATGGTTAAGAAAATTATTGCCGAGATGGATATTCCTCCCGGTCAATTCGAGACGCAATATTTCAAACTGAAGTACGCTGATCCGGACCAGATTAAGACAAATATAGACGATCTTTATCAAGAAGGAACCTATAGCGGCGGCAGATCTTCTTATAATCCATATTCGATTTTTGGGGGGTATAGCTCTGGGCGGAGAAGTTCCGCCACGTCGACCGATATGGTGAAGGTACTATCGTATGTTTCGCTCAAGCAGGTTACGGTGATTGCCTCGCCGGAGAACATGGAGAAAATCAGACAGCAGATAGCAGAATGGGACAGGGCGCTCGATGTCAATGAGGTCAAGCCGAGGATAATTGAGCTGCGCAATTCAGACCCGGTGAAGATGGCGGCCCTGTTGACGACGCTTTTCAGTGAGCAGACGTCAACGGGCAGGACTTCGTTCTTTGAGATGATGTTCGGCAGCAGCCAGGGGAAGCAGAAGATTGTCGGGCCGCTTTACGGACAGTTGACCTTTGAAGAGGTGTCCGGGACAAAGAAGATAATCGTGATAAGCAAGATTCCGGAGGCATACGATGTTGTTGAGGCGCTGGTGCGAGACCTTGACAAGCAGGAGATGGCGGAGGTGCCAAGGGTCATAAAACTCAAATATGCAAACCCGGAGGACCTCTGCGAACGTCTGAATGCGATGTTTAATGAGCCGGGCAGCAGCGCCAGAATTCGGCTCACTACGCGCGGACTGAGCGAGTACTCGATGGAACAGGGGGGAACCAGTAGCAGTAGTTCATCGGGTAATACAAACACGAGTGCCTCCTCTTCAACTGATTATATACCGTGGTGGTCAGGCCAGGGCGCCCGCACCAACGTTGACCAGGAGATGCCTATAAGCAATATCATAGGCAGGATTCGCTTTGTTCCCGACCCTCATACCAAGGCCATTCTTACTCTTGCTCCTCCGGAGTTTATGAGCAGCATAGAAAAGTTGATTCAGGACCTCGATGTGCCGGGCAAACAGGTGATGATAAAGGCAATCATCGTCGAGATTGACCACAGCAGCGTCACTTCTCTTGGTTTGCAGCTTTCATCAGCGAATCCCGCAACTGATGCGTTCGGGACCCTGGAGGAAAATGCTGTTACCGCGCTCCATCAGCTCACTTTGCTGGAGCAGCACGGCTCGTTTACGCTCAATGTGGAGTCGGACGTTACCGCCCTTGTGGATTTCCTGGTCAAGAAGACCAATGCAAAGATTCTCAACCAGCAGACGCTGTGGACGAAGGATAATGAGGAGGCGGATTTCTTCAAGGGCGACAAGGTTGCGTTCCAGACGACGACGTCGCTTTCAGAAACAGGCGGCAGGGCCACGTCCAGTTATGACTTTCAAAGGGTTGGTATGACGCTGAGGTCTCGGCCCAGCATCACTCCTGAAAAGAACGTGGATATGATTATAAATGTCATGCTCTCGCAGCTTACGGGCGAGAACGTCAACGGCCAGCCGGTAAGGACAGAGATGGAGACGACGACCAATATGATAGTGCAGGACGGCCAGACGATTATGCTGGGCGGGATACTTTTCCAGAAGGACAGTGTCGTCGAGCGGAAGATTCCGCTGTTTGGTGATGTTCCCGTGGTCGGCGGGCTGTTCCGGCACAATGAAACTATGCAGGGCAACAACGAGCTGATTGTGTTTATTACGCCGTATGTGGTGGATGAGCCGAACAACACGCTGCCTGAGACAAAGGAGCAGATAGAGAAGCCCCGGGAAAAGCTAAAAGAGGTGCAGAAGCAATTAGATGCCACGATGGAAGCCCTTAAGGAAGATTGACCCTGGGGCACGCCGTGAAGCGGCGCGATAAATACTCTATTTTGGGGAAATGATTTCGCCTTTTGTCGGCGAGTAGTCTGCCTTTGTGTCTTTCTCCCCGTCCTTAATTACGGTTACGTTCTGGAAACAGCACTTGATTCCGGTCCCATCCTGGATTATGGGCGTATTCTGCAAATGATAGTGCAGGTGCGGTTCTGAGGAGTTGCCGGAGTTTCCGCAGAGGCCTATGACCTGCCCTTTCCTGACATTGTCGCCGACCTTTACCTTGATGCTGCCGAGCTTGAAGTGGGCGAGGACCGACACTTCATATTCTTTGTGCTGAATGAACACGGCGTTGCCCAGCGCGGAGTACGGATTCATAGAGCCGGGGACATTGTCCCTGACCCCGTTGATGACATCGGTTACAGTGCCGTCTGCCGGAGCGAGGATTTCTCTGCCGAAGGCAAAATAGTCTTCATTTGCCCTGCCCTCTCCTTTGTGTGTTTTGCCGTCCGCGTCTGCTCCGTGCAGGTCGAATGCAAACCTTTGATTTGGCACATCGTGGTGCTGATTGAGCTCTTTTGTGTCTCCGCCCCAGAAGACCAGCCAGCGTCCCTTGAAGGGCAGGTCGAGTTTCGTCTGGTGCTTGTCGGGGACGTGCGGCAGAAACCACAGGCCGATGATTTTGTCCTGCTGGTCCAGAACTATCTTGATATCCAGGATGCCTTGTTCGAAATAGAGAAGGAAAGTCGCCTGGTTGGGGGGGGTGAGTCGAGGAGGGTCGAGCTTTTTGAT
>Ga0315291_10002596_pt1 | contig 23583 bp, 25 predicted proteins | sample YL17G12_20_MG_FD_203070 | JGI IMG/M metagenome (GOLD analysis project Ga0315291, IMG submission 203070) | Sediment microbial communities from Yellowstone Lake, YNP, Wyoming, USA - YL17G12_20 | ecosystem: Environmental > Aquatic > Freshwater > Lake > Sediment | place: USA: Wyoming | collected... | reverse complement strand
CCACTCGCGCTGCCCGCCGCAGTCTGGATTAACCCCCCGGCAGACCAGCCGGACCCCCGTATGTTACAACTACCGCGCTACACTAATTTCAAGCCGCAGGTGTCTCAAACCGGTTGACACGTTCCGCCGGGGATCGGCAGCCCCGGCCATGGTATGGCCGAACAGCGACCGAGCAATCTGGCGCAAGAAGCTGGCCTTCTCGGCACGGCCCTCAGACCTACTCGGTGGCGTAGCCATAGTGGCCGTAGCGGTACAGGTATCGCCTAACGGGAACGCCGTTGAGCACGATTCCGACGGGCCGGGCGCCAGCCGCCAGCAGCCGCTCTTGAGTCTTTCTGACCTGATCGAGCCGGCTGCGGTCCCGCATCGTACAAATCAACGTCGCATCGGCCGCGCTGGCCAGGATCAGTGCCTCACCGGCGGCCAGAACGGGCGGAGTATCCACAATGACGTAACGGTACGCCCCCCGAATTTCTTCGAACAGTTGACCCACCACCCCGTTCCCAAGTAGTTTGTGGGGGCTGATTTGCGCCCGGCCGGCGGGCAGGAAGTCAAGGTGCTCCCCCCAACCGTGGACAATGGCCTCGTTTAGCCCGCATTTGCGGGCGAGCACGTCGCCCAACCCCGGCTCCAACGGCGTTTCCAAGAGACTGTGGAGGTCCGGAGAGCGCATGTCGCCGTCGACCAACAACGTCGGCTGGCCCGAGGCCCGGGCGATGCTCACCGCCAATTGCACGGCCACGCTGGTCTTGCCTTCGCGGCTGCCGCCACTGGTCACCGCCAGCACCTTCATGTCTTTCAGCGGCTCAGATAGTATCAGGCAAGTCCGCAAGGTGTCGATACTCTCCTCGAACACCCCAAGGCTCTGCCCGACGGATTTGGACGGCGACTCGCCAAGAACGCTTCGCCGCACAGGCATTCGAGCCACTTCCCCAATGAACCCCAGGCTGGAATGCTCTTCAAGCTGCTCGGCATTGGTGACTCGCCGTGCCGAACGTTCCCAAAGGACCGCCAAACCGAAGGGCAAACACAGCCCCGCCAAGGCGCCAAGCAGCGACAACGCCAATCGCCGCTCCACTCCCACAGGCACTGCTGAAGCTTCCGCCATCTGGGGGATCTGAACTTGGTCACGCTCCCCTCGCTCGATGGTCAGCGCCGTCAACCGTTGCTCGATGACCTCGGTGGCTTTTTCCGCTATCTCTAGGTCGCTGCGCGCAAACTCCAACTCCGCCGTGTCCCCCCCAAGGGCTCTCTGCTTGTCATCATCCCGCTTGCGTTCTTCCTCGCGCCGGCCCTGCAAATAGCCCTCCAACGCCTCCTGGTTGGTAAGCTCACTTTGCATCGCCGCCAACTCGTCTTTGCGGAATCCAAAAGCCAATGCGTTACGGCGTTGCGCTAATCGTACTTCATTTCGAGCAATCGCCTCCTTGGCGCGCACATAGCTCTCGTGCCATGGGCTCCTTTCGTCCTCGATGTTCCCGACCTTATCCTGCAATTCTCCGCACCTCTCCTGCGCAAGGGTTAGGACGCCTGCCAGCTCGCGGGCCTCAAAATCCCCCGCGACGGCCGTTTGCATTCTCTGGTCCCAATTCTTAAACCGCACCATGCAGACGAGCCCGCTACCGTCGTTCTGCGGGCTCGCTACGCTTTCTGACTTATCAAGGGTTGCCGAGAACGTACCTTCCACATTGATCGCATCCACCACGGTCCGTGCGGTGGTGGCCGTCGGATCGATGTCAACAGTGAGGGCCTTCGCGTTGCCGTCGAAGGCGACGACCGCCTTGTCCCCGACAGCCTTGTCATTCACAAACAAGATTCTCACGTTGGCGAACATTCTGTCCTGCTTCGTTGCACTGACCAAGAAATCGTTGCCGTTGCCCTCCAGGACTATGGTCGTTTTTCCACCCTCCGAGGTCGTTCCTTTCAAGCCAAGTCCACAGGCAGAGTCAAACTCTTCTTTAAGCACTTTCAGCCGGATTTGCAGGACTGCTTTGTTCGCCTCCGCGCCAGCGAGATTCGCCTCCAGTTGGCTCAGAGGGGACACACGCATCACGGGCGATTCGGAGCTCACCAGGAACGGGTCCTTTCCTGTGGCCTCGATGGACAATCCGCGAACCACGGTCCGCAATTCCTTAACCTTCTGCTGCCGGCGATCCTTCTCCGCCTTAACCAGCTTAATCGTCCGGTCAGCAAACGTGTCGCTTTCCTTTTGCCATCGTGTCTGGTACTCCGTTACCACGGCATTGACAATCTCCGCCGAAGCCTGACCCGGCGGCGCTGCCTTGCCTTGGGCCCGCAAAAACCTAGTTAGCCCTTTGTCTTCCGGCCCAGTAAACGAGATGTTGAAGTATTGTGACACGCCACGGCGCGTCAGTTGGATTTGACTGGCGAGCCACCTTATCTTTTCCGGTTGCTTGTTGATCTGATCCAGGTTGCTAACCACGTCGTAAACTGAATCTCCGACCTGGATTTTATGGTTAAGCACAGGCCCAAGGAGCATCGGGCTCTGGAGAATTTGGAGCTGGGTATCTATAAGTCGAGGGTTTATGTGACCGTACCACTGGTCCGTATAGATTACAGGATCGGGACGGTCCTGGATTTGCAGTACCGCGACTGCTTCATACTTCTTCTCGAACACCACCAAGAGCATAAGAGCCGCGATGCCGCCAGCCAGGACCAGCCCGATCGGCGTGGCCACCTTCCACCACTGTCGCATCGCCGTTAGCACGAACTGCGGGGTGATGCCCTGCCGCGACTCGACACCCGGACGCAGACCGCCTCTCGGCTGTCTCGGCTGTAAACCCATGGGAGGCAATGCGATAAGGCCCTTCTGAGAACCGCGGGAGGGCGTGCCGTCTGGCGGACTGTTGTTCGTGTTAGACACAGTTTGCTCCTCTCAATCAGACCACTACTGCGGCGTTTGACGCGCAACGCCGATACATGATATCGTTAGCACCTAGACGCGTTCTCGGCGCACAATCTCTCCCACGTCCACCAACTCCCCTTCTCGCATCAGCTTGCCCAAATACCACAAGACCAGGGCGAACAGCCCGGCCGCATAAGGGATCATCACCCATCCTGCAACGTCGTGCGTGAACTTCTGGGCGGCTTCACCGGAGACGTACTGGTTCAACAGCGCCGTGACGACAATGCGTGTTGAATTCGCGATCAGTGCGATCGGGATGACGCTCACCAGCAGCAACGCCTTCTCCCACCACGCCCGACGGACGATGATCAGATACGCGAACGCCAGCGCCACGACCCCCACAAAGATCCGCAATCCGGAGCAGGCCTGCTCGACCTCCAGACGAAAGTCTCCGATGAGGATCGTGTTGCCTTCGGCCAAAGCCGGCTGCCCGAGGCTCACCAATGCCCAGCAGCTCATCTTGGTGGCCACCCTCTGCAGCGGCAGGCTCGCCCACCGCTCCGCACTGAACGGCAGTGGCACCATGAACCAAAGAAAAGCGACCGAAGGTGTGCTCCAGATTGCCATCCGCCAACCACCCAGCAGCCAAATCACCCCCGCCACCCAGAGCATGATCGACCAGCCCTCGATGGCGTCGATGTAGAGTCGGGCGCCGATCATCCGCACGGCAATGCTCAGGCCGACCAGGATCAACCCGGCCCATGCCCACCCGGCTACCGCCGCAGGAAACCGATCCCGCCGCGCCCACAGAAAGTACACGGCAAGCGGCACCACGAGGAATCCGTGCGAGTAGTCCGGCTGGCGGTCCCAAGCCTTGACCAGGCCGACCAAGGTAGGCCAGTATGCCCAGGCGAACACGGCCCCCAAGATCACCCCGCCGACGGCCATCCTCGCCCCCTGCTTTTTCCACCAATGCCCCGCCGCCTCCCGGCCGATTTCGCCGGACGGCGGGCGATCCCCAGCAGGTTTCTTCCCGCCCTCGGGTCGGGCCCGCGCCGCCTTCCGCCTCTCACGAACCGATGTCTTCATGGCTCCAACTCGGGCAGTCCCCTGGCCTAACAAAAAAGCCCGCAATCATCGCAGGATGTCCCCTGCGACAACTGCGGGCACTGTGTGTCAGTTGGCCCGATTCTGGGTTGTTTTACGCCGCGCTGCTGGTATTATTCCGGGCGGAAGCTAACCTTCACCCGGCCTGCCCTGACTCCTGACTCCTGACTCCTGACTCCTGTCCCCTGTCTCCTGAACTTCCTACTCCGGCTGGAAGACGATCTGCAGCCGTTTCACCTTTCCAAGCCTCCCGTCCTTGATGGGTATTTCGACGCCGATTGTACCGCTGTGACCCGCCCGAATGGCGTCGACGGCCATCTCCTGGATCGACAGCATGGCGTACTCAACCCGAGTCTGATTCTCACTTGGCCGGTCGACTACCGTACCCTTCGATCTTCCGTCTCTGTGGTTCATTTCCCGGCTCGCTGTTCAGGGGTAGCAGTTTCACTGGCAGCTTCGTCATCCCCGCCCTGCACGCGTCCCGGACGAACACCTTGGGGACTGTCCCGATTTTCGCGCAGCGAAAATGGGACTGTCCCCTTCCGGCATCCCGATTTTCGCGCAGCGAAAATGGGACTGTCCCCTTCCGAACAATTTGGGGACTATCCCGATTTTCGCGCAGCGAAAACAGGACTGTCCCCTTCCGGCATCCGGAGCACCACCTCGCAGGGGCGGGACCACTAGAACTTGGCTGAAAATGACCGGAAACCCGATCGATTCAAACCACAACGGGATTCAGACGGCGCGGACTCCGTCCTCGTGGGTCGCAGACGGGCACTCCGCCACATCTGGCTACCCAGCTCTCCGGCGTCCTTGCCGTTGCCGATATCCTCAACGTCCCTGCCGCTGGCCACATCCTTCGGCTTCCTTCCGTTCGCAAGCGATGGTCGGGACACCATCCCGACCAGTAACTCGTTTGACTCATTCCAACGAGTTCGATCTCCTGCCCCTCTTACGCGGGTATTTCCCCTTCTATGTTGCCCCTCGCAATATCTGGCATCCACCTAGGCTCGCAACGTCCGCGCCGTCCACCAAAATCCACCCCGAAGGGTCCCCCCCGGGGCCCAATTCCGCGCAGTTACCATCTAGTTCGCTGCCCCCTTCCACTAGTATTCCCCGCGGGGCGCCAAATGTTGCCCAGTCTCCACGCATAGGAGCCTCCGGACATCTCCGCGCCACCGCACGGCCGCGTTGCCGAAACAGCCCGCCGACCGAGTAGCATCGGAGGGCTCGACACCGACCTCCCGGTTCACACTCAATTTACGGGGCCGACGGGCGATATCAAGTGGGGAGAACGCCGACTTCGTACTAGGGGAATCCCCGATCTTACCCGGACATGCCCCAGAAACGGGTTTCGCAGCGAAGCCCATGGCTACCGGCCCATCGGTGTTGACTCGACCAATTCAGTCTGCGCATTTAACGTGGGTTGCTCAGCAGCCAAAGGCTGTGCTCCGAGCCACGTACCCCGGCACTCGAGAGCGTCCCCTCAGTTAGGCGCTGTCCGACAACAAGTTACCGAATTCGAGCCTTTGTAGGAGGCGACTCCAGTCGCCGATTTGGGCTGAATCGCGGGGTAATCGGCGACAGGAGTCGCCTCCTACAACTCCGGAGAGCATGTTATTCTCGTGCACGCTCTCACGTCCCGCAGGCCCCGAACTACGGCCTCCCTTCCTCCCAATCCCGCTTAGGAACATGGAATCAAGGACTATAGTACGGAAGATGGGAACCGGGAGCCTTCCTTGGGAATCGCATTTAGAATAGTTAAGCAAGCCCGGGAGGAATTGTCAACGAAGAAAACTGGGAAACCAATGAGGAATCCCCGGCCAACACTCTGACAGGTGGTACAGAGTGCATCGCAAGATGGGTAAATCGTGTGTTTCCCGCCAGACCATTGCTTCACGGGCGTCACGGGGCGCCCATGGAATGGAATGGCACGCCGCCCACCGCGGGCGGGCTTTCCGCCTCCAAACTCCGGCGTCATTTCCCGGAGTCTCCTCGATCGCCGGAATCCGTTCCAAGGAACGGAGCCTGTAAGGCTTGGGGTCACGCTGGGGCGGAGAACACTGCCGGGACGGGGTATCCAGGGGAGGGTGGCGATGTCCCGAAGGCAGAGACCACTGGCAGAGGCGAACAATCCGCCGGAATGTCAGCCCAGCCTCAAGTGGTCACCAAGCGGGGGGCGGAATAGCTAAGTCAGTTCTGGTAAAAGAGTTGCGCACAGAATGCCCCGCCCGACAGACCCGATAACCCAAAAAAACTGGCAAAAAACTTCAATTCCGCTGTCAGGATCGATGCCTCTGCGGCGGAGTATACATAGAAAAGCAAGGCCCGGGCCTTGTCTATTCATTATTATATTGAGGTCTCTCATGGCTGCGCGGAAGTCGAGTTTTCTGCTCCTCCTGGCGGTCGGGCTGGTATTGGCCCTGACCGCCGACCGCGCCGTCGCCGCCATAATCGTCCACGATGATTTTGCCGGTGGGTTGGCAGCCGCTTCCCCGCTCCCCGACGCCGCCCAGATCGGAGGTTCGGACGAGGCCGAAACGGGGACGGCAACGCCCGTTTCCCCGCCGGTTTCGCCCGCCCGCCCAATCCCGGGTGATACCCCCCAGCGACCCCGCCTGCTCGAAGCCGCGGTGCCGGGCACCGGGTCCGCGGGCAATGCGGGGTCGGGATCGCAGGGCGGCGCCAACGGGTCGATGAATCCCGCAATGACCGGGGTTCTCGCATATCTTCCGGAACCCGGCCTCCAGAGCACGGTCCCATCGGTGGGAAGGCCAATCTTGCCCAAAGGGCCTCCGTTCGAGTTACTCCGCCCACCTCGTCCGCGGGGGTGATCTTTCATTTTGACCAAAGTAGACGTTTTCTATGCGCTTTTGAAATCGAGAACTTTTTAGTAGTAAGGGTGGTAATCATGAAACGGTTGAGTTTAGCTTTTTTGACCGGGGCGCTCGCCCTGTCTTTTGGCTTCCCTGCTGAAGGCGCAATTACCCTGACGCAGGTCGGCACGTGGCACAAAGCTGTCCTTGAAGGCGCGGGGAACGTTACGATGATTTCTGCCACCGGCGCCGGCGGTGCGACGTACGTTAACGGGTTGGGTGGAGTGGTGCAGGATAACAAGTTTATCACCGTTGGCGCCGTGCCGCTCGCCAGCCTTCAAGTTCTCGGCGGGCCGGAGGATGCTAACCCTGATGGAACCAGTGACGCGACCATCCTTGGGTTTGCGCTTGAGGGATTCGTTCAGTCTATCGACGCTAACAATAAAGCCACAGTGCAGTTCACCGCCGGCGCCTATGGAGTCGTCACGCCGCCAAGCTTCTTTACGGGCGATCCGGACACTTGGGGCTTTGTGGACGGCGTAGGTGCCTTTATTCAGCCCCAAAGTTGGGGCGTTCTGAAGGGCCAGGAGCCAATTGACCAGGGAGACCCGTTGGCGCGCTATATAAGTGCCTTTCCGTGGGAGGTCCAGGTCGTCTCTGGCGTGGTAGGGAATCACCAAACGCTCGGTGGGATTCTACTGGCAAAGCAATTGGACGACGGCAGTCCTTTGATAACGGTTGACAATCCGGTCATTCCCCCCCCTTATGACCAATTGCCTATGGAAGAGGGTGTCGCCGTAGTCTTTGACTCCACAATTGAGACGATTCAAATCCCAGTGGCGGGGGGCAATTATACGATTGTCGCAGCGGATGTGGCCACAATGAACACCATGTTCCTTGGGCTGTTCAGTACCGCCGGGCTTACTCCATCGAACGCGTTTGGGTGGGCTACCGGGTTCGGCGCGGGTCCCGTTACCAACTATAATGCCACCGGAAATCCGTTGCTGGGCGATTTCCCGACAAGCCTAGACACTACAGTCGAGGCACCGTGCGTGGAGATGGTACCGGAGCCAGCGTCTGTGGTCGTGTGGGGGTTGATTGGCCTAGCTGGCGTCCTTCTCTTCCGCCGCAGAAAATAGCCCTGGCGACGGCCGAACGCCGAATTCTTTAGGAATTGCGAGAGACCCAGCATCCCTTGCGGTTGCTGGGTCTCTTTTGTATATCGAGCGTGTTTGTCAGCTTGAGGGTGAGAGCCACCAAGTTGAGGGAGGTCAAGGATTGGCGAATCGCAACGGCAACCCGACGGACGTCGAATAGTAGGGAGTCAGCGTCGCACGAGTCGCCAAAGAACAACGAGGTGCCTCGATCCATGGCCAGGCGAATGCGCTACTTGCGACTTCCGGCGACGGCACACGTTTTACCAGCGGAACGGCCGTGATGCAGACCTGTACGCCCGCTGGCGTGACACGGAGAACTGACCATAGCCGACCTATGTTGCCTGACGTCGGGCGGCCTGCACCCAGGAGGGATCGGTCGCAGGAAGGTGCAAGCGGCGCGTCCTAGCTGTAGGTGGGGGGGCAAAACCGAACCGCATGATGAATCCGAGCTTGCCCTCCCCGGAGTCAGGGAGAATGTTTCGGAACTGCTGCAAGAGCGCGAGGGCCTTCTCTCCTCCCAGGGCAGCGAGCAACGGCGGACCACCGGCGGATAGGACGTTTTCCAGTACCGCCAGCGACATCATCGGCTGAGCCGCCAGGCCGTCCGCCGCAATGCCCAGCCACGCCCGCTGCATCGCGCGCCCCACCGCGATGTCCACTTGGCGGGTGGAGTTTCGACACGCAATCACACACAGGCCCGAGGAACTCGCGATCTGTCTGCGGGCGGTCGCCCCGAACTTCCGGCTCAGGCCGGCGAGCTTGAATAGCCAATCGGGAACGTAGCGGAGCATTCGCAGCGCAAGACGATCGACCAGGGCCAGTTCGAGCGAGGCGATGGAGAGTCCCTCTTCTACTTCGGTGTCCCAAGGCTGATCGAAGCGGATGTTCTCCAGGAACGCCTGCCGCATGGAGGGCTGGCCGAACATCATGGCGTCGGCCCGAGCGACGAGGTCTGCAAGCCGGTCCAAGCGGGCACGATCGCAAATCCAATGCGTGCGCACCCCCTCAAAGTCGGGTGTCTGCTCTTGGAGCCGTTCTAATACGTCTGGGGGAATCGGGCGACGATCGTAGGCCCGGCGATTGGTGACGCGCCGGGTAATCGCGGAGTCCTCCTGGCCGTGGCCGTCGAAGCTGCCCAGTCGGACAGCGGCCAATGCCGGTTCGACTGGGTCCTCCAACTCGACAATCCAGCCGCGGCTCGAAGCCGATCGCAGGATGTTCTCCAGGGCTGCCCCCACGGCGATCCGCGACATCCGCTGGCCAGCGTTCATGGGCGAGGGATCCCGGGTCTCGTCCACATAGAGCGTGATCCGCGACGCCTCGGCGTCGAGAACGAACCGCCAGGGTTGGAGGTTGTCCCCCGAGGGGGCCTTGATGGCTGCGGCAAGGAGTGTCTCCAGCGCAGCTCGCTTGTCCATTCTCGACGTTTGAACTTCACTGACGGGACTCACGACTTGGCTCCTATGATGGCACCGTGGTCCTTGGGGAGCCGGTGCCTTTGGATCGTGGCGAAGCCGGCTTCCCTCAGCCACGTTTCGTATTCTGACCAAGTATAGAGCATGCCTTCGCCCGTGGCCAACGTGAGAAAATACGGGGATCCCATGGCAGCGGTAAGCGGCCCCGTTTCGCTGTCCCACTGCATCATGTTGAAGATGACCACAGACCCACCCGGAGGCAGGGCGTCGTAGCACTTTCGAAGCAGCTTCTGGTTTTGCTCTTCAGACCAGATGGTGAAGAAGTGACAGAAGAGCAAGCAGTCGGCACTTTCAGGGAAGTTGTCCAAGAAACAGTTACCCGGGACCGCGTCAAGTCGTTCAGGAAGTCCCGCCGCCTCGATATTCTCCTCGGCGATACGGCACACCGAAGGGGAATCGAATACTGTGGCCCGAAGGTGCGGATACTTTCGTGCCAGCGTAATGATATTGGACCCGTTTCCGCCACCCACATCGACGAGATGTCGAACCTTGGAGAAGTCGACGAACTCGGCGAGCATGTGATTGGCTTGGACCGAGATGGATTGCATCGCGTCCTGGAAGATGGTTTCAAGTGCCGGGTTACGTGCTAGCCGTCCGTAGAGCGTCGGCTCGTCCCCCTCGAACTCATCGAGGCCGACGTTCCGATTGGCCCTGAGGGCATCATAAAACCGAGACATCGCCCGGTAGTTGATGTGGTGTTGCCACAGGATCACCGGAACGACGTTGCCCGGGGCATCCCGGACCAGCAGGTGCGCCGCCAAGTTGGTGTTCGCGTACGTATCGCCGGATTTGTGCAGCAGCTCAAGTGTGGTGCAGCCCAAGAGCAAGATTCGGGCCGGCTTTTCCTCGATGCCGAGGTGCTCAGCGATCTGGGAGCGGGTCAGCGGGCCGTGTTGCTTCAGCAGGCCGAAAAGATCCAGGCGCACGGCGGCACTGAGGGTCTGAAAGTAGATATGACCGCCCATCACGCGGTACAGCGTCTGGAGTTCCTCTTCCGATACCTCTGGCGGAGTGATGCTCATAAGAGCTTTGCGTCGCGGGGAGATCCGTGGAGAGAAACCGCTACGTCGGCGACATGCCGGCAGTGTGGAGTTTCTTCTGCAGAAATCTCTTCAATGCCCAGCGTTTTATCCGCTGCAAAGGGTGTCGATTGCCGCCCCACAATCGTCCGTGCTCAAAACGACCGACGAAGGGATCGAACTGATGGTAGTACGGGGCGGCCTTGATCCTTCCTCTCCCTGAGACGATCTTGACCACCTCGCACGCCACTGCGGCGGCTGCAATATGGCAGCCCAAGGCGCTCGAAGGCGCGGTCCGAGCTCTTGTGTCGAGGGCCGCGAGGTCCATGTACGATCTCTGCGTTCCTCTCGGGGCCACACCGATGCCAAAGGCTGCGATCTTATCCAGTTCGCCCATGCCGTCGGCCATGTCGAAATAGCGGTCGAAGCTCATACCGCTTGGGTCGAACACGATCCAAATCCCACTGAATCCTACCGGGCCCGCGGTAATGCCGTAGATCCCCTGGGAGGCGGCTTTGCGAAACAGCAGGCGGCGGACATCCATGGCGAAGAACTCGATCGCGTCGATGAACACCTGGGCATCGCGCAGGAATTCGTCCACGTTCTCCGGGCCAATGGGGTCGGTAAAGACCCGGAGATCCACCTCAGGGTTGATGTCTCGAACGATCTCGGCCATGACGCGGGCTTTCCCGCGCCCCAAGGTCGACTTGGTTGCCCCATACTGGCGATTGGTATTGGCGATCTCAAACACGTCCGGATCGGCGATGGTGAACCGGCCGATGCCCAGCCGGGCCAGGGTCACCAGATCGATTCCGCCTACACCTCCCATCCCCGCGATCGCCACGCGGCTGTTGTGGAGTCGCTGTTGTTCTTCCGGGCTGATGAGGCCGACGTTGCGGGCAAATGCCTCCTCGTACGTCCAGACAGGGCCTTCGCCAGCCGACTCCTGCGAGCGCGGTCGATTCTGAGCCGTATTCTCCGATGCGCGCATCGAATGCCCTGCCGCCCGGGATCCCCTTTCGTGGAAGAGCTAACCGGTAAATTCTAGCTTTTTTCGCCAGCTTCGCTAGTCCACCAGGGGCGGGCATCTTCGCCAACTCTGGAGGCCCCCCAAGAAGATGGTAGCTGGGGGAGCAAGAGAGGACTCTGTTACGCCCGGTGGGGGCGTGTGCAGCCTCTGGGTCCGGTGCAGACTGCGAGCTGTCAGGCAGAGCCCGATTGCTTGTATGCCCGCTGGTTGCCAAGGGTTGCGGCCGCTGGTAAGATGGAGGGACGGAGGAATGGCAAATGGACACGATGAACATCGCTCTGCCCGAGAGTATCAAGGAGTTCGTCGAGCAACAAGTCCAGAGGGGGGGGTACCACAGCGTAAGCGAGTACGTTGGCGAGTTGATCCGCGCGGACTGGAAAGAGAAGGCCCGCCAGGGGCTCGAATCAGAGGTCTTGAAGGGCATCCAGAGTGGTAGCTCTACGCCGATGACACCTGAGGACTGGCAGGAACTTCGCGACGAGGTCCGCAGAGGCCAGGCGCGGAGGGCCTAGTCTGGAGGAGAGGAAGGTGCCCCCGCAGATCACCAAGACTCCTCAGGCCCGGCGAGACCTGCTCGATATCGCCGGTTACATCGCGCGGGATAACCTTGACGCCGCGCTGCGGTTGCTGGATGCGGCCGAAGCGGCGTTCGAGCTTCTGGGGCGGTCCCCCGAAATGGCCGCTTTGTGCCATTTCCGTGCCCCGGAAGCTGCCGGCTCACGGGTTTGGTCGATCAAGGGCTTCGAGAACTACTGTATCGTGTACAGGCCCATCCCTTGAGGCATCGATGTGATTCGCGTGCTTCACGGCGCGCGGGATATCGAAGCCATCCTTTCCGGAGCCAAATAGGTCAGGTTGCCGCCTGACGTTGCTCAGCCTATCCGCAAACGCTCTCCCCCCGCCCGGCTTACGCCGGGTGGCGGTGAGAGGTTTTTGGGCTAGGTTTTAGGCACACAATTGGTGGGCTTCAGACAGATAGGACGGGTCGTCCGAGTAGGGTTCGGCAACGTAAGTGGCGTCGACCATCATACTCAGCTCAGCCCGAAACTCGTCCGAGATTGGCCGGTACTCAAGCTCTTCCTCGGGAAACGGCAATCCGAAGAACCGCTTGTAGGCTCGTGGGTGAATGACCGCAAGGCGATTCAGATCAAGTGCCAGCGCTACGGCGGGTTTGTTGCAGACTCTTTCGTACTCTCTCTCTTCACCAATGACTTGGAAGCCGATGAAACGTTCGTAGAACTCTGCGTGTCTGGGGTGAACGGCGATCAGCAGCTCGTCGACTCCCCGCCGCCTTGCAGACTGTGCCATCAAGCCCATCACTTGGACCAGAACCGAAAGACTCCGCACCAGGTTGTGACGCCGATCGGCCAGACACGATACCTCCGCAACAGATACCCCTTGCGCGCGGCGCCAGGCAACCTCCTCGCCGTAGATGCTCTCCATCGGGAGGCCCAGCTCTCCATCCCGCACGAGGCTCAAGGTGCAAGTGACCTCTCCCCCGAGGATCGCCACAAAGATCTCGGTCGTTTCTCGCAAATGGTAGGGTGTCACCCGCATGCGAAAGGGATTCGGCTCGATCAGACCGCAGCGACGATAAGCCTGATAGACAAGTCCCAATGCCTCCTGGATCTCTCTGGGCTGTGAAGCGATCTTCACTGCGAGTTTCGATCGCGGAGCCGCTTGTACCGTTCGGCTGAAGCCAGTGGCTAACATGGTTCCCTCCCGGCGAATGGGCGCGCAATGGACGCCTTCGCCATTCTTTTGGGTCGACGTGATTCGCAAAGAAACTGAAACTTGACCGCAGAGCAGCGGGCAGCAGGAGATGTGTGAACCGACCGGCCTCCGGACCGGGAGGCGTCGCCCCGGCTAGATAGCTACTTTGCGGTAGACAAGAAGAAAACTCCGCAAAAGACCTCTATGATGAAAGGTTAGCATACGCAACTCAGCCTGTCAAAAAACCATCCCAAACGCGTGAGCAGGAACACACCCGGGGTCCAGAAGCCCGCATCCGGACGTGGCGCCCAGAGCGATCCCTATCGTGTACCGATTGCGCAGGATACGCCGGCGGAGGACGTATCGTTTCAGACGCTGGCAAGGGTGCCGGTTGCGCCAGGGGTTGTAGCTGGGAGGCCGGCGTGGCCTCGTGTCCGGAGCCTTCCGATTCCGGCGGCTTGGGGGAGTCGGAGAGGACGGAATCTGGATCGACGATCACGTCCACGGGCAGGCCGACGACTAAACCCGCGCTCCCCGCCATTTGGTAACCAAGCTTCTCCTCGGTCCCTTGGGCGAGCAGCTCGAGCCACACCTCACGGGTTTTCACATCGTGACGCTCCGTGGGCTGGTCGCTGAAGTCTTCTTTGTGGCTCATCCGCGGGCTGAGGCGGATTACGCGGCCTTTGAACTCTTTTCCGGGCAGGCCGTCGGCGTGGATCGTGGCGGTCATGCCGAGCTTGACGCGGGGGGCGTCCAACTCCTCGACGAAGGCCCGCACGTGCAACCGGCTCGTGTCGGTCATCACCACCGCCGGCTTTGTCGAGTCCGGACCGGTGAGCTCCCCGGCCTCCACATGGAGCTTGAGGATCTGGCCGTCGCGGGGGGCACGCAACTCCGCCCGTCCCAGTTCCACCTCCGCCACCTGGACCTTGACCTTGGCGGCCTCGATGCGGGCCTTGTCCATCTCGACCTCGTCTGCTCGGGCAGGGGCTTGCAGCAGCTCCATCCGCGCCTTCGCCGCCGCCACCTCACCCCGCAACGACGCCACCAAGGTTCGCTGGTCGTCCGCCTCCTGTTGCGATACGGCCCGCGACTGACGCAACTCGCTCACGCGCCGCCAAGAAAGCTCCGCCCGCTCCAGCTCCGCGAGCTTCGCCTGATACATCGCTACGGCTTCCGCCCGTTCCTGCGACCGGGCGCCGTTTACCCGCCGCTCCAGTTGTGATTCGGCCAGCTTCAACTCAGCCCGTGCCAGGGCTACCTCGTGCCGGTACTGCTGATCGTCCAGCCGCAGCAATACCTCGCCCTTACGGACCGTTTGGCCCTCCTGGACCAGTAGGTCGACGATCCGGCCGGCCAGGCGGGGCCGCAACTCGATTTCGGGCGTGGCCCCTTCGATCCGGCCGGAAGCACAGATCGACTCTGGCTCCGACCGCTCGGCCGGACGACTGACCGGCGTGCGGGATTGGGCGTCGATCAACAGTCCCAGGAAGACCACCAACATTACGCCCGCGGTAAGTAATATGAATCTCATCATCAGTCTCCTGGTCGAGGGTCGAGAGTTGAGGGTTGAGGGGCTGCGGTTTGCGTCTACACAAGAGTCCTCAACCCTCAACTCTCAACTCTCAACTCTCTGTGCCCCAACTCCAGCCGGTGATGGGGATGCCAACTGTTCGGTTTCGACCACGCGGCCGTTCTCCAGCCATAACACCCGATCGGCAAAAGGGAAGATCCGCTGGTCGTGCGTGACCACGATGGCCGTCCTCCCCTGGTTTGTGGTGAGCCTGCGGAGGAGCTTCATCACCTCCGGACCGTTGGCCGCATCCAGCGAGGCGGTCGGCTCGTCGGCCAGGATCAGTTCCGGATCATTGGCTAATGCCCGGGCCAACGCCACCCGCTGACACTGCCCCGCGCTGAGATTCTGGGGATGAGCCGCCCCCTGATCGCCCAGTCCTACCGACTCAAGCAGTTCCCGCGCACGCCGCGAGGCCGCCTGGGACGAGGTTCCCCGCAACCGCAGCGGCACCGCGACGTTCTCCAGGGCCGTCAGCCCACGGATCAGGTGAAATCGCTGAAACACAAACCCGATCCGGTCGCGCCGCATCCTCACCCGCCTTGCCGCGTCCAACGAAAGGACGTCCTCGCCGAGGATCTGCACCCGACCCCGGTCGGCGGTCAAGATGCAGCCCACGATCGACAACAACGTGGTCTTGCCGCTGCCGGAGGGGCCGGCCAGGAAGACGCATTCCCCGGCGGCCACCGTCAGATCCACCCCGTTAAGCACCGGCGTGCTAGTCCTCCCACGGCGATAGGCCTTCTCGACGGCCTCGACGCGGACGGCGACGCTTAGGGGATCGTTGCTTGATGGTTTCAAGTGGGCGATCATGACTGCAAGACCATGACGGGATCGATTTTCCGGATCCTCAAGTACGGCAACAACGATGCAATCAGGCAAATCACCAGGACCAGCCCGCAGCTCCCCAGCGAAAGCCAGGCGGGAACGAAGATCAAGGCGACGGGCGTGCTGAAAAAGTGCTGGATGGCGGCTGCCAGCGCCAGCCCGATTAACGATCCCACCAGGGCCATGATGGTTGCTTGCAGGAAGAGGATCCGATAGACCTGCGATTCGGTGGCACCGATGGCCTTCAGGGTCCCGAATTCGGCCAGCCGGTCCAGCACCAGGGAATAGAGAGTTTGGGCCACGATCACCAGGCCCACGAAGAGCCCAATCAGAGTGGCGGCCCCGAAGCTGATTCCCAACCCGCTCCGCGTGAGCCAGTAGTTGGCCGAAATGCGGCTGTAGACGTGCCGGGGAAAGGCGTCGAGCTGAGGCACCCGCTGACGGATGCTCGCGCAGACCTCGTCGGGGCTGGCTCCGGGTTCCAGTTGGACAAGGTAATACGAGCAAAAGCTCGGGTCCTTCTGCACGTAGGCGGCCGCTCGCTCGTGCGTGGTGAACACGTAAGGAGTCACCAGAAACGATTTAATCCCGTGGCTAAAAGCGACGATGCGAGCTCGTCGGCCTCCCACCTCCCGGACTTCTCCCATCTTGGGCTGTTCGAGCTTCTCGAGATCACACTGATCGATGATCACGCCATCGGGCCTGAGAATGGCGTCGGGGCGCCCTTGGACTACGTTCCAGGCGTTGCCCAGCAGGCTTTCGCGATCGACGCCGACGACCACCACCAGCTCGAATCCGCCGCTGGGGAGCGACATGTTGGTTTGGCCGATGATATAGGGCTCTGCACGTTTGACGCCCGGCAGCGAACGAATCCGATGCACCCAGCGGCGGGGGATATCCTGGGGGAAGTCAATGGTGGTCATATGCTTGTGCCCGACCCAGATGTCTGCCTCTCCACAGTCGGCCAGCAAGCCCGCCTTCTTGATGAACCCCAAGAACAGTCCACCCTGGACGTTGACCAGCACGATAGAAAACACCACTCCCACCAGGGCGGTAGCCAGCTTGCCGCGATCGGCGATCAGCGTTTTCAGTGCAATGGTCCACATTTCGGTAATCTGCCGCTAGGTTTGTCTCTTTCGGGTCTGAGATGCCCGCACGGCCTAAAGGCGGACGCCGGACTCCTGGCGGAACAGAACGCGCCCGGGGCTGCGCCTGATCCTGACCGGCTGGACGAACGCCCCGTCCGGCCCCCACGGTTCGTGTGGCACACGGAAGTAGGCCGACACGACGTGCCGCTCGGTGATCTTGTCGGGACATTCCACCGCCGGAACGACCAGCCAGTCGAGCTGACTGGTCTGAAACAGTGGGTCGAACGTTTTGACGCCCCCGATCTTCATTGCTCGATCTCCCCCTGGTCTGGAACTTCCATTGTCGAACCACCATGGCGTCGGTAGGAACGCACACGTGTCCAAGGTGGCGGTGATCAACAGGCAGCCAATACCTCCAGTTCGGAGCAGGGCAGCCCGACACAGTTCGCCTCCACCGCCAAGCTCAGCTCAGCACGCAGTCGATCCGGAATCGGACGATACTCCAGGACTTCCTCGGGAAACGGCGTTCCAAAGAACTTCGCGTAGAGTTCCGGATGATCGATGGGTGCCCAGCTTAGATCGAGCGCCATGGCAATCGCCGGGTGATTGCAGACCGTGCGATACGGCCTCTCCTCGCCGAAGGGCTCGAACGCGGCAAAATGCTGGTAGAACCGCCGATGCCTGGGATGGCAGGCGATCAACAACTGATCGACTCCTCGATGTTTGGCACATTGAGCCATCAGGCTCATCAGTCGTATGACGACAGGGATGGAACGTTGCTGCCCCTGTCGATGATCCGCCAGACACGACACTTCAGCCAGCGAAAACCCCCGCTTGCGGTATTGGGCGACTTCTCGGCCATACACGCTCTCCAGCGGCAGTCCCAGCTCCCCGTCGCGGACGAGGCTCACCGTGGAGATCACGTCACAATTCCTCACCGCAATGAAGACCTCCGTGGTCGGCAGCAAGTGGTAGGGCGTCACACGCATGCGGTAGGGGTGCCGGACGGAAAGCCCGGCGCGGACGTAGGCCTTGTAGACCAGTCCGAAGGCGGCAAAAAGCTCCTCGCGCCGCGCAGCGATTTTGTAGACGACCTCCCAGTCGGCGGCTACGCCTGCCAGCGAAGCCAACGCGGTGCGATCCCCCGCAAGCAGTTCCTGTTCGGCCGCGGCGCGGTGTGCAGGTTGCGCAGCAACGGTCGCCAACGACGGCATGGGGGCAACGTAAGTGGGTAACGTGCTCATCACGTTTTCCTCCATAAAAGAGCTCCAGGCTCGATGCGCATCCTGCACTTGATTGACCTCGGCATAGCCGCGACAACCGAATTAACCGCAAAACTCTTCCGGAACCTCCCCTGGGACTATCGAGTTCGGGTCTTGTCGGTTGTGGGGGTTATAGCCGGGATGCCTTCTCCAACCAGCATCCATCTCTCCTAGCCTTCCTCCACGTTCCGCCCTCCTCTTGTCCTCCGCAGATCCAGATCGCCTCGGCGTGCCGCACCCAGTTTGCGGAGCGCCCGGGAGACATGACTTTTGATTGTGGCCGGCTTCAGGCCGAGACGGCGTGCTAGGGCCTTGGTGCTCAGGCCCAAGCGCACAAGCTGAATAACGTCGCTTTCGCGATCCGTGAGTGGCTCCTCTGGCGACACCCTTGCATCGCGCGTGTGTTGCTCGAGACGGGCAATTCGCATGGCCACGTCGGTGATCATCTCCGGCGGGCAGAACGCGCGACCCTGGGCTACGGCAACAATCGCCGCCAGGAGCCGGTCGTAAGAGGCCTCGTGCCCCAGCCAGGCGAACACGCCCGCCTCGACCCATCTGACGGCCTCCCGCTGGTCAGGCGCACACCCCAGGACCACGATGCGAGTCGCCGGCAAGAGTAACTTGATCTCAAAGAGGATCTCTCCGGCGAGTCCCGCGGGGATACCCAAGGAGACCAGCAACACATCCACCGGCCCTCCCCGCGCCCGCAACACGAGGTCGTAGATCGTGGCGGCCGCGCTGGCCACCTGCATCTCAGCCTCCAAAGCCAGGCGCGAGGAAAGCGCCTGGCGAAACAACCCGGCCTCGGCGAGAATCGCCACTTGAATTCTGCGTACCATCGTGCGTCACCTCAAGTTGTTCTACCTCAGCGCCGGTACCCTTCGCTGGATCGCGGAAAGCACATCGTGGAGCCCTGCCGTGGGAAGTCGCTTCTTGCTGATCGCCTGTCGGCAAAGAAAGGCGTGATCGCCGTTTCCAGGGATGCCCACGACCAGCAGGTCAGGATATTCGGTGAGCAATATGGAAATGAACCCTGGGGTCTCTTCCGACGGCCACTCTTGAATCACCGCGTCCGCCTGCGTTCTGCTCACTTCCACCAGTAGATCGATCGGATCCTCGACCTCGCCCACAAGCTCGATGCCGGGCTCTTGCTCGATCAGACCTCTCCACAGCTCGTGCCGATCTGGTGAATCCAGCGCCAACAAGACCTTGATCATGGCCGTGTTCCCGTTTTGCTTGGAGGCACATCGATCACTGTGTTTCCTTTTACCACTGACCCGCGTTTACCAACAATGGCTCTTTCGATCCATTGAAGAATGCATAGTCGAGCCGGACCGGGAGCCGGGCACGATAGACCGAGAGAATCAGTACTCGGATCAGTGGCGAAATGAACCAGCCAGTAGTCCTCTGATGGTTCACCGGGAACTAGGATTGTGCTGCTCGGCAGCCCGACAGGCTCAGAAATCGCGGTTGAGACGTTTGCGTACGTAAAAACCACTTACCTCAAGTAAGGAGCTAGATCTGGATCTAGATCGCTGCGCAATCTCAACCTGCGCGTCCTTGCCGAGTGCGATTCCGCGCCTAAGTGCGATCACCCGAGAGAACCTCAGCCGCCCGGAATTACGTGGAGGATGGCAACCCGAGGCCGGCTAGTCGTTGCCCGAAAGCAACGTCACATGCGGAAGGAGCGTCTTAGCACGCATACCGCGGCACATCGCGTCCCTGATTGCACTCCTCGACGACTCGTTCCGCATAACGAACCGCCTCTCTCGCCCCCGCTCTACGGAAGTGACGAGCAACAGTGTAAGCTGTGCCGAAGAGATCTCCGGTGGTTGCTTCATCTGCCGCCTGAACCGTAGGACCCTCGATCCGGAACCATCTGCCGTCGGCCCACAGCAGCCCAGAATCCCCGCCGTCCCTGATCGAAAAATGAGCCAGTCGCCGCTGAAACTCGAGGGCAGCCTTTGCGGTATGGAGTGACCCTGTCTCACCCGAGTTCACCTGACAGTAGCTCCAGCCTCTGGCAACTCGCGAGAACAACTCGGGATCACGCCGCAGCCACCGATGGCCAATCAAAGCCCTATAGCACGGTAACCGGCCTAGCTCCAGGATCAGTGCTTCAGTGTCCTCGTCGAGCTGACCGCACCCTACAATGAGGGTCGGGCCCGAAATACTAGCAATCGCCATGCTCAGTTCCTTGATCAGATCCGCTGCGCTCCAACCAATCGGCTCCGTCCCGTTTCTAAGAGGAAGTCCAGCTTGGACAAGTCCCCTGTAGAAACGAACGGAGCGATAGAGCTCCCGCGAGGGGGGCCCAGCTTCCACAACGATAACCCAACTGGAAATCCCATTCCTTCTCGCCACACAGTCCTCTTCACAAACGCGGATGCCAACTCCCCCTTCGCGCGCGGCGTCGCTCTTCTTGGCCGCGCCCCTGGGAGCTCTTGAGGCCGAGACAATTCCCACTCTCAGCAACTGCGGGCACCCGCCGCCGGTAGCGGACGAGGCCCCCGTACCATTTCTCGACATTGGACGGCTCCTTGAATAGGTTGGGAGGTTTCAGGAGTCGTCCGGGCCCGGACTTTAACCTTGTAGTCAGTCGCGACTTACGTTACAGCCAATGGATTGTCTGCTTCCTTCAAGCGTGAATAGTCAAGCCGGACCGGGAGCCGGACCGGAATCAGAGGCGGGTGAATCCAAAGGGCCAGTACCGGGTTCACCCAAGCCGACCGGTAGGATGGAGAAGAGCGCGGGATATGGCCATGGATTGCGCTACCGTGGCACTCCGGCCGGTCACCATCAGGAGAGATCTTACTCTAATTGCAGTTCTTCACGACGGATGGCCTCCTCCGGTGCCTCATTGCCATAAATCACCGACATGAAGGCTGGCAAGTAATGATCGAGCATAACGACTGTCGTTTTGATCATGCGTTCAATGACCTCATCGCTCAGCTTTCCATCGCTGATCAAATGCGATACGTAGAACCGAAGCTCGCCGTCGCTGTAGTCCATCTCAAACCTGCCGAGCTTCAGGCCGTAGTTGGCCCGCGCGATCGCCTCGGCAATGGAGGGCCGACTGCCGACCGGCACCTTGATCGGCACGTGGCCGATGACCTGGAAGATCGGGTCGCCTTTTGTGACCCCGGCATGCAGCGGAAACAGGCCGTTCGGGGTGCCGAACCACGCGCCAACTCGTTGCCCATCGATGTCCGCTTGATACTTGATCTTGTGGGCGTCCAGGTGCTGAATCAGACTCTGATAGGCAGTTTCCATGTACCATCCTCCGCATTTGACTCTGATAGGCAGTTTTCATGGACCATCCTCCGCTCAAGGCTCTCGGTTGGGCAATTCAGCGCGTGAGCTGATAGTCACTACCCATCGCAGGACCGGCTCCGTCAGCTCGCGGCTCTCCGATGGATGCCCGGTGTGGGCACCCCACGGAGGAGGTAACGTTGTCGCAGACGGCCGGCTTTCCCGAATCACCTTGAGCTTTGAGCACTTCGCGCTCTCGTAGCCTCCGCAGTAGCTCCTCGGGAGAACCGAAAAAGGAGCGGATCATCTTCTCCGCCCAAATGTTCATCCGGCGAACGAAGAGGCGTACGCCGACCACACAGATTGCCGCCAAGACGGCAGCGATCCCCACAATCACACAGACTAGACCAGTCGTAGTCATCGCTCCGACCTCCAATTGAGAGTGGACTGAGCGATCCTTCGTCTACCTTGCGCACCCCACCGTGGCTGCGCGTTTCCAAGCCGTCTAAAGGCCCCGGTACCTGTTGGAATCGGGGGCGGACTATCGTCTCTGTAATTCACGGGCAATCGCAGATCTTTCAACAAGTGTCTGAGCCAAACGTCTTGCGCGTTTTGCGCAGTCTCTACGTAACGTGCAGGGGAGCGTACGGCCCTGAGTGGACAGGCCCAGTCCGCCATCCCGCCGCGTCAACAGCTCGTAGACCGTGGCCGCCGCGCTGGGCACCTCTATCTCCCCCTCCACAGCCGGACGCCGGCAAAGTGCCTGGCGAAACAACCCCGCCTCGGCCAGGATCGCCACTTGAATTCTTCGTACCATCGTGGCTAACCTCGGGTTGTTCTATTTCAGCGCCCCCACCTTCTTCGCCGAATCTTGGCGAGCACTTCCTGCAATTTCGTGCTCGGAAATCTCCTCGTGCTCACCGTTTGTCGGCAGAGAAACACATGCTCGCTGTCTCGCGGGATGCCAACCACGAGCAGATCTGGATATTCAATCAATAGATGTGAGCATATCCCGGGAAGCTCCTCGGCGGGCCACTCCTGCAAGACCAGGTCGGCCTGCCGGCTTTTCACTTCCACCAGCAGATCGATCGGATCGGCCGCCTCGCCCACCAGCTCAAGGCCGGGCTCATGCTCGATCAGGTTTCTCAATAACTCTCGCCAATCTGGCGATTCAAGAGCCAGCAGGACTTTGACCATGACCACCTCCCGTTTGTTTGCAGACATATCGATCACCCGGCGCGCGGCGCTACCCATCGCTCCTGCGGACGTACGCCGAGCGCAGCCGATTAGGGGAATGAAAGCTCAAAGCGGCATCAATGCATGATCGCAGACGCTCATTGTAGGCCAGCGGGCGTCTGCTGGCCGCCGCGATATCCCACCAGCGCTGAAGGGATTGAAGAGAAGCTCTACGCTTGCCTTAGCCCGTGTTATACCACACAGAGCAGGCTTGCCAAACTGAATAAGTGGAACCAGAGTGGAACCAGACGCAGAACCGGTCTGGGAACCGGGCAGGATAGACCGAGAGAACCAGTACCCGGACCAGCGGCGAAATGAACCAGCCAGCAGTCGTCTGCTGGTTCACCGGGAACTGGAATGCTTGCCGCTCCGCAGCCCGATGGGCTGAGAAAGTGAGCAGCGCCCCGGCCCAGGATAGAAGTGGATCTGCACTCGCCGGGCTGTGAGCCGGCCTTCGACCTTGGGTTGCCAAGGCCCGCTGATCCTGACGGGCCAGCAGTTCAGAGAGGTGAAAGGTGCGGTTGAGCAATCACCGCAGGCACGTGCGCTCGCTGGCGGCCTGAATCCGTCAACCCTCGGTTCCGGCCAGCCCCATCACCTTCAGCTTTTCCAGCCATCCTCGCTGGCGGGCGTATTCGACGGCCTTGAACCGGTTCTCCACCTGAAGCTTCTCCACCACGTTGTGAACGTGGTTTTTGACCGTATACAGCGAGAGGGAGAGTCGCCTGGCGATCTGCTTGTTGCTCAACCCGTCGGCCACCAGGCTCACTACCTGGAGTTCCCGGGGCGTCAACTCGATCGCTTTGACCCGCTCCCGCCAGGACGACCCACGGGCGCTTTCCACCAGCCTGTGGCACATGGAGGGAATGATCTCAGGCGAGTAGTATCTCTCTCCGGCCACTACCTTCTGGATGGCACTCTGAAGCTCCTGCAACGAGGACTCCTCCAGCACGCAGCCGTGAGCGCCGGCCGCAAGGCACTCCACCAACCTGTCCTCCGCGGCACCGTGAGAGAGCAAGGCGTGGGCCTGTGCAAGCAACACCACCTTGACGCCGGGAACCCGCCGCCGGATCTCTCCCGTCAGCTCAACGGCAACCTGTTCCGGGAGATTGAGGTCGATCAGGACCACGCCGAGACCTTTCTCCTGAATAGACTTCAAGT
>Ga0315291_10002594_pt1 | contig 23598 bp, 19 predicted proteins | sample YL17G12_20_MG_FD_203070 | JGI IMG/M metagenome (GOLD analysis project Ga0315291, IMG submission 203070) | Sediment microbial communities from Yellowstone Lake, YNP, Wyoming, USA - YL17G12_20 | ecosystem: Environmental > Aquatic > Freshwater > Lake > Sediment | place: USA: Wyoming | collected... | reverse complement strand
GGCCAGGAGCATCAAGGTATCTGGCATGTATTCGCCGTGGCGTTCGCGCATGATCTCCGCCATCAGGTCCCATAGGGTGAAGTTGTTGGGCTCGGCGTCAAGGCCGCCCAGAGTCCAGGCTTCGGCCTCTTCCAGGCGTTCTTGGGTGAGTAAAACTTGGGCCAGGTTGATGTAGGGTGCAGGCTCCGCGGGTAGTAGCTCTTGGGCTAGGCGCAGGTGAATTTCGGCCTGCGCTTGCTGGTCTGTCAGCATGGCGGCGACGCCCAGAGCCAGTTGCGCGCGAAAGTCGTGGACGAAGAGCGCCTCATCGTAACGGCTAGCCAGATGCAGCACGGCCTCTGGCAGATCCATGCTGACCAGCTCATCGAACAGATCGACGATGGCTTCCGGGGTGCTGGTGTCGGCTGCGGTCTGTGGTCGGAAATCACGCAGAAATTCCGTGAAGGCCTGCGCTTCACCTGGCTCGCGCTGGTTCTCGCTGCCCAAGTATTGATCGTCATGGATACCGAGGTAAGCGCGCAGCCGCGGTCCCATAGGGTATGCGAGGAATCGGTCGAGGCTGCTGGTGGAGGTGGTTGAGGTCATATGCGATCCTTGTATCGGTTGGGTCGGAAAGGCAATGGTCTTAACACATGTACTGTGGGGGGCATTGCTGTACAAGGAAACTTCGTGGCTAGGGGCTGAAAAAACCTTGCCTGTCGTGGTGCAGGGGTGCTACGGTACATACGCGCAAAGTAATGAATATGACTAGACTATCCCTCTCTAGTCCCATCTCTTACGGGAGTCCCGCTCAGATGACGGAACCTGCAGCGGCAGCCGCTTCTACTTTTAATGCTGGCTTGGGGCGAGACATTGCCACGAAGCTTCCTAGTTGTGGACTGGAGTATATCGCCAACCCTCAGCATGCCGATGAAGACACCTTTCTTGTCTCCTCCGGCTCTGTGCTCGAGGTGGCGCGCGAATTGAAGCAACACTATCCATTTTTGATGGACGTGTGCGCGGTCGATTATCCCGACCGGACTGAGCGCTTTGATGTCGTCTATCATTTTGCCGACCATATCAATAAGCGTCGGCTCCGGGTCAAGGCTAAAATCGGTGATGGCGGATCCCTCCCATCCGTCACCTCCGCCTATCGTTCGGCCAATTGGTTTGAACGAGAAGCATTTGATTTGTTTGGCGTGCGATTTGACGGCCACCCTAACCTCCGCCGCATCCTCTGCCACGAAGACTTTGTCGGTCACCCCATGCGTAAGGACTATCCGGCCGATCGCAACCAGTCCTTAGTGACGCCGATGGACCATACTTTCGCCAAGGATCGCGCTAGGATGCAGGCCGAGGAGGAGGATCACCTGTCGGATCGGGTCTGGATCAACATCGGTCCAGCGCACCCCTCGACGCACGGTACCCTGCGCTTCATGGCAGTGCTCTCTGGTGAGACTATCGAAAAAGTCGATGTCGAGATCGGCTATCTGCATCGTTGTTTCGAGAAGATGTGCGAGAACCATGATTATAACCAGATCATTCCATACACGGATCGCCTGAACTACTGTTCAGCGCCGATCAACAATCATGCATGGTGCCGCACCATCGAGAAGATGCTCGGGGTCGAGGTGCCGCCGCGCGCCCAGGTCATGCGCATGATCATCGATGAATTCTCGCGGATCATCGACCATTTCGTTTGCATCTCGACCAATGCCCTCGACCTCGGCGGCATGACCAACTTTTGGTTAGGCTTTCAGCCGCGCGAGAAGGTCTACGATCTTTTTGAAAAGCTATGCGGTGCACGCTTAACCGTATCGCTGGCCAGGGTCGGCGGCATGGGCTTTGACCTGCCTCCCGGATGGGTTGAGCAAGCCATTAAAACCATTGCTGATATTGAGAGAGCCCACCACGAACTCGACGTCCTACTGACGAAAAACCGGATCTTCGTCCGCCGCATGGTCGGCGTCGCAGCCATCGACCAAGAACGGGCGATCAACTGGGGCCTGACCGGACCCTGTCTAAGAGCGACGGGAGCTGCTGTCGACACTCGGGTTTGGGACCCCTATTACCTTTATGATCAAATCGATTTCGATATTCCGGTAGGCGAGCGCGGCGACAGCTATGACCGCTACATGGTGCGCATGGAGGAGATCCGCCAATCATGTCGTATCCTAAAGCAGCTGCTGCCTAACATTCCGGCGGGACCGATCTCGATCGACGATCCGACGATCTGCCTACCGCGTAAGCAGGACGTCTATGGCAACATTGAGGGTTTGATGAACCAGTTCATGCTGGTCATCCACGGCGTCAAGCCGAAGGCCGGCGAGATCTACCGGGCGCATGAAGGCGGCAACGGTGAACTCGGCTTCTACGTCGTCAGCGATGGCAGCGGCAGACCTTACCGGGTCAAGTGCCGACCACCGTGTTTCGCGATCTTCCAGGCCTTTCCGGAGATGGTGGTGGGCGGCCAGATCGCGGATGCGGTGGCAGCCCTAGGTACGATCAATATCATCGCGGGAGAGCTGGACCGATGAGTGTGTTTGACGGCGGCCTGAAGGCCGAGATCGAGGGATTTCTCAAGCGCTACGAAACGAAACGCAGCGCGATTTTGCCGGTGCTTCACGCGATTCAAGATGTTCATGGCTGGATTAAGCCTGAGCATATCGAGGAGCTGCATACCGTATATGGTCTCGACCGGGTGCACGTGAAGGAGGTCATCACCTTCTACGATATCTATAAAGATAAGCCGGTGCGCAGGTTTCAAATCCGCTACTGCAAGAATATCACCTGTCATATGCTCGGAGCCCGCCCAGCGATCGCGCGCATCCGTGCACACATTGCGGCTTTGGATGCAGTTCAAGGGGAGGATGGGGCTTTTTCGCTTGAAGAGTTCCCTTGTTTGGGTAAATGCGACGGTGCTCCAGTGATGCTGGTCAACAAGGAACGTGTGGAGCATGCGACGGTCGATAAGATCGATCAACTGCTGACGAAGTATGCTCCCACGGTGCTGCGCTAGGTCGCAGGTTTAATTAGAGTGAATGGATCGTTGAATGAGTTGCAGGTGGCCCCATCCTTAGGCGTGGCCACTGTCGAATGGAGAGAACCATGGCCCAGGATAAACCCAGGATCATTTTGCGCACTGCTGGGCTCGCCAATCCGCGCGCTCTTAAGACTTATATCGAGCACGCGGAGGGCTATACCGCGATTAAAAAGGTGCTTGGCGGGGCAATGACGCGGGAGCAGTTGATCGAAGAGGTGAAGGCGTCTGGTCTACGTGGCCGCGGCGGAGCCGGCTTCCCCACTGGCCTGAAGTGGACCTTTGTGCCACAGAGCGACACTGGGCCGAAGTATCTGATCTGCAACAACGACGAGAGCGAGCCCGGTACCTTCAAAGACCGGGAGATCTGCACCGTCAATCCACATCAAGTGATCGAGGGGATGGTGCTGGCGGCGTTCGCCATCAGGGCGAGCAAAGGCTACATTTATACCCGTTGGGAATTTCAAGCCGAGATCGGCTATTTGGTCGAGGCTATCAAAGAGGCTTATGCCGCCGGCTTTCTCGGTAAGAATATCCTGGGTTCGGGTTTTGACTTCGACCTCGACCATTATACCGGAGCTGGTGCTTATATCTGCGGTGAAGAGACCGGCCTGATTAGCTCACTCGAGGGTAAGAAGGGCCAGCCGAAGGTAAAGCCGCCTTTTCCCGCCGTCTCGGGCTACCTTGGACGACCGACTATCGTCAACAACACCGAAACCCTGGCTAATGTGCCGTGGATCGTCAACCACGGGGCTAAGGAGTTTCGTCAGTATGGCACCGAGAAGAGCCCAGGTTCCAAGCTCTTTTCGATCTCCGGCGCACTCGTGCGCCCAGGTGTTTACGAGGTGCCGCTAGGCTATCCTTTTGAGCGCTTGATCCAAGAGGAATGCGGCGGCTATCTGCCCGGCCGTAGCTTGCAAGCATTGATTCCAGGCGGTGCTTCGGCACCGCTGCTGACGCCGGAAGAAGTGCAGGGGTTGACCCTGGACTACGAGGCGATGGCCGCCAGAAATACCATGCTCGGCTCCGGTGCGATCATGATCATCGACGACCGTCAGGTACTCGCCGAGCTGCTTAAGGTGACGATTGAATTCTTCGCCCATGAGAGCTGTGGGCAATGCACGCCGTGCCGCGAAGGCACCGGCTGGCTTAACAACATCATGGACGGGGTGCTGGATGGCACCGCGAAGCCTGGAAATGTCGAACTTATGCGCACCGTCGCCAAGCACATGGGTGGTAAGACCATCTGTGCGCTTTCAGATGCCTGCGCCATGCCGGTTACATCCTACGTGCAAAAATTCAGCGGATCATTGCAAGCCTATTTGGCGCAGGCTACAGCAGCAGGGGGTCATGTCAAGTGAGTGAAGCCAGCAAGGGGTCCCAAGAGACCGTCACATTTACGCTTAACGACCGCGAGATCACCGTGCCCAAGGGTACGACAGTGATGGCCGCCGCCCGCCAACAAGATGTCTACATCCCCCATTTCTGCTGGCATCCTGGCCTGAAAATTGCGGGCGTCTGTCGCTTTTGTTTAGTCAAGGTCGACAACCGGCCAAAGTTGGAGATCGCCTGCAACCTCACGGCGACCCCCGGCATGAAGGTATCCTCGGTCCTTCCCGAGGTCAAAGAGGCGCACAAATGGGCGCTTGAGTTTCATCTGGTCAATCATCCGCTGGACTGTCCGATCTGCGACCAAGCGGGCGAGTGCAAGTTGCAGGACTATTATATGGAGGTCGGAAAATACAAAAGTGAGATGGACCGGCCTAAAGTCCTCAAGCCCAAGGCCCTCGAAATCGGCAGTGAGCTAGTGCTCGATACGGAGCGTTGCATCCTCTGCGACCGTTGCGTGCGGTTTGAAGAAGAGGTTACGAAGACCGGCGCGCTGGGGATCTTCAACCGTGGCGACCGTGCGGTCATCGGCACCTACCCAGATAAAAAAATCGAGCATAACTATCAGGACAACCTGGTCGACATCTGCCCGGTCGGTGCCTTCACCTCGCGTGATTTCCGCTTCAAGCAGCGCGTTTGGTTTCTCAAAGAAAAGCCTGCAGTGTGCCCTGGCTGCTCTACTGGCTGCCACGTCGATGTCCATGCAAAGCCGCAGGTGCGCACCTACTTCCGCTTGAAGCCGCGTGAATCCGAAGTCAACGGTTTCTGGATGTGCGATAAGGGCCGTAAGACGTACAAACATATGAATCAAGAGCAGCGTCTGCGCTTTCCCTTGTTGACCGAGGCCTCCGGCGTACGCCGCAGGAGCACCGTCGACGAGGCCTTAGCAGCACTTGCCGCGACGATGCTTAAGGCTGATAAGAGCGAAGTGGCGCTGCTGGTGTCAGCAGCGTATACCTGCGAAGAATATGCCGCTTTCTTTGAATTCTTCGTGCGTAGTCTCGGTGTCACCAATGTCTACCAATGGCGTGAGCCGACTGAAGATCGCGAGGCCTTCGATGGATTGCTCTATCGTGGCGATCATAATCCAAACACGCGCGGCCTTAGTGAAGCGCTCAAGGCGGTTGGTTTACCTGGGGAGGTGAAAGACGGCTTTGAAGCATTGCTGCGCCAGGCGCCAAAGCTGGTCATCGCGCTCGGGCCAGAGCTTGCATTTCAGTTCCCAAGTCTGCCAGCGCAGCTTAGTCGACTAGAACAGTTGCCCTTCGTCTCGCTTTGGACGATCGATGGCGCGGCGGTCAGCCATGTTGGTCTTAAACACCTGCTGCCGATGAAGGGCTACGCCGAAAAACGCGGTCGCTTCCTTAATTTCGCGGGTAAGGTCGGTGAATTGGCCGATCCGTTCCCGGCTGGATCAGAGGATGCCCGCGACGTAGTCGAAGTGGTGGCGGCACTCAGCGAAATTTTGGCTCACAGTCTGTAAGAGGTTGGTGCTTAGAGTCTAAAGGAGAGGTGTGATATGGCCGGAGTTGTAAAGGTAGCGCTGCCCCCGCGGGACACCAACATGTTTCAGATGGCGTATGGCTACACCAGCACCATCTTGACGGGTATGATGAAGACCTTCGGGATTTTCTGGGTGCAGATCACCGGCAAGGAAAAATCGGCGACCTATGAATGGCCCGAGCAGCCTGCTACCTATAGCGACCGTTTTAAAGGCAAGCACTTCTTAACCCGTCGCGACGATGGGCAAGTGCGTTGCACCGCCTGTTTTCTTTGTGCTACTGCCTGCCCTGCCGAGTGCATCCACATCGTCGCCGGCCAGCATCCGACCAACGAAATCGAAAAATTCCCTGTGCGTTTTGAGATTGATATCCTCCGCTGCGTGTTCTGCGGCTTTTGCGAAGAAGCCTGCCCTGTCGATGCTATCCGCCTAGGGCCAGAGTACGCCATGTCTGGACTTGCCGGTGACAAGTGGATTTATACTAAGGACTACCTCGCCGACCGCGGTGAATTGCACGGCGGTATTACCAGCGTTAAGGTTGAAAACGAAAAGCATTTCACCACCGATCATAACCCCCACGGTGACGCCTTAATCGCCACCGATGCACCGCACATGCGTCATCATTGAGGTGGCTCAGGGCCAGGAGGGAGATGTGTGCGCCTGGTTTTAATACTGATTCGCCACGGGGAAGCGGTCCAGTCTGGAGCTGACAGCAAGGACCATGGCCGTATCCTAACGGCGCGTGGGCAGCGTCAGTCACTTGCGCTTGGAGAGCAGCTGGTTCAGGCTGGTTGGCAGCCGACTTTGGCCTTGGTCAGCGATGCTGCGCGCACGACCCAGACTTGGACAGGGGTCGCAGCCGGGGCGGGTGCGGCATATGCGGGTACTGCTGTAGAGCACCAGCGGCTGATTTATTCTGGAGCCGTCAAACAGCTGCAGCAGCTGCTTCAGGCGGTCGATCCGCTTAAACACCATACTGTGGTGATGGTCGGTCACAATCCTGGCATCTCTGAGTTAGCTGGCGACCTCGCGGCCCAAGACCTGAGGCTATCTCCAGCGGATGGTGTCGTGCTAGGGATCCAGGCGGAGAGTTGGGTCGAGGCGGCGGCCAGCGAGGGGGCCTGGAATTTGCTGGCGCGCCTCGATGCCTTATAAATACAGTGATTCAGGGGCTGAATCATGAGCCCTGAAAGCCTTGCGGCACAGGGTCCTAACTTTTTGGGCCAAGTTTTTTTTCGGGCTACCGGAGGTCGGCGCTCAAATTTGTGGCAACGCGGGTCCTCCCTAGGTCCGGCGCTGCGGCGCCCGAGTCCTTAAACTCCTGATCTGCCCAGTTCGTCGATTAATTACAACGTATTTACTGCCGTTTATCTAGGACAGCCGTCTTAAACGTGGATCAGATCACTTAGGACTCATGCTTGTGAAATTTGACGGTTACCGCGAAGCGCCGCCTCAGATGGGACAAGACATCACCTTAGCCCGCGCCGACACGGCAGCCCGGCAGGAGGCGACCGGCTCCCCCAGCTTGCCCGCACTGCCACTTCCCCATGGGCCAAAGGGAGCCGCCGAGCAGTCGCTCCAGAGCTGCGAGATCGTGCCACATTCCTGGGCTCCGCCCGCGACGCATTCATAGAAGTCTAGGCCGTCACAGCCGCTGGCGGGAGCGTGCACAACCGCCACGGGAGCGGGGCCTGACTCACCCACTCGGCAGTCTATGGCACCCGCACGTTCCGATGCTGCGGCTTGGCAGGAGGCTACTGGCTCGCCGAGCCTACCGACTGCATTACCACCGAAAGGAGCGCTGCTACAGTAAGACCAAAAGTCCTGGATCTCGGCGCAGCTATTCTGGCCAGAGGCCAAATACTCATAGAAATCGACGTTGCTGTTAGAGTGTGAAACTACCTGGGAGCTTGAGGTGTTGCTAGAGCTTTGGCTACAGGCCGATGCAGCGAGACCAAAAATGACCGAAAGTTGGAGCAGGATATGGGATTTCATTTCAGCATCCTCCGTTTGAATATGGCGTCGAGTGCCCGGCATACGAATATCAAATGCACAAGGTGTGCCGTAAATTGCACAACTGCCCGCGTATGCTGTTACCACCCGAATTCACTCCTATTTGTCGCCCTGTACGGCAGGCCTGAGGCACGTGGGACGAGTGTCTAAGGTATCGGCACCGTATACTTTAATGCTAACAATCGGCAGCCGACTCATCATTAGCTAAATTGGTCAATGGGTCGCGGGCAGCGTTAAATGCAGGCATTATCGATCACCACATCATTCAAGTACACCATGTCGTTCAGAGAGCTGAAGGCGCAGCGCAACTGTATTGGGATTTAGCCTTTAATTTGTCCGGTGTGATCTTGATTGCAGTGGGATTTATAATGATTCGTCGCGAGCTACCTCGGAGCGGCGATAGCTCAGCAACGGTGCATATGCCCATGAATTTTAAAACTTAAATTGCGCGCCCGCGCCGACTTCGCCATCCTTGACCATCAGCCCCACTGCCCAGGACCACGACGGACCATACATGAGAGAAACACCAAACTCCGGCCTCTCGGTTTGGCGAAACGTTGATTCAAAGTCGCTGAATATCACGCTAGTCCACTGGAAGTGTTTTTCCAAATCAAGTTGCAACATCCCCTTATGATCAACCAGCAGGTTCGACTGGACGAGCAGGGGAAGTGTGTAGCCCACGCCGACAACCCCGCGGGTTTTGTCCTCCTTAAATCCTCCAAAATACGAAGCGCCGGCAATGACATTAAAAAAATTGGAATACCAACGGCGATAAAGTAGATCGCCCGTCGCGTGTTCCCGGCTATCAAGTCCCCCTGAATCCAGGTTGAGTTCGAGCGTGTCCCATGTTTTCGACAGTTTTAGCTTCGCGCCGGCATGATTTGTCGCCGCCGTCAGCGATCCATCGACATAAAGATGATCGTGTAGGTGGGGATCGTGCTTTTCGTGCTCGGCCATCGCGGGCGTTGGCGTGAATGACTTATACTTGATGACGCGGCCCATACCTGTCTTCATATGATAAAGGTTGTGGCAGTGCAGCATCCATTGACCGGGCTCATTGGCCAGAAACTCGATGGTCCGAGTCCCATGCGGCGGGACATCTACGGTGTGCTTTAGGGGTGAAAAGTCACCGCTATCATTGATGACGCGGAAAAAATGCCCGTGCAGATGCATGGGGTGATGCATCATGGTGTCATTGACGAAGGTAAAGCGGACCACATCACCCTCATCGATTTCAATCGTCCGATCCTCGTGCAGCGCCTTGCCGTTGATATGCCATACGTATCGTTCCATATCACCGCCCAATACCAATTTGAGGTCATAGGTTCGCGCTCCTTTCGGAAAAGCGGTGCTGGCAGCCGATCGGAGGTTATCGACCGTCAGGCTTTCAAAGGGTGCACCCGCTGCGACGGGCGGCTGAGCATGATTCATCTTGCTATGGTCCATTTTGCTATGGTCTGGCTCACTCGTCGATGCGCCGCCATGCTGAGCGGGGCCATGATTCATTTTGCTATGGTCCATCGCCCCATAGAGATCGGGAATCGCTTTCTGCGGAGCGGCGATTCTTTCGCCAGACCCAATCCACCCCGAAGCAAATCCACTCCCGTCCTGTGCCGTCGCGCGAAACTCGGTGTTTTTATCCTGCGGAATCTCGAAAATAACGTCATAGGTCTCCGCCATTCCAATCAATATCTCTTTGGCCAAAACGGGTTCGATGCCGATACCGTCGGCGGCCACGACTCGCATTGGTTCCTGCCCCATCGCGAGGTGAAAATAGCTTGAAGCGGCTGCATTGATGATGCGAAGGCGAACCTTCTCGCCGGGCTTGCCGCTATAAATCTGCGAATTCCGTTTTCCATTGATCAAAAACGCATCATATCCAACATCCGACAGATCCATGCCTCCCATTCTCGTCCATTCGTTATCCAGGTAGGTACCCAGCGCTCCGGCGCGGGCAGCGCCAAACCAAGAGCGCAGCGAATTTTTCTTGTAGAGGTAATAATCACCGTCTTTGCGTAGATTTTTCATAACGTCGTCCGCATTTTCGTCGGACCAATCGCTAAGAAGGACGACTACATCCTTGTCGTAGGCGAATGTCTTCACCCGTGGGTGAATGACCAGTGCGCCAAAAATGCCTTTTTGCTCTTGAAGCTTTGTATGAGAGTGGTACCAATAGGTGCCGTGCTGGCGAATTTTGAAGCGAAACGTAAACGACGTTCCGGCGACAATCGGGGGCGTGTTTACATACGCGACGCCGTCCATTTCTGGCGGCAAAAGTATGCCGTGCCAATGAATGGAGACCTCTTCGGTGAGCTTGTTGTGCACCGTAATCTCCGCGTCATCACCCTCGACAAACTCAAGGGTCGGCGCGGGAATACCGCCGTTAATCATCAAAGCCCAGTCGACATCGGCTTTACCGCTGAGGTTCGCCGTACCTTTGGTGGCGGTCAATTCGTAGCGCACGACCTTGCCAAAAGCAGGCGCAGTCCCAATCAGAAATCCAAGGACTACTGCGAATATACCACCCGAAAGTTTAGCGCTCATCATGGTGTGATTTCCTTTCTGATAGCCTACCGATTACAAACAGACTTTCTTTTACCCATGTCAATATTTCTTTCTCTGCCTCGGGCCCTATCTCCGATTCTGGATGCATCAACCGATAGGACCAAGGCGGCATGCTTCGCTTTGTGACAGCTTCTCCTATCGCCTTTATATCCTCTGCGTGCGATCCGTGACCCCCGAATGGAAAATCATGCGACAGGTCGAGGTGCCTTTTCGCCTCAGAAATATCTCGGTCGATCAATTGCTTAATTCCCGGAACGCTGTAGTACCAGGGAAACTGCGTTTCGCTGGCATGACAGTTTGCACAGCTCTTGGTCAGAATCGGTTTTATAGTCGCACGATATTTTCGATTGATCTCATGGTGTATCTCATGCATTGACGGTTCGATTGCTTGGTCATGTGAGGCATGAACTGCCGCCCGTTCTTCCATAGGACCGTGATGGGATTCCTTACCGTGGCCTAGGGATACCGCCGGCGAAAGCAGTAAAACGCCGGCACCGGTGCTGCCAGAAATTCTGCAAAACCTCTTCATCATTTGCAGCACTCTAAAGTCCTGCTACAAAAATGGTTATGGAAATCCTAGGCTTTGCTGCCATGGCGCGGCGTTAGATAAGCGGTGCACAAGCCAGCCGAGCATATAAAAACTCAAAACCGCTGGAACACCCCAAATAGCCATGGTGAGCATGACCTCACGCTCATTTCGCAAAACTAGGAATAAACCAAATGCCAAAACCCACGCTGCGATGTGGGGGCGTTTTTGGCGAAGTAGGACGAGGTGTTGAATGCTTGAAGAAAAAACTCGCAGCAGTAGCACGGGCACCAGAGCAAACAATAGCCCGCAGACGGCGGTACAGCCTTGAAGACCAGCGTAATCCATCAACAGTCCATGAACATGGTTTGCCAGAGGTGAAAAGCCTAGTCCCATCTGCCCGCAGAGAAAAAGGGATAGGGTGCCCCCGCCAGCTACGGCACCGCCGACTTTCGCGTGCACCAACCAGCCGGGGGGCACAAGGTCTCTCTTGACTGTCTGATAAATATTTTCTTTAATATAATCACTAACTTTTGTCATAATCTGCATTCCTCCAGAGGATACTACTGGAGCGAATCTGTTTTGTGACAGTCAGTTTGATACTCTTTAAGGACGACAGGACTCAGGTCACACCTAAAATTTTCAAAAGGAGAATCGACCACTGGAGACGGAGCGGTCTATTGATGACGAGCTGTTGGCACGCTATCAGGATGGCGACTTTGCTGGCTTTGACGGCTTCTATCAAAAAAACCACGCCCTCATTTTTCAATTCCTACTACACCGGCTCCGCAACCGTTCGGACGCAGAGGATGCGTTTCAGGAGACATTCCTACGCATTCACCGCTTTATCACGACCTACGATCGACAGCAAAAAGCGATGGCATGGGTATTTACGATCGCGAGAAATGTCGCCATTGATTGTTATAAGCAGCGTCGATCTCATGTGTCGATCGGCGAAGCAGATGCTTTAACGCAGCCACGAGTTCAAGAATCGCTCGAAGCGCGCGAAGAGCTGGTGGCCATGATATCCCAGCTGGCGCAGCCAGAGCGTGAACTCCTAGAGCGTCGGCTGCTGCATGACGAAGAGTTCGAACGGATCGCTTCGGCGATGCAGACGACGCCCACGAATGTACGACAAAAATTTTCGCGTTTACTTAGAAAGCTTAGGACCTAGGGTGCCGCGCTATTAAGAAGGGATGTTTCAGCACCCCCATAAAGGTGGACGTCCAAGGCGCTGGATAGGGTAAGCCGACCTTGTAACCTACGCCCGCTGTGCCGGTTGCATAGGTACCGAAAATCCGATCCCAAAAAGAAAAAATCGTTGCAAAATTAGTGCTCAAATGTTCGCTAATGCCCGCATGATGAAACCGATGCAACTGAGGTGTCACAAATGCACGAGACATCAGCCGGTTGACCGCATGCGGCAGGCTGATATTGCCGTGCTCAAAAAAGTTTAAAAATGCAGAGATGACCTCAAATGCCAACACCCCTATTACGGGAATGCCGAAGACGGCTACGACAATCAACCTGACGACCAAAGAAACGAGCAACTCGCCAGGGTGAAAGCGAACGGCGGTCGAAGCATCAAAGATCTCGTCCGAGTGGTGAACGCTATGAAAAAGCCATAATATCGCTAGTCGATGATTAGCGACATGCCAGGCGTAGGCGGTGAGATCGAGGACGAACAAGCCAATTATTGCACCAGACAAAGCCCCGACTCCGACCATGTTGCAAAGCCCAAGTCCGTGCCTCTGCGCATAGATTGACACGGTGCAGGCGCAGCCGCCACAAATCGTACCCAATGCCATGGTGTTTAGCATCGCCAGCGGGAGATTAAGGCGCCAGTTTTTTATAATCAGACGCGGCTTGTGTTCTAACGGCAGTCGCCACTGCGGGGCGACCGCTACGGCGAACGCAAGGGCCACCGCTGCCCCTTTCCAGATTTGAAATTCAACCTCTTGCATAGGCCAAGTCCTTATCAATGAGTATGCATATGATGCAAGTCCGGAAAATGAGGGTGCGTATGCACAAGTCTGTCATGCCGATGGGGATGTGAATGCGGCTCATCTACGGGATCACCTGTCGCATGCACATGCTGGTGGTGGACATCGTGAACGTGGCTATGGTCGTGGTCGAGAACTTCATGCACATGCGCATGTTCATGCCGCTCTGACAGATGGAGCCAAACCCCGATGCCCATAAGCGTGCTGGCGCCAAGCAATGGCCAGCTTAAAGACGCATCGCCAAAAACTAAAGCTATCGCCGCTCCAACAAACGGCGCCAGTGAAAAATAGGCTCCGGTTCGCGCCGCACCAATTTTTCTAAGCGCCAGGACAAAACAGAGGAGGCTGAGACCGTAGCCCAGAAACCCCACGGCGCCAGCAAAGACTAAATGGCTCGCCTTCACCTGTAAATGTCCCATCAAAAAACCTAAGCTGGTATTGACGACGCCAGCGACAAGCCCCTTGGTCATGGCAATCTGTAATGCATCGCTCGCGGCAATTTTCTTTGTGAAGTTGTTGTCGATCCCCCAGGCGAGACAGGCGCCGGCAACGAGAAAACTGCCGCCAACACCTCCCCCAAAAGCAAACCCATCGCTAGATAAAAGCAGGCTACCGCTTAAGATGGCTGCCATTCCCAACATAATGCGTTTATCGAAATTTTCCTTGAACACAAACCAAGCGAGTAACGCTGTAAACACTCCTTCGAGGTTTAGCAGCAGTGAGGTTGCAGCGGCGTCGTTTCGTGAAAGCCCCATCATCAGCAGGACGGGAGCTAGAACACCGCCAAAAAAAGTCGCGCTGCTGAGCCAGATCCAATCCCTACCGCTAATGGCCCTTTCAGCGCGATTTGGATATAGGTGATTCCAAACAGTCCGAACTGCCAAGAGGCCTAGGCCGGATCCCAGATAGAGGAGGCCAGCCAAGAGCCAGGGCGATGAGTCGACCAGCAGCCATTTGGCTGCTGGCGTGCTTGCACCAAACAAAACCGCGGCGGCAATCGCGTAAACGTATCCGGGACGCTGATCTCTAATCCTTCACCGCCGCTGCCGCATTGAGGCAATTTCTATTGTGGACTTTACCGTCGGCCCTCTCACTGGCCTGTGAAATTGACGCCAGCAAGACTTCCGTCGAGCGTAACAAATATATAAAGTGTTTGTTTCGCTTTATCAACGGCCTTGTCGTTTTTGGTCGTGACGACCCACTCCTTGCCTCTCTTGAATTCCTTCTGCTCGGCGGCGGCTGGCTTCAGCCCCTTCCATGAAGCCTCAATTTTTCCATTTTCAACCAGCATCGGAATGATTTTGGCGGCGACGCCGTCCGTCACCTCGTCTTTGAGGCAGTCTTTCGCCTTACAAGTCGCTACCTTTGGAGGCGGTGGATGATCGCCATGAGCCAATGCATCCGAGGTCGAAATTACAGCAAGAAAAGACAACACTTTAGCCAATGATCTCATCAAAAACTCCTTTGTTATAGGTTTCCATGTTTTGACTCGGCATCCATATCCTGATGAGCATGCCGATGGTTATCATCACTAAGGGGGAAATCATCCGCCGCTACAGTATGCATGAACCCATGCATCTGCATGAGAAACAGCAAAAGTCCAGCTGCAATTAGGCCATTGTTTGACACGGCGGAAAAGTCCTTAAAGGATTTTGAACGTCTCCACCCAGCAATAACGGCGATCATGAACGAGAGGGCGATAATCTGACCAATTTCGACCCCAACATTGAAAGATAAGATGCGCGCGATCAGCCCATCTTGACCGAGTGGAAGCTGCTGGAGCCGCGTGGCCAATCCAAATCCATGGATCAAGCCGAAGCAAAAAATAATGCTGATAAGCTTTGGTGGCTCCCGACCCATAAATCGCCTAAATCCATCTATATTATCGAACCCCTTGTAAACGACACTCAGCGCAATAACAGCATCGACCAAATAATAATTTGCTGAAATCCTAAAGATGGTAGCAAAAACTAGCGTGATGCTATGCCCCAGCGTAAACGCCGTGATGTAACGGACAATGTCCTTGAATCCAGTAAGAAAAAAAATGACGCCGAATATAAAAAGAAGGTGGTCATATCCGGTAAGCATATGTGTAGCGCCGAGCCATACATAGCGGATATAACCCGCGTCTAACATGGCTTGCTTATCCGCTTCGGAGATACCATGAGCCCATGCTGCTGACGATGAGATGAGCGGCAGGGCTGCTAGCGCCATGCGGGTCAAAAGACGCCTAGCTACCTTGATGCCAACAATACCTTGCGACTTCTTTGAACTCAAGAATTGTCTCCTTTGGGTTGTGGGCTTTCCAGCATAGCACATCAAGCACACAGTGGTCGGGATGTGCTGTCTTATGAGAATAATATCCAGGCAGACGGGTGTCGTTGCGATGAGCGCGTGTATGCCGGAACCTAAAAAATTTCGCGCCGACCCGCTACGCGGGTCGGATGGCTGCAAATGATGAATGACTAAATGACTAAATGACTAAATGACAAAATCAAGGCTGCCACGCACAGCGGAAACCGATGTCCGCGAACGCGCCCGACGGAGCGAGGCTCAGATTGACGGCGAACGGGCCGGCGCCCGAGCCGTTGGGCCAGTTCGCCCCTCGGAGCAACGCGCCACCGGAACCATTCGTGCCCGGATAAATTTTACCGATCGATTGGGCTGAATACCAACTATCGGTCCACCAGCTCTGCACGCTGTTTTGTGGCACAAAGGCTGAGCGTGGCCAGTTGGCGGTACCGGCACCCATGGCGCTATATTCATTCCAGGCACTCGTTGCACTACCAGGTTTACCACTGGAGTCGGAGGCATTCACCCACTGCCAAACGTTACCACCGATATCCCAGATGACATTGCCGTTGGATAAGTCGCGAGTACGGCGCTGATTGTAGGCAAGAGCGCCCTGAGGTTGGCCGGTGCAGTTGGTCTCCACCCAACCGTTGGCATCACTGGCATCAGCGGCACAGGCGGTGGTTGGGCTGTTGTCGCCGTGGCCGGCCGCAAGCGTGCCGCTGCCGACCACCCCATTGCTCCAATTGCTGGCCGTGTTAGCAATGTTCGCGGCGATGGTCATCCATTCCGGATTGGTGATGAGGTGATAGCCGACACCCAGGTTGGTGCAGGTGGTAAGTGCCGTGGTCTGAGAGATGCTAACCCATGGATTCGTGCCTGTCTGCGAGGTCGCGACGCTGCTGACGTTCGAGGGAATATATTTCTGCACGCAGAAGCCGGCGGTACCATATACCGCATCTCCTGGTACGCCGACCCAGGTGCCGCCAGCGAGGCCGGCGCAGGAGGGCGCGGCATTGCTTGCCGGAGCATACGAACAGCGGCTGAGTATGCCTCCCATGAGCGACGTGGGAGCAGTTGCTGGGTGCCCAGCCGATAAAGATGGAGGAAGGTCGGGGCATATGGTCTGGGCAGGAGCAAGGTCGCAGGTATATGGTTGGTTGTAGCCAAAGCGCTGCATCATTGTAGCATTCTCGGAGGGGCTAGGAATAGATGAGCAGATGGAAACGTTGGTCTGATAAATACAGCGATTTGGACTCCCATTGCTTAGTGTCATGGGCTGAAAGTCACCCGGATTAGATGATAAGCTAGGACAGGTAGAATCCGTATCGCAGCCATGGACCCGACCTGATTGGTTATTGAAACTAGATAAAAATAGGCTCGGCCACGTCGAGACGTCAATAGTGCTAGCACAGGTCGGTAAGGGTGAGTTGTAAATGCAGCGCTTGTAGCCGATTGCGGTGAAATCCGCATAAGTCGCTGTCAAAAAGGAAGCTGAAGCGCCCACCGTTGGGCAGGCTGTAGCAATGGGTACATCGCAGCCACGGGCCATACTAGATTTTAAAAATGGTAGGTTACTAATATTGGTGCTGGTGATGGTTCCAGCGAGTGCAAGGTCCGCGCAATTTTCGCCGCCCATGATGACAGCACTGCGAGCGCCGCCGTAGGAGCCCCAGGTAATGGGACCGGTAAAGCCAGCAGTTACTAGTGCGGAATCTAGCGGACCTATGGTCGGACTGCCGCTCTTATTGCATAAGAACACTTTTTGCTGGCCATCAAAGGCGGTATAATTAGCGTCTAAGGTGCTTTGCGTAACAGTGCTGGCAAATGTAGGGCATGTGCTGTATTGCCGTTCATATGCGCATATATTGCCGCCGGTGGGCGCAAAACTGCTACTGTAGTAAGCATAACGCGCGCTGGTCGTTAGGCTTGGGCAGGTCGCAGCATAGCATTGAACATCGCCTGTATTGCTGTGAAATTTCGTCACCATGGCTGCTGCATCTAGCATGCTGTCGTTGACTGTTGCGTTCGCTCCGAACAGGGACGAGCATGAAAGATTACTTTTGGAGTAATGGCAATAGAACGTGCTGGCATCCGCTCCCGTGACCGCAGGCCCAAATACAAAATTATTCCTTAGTGAACTGTTGGGCGAGTAGCAACTAGAGGTTATGGCCGCCCGGCAGTAGTAATCATAGGGGGAACTTGCGGGGTTAAACATGCTGTCAAGCACGGATAAACTGAATCCGCTGGTCACACCTAAATCGCCACAAAGCGGCACGCTGGCAACGCTGGTGATTCCAGGAGGATACCCATAATATGCGGCCCCGCTGGTGCCGCCGCCGTTATATGTAGTGCCGCCGCCGTTATATGTAGTGCCGCCGCCGTTATATGTAGTGCCGCCGCCATCGGATGTGGTGCTGGTTGGAGCTACGGGAGGCTGTCCAGAAAGTAAACAAGCGTCTCCGGTTTTTTCAATGGTGAGCGAAGACCAGCTAAAAGAGCTACCGGCATCGGTAGGGACGGCTGGACAGCCGCTAGTAGCCGAAGCGCGCAGGCACGGGACACCATCATATTGAGCATTGTAAAGAGGCGCATAGCTATTCATCGTGGTGAAGCCACTCAGCTGGGTGCAACTAGGCAAAAGCGCGGCACTCGAGGCACCAGCTTTGGGTGTGGCCACAAACTGACACACACCAGTGCTGCCAAGTGGCGTCCAATAGCTCAGAATAGTGGTGCCCTCACGAGGAATGGGGCATACAAGATGAGCTGTGGCGCAAAGCACTGGCTGCGCTGCGATTTGGACTTTGGCGAAGATAGTGGCGTCTGCAAAATCATCTGAATAGTCAGCACTACAATCAGGTAGCTTGCCCTGGCCGACCGTAGTTGCCAAGGCTGTAGCTGCAGTTACTGATTGTTGCATGCTGCTAGTCAAGGCAGTGCTATCGATGCCGCCGCTGATACCGGCAAAGGCGGCTCCCGAAGTAAGCGCTGCGGACATCCCGCCAAGGACGCTGTTGGTGCCAGCACCGCTAGCCAGCGCCGCGCCTGTCGTGGCGCCGCTAAATGCCGACGTCATCATCGATGACGCGTTAGTGATACCGGCGCTATTAGCAGCGCTGCTGATCTGCATTAGCATAGCGTTCGCATCAATACCGATACGTGTCTTGGCTGCCCCGGCACCCACTGCCGCGCCGATGCTAGAGGCCATCTTGCTAGCGTCAGCATTGCTGACGATACCGACGGAGAGCGAGTTGGCCAGGCCCTGGCCGACCACTGTGGCAGCCATAGTGCTCATGGCTGCGGCCGAAAATATCGACGGCGGCAACGCCTCAACTGATTTTTGCGTTACAGCAGTCATGGCGGCCTGCGAGTCGCTTTTACTCATGCCAGACACAAGGATGCTTTGCGCACTGCCGTTCATGACGTCGCCCATCACCGACTGCTGTTGGCTTAGGGTCGCTTTACTCATGGCAGTGCTCATGGCGACGACGGCACTAGTCGCAATATCGCCAATAGCCGAGCCGACCGCTGAAGCGGCTACGCCGCTTGCCGTAAGTCCACCGGCCGCACCGACGCAGATCGCTGACACAGATTTTGTATCGGCGATTTGTGTCGGGGTCATCCCAGCAACGCCCAAGCCTTGGATGGCTCCGTTAGCAACAGCACCTGCCGCCTTGCCCATGTTGGCGCTGCTGACACCAGCATCCTTTAATGCAGAAACTGAGGCCGTAGCGACTTGTTTAGCGATGGCGGCGATTTTGTCGATCGATACCCCGGTAGCGGTTAAGGCGCCGATGGCACCGCTAGCGGCACCGGTCGTCGCCAGGAGGACATTTGCCTCGGACATCGCCAGGCTTTTGAGGCTGCTTACCGATGATTTTGCGATGGCGCTGGCGGCTGCCCCGGTGTCGGTGATGCCCGCCTTGTTCAGGCTGGCCACAACGCCGGCTGTTGCTGCCCCAACCATGGCACCAATTTGATCTAGCGGCAGGCCGTTGCTGGTTAGTCCTTCGACGGCACCCGCTGCGATCCCAGCGGCTGCATCCGATGCCCCAGTGCCACTTACGCTTTTGCCTAAGGCTTCGACTGCGCCTGAAGTCAAGGCCTGGACGGCATTAACTGCTGCATTGCCGCCGAGTCCACCATCGTTCAAGGCCTTTACTGCACTGCCGATCATCCCCTTCTGCAACGTCAATAAATCCGTCACCGGTAAATTACCAATGCGGCCGCCGAGAGACGAGAACGTACTGCCCATAATGACCTTGGCAAAGGACGTACGTCGAGTAAGGTCAGTTAGCCCGACTCCGGTGTCTGCCAGACTGGTCACTGCGCCTTGAATAAGAGGTGCTGCGGCGTAGCTAATCGGCTGAGTCGAAGCGGTGCCGGCTAACTGTAGCGATGCGATGGCAATGGTACCTGCAGCTACGGCGAGCTGCTTATTAGCCGCTGCAACGACCAATTCGGACTCAGTTGATGTCAGGCCGGCCGCTGTTAAGTTCATACCTAGCTCTGCACTAATGTCTTCGCCGACGGCCAAGACGCCCGCGCGTAGGGTTTCAGTCGGAGTTTTCGCGGAGCTAGGGTCGACTATCCCCAGAAATGAGGTCAGCTTTTGGCTGATGACGCCTTTGCCGTTGAACGCACTACACGCTGGTAGCTGCAGGGCTGTGAGCAGTAGGCTGAGGCGGGCTGTCTTGGTCTGGTGCATCATTGGGAGACTCCTTGGAACATCCTCCTCCATCGGCATTTTAAAATATAACTAAATAAGTTTTTTAAAAGGCCAAAAAGTCTAGTGTATTAAGGTTTATTTGTGGGGACGTATGAAAAAATAAGTAGTTTAGTTTGGTTTTGAGCAGTTGGACTTGGTATGAGCAGCCAGCCTGGGGAGTTGCCTGTAAATTGTCCAAAAATTGTTTTTTGGCATATACTTAAGCATGTAATCAAAAGAAGTTACGTAAATTCTGCACCTTTCTTTTGGGAAGCACTGTGCCAAAGTTATTTTGTGCCATTGGCAGTTGTATGGTGGTTGCTTTGATGGTCGCCTCCAAGGGCTGGGCCACCGACCTGCGCTATGCCTGGGCTAAAGTGCCAAGGGCTCTATATTACAGTGGAACTTTTGAAATTGAGCGCGAGCTTAGTAGGTTTGTCACCAGGTCTAATTGGATCATGTTGGAGCGACCTGGATTGGTCAAAGTCCAGGCTGTCATGGCCAATGGCAGCGTGCCAAGGAGGTTGGTCATGCAGTTTCCTTCTCCTCTTGCGCCCCTACCACCTCAGCAGAAGCGCGAATTGGAGGCCGCACCTAAACCAGTCATCAAGAAGCCATCCGAGCCAGATCTAACCGATGACGAAGTGATCAGCGATGTACTCGAGCATGGTGGTCCGTCTGTGGTCTCTGTCGCCCCAATAAAAAGGGTGACCCGAGGGCGGCTGGCCTTGGCCGGAGCACTTGGTCACGAGGATTTGCGAGCGACTGGGGGTGTTACCGACTATAGAGCGTCGGCGCTGGTTGCAGGTGCATTGCTCAATGCGGCGTGGGCAAATGATCGGGATTTTTGGTACGTCATCGGCACTGCCGAGTTGCATCGGCTCAACGTCAGCGAGCAGATCGTGACGACCACCCCTGGCGGCAATGGCCAAAGTTCGTCGACGTTTCTGCGCGCTTTTGCTACAGCAGGGGTCTACTACGACGTCCTTAATAGCGCTTCGTCTAACTCCAAGCGTCTTGGGTTCGGCCTTGGCGTAGCGTATTTGCGCCTGCCGATGCTGAAGGCTTTGCCTGGGGCCTCTCAAGCCAACTTTAAACAACAGAATGCCTACGGGCCTTTTATTGGAATTGATTTCAGCAAGACAATACTCGGTGTCACCCAGCTGGCGCTGGCGGCGGACCTGATGCCGATGACTTTTGTTCGCAGCTTAGGGGCTTTAACTATCCATGTGCAAGGAGCCGCAAGTCGGCCCTTTGCTAGGAATTGGTCAGGAATGGTGACCTTAGATCTGACCCGCCAGTCCCTCAGCAGCAAGGGCGACTGCCCTGCGGTAGCCAACTGCGCTGACCAAATGAGCGCCTACTCGACCGTAGTGCTTACCTCTGCAGGCGTTGCCTACCATCTATAGAGCGCCCGTCACTGACACCCCGCCGATCAGGATGTATGGGCTTAAAAAACTGCCGCTGACCATCTCGGTGGCACGGCTCACGCCCAGGATCTCCTCGGCGATGGTGAAAAAGTTGCCGGCGATCATGGTTGCAGTGACGCTGCCTGACCTCCTTTCCGCCAACCATTCGTGTCCTTTGTCTGCACAAAACTCGGCTTCCAGCTGGTTGCTAGCCTTTGCTGGCGTCAACATTTCAGTCGACTTGGTTCCGTGCGCCTCGCGACGCACGTGTCCCTACCACAGCGCCTCAACGTGCCGATTGATTTCATCTAATATTGCTGATTGCAATGCAGAATATTAATGGCACACAAGAAAATATGGCGGTCCCGGAGAGATTCGAACTCCCATCAGCTGGTTCGAAGCCAGCTATTCTATCCCTTGAACTACGGAACCGTAGGCAGCAGCTTTGATGGTAACCTACGGCAAATCCGGCACCCTGGCGAGCAATTTGTGCCTTATATCTGGCGGCGTATTGCTTTCAACATGCGCTAGCTGAGGCTCTGGCGATGGCATCAGTGCCTTGATTTTTGACTGAATTCCTGCGACCCTTGGCAAACCATGGAAGACAGCAATTTATTACGCAACATGATGTGGGTCAGGTCATGAGTTTAATAGCTGTGATTAATTCCTCCGACGCCGAAGCCCTCAGGAAAATGGGGTTCGCTTGATGCTTCTCTTATCTCGCGTCGATTTCGTCGGTTTTAAGCGCAAATTCTGCTTTGTTCTAATAAGTATTGGTATCGGGCTGTCGACCTTTTCATGCAAAACTCCATTGCAGTCAAGCGGAAGCAAGGCGCAAGGATTTTTTCCCTGGTCCAGCTCCTATACCACGTCGGATGGTGCCGAAGATTTTTGCCCACCGACGAGAAAAATCTTTTACCACTGGGGTAATCCAAGCCGACTTAGCGAGTGGCTGCAAGCCATAGGTAGCGACGCTAGCGGTTCGCCCCGCCCTTTATCCGAAGCCATGATGTCCAGTCTCTTAGCAGGGAGCGACAAGGAGGCCGTGCTAGGGGCTGGCTTCTACTTAGCCGACAGTCCTATAGCGACGATCCAATATGGTAGACAGCTCCTTTTAGTTCGTATCACAAAAGGTGGTGGAGATCAGCCACCCTGTGAACGACTCCTGCGAGAAAAGCTGCCAGAATTCATTGCCTCACATGGAAAACAAAAGGAAAATCTCGCTGGGCAACTGCCAGTGCTGGTGGCCTTCGGTGAAATCCGGCCCTATTATCTCCTTAGGAGGTTTCCCGCTAAAAAGGAGGATCTAACCGTAACCGTTGGGCTGCCGCAGGAATCCGATATTATTCCCAGTGTGGGTGAATATTTCCAATCACTCCCGACTCAGGGCTTGGTTACTCCCGGAAAAATCAAGGACATTCATGATGTCATTAAAGCCGTAACTCATCTTGCAGATGCCAAGCGGCCACTTACGCCTGAAGCGTGGCGTTTTATCTCCACCTTTGTTTACGATCATGTGGTAGCGACCTACCTCAGCGGCGTCTCGTCATCTCCCCCAAAAGGGCAAACACTTGAGCAATTGGGTATCTTGTGCCGACTGAGCAAGGCTGGAGGTATGCATGGAGCGAGCGTTCAAGCGTTAATGGCAGTGCCGAATATTGCTTGTGAAGTGAAGTGAATGACAGAGGGGCTGCAAGGCGGGTGAAGTGGAACTTGGTATTCGTCAAATTTCCGGAGAGGGGGCCAGTCCGATTCGGTCCTATTAATGGACTTTCCAGAGTAGACGGTCCCACCAAGAGAGTAGGCGCTGTGGAACAAAAAAGGCGTCACCTCATGAAAGTTAACGATATCCTCCACCGAATACCAGCAGCAAAAACTTGCTCTAGATACATATATTGGCTCTAGTACAACCATTTAATGTACGTATTTTGGTTTTAAAGAAAATATATGAAACGTAACATATTGAAATATTTAGACTTCATGGAAGACAAAGGCAACAAGGCGGCCTTTGTTGCTTCGCGGCGCCCGTCAGGTTGGGAAAACATGGTCGGTAAGGGAGCACGGCAAGGGCTACGAGTTTTTTGTTGAATTCGTGGGCGCATAAGTCGGGGTGATATCCCGCGCACCTGCTAAGGCGACGCAGCAGCCGACTGGTTTGGTGAAAGACTTGCGA
>Ga0315291_10002592_pt1 | contig 23612 bp, 28 predicted proteins | sample YL17G12_20_MG_FD_203070 | JGI IMG/M metagenome (GOLD analysis project Ga0315291, IMG submission 203070) | Sediment microbial communities from Yellowstone Lake, YNP, Wyoming, USA - YL17G12_20 | ecosystem: Environmental > Aquatic > Freshwater > Lake > Sediment | place: USA: Wyoming | collected... | reverse complement strand
GCTCGTCCGGAGTGGTCTGGATATGGCCCCTGGGATTTTTATGCGATTAACGTATCATCTTTCGCTAAATCTAGAGGCGTTGATGTAGTTCAACATGTAGTTAAGGATGAAATTGTATGGTTTTATGATGTTGGGAAACTAAAAAACACGGAAGAATATGGAGCCGATGGTTTGTTGAAAACAACTTATACCAAATTTTTAACTCGGAAAATTGATAAAGTTTCTCAAGCGGTTGACATCCGAAGTAAACTAAATCTTTACATCAACGAGTGGATAAAGTATGCTACGGATTCTAAAATAATATGAATCAAAATTCTAATAGAATAAGAAGTGTGGGGAAACAGACATATGGGCATGATAATATAGACATATATTATTGGGGAGAAAATACTTGGTTGGATATAGGAGATTACTGTTCCATATCAGGACATATATTAGTCTATCTAGGAGGAAACCATCGGATAGATTGGGCCACAACATATCCGTTTGGACACGTAAATAAGAATACGTTTAATATGTTTGATGGAAAAGGTCACCCAGGAACCAAGGGAGATGTAAAAATTGGAAATGATGTTTGGATAGGAACATATGTTACCATTATGAGCGGAGTAACTATAGGAGATGGAGCATGTATAGCTTGCAATTCGGTAGTGACAAAAGATGTGCCTCCATATGGCATCGCCGGTGGCAACCCTGCCAAGTTAATAAAAAACAGGTTTTCAGATGATATCATCAAAAAGTTTCTTTATCATAAGTGGTGGGAATTAGACGTTTCAACAATAAATAAAATTTCTCCCTTGTTATGTTCCGATAAATTTGATATATTATTTGAGACTTTGGAAAAACTTAAAAAACCTATGATAGACTTGGAAAACAAGATTAATGATCTATATCGAACTCCGTCTGATATAAATGAACATATACCTACCCTTATAAAATTCGCTTCGGAGTGCGAACATATCACCGAAATGGGAGTAAGAGGAATTTTTACAACTTGGGTATTTTTAGGAGCCAGCCCCAAAAAATTGGTAAGTTATGATTTATACAATCCCTCACATTATGGATCAAACATACAAGACGTTTATGATGTAGCTGAATCATATGGAATAGATTTTAAATTCGTGGAATCAGATGTGTTAAAGGTTACAATAGATCAGACCGACCTTTTATTTTTAGACACATGGCACTCATATGATCAATTAAAAGGAGAACTAGCTCTACATTCTTCAAAAGTAAACAAATATATTGTAATGCATGATACCACCACTTATGCTCATAAAAATGAAGCATTGACATCCGAACATTCTGAAATCGTGGAGGTGGAAACCGGAAAAGGAATTTGGCCAGCGGTGGAAGAATTTTTAGCCTCTACAACAGAATGGGAACTTTTAGAGAGACACATAAATAACAATGGATTGACCGTTTTAAAAAGAATAAAATAAATTTGGAATACCCAATCAGTATATGTATAATTTATGAATGAAGATGCCTCAGAATTTGATAAAAATGGATTTTTTACATCCGAGAAAGTTACTCATTTTAATTGCGAAATTTTAAAATCGACATTATGTAATTTTTTGAAAACCAAATCAGTATTAGATTTGGGATGTGGGGATGGGTTTTATATCAAACACTTAGAGCCAGTTTGTTTGAAGGTACAGGGATATGATGGAAACCCATACACTAAAAAATTGACAGGTGGGTTAGGAGATTCTTCTGATTTATCACAAGTTCAAAATTTTTATAAATATGATTGGGTTATCTCATTTGAGACGGGGGAACATATACCGGTTGAGTTTGAAGGAAATTTTATAAACAATTTATGTAGACACGCTAAAGAAGGAATAATTCTTTCTTGGGCATCAATTGATCAAGAAGGCCAACCTCAACCAGGAACGGGTCATGTAAATTGTAGACCAAATAGTTATTTGATAGAAAAAATGTACGAAAAAAGTTTTTTGTGCGATTATAATCGCACTAATTTTTTTAGACATAAAATGGATTTATGGTGGTTAAAGTTTAATTTGATGGTTTTTTATAAAGTGGATAGTTTAATAATATGAAAAAAAGTATATTGATAACGGGTGTCGCGGGTCTAATTGGTTCGAGATTGGCTGACTGGATTGTAAAAAATAAACCAGAGTATGACGTTATTGGAATAGACGACCTCTCCGGAGGGTATATAGAAAATGTAGACCCTTCCATAAAATTCCATAACATAATACTTGGTGCCAAAGAACATGATTTGGGAGTGGAATCAATTTTTTCAAAATATAATCCGGAATATGTTTTTCATTTTGCTGCATATGCGGCCGAATGTTTAAGTCCTTTCATAAGAAAATACAATTATCAAAACAATTTGATAGCTACCGCTGACGTAGTAAATAATTGTATTAAATATGGTGTAAAAAGATTGGTCTTCACATCAACCCTGGCGGTATATGGCGACGCAGTTCCTCCGTTTGATGAAACCATGACTCCTTTACCTATTGATCCGTATGGAGTTTCAAAATATGCATGTGAGTTGGATATTAGAATTGCGGGAAAACAACATGGGTTGGATTGGTGCGTTCTCCGACCACACAATGTTTACGGCGTAAAGCAAAATATTTGGGATAAATATAGAAACGTATTAGGAATCTGGATGTATCAACATTTAAACAATGAACCAATGTCAATATTCGGAGATGGTTCACAAACGAGAGCATTTAGTTTTATCGACGACAGTGTTCCGTGTATGTGGAACGCAGCTGTTTTACCAGAAGCATCTAAACAGATTATAAATTTAGGAGGGAAAACTCACACGACTATAAAAGAAGCATGTGAAACTTTACAATCTATAATAGGAGGAGGAACTATATCATATAAAGAAGCCCGCCACGAAGTTAAAAACGCTTACGTTACATGGCAGAAATCTGTGAATATTTTGGGATATGTTGAAAATTATACTTTGGAACAAGGTCTATCCTCAATGTGGAATTGGGCTCAAAGACAACAAAAAAGACAAAGATTTGAATGGAATAAATTTGAACTAAATAATGGAGTATATTCATATTGGAAAACAAAATGAAAATAAACTTACTAGCAAGACACTGTAACTTCTCAGCAAATAGTGCTAACAAAAAGAATCGGCCGGAGTGGTTTGATAAAGAGAAGATATTTCAATCATTGATGAATTCCATAGAAGATGATGAACGGATCAACGTCACTATATTATTTGATGGAGATGTAAGCACACATTTTCTTAAAAATGAAAAAAGGTGTAAAATTGTGGAGAAAAAGGGGGGAAACGATGGCCAGAGTTTTTTGAACTTATTAGAATACACCAAGGCTCAGAATTACTCAGACGGTGATATAATTTATTTTGTAGAAGATGATTATTTTCATAGAGCAGGATGGCAAGATGTTTTAATCGATGGGTTCGAACATTTAAGTTGTGATTATTTTACTTTATATGATCACAATGACAAATACACGTATACTGCATACGAGACACTTCAATCTTCAATATACCCAACTAAGTATTGTCATTGGAGAACTTGTCCGTCCACAACTAACACGTATGCCATGTTAGCATCAACTTTTAGAAAACATTATCAACATCATGTAGATTATTGTGATTTGTCTAGGGGTTATACAAGGGATCACGATAAGTTTCTAAATCTGTGGAAAATAGGCTCTAACCTAGTATCATCTATTCCGGGATATTCGACTCATTGTGAAAATGAATACATGTCTCCAGTTGTGGATTGGGCTTTAAAATTTAAAAACTTGACATATGATTACGATATGTCGAACAGATAATATTATGTCAATATCTACAATAATACCATCCTATAAAAATCCAAAGTTCCTTGATGCTTGTATACATTCTTGTATTAAAGGAAAAAAAAATGAAACGACGAAAATAATAGTTGTCGTTGATGGGTTCATCGGAGAATCTCAACATGTTCTAAATAAATACGAGGGGGGAATTGAGATACTTGATCTTGGTCAAAACATGGGTATGGATAAAGCTATAAATTATGGTGTGTGGAATTGTGAAAGTGAAAATATATTCGTTGTGAACGATGACCAAATTTTCTCTGATAACTGGGATGTTGATTTATCTGAGTTGAACTTGGAAAAAACGGTATATACCATAGAACAGATCGAAAGATCACACGGAATATTCGGATTCACTGTAAATAACTTTGGAGACACAGTTGATACATTTAATCAATCAAAATTCGATGATTTTGTTAAGGTAAATAAAAGCGACAAATCCACCGAATCCGGGCGGATATTTCCATTCTTGATGAAGAAAAAATGGTTTATGTCAGCCGGAGGGTTTGAAGATTTTAAATCTCCGTTTTGGACGGACGTGGATTTCTTTTTGAAACTAGAGTTAATGGGGTTAGAATTCAGAAGAACATATAAAACCATGTTGTTTCACTGGGGATCATCTGCAACTAAAAACAGAGTCGATTCGGAAGCAATAAAATTTAAATCGAGTGAAGGACCGGCCGCACAACTGTTTTACTATAAATGGGGATACATGCCACAGATGGGAGGAAATAATTATAAAAATACAAAATATCCACATTCACAAACTGAGGTTAAAGGAGTAATTTTTAACTAATGAACTTAGAATTCATATTTTTTAATGTCCTTTTTTTGTTAATCTGGTTTAAAACCGAAGCGTTCTTGGAATATTCTAAATTACTTGGATTAACAAAACTATTCCGTATAGATAAATTTGAAAAATTAAAAAGTGAAGATTTTGAGTTAACCTACCATTCATTTTTAAAAAAACATGTCGCTAGTGGAAAATATAGTAGATTTTTTTTCAATCTGATCACATGTCCAATATGTCTAATGTGTTGGTCTTGTGTTCCAGTGTTATATTTACATGGGATAGGAATATATAGTCTTTATGTAGTGTCTATTTTGTTTATATACTATTTATTCTCAAAAGTAATGAGATGAATATAAATAATTTTACAGACTTTTACAATCTTATAAAATCGTGCGGGCTTCAATCCGTTTCTCCGTTCAACAATTTTATATCTACCGTAGAACAATATGTATCTATATGTGAATGTGATAACCCTTCGTTAAAAGCTGCTAAATTAGCAGATTCTATTAACATATATGAGAGCATTATATCGGGAGCAGTTTCTTCATATATAAACACATTTAAATCGAAAAAATCGGTTTCAGTTATACATTTTTACAACAGAGGGAGATTGGTCAGAACGTACTAATCTTTATCAGCTTTACCATCACAATTAATTTTTTTATGGGGACAATATTTACAATTTTTCTTTGCTTTTCCGGGTACTTTTGGGAATACTCCGTTTTCTTTGTATTGCCCGTCTTCGTTAAAGCATTCATTTATAAACATAATAAACCCATTGATCGACTTAGCGATTGAAGGTTTGTTGTGGGTAGGTATAAATTTCTGAATTCTACTCTGAGGATATGAGACGTTTTCATACAGTTTTCTTTTCAATATGAAAAATTCTACTTCTATATCATCCAGCGGAACATCAAACTTTTTAGAATAAAATGCTTTGTATAGAAGAAGTTGACTATATTTGCTTTCATCCGCCTTCATATGATCATTCCACCCGGTGGCAGAAGTTTTAAAATCTATTATTTTATATTTATTTGTTTCTTTGTCTCTTAAAACTAGATCTATGAAAGCTACAAATTGAACGTTGTTTTTAATATCCACTTCCAATGGAAATTCTGTTCCTATAAACTCATATTTTTTACTGGGAAAATTTCTCAGACGTATAGCAGTAGATGTAAACGTTTTTATCACATCCTCGGCGTCAAAGCAGAATTCGGTATATTCATCTTCCGTATATTTTACTGGATTATTTTTTTCCCCACCTTGTAACTCTCTATCGAACGCGGGTTTAAATATGTCATATAAGTTCAATGAATCTGCTTCCGAATTTCCTTTGGTATATAGAAGTTTTATATATTCCTGGACCGCTTCGTGTATCGCTGTTCCGAAGGACATGTTTATAGACCCCTCATACACTCTTAATCCCTTCAAATAATCAAGTTTCCATCTATTGGGACAGTTAAACCAATTTGCATATTGGGAATAACTGACACGCTTCTTTTTAATCTCTTCCATCCATACAATGTATGTTAAATTTGTGAAGTTGTCTACTACTTATAATTGTATGAAATATATAATTGTTTTGATAACATTGATTGCTTTAAACCTTCTAGCGTCTGAAGTTGAGATGTCATATTATCCATTAAAATATTCCGGAAAAATGGAGAACGTTGTGTTTTATGATTCCGGAAAGTTTGAAACCAATAATATAGTAATCGGAAAAACTTATCAGTTTAATAAGTGTCAATTGGATTTCAATACAGAAACGAATTCTTTTTTGGATTTAGCGTTATCCGATGACACGTTGATTCATATAGATGAGGGATCTCAGTTTAAATTTCATACATTTCTAACGTCTGTGGAAAACACCGACGACTTACCAACCATAGCAAGAATATCAAACCAAAATTACATATGCTCTCTAATGGTTGGAATGGTGGACATAGTCAACTCTTCTACCAATGGGACATTTTTATTACAAACTCCCAGAATAACAATTGTTTTAAAAAAAGGAAAATATAGAGTTGTAGTTCAGGGAAAAACCACGGTTATAGCAGTGTTGGAGGGAAAGTCGGTTATTTATAAAATCATAGAATCGAAGGAACTTGAAATAAAAGAAAACAGTTTTGCACATGTAACCACATATTTTAGCCTCAGTGGGAAGGGGATTGATGTGTTAAATAATGGAAGGCCCACTGCGAACGTTCGCCCAATACAACTCGACGATGTAGACAAAATAAAATCCAGTTGTGACGATCTGACATCTTCAAAATCTAAAATTTTGTTTTCTATAGTAGATAAAAAGGTTCTTGGAATAAAGATTCGTTGACACTTATAATGTTTATGTTACTATTTGAGAATGACTTTAGACCAACTACATTCTCTTACCGAAGAAGAATTACTGATGTTGCTGTATATTGTAAATAATGTACCAACTAGAATATTAACGTATGAGATAAGTCCCAATCTATTGTGTTCCATTAGAGATGCTTCGTTACTACAATTTGTTATTGACGCGGAAAAAGATTTAACCGACTCTGGAAAATCTATACATTCCTCATTAAAAAACAAATTGGGAATAACCCAGCCCCCCGCAGAAGCTCCAATTACAGCATCCGCAGAAGCTCCAATTACAGCATCCGCAGAAGCTCCAATTACAGCATCCGCAGAAGCTCCAATTACAGCATCCGCAGAAGCTCCAATTACATCATCCGAAGAATCTTTGAAATAACGTGTATCAAAATATATTTCATTCTAGAAAAGACGACACTATCATAATTTGGGATGATAAAGTTGGAAAAATTGTTATTCCCGCTGGCCAGGCTAGATATGCTTATAGAAAAAAGGATGGCGGAATTTACAAATCTCTATATGGAGATGAGTTGGAAAAAGTAACACATTTTTCTCCAAACGACCCATCGTTATTTGAATCAGATGTCCCACTAACGACTAGAGTTTTGATCGACGCGTATGAAGGCGACGATGAACCATCCACGGGACATAGAGTTGTCTGTTTGGACATAGAAACCGACGTGGAAGATGGATTTCCAAATATTCAAGAAGGTGATAAAGAAATAACCGCTATAGCTATATATGACGACGTTTCAAAACACGAAACAGCAATGATTTTGGATAAAGATAGGTTACTTCAAGATTCTGAAACAGCTGGAACATCGATACTCTCGTTTGACAACGAAGAATCTCTTATTTCACATTTTATAACAAAAATGGAGGAAATTCAACCAACCATTATCACCGGTTGGAATATAGGAAGTTTCGACATGCCTTACCTCTATAATAGAATTTGTAGAGTGATGGATAAACGCGTTATTCAGAGACTTTCTCCAATAGGAACGGTTTATATAAACAAGTTTTCAAAAGAACTTAATATAGCTGGAGTTTCCATTTTAGATTATATCGTTCTGTATAAAAAATTTATTGGTAGAAACGAATCAAGTTATGCTTTGGGAGTCATAGGTAAAAAGGTAGTGAATATGGATAAGATCACATATAAGGGTAGTTTAAACGATTTATATAGATCTGATATTAAGAAGTATATCGAATATAACTTGAATGACGTAAGGATAGTGGTTGCTTTGGATGAAAAATTGAAGTTTATAGACCTCGCCAGAAACATCTGTCATACAGGTCACGTTCCATATGAATTTTTCGGGATGTCAAGTCGTTACATTGAGGGGGCTATGTTATTATATCTAAGGAGACAGAAATTGGTATCTTCTAATAAACCAGTGAACATAGAGGAAGAAGAAGGTTCTAATCCATCCGATGAAGAGGACGAAGAGGGATTTGAAGGAGCATATGTCAAAGAACCGATCCCTGGAAGATATGATTGGGTATTTGACTTGGATTTGACTTCTATGTATCCAAACATCATGATTAGCTTAAATATTAGTCCCGAAACGGTGGTGTCTAAAGTTGAAAATTGGAATATCGAAAAATATTTAAAAAATGAAATTTTGGAAATAAAAGTCGCTGGTGAAAATTATACATTGGAAGAATTTAAATCGATGATGTTAGAGAAGAAATTTTCCATCGCTTCCAATGGAGTTATTTATAGTAGAGATAAGGTGGGATTGATTCCGAGTATTTTGATAAAATGGTTCGATGAAAGAAAAGAGATGAGGAAAAAGGCTAAAAAATTCGCAGATGAAAAGAATTGGGAAAAATACGAATTTTATGATCAGAGACAAAAGGTTCAGAAAATCCTTCTTAACAGCGCCTATGGAGTTTTAGGATTGCCAGTATTTAGATTTTACAATAAAGATAACGCCTCAGCGGTGACATTATGTGGACAAGATATAATAAAAACAACCGACAAAGTAATAAATCAATTTTATAAAAATATATTGGGTAGAAGGTATAAAGTAACATATGACGATGGATCATCGGAACTCTTCTATGAACACGAATTGGATAAAAATGTCATTGATAATTATGAAAAATATTGTAAAAATTGAAGAAATTGATCAATGTGATCATGTATTATATGTAGACACAGACTCAGCGTTCGCATCAGCTGTCCCAATTATCCAAAAAACCATGTCAAATGTGGATTTGAATGATGAAAAACAAATGACCGATGCTATATTGAAAATCGCATCAGATGTTCAGATATATGTCAATAAGTTTTATGACGTAATGGCTCAAAAGTTCTTTAATATTGAACAACATAGATTTGATATTAAACAAGAAGTCATTTCTAAATCTAGTTTTTGGTTGGCTAAGAAGAGATATTGTCAACTCATAATAAACAAGGGTGGAGTCGTTTGTGATGAAATGGAAGTTAAAGGAATAGATGTAGTAAGAACTAGTTTCCCTGCTACATTTAGAAAGTTCATGAATAAGTTTTTGATGGATATGCTTAAAAAAGTGGATAGAAAAGAAGTGGATGATACGATCATACAATTTTTAGAAAATATCAAAGAATTAAACATATTGGATTTGGCCAAAACTACATCTGTAAAGTTTTCAAGTCAAGCTACGAGAAAAGAGTATAACCCAAAATCCAGAAAACCATTTCAAATAATACTTGGTTCTCCTGCACAAGTAAAATCTGCTCTGATGTATAATGATTTGTTGAAACATTGGGGGTTGACTAAACATGTTCCTCCTATTTTTAATGGTCAAAAAATCAAATATGTATATCTCAAAGAAAATTCATTTGGAATTGATGCTATGGCGTTGAAAGCTGATGGAACTGATCCGAAAGAAATTTTAGAGTTTGTGGAAAAGTATATTGACCGAACCGCAATGTATGATCACGAACTAAAGAGCAAGCTGGTAGCATTTTATTCCATTTTGAAATGGGATTATCCAAGTTTGGGGAGTAAAAAGGCTGCTGAATTTTTTGAATTTTAAAACATATGATAATAGATATTCCTGATATTAATAAATCGATATATGTCCGTATATCTATGTTTTTTAAATGGAATTGTCCAATCACCCGTCACATCTATGGTTGGTATTTTGGGAGAACACAATTTAGAAAATTCATATTTCCAGCTATTAAAAATTTTGATTATAAAGGATTCTCAGAAGAGATCATGAGCATCCAACCAATGTCTGAACCCAAAGACCAAGTCTTTTATGTGGATTATGTATATACTAAGAAGAAAAGATGGTATCAATTTTGGAAGAAATCTCCTATAAAAAATAGACAATTAGACAATGAATGATAGTATTATAAACATATGAACAAAAAAACAATCGAAACATTTATCAAAAAATATTCCTTAAATGGAGTGATAGAATCCGTAAAGTGGGTGGTAGACTCAAAAAATAAAACCCTAACGACAAATGCTATTACGGAAGAAAAGAACGTATTGATTGATGTGAAAATGGAGGATTTCACTTCGATTGACGAAGATATCGAAATAGGAATTTATGAAACTTCTAAATTGGTCAAGATGTTATCGGTGTTGTCTGACGAAATGACTATATCCATTAACAAAAAGGACGACGAAATCAAATCTCTCGGACTTTCTGACACAACCACCGATGTTCAGTTCGTTACCGCTGATTTATCCGTTATCCCAAGTTCACCGGCTTTGAAAAAACTTCCTGATTTCGGAGTTGAAATATCTATGGATGAAGAGTTCGTAAATAAGTTTATCAAAGCTAAATCAGCATTACCTGAGGTTGACACTTTTACGTTAAAAATGAACAAGAAAAACAAACTTGAAATGGTGATAGGATATTCAGAACTAAACAGCAATAGGATTACGTTGTCACTTACAACAGCTGATGGGAAAAATGTTGTGACAAAAAACATTAGTTTTAACGCTAAATATCTAAAGGAAATCCTTACTTCAAATAGTGATTGCCCAAATGCTAAGTTAATGGTTAGTGACGCCGGAATTTCAAAAATCGAGTTCTCAAATGACAGTTTTAGGTCAACGTATTACATGGTAGAAGTAAAAAGTGCTGATTAATATATGAGTTTTTTATTAGAAGAAGTTCCTACTAAGTCAAACTCAAAACATACTTTGTGGGTTGAGAAATATAGGCCGGCTGTATTGGATGATTATATAGGGAATGATCAATTGAGGGAGACTGTTAAATCTTTTATAGATAAGGGAGACGTTCCACATCTTCTTTTTTATGGAAGCGCTGGAGGTGGTAAAACCGCATTGGCTAAACTAATCACCAAGAATATATCATGTGACGTTTTGTATATAAACTCCAGTGATGAAACGGGGGTTGATAATGTAAGAGGTAAAATCAAGGGATTCGCATCTACTTCTGGATTCAACAAACTAAAAATTATTATATTGGACGAAAGCGACTTTTTAAGCACGGAGAGTCAAGCTGCTCTGAGAAATTTAATGGAAACGTTTAGCTTAACTACTAGGTTTATCTTGACATGTAATTATCATGAAAAGATAATATCTCCAATAATTTCCAGATGTCAAACTTTTGAAATAATACCACCATCTAAAAAAGCGGTAGCAATACATTTAAATAACATTCTCGATATGGAATCCGTAGAACATACGATGGAAGACATTGGATATATTGTAAACACGTATTATCCAGATATTAGGAAAATTTTGAATTTTGCACAACAAAGTTCTCTGGGTGGAAAAATAAAAATAAGTTCAGATAAATCATTAGCATCCGATTTGCAGGATAGAATTATTTCTATTTTAAAAAGTGGATCATTAACTGCCTTCGCGGAAATAAGACAGTTGATTGCAGATAATGATATTTCCATGTTTGATGAATATTATTCTCTGTTATATAGAAAAGTATCCGAGTATTCCAAGAACAAAGATGTAGCGGTTATTATGACTATCGCTGAATATCTACACCAAAGTTGTCTGGTGGTAGATAAGGAAATTACGTTCATGGCATGTATAGGAGCAATATTAAAAACCATAAAGTGAAATCTTTAAAGAAAATTTTATCCGAATTAAAAATAGATCCATCGGTTGATCATCTCTCAAAAATAGAAGATGTAAATCAAACCGTTAAAAAATATTCTTTTGAGATAGGGGGAAACAAGTATATAGTTGCATTTATAACTGATTTTTTTGATAATAAATCGTTTTTAGGGGTAAACTTTAAAAATATAACTGCTATTGAGAAATTGAAATCTAAAAAACACGATTCTAAACAAGACCTTTACTCGGATATGGATCGTGCAAAATATGGTCTAACAAATACAGGAAATTCCATGATGGTTTTTAATGAAATATTCAACGTGGTTGGAAAATATATTGTTTCAAAAAAACCTACATATTTCTCATATGAGGCGGTAGAGGATAATAGAAAAAAACTATATTCTTCTCTTATTAAAAGAATCGAGAAAACCCTTCCCATAAAATTCAATAGAATACTTGTGAATCCTTTGAGTGGGGATAGTATTTCCGCAACATCTCAATTAACGGTGTATGAAATATTAATATGAACGTATTAAAAAATACTAAAGCATATCTTGCCGGGAATTTGGAAAATACGGTGGATTCCCAAAACTGGAGAACATATGTTTCAGATAAATTGTCCGTTAGAGGAATTAAGTCGCTGTCCCCAGTGGAGATGACATTGGTTAATCAAGTTGGAGAAAATGACGAAGACCGACTCAGGTTAAAAAAAGAAAGATCGGAGGGTAAATATGACGAAGTTTCATCATACATGAAAACGGTAGTTCAGAAAGACCTTAGACTTATTGATTTGTCAGATTTTCTAATAATCAATCTGGAGTTATCTAAACCTACATATGGAACCACACATGAACTAGTGGTGGCCACTCAACAAAAAAAACCTATATTTCTATCGGTTGGAGACAAACGAGAATGTCCGTTATGGATATTGGGGATAATAAAACATAAGTATATCTACAACAATGTGGATGAAATATTGACAATGATCTATCAGATAGACTCTGGTATTAAAAAAATTGAATCTTCCAACTGGAGGTTATTGCTTCCAGAATTCCGATAGAATCTCCAAAAAACTAGGGTTTTTAGTTTGTATAAATCAACTCCACGTTGATATTTATAAACTATGAGTAAAAATATCAATGAAAATGATATGGGGGATCGGATGAGCACCGGAATTTCATTCGGAACATCTGGGATAGTAAACCCCGGCGTTTCTACATTTTCTTCACCCGACGCTTCTCAACATCCAATAAACTTCTACCCAGTCGCTGCTAATAAGGTGGATATTAATGCGGTCACAAGAACCTCGGGCCCCGATGATGAAGATATTAAATCAATAAAGTCCAAAGTAACTCCTGATGAGGTAATTACGGGATTGGATTATGAGTTGAAGAAAATGACATTCAAAAATAAATCCATTGCTAAAGAAATCGTAATATCTAACCTGAAAAAAGATCCAACATATTATTCTAAACTTCATATGCTTGGAATGGAAGACGATTTAATGACAGAAAATACAGAAAAGGAGAAAAAAGAAGCGTTTGAATCTATATTTAAAGAGTTGATCGATAGAAGAAACCAGATAAAATCTAAAAACGTAGATCAAAGAATAACGGCCGCTTATCAAGACAGTATTGAAAAATTTAAAAATACAAGAGGATATGGCCCAAAATAAATCGGAGGTTTATAGTTTGGGAGATGGAAAGCCCCACGATCCAACCATAGGTCATCCTTCTATGAGGGGAAGACGTTGGCAAATAGATCAGTCGTATAACGATGGAAAGTCGTTTGATAAAATGAAAGAAGATTCATTATTGGAGGGACCTGACAAATTACTGTTTAATAACGGAAAATCTAAAATGTATTGGTACGAAGGTACTACGTTTTTTGTGTTCGTCACTCCATCTGGAAAAAATACTCACATTGCATTTTCCAGAGGAAATGGGGCCGATTTTCATGTTCAAGTCAACGAGATAAATCTCACAAACTACGTGCGGAATAAATTTCCAGAGTTTGTATCGTTTTTAAACCATGAGGAACTGGCCAATGTAATCCACTATATAAAACCAGATATCATAAAAGTTAATTCTAATAGAAAGGATTTCTTATTAAGTGGGAGGATGTGGGAACGAGATGGAAAAAATTATGTTTCCATTTGGAATAACAAATCTACAGTAGATAGGAATAAGGGTTATTTAAACCGGCTCATGACATTGTTGAATATATCGTATGATAATACATTGTTTGAATTGCCCGAAAATCAGAATGATTATAAACCATATGATCAATTGGATGTCAAAAAAGAAAAACCTGACTCATCTTCCAAGTCAATGAACAAGTTTATGTCTCAGATTCACACTTTGCCTCCGGGCGCTAAAAAATGGGCTATGAAAGGGATGTCTTTGAAAGAAATTCTATTAAATGAAAATCCAGACTTTATTAAAATTGACGGGACAATAAAAAATGAATTAAAATATTATGGAAAATATACCACCTCGGTTTTCTCAATATTTGAAAATTTGAAATCCGATGGTTTGAATTACATAATAGCCAAGATAAAAAACAAAAGTTTATACTCAGTTACCACCGGAGATCCGAGTTTAGATAGGGAAATAAATACTTCTAAAATTCTAGCGGCTAATCAAGGTATGGATGTAATTCATGGAAACATAGCACGTCCTCTGATGAATTTAGGAATTTTAAACAAAGTAGAAGATGATGATATAGAGTGGAGATCTAAACTCTATATTTTATCTGGTAGGAGTTGGAAAAAAAATAACACTAACTATATGTCTTTTTGGAACACGTTAAACGAATGTAAAAAATATAGAGATCATATAGATAAAATTCTACATGAAATTGGAGCGGATAGGTCAAATACATTTTTTGAGTTCATAGATTTTCAGAAAAAGTTAATGACTTATGACGAATCTTTTCTTGATAAAAAACCTAAAGAATCTGGATTAACTCCGGAAAAAGTTAAAAGTTTGATGAAAGTCCAACATGTTGATCCCAGAGCCAAGAAAATTTTAAAGACTTTATTATCCGGAGAAAAACACGCGGATACTATACAAAAAACTGCGTCTGATATGGGAATAACAGTTTCTCAATTGAGGAATATGATGGTAACAGGAGATTAATATATGAAACGAAAAGATCTTAAGCAGATGATCCGAGAATCAATCTCAGAGGTAATTTCAGATAAAATGGTTGGATTACATGAGATGGTGCAGTTCTATAGAAATGCTCCATTAGATAAAATACAAGAGGTCGAACGACTACTTGGTGCTGGTGAAAACTCCCCCGCGTGGGAAGTGATTGTAAATTTTTTAGAAACCGCACAACTTTTAATTAGAAGAATGGAAGAATCCGACTCTGTTAATGAAATTAATTGGAAAAAAGCTTTAGGAACTGCCGCGGTGGTAGGATCGACAATGTTTGGAACCCCTGATATTAAAGCAGCAAATTCAAAGCCGGATGTTACCCAGACCAAATCTCGGAGTTCCTTGGTGGATTATTTTAAAAATGTTGAAAATGGAGCTAAAGTTGGGTTTGATAAAAAATCTAATGTTTGGAAATCTATAAAAGGCCCGGCCGGTGGAGAAATCGCTATCGCATATGGTCATAACATAAAACCGGGAGAGAATTTTACTAAAGGAATAACTGATCAGGAAGCAAACAGATTGTTGGAAAAAGACATTGAATCATCTAAACGTCATGTCTATAAAGATATATCCAGATATGGAATAAGTAAATTAACACCTGAACAAGAAGAGATGTTGATTGATTTCGATTTTAACATAGGGTCAGTGAACAAATTTCCAAAATTGACAAGGGCCGTATTAAATAAAGACTGGAATACCGTAAAAAAGGAATATAAACGAACTTATGTAGACAGATCTGGAAAAAAGAAAGAGTTGAGGGGGAGAAATGAGGCTTTCTATAATAGGTTCCTTGCTAACAAATGAGTGAAGAATATAAAATTATGAATAACCCTTTTGGATCACTTAATTATGATCCAATACATGCATTATTTATAAAAAAGAAGCAGATGGAAAAGGATGGTGAAATTGATTTAACTCCAAAACATTATAACGAAGATGATATGTATGAGTTAGAGTCGTTTTGTAAGAAATATGGGATAGTAGGTGCAAATTTTGGAAATATGAGCCCGAAATCCACTTTAAAGATGTTAAAGTCAAAAATGGGAATAGTCGAAGAACCCATCCAAGTTCAGACTAAAGTTTTATTAAAAGGATAATTATGAAGAAAAAGTTAATATATGTAATGTTGTCGTTGTCGTTGATTACTGCGGGCTGTTCTATGTTTGGAAGCAAAAAACCAAAAGTGGAGTCGAGAGATAAACTTGACAAGAAAATGGAAGAAGTCCAACAGAAAAAAGATTTAATATCCTCTAATGATAAAAAGAAATTGACACAGATAGGGATAGTCGCTAAGGGAACTCAACATGCATTGGATAAAGTTGAAGAACCAAAAAAAGAAGTGAATGTGGCTAAGCAATTGAATGACAGAGTAATATCATTAGCAAACAATCCGGAGATCAAAGATGTAATCCGAATACAGAAAATAGTGGATGATTTAATTTCCGAAGTTAAAAAGGAAAGAGAAAAAGGAGCTTCCGATTTAGCTAAATTGGATAACGAACTACAATATGTTCAGAGTGAGAGGAATGCTCTACAGAGTTCTTTGGATAAGAAGGCAAAACAATTTGAAGATTTAAGTTTTGGAATAGCAGCAAAAAACGACGAAAACTCAGCCATAGTTGGAGATATGAACAAATGGTTTGGATTAGGAGCGATTTTTTACGGAATAAAAAGAATGATTTTCAGTATTCTTATTATAGGAGGAATTCTAGCACTATTATTCTTCATACTAAAAATAGCATCAGCATCAAACCCAATTGCTGCTACGATTTTTAGTCTGTTTGAAATGGCAGGAAGTTGGGTGTTGAAAGGGGTAAAGATGATAACTCCAAATTCTTTCGGAGTTGCTAAGTTTATACCGGAAACCGTCCATCTAAAATACAAAAGCGCGTTGGACAAAATAATCGATACGCTTGAATCATTAAAAGAAAAAAACAAGGTTTTGGACGGAGATAAAAAATATAAATTGGAAGATTTGTTAGTTGAATTGGATAAGAAATTAGACACTCAGGATAAAATTGCAATAGACGAATGTTTAAAAGAATTGAAGTGGAAAATATAAATAGTTGAATACTTCAAATTAAAGGTATATATTAGAAAGAGTTATGAAATATTACATCGTCGATACAACACTGGCCCACACTGATCACACGTTTGGGGAATTACACGAATTGGTAAACCACCTCGAAGGAACTGTCCAACGAAAGTTCAAAACCGACCGTCAACATTATATGCAAAACTTAATCGATTTGGGATATGGTTACGACGATGACAACGGAGCTACCTTTACTACATCTATGTCTGAGTTTTTTAACATCGGAATTTTTAGAAATGGGCGACCACTTAGAACCAATGTCCATGAAGCTGCCAATCACAATAAGTTTAGGGTTCAGAATGGTGATTAATACGTGTTGTCATGATAAAGTTGGATATAAAATGGAGTGACCCTCTACCATTTAAAGCTGAATATGGACCTTACTGGAAGAGGGAATGGTTGATTCCACTAAAATATAGGTCAGAATTTTTTTCTTTTTGGAGACAGTCATCATTTAAGTTAAAAGACGAAGGATACGGTGTCTACAAAAAAAATGAGGATTGGTATATTACTGAGTCGAAGTTAGAAAAACACCAATTCAAAGATTTAAATCAATTACCAAAAAAAGAAGAATCTGTAATAGAAGTTCGCCCATTAACCCCAAAAGTAGTAAAGAATGTCGCAGGATTGAGGACATGGCAAGTAGCGTCCGTTGGAAAATTATGTGCGGCTATAGAAAAGTGGGGATGTGCGATTGATGGATCAGATGTCGGTGTCGGAAAAACTTTCGTTGCATGTTCCGTGGCCAGAGAATTAGATATGGATATTCTTGTGGTATGTCCGAAAGCAGTAAAGGAAAGCTGGAGGAGGGTAATAAAAAACCACTTTGACATGAATCATAAGTTAGTGGGAATTATAAACTACGAATCCTTGATTAGAGGTCGAACGGATTCTGAGATAGCATCTTTTATACGAAATAAAAAAACACACATAAACGAATTTATATGGAAAATTCCAAAAAGCACTTTGATAATTTGGGATGAGAGTCAAAAGTTAAAAGGTTCTAAAACTAAAAATAGCAGTACGTGTTTAGAGGCCCTAAAACAGGGATATAAAATGTTGTTTTGTAGCGCCACCAATGCTACCAACCCATTAGAGTTAAGAACCGTTGGAATGGCTATTAAACTGTTCAATAACAATCAACAATACTATAAATGGTTATATAGTCACGGTGTAGAGAAAGGTAGATTTGGACTTGAATTTAGAGGCAATAAAAACGTTTTATCAAAACTACACAAAGACATTTTCGTAGATCGTGGAGTTCGGTTATCTAGAGATTCTATCCCAAATTTCCCAGAAAGTCAAATAATAGCGGAGTGTTATGACATGGAAGAGGAAAGTAGAAAAAAAATAAATGCGGTGTATGAAGAAATGGAAAAAGAGCTGGCCAAATTGCAGAAAAAAATAAAGAAAGAAAGTAAAGATAATTCCTCCAAACTAACAGAGATACTAAGAGCCCGACAGAAGGTAGAAATTTTAAAAGCCCCCCTATTTATAGAAATGATAGAAGATGGTATAGAGTCGGGAATGAGTGTGGTAGTCTTCCTGAACTTCACCCAGACAATAGATGCAATATCGTCCCGATTAAATACGAAATGTATTGTAAACGGAGAAGTAAAGGATAAAGATCGTCAAGACAACATTGATAATTTTCAATCGGATAAAGAGAGAGTAATTTTAGTTAATATCGCAGCCGGAGGAGCAGGACTTTCATTACACGATCTAAATGGAAAATACCCCAGATTAGCATTAATATCTCCATCATACTCAGCAATTCAGATGAGGCAGGCTACTGGTCGTGTATGGAGAGACAGTTCAAAAAGTAAAAGCATTCAAAAAATCGTGTTTGTTTCAAACACAGTAGAAGAAGCCGTTTGTGAATCTGTAAACAAAAAACTGAGTAACTTGGATCTTTTAAACGATGGAGATATGAATACATATGCCAATAAAGAAATTATACGTTCATAGTGCAGATTGGGAAAAATATATTGATATAGATTCCGATATATTCGATGATGTTTTCATCGAAGCATGTACTAGAGTGTTGGATGATAATCTCAAAAACAAAAACATGTCCGTCGCTCCTTTTATGGAAAGTAGGTTAAAGAGGGGAAAGACAACGTATATATTTAACACTTACAAAATATTAATAAATGCTGGATATTATAGATATGCTGAGAATCTTCGAATTCATTTTAAACGTCAAAGTAAAATAGATCTAAGAGATGAACCGATAAAAGGATAGGTGTCACAATGCAGATTGAAAATCAAGAAGCTTTAATTAAGGGGTTAATTGAACAAGTTTCAAAACTCACCTCTAAAGTCGATGGTCTGGTAAGAGATATACCTACTCAGGAAGAGTTAATTAAAGAAATAAAGATCACTAAACATGGGTTGTTTACGCTGAAACCATTTAAACCAAAAAGGAAAAGGGGCAATGGCTCACCTCCAATTTTAGAATCAGAAATAAGAGAGGCTCAATCAAAATCAAAAAGCGCATCGGAAGCAGCTAAACGATTAAATGTATGTTACAAAACTTACAAAAAATTTGCAAGGTTATATAATCTACATGAGGGATTCGTTAATAAATCTGGAAAAGGAGTATTAAAGCCAAAAAATCCAAACACTGGAAAATATCCATTGGCTGAAATATTGGATTGTAAATTTCCAAAGTATCCTCTTTGGAAATTAAAAGATAGACTTATAAGAGCGGGAATTAAACAACCTTGTTGTGAACAATGTGGTTACTCTGAGAAAAGAATAACTGATGGTAAAATACCTCTATTGTTAGTGTTTGAAGATAACAACGAAAAAAACCATAAAATAGAAAATATAAAAGTTTTCTGTTACAATTGTTCATTTAACTCTGGTAGAATTTGGGTAAAGATAAAAGATAGAAAACGTTGGATAAACGATCCAGACAGGTTACAGGGTTCAAAATACGATACTGTGCAGAGATATTGATTTGTTATATTAGGTCACAGATACTTATTATCTGTGGATAACAATATAAATCACATTTTAAACGTCACCGGGATACTAAGAAATTTTAGCATTGTAAAAAGAATTTCCCCATCTGAGTTAAACAAGATTAAAAAAAGAGTATCTTCCACCAGCATAAGTTCCGAAGAATATAACCGACTTCTTAAATTAGAAATCATAAAATATACGGATGAGTATGTTAAGAAAAATCAAATCCCCGGACTAATTATAAACCACTTGGGAGGTTTGAAAAAATTTACCATGAGAAACACGGAATACATGTCCATATACAAGGATGCAATAGAGATATCTAGAAATTTAAAAGATGTCAAAAAATTAAATAAAGCTGAATTGTTATTTTTCATAGTTTCGATGATATGTTATCTAGGTCTAAGCGAAAAAGATTTCAAGGATTTTAATGCAGGAATTCAAGAAAAATCAAAAGAAAGTTTCGACAACGGAAACTACGATGATGAAGAATACGATGATGAAGAATACGATGATGACGATGATGACGATGATGGGGAAATAGTATGAAAAAAATTATAATTACAGGAGTTAGCGGACAAGTTGGGTCATATATGGCTGAATATTGTCTTAAACTTGGACATGAAGTTTTTGGAGTAACCAGAAGAACGTCCACTCCAAATGATTTAAATTTCAAACATCTTTTATCAGACAAAAATTTTCACCAAGTTTATGCTGATTTGACAGATTCCACTTCTATAGAAGAGATGGTAGAAAATATACTTCCGGACTATTTCATAAATTTAGCAGCACAGAGTTCGGTCAGTATCAGTCTAAAATCCCCACATGAGACGTTTAATGTTGATACAATCGGAGTGATCAGGTGTCTCGATGCTATCAAAAAGTTTAATATAAACTGTAGATTTTATAATGCTGGAAGTTCGGAACAATTCGGGAACGTCAAAACTTCTCCTCAGACAGAGTTGCATCCATTTGAACCTAGAAATCCATATGGAGTGGCGAAATGTGCGGCCCACAACATTATTAAAATTTATAGGGATTTATACCATATGTATGTCGTTCAAGGTATATCATATAACCACGACAGCGAACGCAGGGGAATAGAGTTCGTTACTCGTAAAATAACATTGGGAGTTTCTCGAATATCAAATGAGTTAAAAAATCATATTGAACCTATTCCAATAGAACTTGGAAATTTTGATGCCCGTCGGGATTGGTCACATGTGGAGGATTTTGTGGATTGTATATGGAGGATGTTAAATCAAGAGAAATATAATGAAAAGTTGGGGGGTATTGAAACTATGGTGCATGATCTCTCCAAGAATATAAAAGATTATGTAATATCCAGCGGAGAAACACATACCATAAGGGAGTTTGTCGAATTATCTTTCGATTGTGCAGGGATAGACGGAATGTGGTTTGGAAGTATTAATGGAGATCATTTTACAGAAAGGTTTGTTTTCGTTGACGGTTTTGTTATACCAGATTACGTGTTGGTTAAAATAAATCCAAAATTCTATAGGCCCGATGAACCTATAACGTTGGTTGGAGATAACACATCAGTCAAAACTGAGTTGGGTTGGAATCCTAAGATAAGTTTCGATCAACTGGTATGTAGGATGACTAAAAATGATTTGACAAATGTGGTAATAAAGTGATTTTTTCTTATATTTATAGAGTGATATGTCATTAAAGATAAAAATAAGTAGTTTTTCATCGTTGCCACAGCCAGGAATACCACTCCAGGACAGTGATGTTGTTCCGATAGTGAGAAGCGATTCTGGAATTCTATCAAACAAAAAAACCACAGTGGGCGACATAAGAGCATATACTCTACAATCGGGCTCTCAACTGGGATTACAATTGTCTGGCTCCGTTGGGATCACAGGAAGTCTTGCACAAGGATCTAATTTAACCTCCAGCGGACAATTTGCTCACTCAGAGGGGAATTCTAACAGAGCCACAGGAGACTATTCTCATGCTGAGGGGAACCAAACCACTGCGAGCGGAACATACTCTCATGCTGAGGGACAGAAGACTGTAGGTTACGGAGGTTCTTCTCATGCCGAAGGTTCCGGATCTATTTCTAGCGGATCAAATGCTCACGCTGAAGGATATCGAACAAATGCATCTGGAAGTTTTTCCCACGCTGAAGGAAATATAACAGTAGCTGGAGGTTCCCACGCTCACTCAGAAGGATACGGAACTATTACTGGAGGTGACGGTTCTCATGCTGAAGGGATTAATAACATAGCTACTGGTCTAGGTTCTCACGCTGAAGGAACGTTTACAACGGCCAGTGGAGACAACTCTCATTCTGAAGGAAGTTTTTCATATTCTAACGGAACATATACTCACACAGAGGGATCTCAAACAACCGCTAGCGGACAATCTTCACATGCAGAGGGCCAATCCACCAAAACCGGCGGGCAATACTCTCACTCAGAAGGATATTTTACCAGTGCAAGTGGAGCGGCTGGTCATGCTGAAGGTTTTATTACTGTAGCAATTGGAGTAGCTTCTCATGCGGAGGGAGAATCTACTATAGCGTTAGGTGACAGATCCCACTCCGAAGGAATATCAACCTGGTCATTTGGAAACTATTCCCACGCTGAGGGAACTTCTACCACAGCTAGCGGACAATCTTCACATGCAGAGGGGTGGAACCCATTAGCAGCGGGAAAGTTTTCTCACGCAGAAGGAACATTTACTACTGCTAGTGGTTTCTCTTCTCATACGGAGGGAAACAGAACGGTGAGCAGATCTAGTGGATCTCACGCGGAAGGAACCGGCTCAATCGCTAGCGGATCGTATTCACATGCTGAAGGAAATTCCACGATTTCTAGTGGATCAGCTTCTCACTCAGAGGGATTAAGAACAAATTCATCGGGAAGTTTTTCCCATGCTGAGGGTGTTGATAACATATCTATTGGTATAGGTTCTCACGCTGAAGGAAATGTTACGACCAGCAGTGGAGATTATTCTCACGCTGAGGGAGGGTTTTCATATTCTAAAGGAGCATATTCTCATGCTGAGGGATATTCTACCACTGCAAGCATACAATATTCTCATGCAGAGGGATACCTCACTATCGCCGGAAACGAAGAAGCTCATTCAGAAGGATATTCTACTATCGCAAGCGGACAAGCTTCACATACAGAGGGATATATTACGACAGCAAGTGGAGTGGCATCACACGCAGAGGGATGGTATTCGAACTCCACCAACGATGGAGCACATGCCGAAGGAGGTTATACAACCTCAAGTGGGTTTCTTTCTCATGCTGAAGGGGAATACACCACCGCCCGCGGCGATGCTGCTCACTCTGAGGGAAACTTAACCAACGCGGGCGGCGACGGTTC
>Ga0315291_10002591_pt1 | contig 23621 bp, 19 predicted proteins | sample YL17G12_20_MG_FD_203070 | JGI IMG/M metagenome (GOLD analysis project Ga0315291, IMG submission 203070) | Sediment microbial communities from Yellowstone Lake, YNP, Wyoming, USA - YL17G12_20 | ecosystem: Environmental > Aquatic > Freshwater > Lake > Sediment | place: USA: Wyoming | collected... | reverse complement strand
TTTTAAAGGGTGGGTCAGCAAACATGCCTACTAATGAAAAGATTCCAATAACCAAAACCCAATCCCGCCAAGACAGAGCCAAATAAATTCTAATTAGCTAATTACCGAATGAAGCTGTGTTATTAGAATTTGATTATTGGTGATTATTTGGTTATTGGTACTTGGTCACGGGTGATTTACTAATCAGTCCATAATTGTATAGACGGTAATGATTAACAAAAGATATTTCAAATCTGCCCAATAATCCCCTCCCCCTTTGATGCCTGCCTGCGCGAAGCCGCTTCGGCGAAGGCAGGGGGGAGGGCGAGGGTGGGGGTGGACAAGATGAAGACCCTTTGGTCCCCCCTCCCCTTCACCCTGTTAGATAAGATTGTCTATTCAGCCCTGTTATTCAAGAAATCTTCTATCTAACAGGGTGAATCCCCTCCCACCGAGGGGAGGGGAGATTTTTGGAAGAATATGTCTAATCAATTAGGGACTCCTTAGTAATTTGCTGGTTATATAGGGATAAGACTCATGAAGAAGCAATCTGTCTTCGACTGGATCATTCGAGGAGCCTTTTTTCTTCTTCTAGTTTTGGTTCCCCTCTATTTTAGCTTCCAGTTCACCACCTATACCCTTCCAAAAGTTGTGATCACCCAGGTCATTGTCTCTTTCCTCTTTGCCTCTTGGCTCCTGAAGATGGTCGTGGAGGGGCGTTTTTCCTTTAAACGATCCATGCTTTCCTATCCGATCTTCATTTATTTCATCATCTCGATTCTTTCATTGACCTTTGCTTTAAGCGTGCCCGGGGGGGCCAGCCTATTGTGGCAGATCTTTGCCTATATGATGTTGTATTTCATTGTTATCCAATGTGTTCGGGAGGAAGAGATCGAAACCTGGGCGTTGGTCATGGGCGTTGTTGGAATCATCTTCAGTGGATATGGGATCTTGCAGTATTTTGGGATTGACCCTTTGCTGGAGGGATATTCCTATATTCCTTACATTCCTTTTTCAACGGTCGGTCATCGAAACCAGGCCTCTCAATACTTAATCTTGTTAATCCCCCTTTCCGGGGCCTTCTTTTTCCTTTCCCCTTCGTGGATAAAAAGGACCGTGTTTGGTATCAGTACTGCCCTGATGGTCTACCATCTCTTCCTGACTAAGAGTAGGGGGGGGATTTTGGGGTTCATCCTCTCCTTTTTATTTCTCCTTGCGATCATGATCTATAAATGGTTGGAGAGGTATCCATTCTTTTATCGGAAAAGAAAATTGATCCTGATTTCTCTCTTTTTCCTACCTCCGCTCCTCCTCTTCATCTTTTTTATCTTTCCAACCACCCACACCCTCAGCGTAAAACATATCAACCCCATCGGTTATTACATCCATTCCATTGATGGATCGAAAATTCCAGCGAACCAATCCATCCGAATTGAATTTGACTTCAGAATCCTCAAAGGAAACCCCGAAAAACCAGGATATGTCGATCTCTATGGGGAACGGATGAACCTACCGCCCATTTATTTAAGTCAAGATAAAATGGGGTGGAATCATGTCAAACGGGAGGATATTCACTTCTCTTCGACTCCATATGATGAAGACCTTAAATTGAGATGGGTGCCCGGAAGCGAGGGTTCCACCCTTCAGCTCAGAAATATTATCGTTCAAACGAAGGACGGTTTAAGTTTGATCAAAGACTCGTTCCTCAATCGACTCTTTGCAAAATTAGGAGTGACCGATATCGATAAGACGATCTCGGGCCAGACAAGGCTATACATGTACCGAAACACCATCGAGATGATCAAGGATAACTTCTTTTGGGGGGTTGGTTTCGGAAATTTTAAATACATTTATCCCCGCTATCGGGACCGGGGGGAATGGGCATTGTCGGGATTGAATACCCGGGTTGAAGAGGCCCACAATGAGTACCTTCAGATTTTTTCGGAAGTAGGGATCATTGGGTTTCTTGCTTTTGTCTGGATTTTGTTCTTGATAGGAAGCATGTCTTTGTGGATGATCCAGAAAGGGGATTTGAATCGATCTTTCTTCATCGCCCTCGCCTTGATGATGGGGATGATGGCCACCCTTGTCCAGTCCCTTTTCGATTTCAATCTTCAAAATCCGGCTTCGGGGGTCACTTTCTGGATCGCTGTCGGTTTTTTGGAGGTCATTTACCATACGGTACAGAAAAAGAAAAACCATGCAGTTGATTCTCCTATGATGATCTCGATTCGATCCAAGATATTGAAAGGGGTCATCGGATCCTTTATTTTCGCTTGCTTGATCATAGGGATCATCTATTCAGTGAGGCCGGCCATAGGGGATTACTACCTGAAATGGGCGAGGACCCATATGGACGTGAGAAATTGGGAAAGGGCCTTTTTCAATTTAGAGGAGGCAAGGGTATATGCCCCTTACCACTTTGACATCTATTTCCATTTAGGCCAGACAAGTGATCAATTGAAGGGTTATGAGAGGGCCGTGCAGGCTTATCAAAGATGCATTGCCTTGCATCCCTATTTTATCGAGGCGAGAAATAACCTGGGAGCGACCTATATTAAATTGGGATGGATCGATGAAGCCATTGAAGAGTTTAAGGGGGCCATCGAAATCAATCCTTATCACCCGGGCCTACATAATAATTTGGGCTATCTATACAGTAAGCGAAACCTCTTAAATGAAGCCCTCGGAGAGTATCAGAAGACTCTGGAGTTGGATCCAGAGAATGCGGAGGTTTATAAGAACCTTGGTCTCCTCTATTTTTATAAATTGAGGGATTATCCCAAGGCACAAAAGTATTGGGAGAGGTATTTGGTTTTAAACCCTGGCGATCCGCAAAATGACTTGATCAGAAATAAGATTGAAGAGATAAAAAAGCGTCCGGTTAAATTCTAACCTAAGATATTTGAAATTTCCCCTCACCCTTCCCCTCTCCCCACTGGGGAGAGGGAGGGGGTGAGGGGGTCACAAGTGTTAGAAGGAAATTCTCAGATTTATTGCGTAAGAATCTAATCTCTGAAAAATTTGGAAGAGGGTTCAAGGAATTAGCTTCGCAATGTCTTCCGGGACTTTATCCGGGGTTATCCTGTTAGCTTCCACCGGACACATTCTTACAAATTGGTCTGGTGTTCCTGCAGTCTCCATATCAAAGAGTATATAATAACCTTTCATCTTAGAACCGTAAAGCCTTAACACGATCGTCCTTCCATTTATTGGGTATTCATTGGCATCCAGGGTAGTAGGAATTGACAATACCACAATATTGTTTCGGGTGTAGAAGGTATAATCCTCCCTAATATATTTTCCTTCTGCATCATCCCATAAGAAGAGATAGGCCAGGCCGTAAGTAGAACTCGACAGGAGGATATACAAATAAGAAGCATGTTTACCTGAACCAGGAATCTGATCCCAGCGTCCGGTTACAAAATCCCCTTGTTGCATGATCATCCTTGCCTTCCACCAGCCTGCAATTTCGAACTGCGCATAGGTAGGCGAGACTGATAAAATGAGATATGTGGTGACGATAATGCCAAAGATTAGGATATTCTTTTTCATGAGATCACCTTTTCTAAAAGATTTTGGAGGAAATATTAATACAAAATGTATTAATTGTCAAAGTTTTTCTGCAATATCCATACCAATATCTTTCATTATAGATTTATGGGAGAAATGCATTAGAAACATTCAGAAATCAGGAAAAAAATCTCTCCTCCCTGCCAACGAAGGTGATAAGTTTTTATACAAGTTTCCAAGGCCTTGAACAAATTTTAACCTTTTTTAAAAAAGTTTAGACTGAATGTTCCGGGGCAAGAGGCACCTTTGAGACGTCTTTCCGTTTTGTCATCATTTTTGCATTAAAAAGGATATTGTGGTAATATATTTTCCAAATACTATTAAAAACAATTAATTGGCTCAACAATATTGTTTAGATGAGACAAAAATAATTCGGGGATGATGAAATGAAAACGATAGAGGTCCCATTCGTTTCTTTTTTGGTTGAGAGGGGAAAGGTTCAGAGGATGGATCTGGAGAAGATTCTTTCCTCGAATGCGTCGGCAGAAAACCTCTCTATTGAAGAACATTTGCTTACATCGGGACTCCTTACAGAGGATGAGATTCGATCCAATCTCGAAGAATTCTATGGAGTCCCTTTTGCAAGCAAAGAGGATTACCCACAGGAACTGACTTTGGTCAACAATCTATCGATTCAATTCATGAAAGAGTCAAAATTTATCCCGGCCCGCTTAGTTGATAAAGAATTGACGGTCATCATGAGTAACCCTTTAGATTTTTATACCATTGATGCGATTCGATTGGCTACGAACCATGATATCCGAGTTCTCGCAGGGCGGGAGGCGGATGTTTTATGGGCGATTGATCAGTACTACGGATCGGGCGTCACTTCAATGGAAAAAATTATTGAGGATATGGAGAGCATACCGGATTACCAGGCAGAAGACGAAGAGAATGTCGATCATCTCCGGGATATGGCTTCTGAGGGGCCCGTTATTCGACTGGTTAATCTCATCATCACAAGGGCGATTGAGACGAGGGCAAGTGACATCCACTTTGAACCCTTTGAAGACGAGTTCAGAGTCCGGTATCGAATTGATGGAGTGCTCCACGATGTGGAGTCCCCTCCGAAAAAACTGCAAGCAGCCATTGTTTCCCGTGTCAAAATCATGGCAAAATTAAATATTGCAGAGAGACGCCTTCCTCAGGACGGAAGGATCATGCTGCGGGTGAAAGGGAAGGAGATCGATTTCAGGGTTTCTTCGGTTCCTACGATTCATGGGGAGAGCACTGTCTTACGGATTTTGGACAAGAGTAGCATTGTGCTGGATATTGGAAAACTGGGTTTTCCAGAAGACACCCTGCAAGGGTTCGAAGAACTCGTCCAAAGGCCCCATGGGATCATTCTTGTGACCGGGCCCACAGGAAGTGGAAAGACCACGACACTTTATTGTGTCCTGGGAAAGATCAACTCTCCTGAGAAAAAGATCATTACGGTGGAGGACCCTGTGGAATATCAACTGAAAGGGGTCAATCAGATTCAGGTAAAGCCATCCATCGGTCTCACCTTTGCCAATGCCTTGCGATCCATTGTCCGTCAGGACCCAGATGTGATCCTCATTGGTGAGATTCGGGATGCGGAGACCGCTGAAATTGCCATCCAATCAGCCTTGACAGGCCACCTTGTCCTGAGCACCCTTCACACGAATGACGCTCCCAGCGCCATTACCCGGCTCATCGACATGGGAATGGAAGACTACCTTCTCTCCTCGACCATTATTGGAATATTGGCCCAGCGCCTGGTGAGAGTCGCCTGCTCTCACTGCCGAGAACCTTATTCCCCTGCCCCCGCGATACTGAGGGAAATGAAGGTGGATGCTGGAAACCTTGCAGATTTCAATGTCATTGAAGCGAAAGGATGTGAGAATTGTTCTAACACGGGATATTGGGGCCGTGCGGGAATATTTGAATTCCTTCACGTCACCGATGATATCCAGCGACTCATTTTGGAAAAAAGGGATTCCAACGTCATCAAGGAGGCAGCCCGAAAGAATGGCATGAGGACCTTGAGAGAGGATGGCTGGCTAAAGGTCAAAAAGGGGATGACGACCATCTCTGAAGTCATCAGGGTCACCCAAGAGGAGGAGGTCCTTTAAACTCCAATGCCCGGATATCTTTACAAAGCCATGACGGTCAGCGGACAAACCGTGGAGGGTTCCATGGATGGAAATGATGAAGCAGCGGTTGTCCAGAACCTTCATCAACTTGGCTATATCCCCATCCGGATCACCACCACCCGTGAGGAGGAACACGGTTTCTCCTTTTCCTCTATTTTACCCCAGCGCGTAGGGGTGAAAAATCTGCTCGTCTTCACCCAAGAACTCTCCACCCTCGTTTCAGCGGGTTTACCCATCGACCGGAGTCTCGAAATCTTGGGGTCTTTGACAGAAAACAGGAGATTGAGAGAGGCGGTGAATGATGTTTTGAAGAGGATTCAGGGAGGGAACTCTCTCGCTGAGGCGTTGGGGCAATACCCGCGCATCTTCCCGAGACTTTATATCAACATGGTCAAGGCCGGAGAATCGGGGGGTTTTTTAGAGGTCATTTTGTCTCGATTGGCGCAATATCTTCAAAGCACGAAAGAGATTAAGGAATATCTTATCTCCGTGATGATCTATCCCGTGATTTTGACGATAGCGAGCGGAATCTCTATCGTCATTTTGATTACCTTTGTCATCCCAAGATTTGCGAGGATCTTTGCGGATATGGGACAGGCGATCCCCCTGCCCACACAGATCATGCTCTCGACGAGCGAGATCGTAAGAAGTTACTGGTGGGTTGGGGTGGGTATGGTGGCTTTGGTTTACTTTGGACTTAAGACATACACAAGGGATGAAGAGCGGAAATTAAGATGGGATCGGTTCAAATTGAGGTGGATCGCCGTAGGAGATCTCATCAAAAAGGTGGAGGTTGCCAGGTTTGCAAGGACGCTCGGGACCTTGCTGCAAAGTGGAGTTTCGATTTTGTCGGCCCTCAATCTGGTGAAGGAGATTTCTCAAAATCAGGCGATTTCAAGAGCCATCGCACATATCCATGACCGTTTGAGGGAGGGCAAAGGGATCTCCAAAACATTGGAGGAGACGGAGGTCTTTCCGGCCCTGGCTGTCCACATGATTGGTGTGGGAGAGGAAACAGGAAGACTCGATGAGATGCTGATCAAAGTAGCTGAGAGTTATGAGGAGAATGTTCAGACGGCGTTGAAACGCTTTGTTTCCTTACTGGAGCCGCTGATCATCTTGTTGATGGGTGGGATTGTGGGATTCATCGTCATCTCGATGCTGTTAGCCATCTTCAGCATTAACGAAATTCCCTTTTAGTCTTTTTGAGGCAAGTGGGAAAAGGCGGCAAATAACTAATGACCCAGCACCAATAACCAAATAATAAATGCCCAAATTCCAACAACCAGGCCTTGTTTGATTATTGAACCATTGGAATTTATCAAAATGTGCCAGAATACCCCCCAGCTTTGCTGGGGGGATGAATGCCCTACCCTCTCCCCTGGGGGGAGAGGGTAGGATGAGGGGGAATTGATCTTGTGATCACCCCCACCTTAATCCTCCCCCATCAAGGGGGAGGAGAGTTTTTTAGAGAATTAGATGCCCTGCAGCTCTGCTGCGGGGTGCTTCACTTGGTCCCGCCTTGGTGGGATTAGAATTTGGTTATTGTGATTCTATTGGTGGTTTAGTGAGGAGGAAGGATGAAAAAAGAAGATGGGCGAAGAGAACAGGGGTTTACACTGATTGAACTTCTGGTCGTGATCATCATTATTGGATTACTGGGTGCACTGGTTGCGCCAAAATTCTTTGGGAAAGTCAGCGGCGCAAGACAGAAGGCGGCAAAGGCACAAATTGAGCTCTTTGGTACTGCCCTCGATACCTTTCGCCTCGATGTGGGGCGATATCCTACGAGTGAGGAGGGGTTGAAGGCCCTTCGAGAAAAATCCTCTGGAGTAGAGGGATGGCAAGGTCCCTATCTTCCCAAGGAAATCCCAAGCGACCCTTGGGGAACGCCTTACGTATACAAATGCCCAGGCGAACACGGCGAATATGATCTCATTTCCTATGGACTCGACCGTGTGGAGGGAGGTGAAGGAGAGAACCTGGATATCGTCAGTTGGAAGGACATTGGGAAGTGAAAAACAAAGGTTTTTCATTAATTGAATTGATCGTTGTTCTGTTGATCATCAGCCTTTCCATCTCCTTGGTAACCCCCTCTTTATCCCGTTTCTCGAGGACTATCGAGCTGAAAGCAGCCACGAAGAAGGTTTCAGGGATCCTTCGATATTATCGGAGCGAGGCCGTTAATAAACGGCACGTTTATCAGATTCTCTTCGATTCCGATTTGAGGGAGGTGAAGGTTCAATCGATGGAGTCTACGGAAGAAAAGGGAGAGGCGGGGAAAAAGGAAGGTGAATCACCCCAGAAGATTTATTTCCTACCCGACGGGGTCCATATCAAGGAGATCAAGGTGGAATCTCCTCAATACCCTTCGGATATCCCCACCATTGAATTCTATCCCAACGGAGGATCGAACGGAGGGACAATCCTTTTAGATAGTGAGGACCGGAAAGGATATAGGATTAAAATCCATTTCCTCACAGGGATGGTGGAAATTGAGAGTGCCTAAATGTGAACTGTCAAAATTCCAAGGTCAAGTGGGATCGAAGGCCCGCATGACAAAGTTTAACAAAGGGTTCACCCTGATTGAGGTCGTGGTTGCCCTTGCCATCTTGGGGGTAGGGCTGGCAATAATCATTGAACTCTTTTCCGGAGGACTCCGTTTGGGGAGGACCTCCGAAGAATATACGAAGGCAGCGAATTATGCCCGAATGAAGATGGAGGAGATATCGTCACAACAGGATATTGTAGAGGGGATGAAGGAAGGGGAGTTTAATAATGAGTTTCGTTGGCAGGTGAATGTGAAAAAAATAGACATTCTGCCAATCGAAAAAAACCCAGACTTCAAGCCCCCGGTCGAACTTTTCCAGGTCAAGGTCAATATCCTCTGGAAGTCAGGTTTGAAGGAGAGGTCGACCAGCATCGAATCTTATAAGATGAATAAATCGGGAGGAGATGAGAAGAAGAGTTAACCTGACAGTTGCAAAACGGACACGGGCAAACCGCCCTTCAAGGCTTCGGAAGGCGGTTGTTTTGAGAATTTAAGGGTATCGGAGGACATCACCCCAAGTGAATTCCAGCAGGGGAAGGGGACGAGAGTGCCGATTCGGCCAAAGGTTCGCCTCGAAGCCTTTCCGAGCGGCTTGTCCATGTCCGTATCGTCAAAAGTTTATCAACATTAAGGTTAAATTATTTCCATTTTTAAGGTGATGTACAAAAGGCTTATCCTACATAAGTACGAGATCATATATGGAACGAAAAAACAGGAAAAGAGAAAGATTTAAGAAGTATTTGTTCTCCTCCGCCATCAATGTTTATCAGATGACAGGGTTTATCCCGTTATTGAGATATTATTGGAGTGAGAGGAACAGGGATAGTGGCAAGATATAAAAAGGGTTTCTTCGGACCGCATACGAATCTGTTTGCAACGAACGGGTTTACCTTACTCGAGGTGATTGTCACCCTGACGATTGTTGGATTTATTCTTCTTATTATTTTTGGCGCCTTCCGCCTCGGCCTCTCTTCCTGGGAGCGGGGAGAATCGACAAGAATGGAGTGCCAGAAGGTGCGGACGGTCACCCAGATGATCTCCCGCCAGATCAAATCGATCGTTCCCTATAAAGTAAAGGCCACCAAGGCAGAAGGTGATTATCTCGCCTTTGAAGGAAAAGCCACCTCCCTGAGATTTGTCTCCGCCTTCCCCATCAAGGGGAAACGACCAGAAGGATTTGTTTATGGGATCTATGAATTTAAGGAAGAGGGAAAAGAAGGAGGACGCCTGATTCTTTACGAACAGAGGGTTCTCAACAAAGACCTTTTTGAAGAACCGCTGAAGGAGGAATCAGGGGCCACTCTCATTGAAGGGATTTCCAAGGTGCGCTTTGAATATTACAGGGAGGGTGATCCGGAGAAGAACCGGACAGAAGAATGGGTGGAAGAATGGAATGCAAAGGAAGAGAAGGAGCTTCCCAAAGCATTAAGAATGACCATTACCTACAAGAATGGGGAAGGCGAGAAGAAGGAACTTCCTTTTACCCTCTTGGCCTCTATTCCAGCCAATCGATTTGAGGATACAAAAGCCGCTACTGTTGGATTGGGTAGAAGAGTGATACGGGAAAGGCTCCTAAGAGGAGGTAATTAAATAAATTGAAAATTCGAAATTCGAAATTCGAAATTCGAAATTCAAGGGGTGTTGCACTGATCATGGTGCTATGGGTCATCGCCATCCTTTCGGTGGTGGTCCTGGAGTTCTGTTTTACAATGAGGACAGAGGTCAATATTGCAAAGAATTTTAGAGAGGAACTTCAATTCTACGCCATGGCCCAAGGACAGGTGCAGCGTGCCATCGCAGAGTTGATCAATAAGCATGACCCAAGGGTTCAACTGATGAGGAGGACATTAAAGGTCGAAGAGGTCCCTCCTGAAAAAAGGGAGTGGATCACAGACGGAAGACCTTACACCCTTTCGTCCGATCAGGGGGAGGGTGAGATCAGGATTATGGGTGAAGCGGGTAAGGTCAATATTAATTTGGTCTCCGATAGGACGCTTCGTAAAATTATAGGCCAGTGTGGTTTAGAGGGAGAAGTTAGGGATGTCGTGGTTGATTCTATCCAGGACTGGAGGGACCCAGGGGAACTCCACCGTCTCAACGGCGCCAAGAGCGAGTACTATCAATCCCTCAAAGAACCCTACAATTGTAAGAACGGAAATTTAGACTCGATTGAGGAACTTCTTCTCGTACGGGGGGTCACCCGTGACTTATTCTATGGGAAAAAAGAAGCCAGAAAGGAAGAGGGGGGAGAAAAGGTGGATCAAGCTGGATTGAAGGACCTCTTCTCCATTTACTCATCCGGTGAACAGGTTGACATTAACAGCGCCGCTTCACCTGTACTAAGGTTTGTTTTAGGCATTCCAAACGAGCTTGCTCAACACATTGTTAAGACGCGGGAAGAGAAGAATTTCCAAAATCAACAGGATCTCCTCCAGAGGGTACCGGAGCTTTCTCCATTTATGGGAGAAATAGGAAGGCTCATTGTATTTCAATCGATGATACCTTATTATACCATCGAGGCGAGGGCGAAGAATAAAGATGCAAGGACGGTTCAAGGGTTGAAGGTAATCGTCAAAATAGACTCGAAGGAAAAGATGGGGTATAAGATTATTCAATGGGTGGATAACCTCCTTTGAATCCGGATGTCGAAACCAAATGGAGCAACTTTCTTTTATGTTAAACAGATGGCCGTTGGATTTGTCCTTTAATAGAGGAGAAATTTGGCATAAGAATTGCTCTTCAAAGGATCTCTGTGATGATTTTTGATTCGAGCTTCGGGATTGATTTCAGACAAAGACATCTCATCCTTACCTTCCTAAGGAGATCCTTTCGAAAGATAAGGCTGGTGGATTACATGGTTTCTTCCATCTTACCCGAGGGTCAGAAGGATGAATGGGAGGCTCAAGCCATTAGCCTGATCAATACTTTTGTCTCCAAACATCAGATCAATAAAGAGAGGGTTTCCATTTCCATACCAAGAGAAAAGGTAGTTGTTCGTTTCATTAGACTCCCCATGGCTGCCAAAGAGAACCTGAGAAAGGTGGTGGAATACGAGACATCCAAGTACACTCCCTTCGAAAAAGGAGAGACATACTTCGATTATCATATCCTTAAAGAGGAGAAGGAGTGGATCCATCTTTTTGTGGTTTTTGTAAAAAAGGTCGAAGTCGACTATTACTTAGCCCTATTGAAAAAAATTGGAATTCAACCCATCTCCATTCAAATTCCATCCAACGCAGCCCTCAATCTTTTCTTTTTTAACAAAAGGAGCCCAGATGGAGAGATCTCGGTGTTACTTGATGTGACGGGCTCTTTTTTTGAGATGAATCTCATTCAAGGAACGGATTGGAGAGAGAGTTTACATCTCCCCTTGCCTCTTGAAGAGAAAGAGGCAAAAATATTAAATACCTTTAAGCGGTCGGGATTAAAAGAAGATTCCCTTTCGAAGGCGACTTTCTTCGTTTATGGATTGGATGCCGCTGAGAAGATGCTGCCTTCCCTTAGAGAATCCCCTCAGATCAAAGGAGTTTCTCCCCCTCCATTGAGTCGTATTGAAACAGGGAAGGGGGTATCGAGACCTGACAGAATTTTTTCCTCCATCGGTGTTCCCCTGAACGGATTGATCAAAACCTGGTTTAACCTCAATCTCCTCCCCTTTGAGATGAGGAAAAAGGTGAGACAGATTGGGAAGCCTCTTTTGGTCACCCTGACCTCCCTCGTCATACTCTTCAGTTTCACATGGGGAATAGGAGTTTTCATCCGCAATAGGAATGAATTAAATGTGATCAACGCTGAGATCAAAAAGAGAAGGCCTGAAGTGGAGGTTGTAGATAAGCTGCAAAAACAACAGGGGGAATTGAGAAAAGAAATCGCTGAACTGGAGAAGATCAAAGTGGAAGAAATGAGTAAGACCGAGATGTTGAGAGAACTGACCCAGATCTTGCCCAGTTCAGTCTGGGTCTGGAATCTTAAATACAACGGAAAGGAGATTGAAATCAGCGGATTTGCTGATTCTGCCTCTGATTTGATCCCCCTCATCGACAAATCCCCATTCTTCGAGAAGGTCGAATTCTTGGCCCCTGTGACAAAAGAGAGGATAGTGATAAGGGGGGGTGAAAGTAAGGAGAAAGAGAGGTTCAAAATCAAAGCGAAGCTGGAGGCCAGGAGGGTAGGATCTTGAAGAAGTGGTATTTTTTGAAACCATTAAGGTTCTCCCAGAAAAGAATCTTCTGGGGGTTCATCGTGATCGCCATTTCCATCTTGATCTATGTCCTCGGGGTCCGCCCCGTCGTCGAGGCCACAAAAAAGGCAGGGGAAGAAATCGTTCTAAAGAAGAAGGTCGTGTCAAAATATGAATCGTATCTCCACAATCGGAAGACCGTTGAAGAGAGTCTCGATCGGACCGTGAAACAGTATGCAGAGATTCAAGAGAGGCTTCTCCCCGGCGAGACGCCTCAACTTGGAGCGGCCAATCTTCAGGAGATAGTGAAACGGCTTTCCGAGAAGAATGGCATTGGGATCCGGAGTTTTAGAATATTGGAGCCAAAAGAGACCGATTCGTATAGAAAGGTTTCTGTCCAGATCGAATTCAATCCCACCAACAGCATGTTGAGTCTGGGCCAATTTATTCACGACATCGAAAACCATGGAAAGGAACTGATGATTACGGAGATGGAGCTTCTCGTTACGAATTTCAGGATGCCAAATAACATTCAGGGAAGTCTGGTCATCTCTGGATTGATGAAGGGTACGAAAACCAAAGAGAAAGGGAAAAAGGGATAATGTCATTAAAGCATGGGATTTTGAGCCTCTTGCTGCTCTTCTTCGTTCTTCTTCTCGGAATTAAGAACTATGAGATTTGGACTCTTCCCATCGAGTTAGGTCCCGAGAAGGGAGAGACTAAGAAATCAGGGGTAAAGATCGAGAATCCATCAACGATAGTGGGTAAGAAGGAAACAACACCCATCGAGTCTTATATTTTTATTGCTGAAAAAAATATCTTTAACCCCGAGCGGAAGGATTTTCCCGTTATCGCTCCTCCTCTCCCTGGGCCTGAGGTAAAGAAACCGATTGTACGTCCCCAGATTATTTTATATGGGGTGACCATTGGTGGAGATGTCCAGTCCGCTTCCGTCGTCAACCCCGGCAGACCACTCAAGAAAGGGGAAAGGGAATTGATGACACTAAAAGTGGGGGATCAAATCGGAGAATACAAATTGGCAAAAATATTGCCTGATCGGATTGCAATGGAAGCGACAGAGGATAAATTTGAAGTGCTTCTTTACGATGCGAAGTCCCCAAAGCAAAGAACTTACGCTAAAACAGAGAGCAAGCCTGCCACGGTTACGAGCACCCTTTCTACTCCAGGAACAGAGCCGACAGTAGTGCCAAGACCACCAACAGGACCAATACCAGCACCGGGGCCAACACCAACACCAGCACCAACACCAGCACGAACGCGAACACCATCAACACCAACAATAACTCCACCTCAACCCTCTCCGCCGACTTCAACTCCCCCTTCTGGTCGTCTCACGAGAGAGAGGAATCCGGATATACCAATCAGCGTAGGGCCATATCCAAGAGCAGAGGAGACAAAATAGTAAATATTGGAGAAAGGAGCTCATTGAGGATGAAAAAAATAGGATGGTTGTGGAAAGGATTTTTAATCCTATTCCTGATTGTGGAAACCATCAGTTTTTCTGGAGTGAATCCAATATTGGTGTCAGAGGCGATGGGAGAAACTTCAGTGAAGCAGATCAGTGGGCTTCAATCAATGAAGGAGATGCCCCTATCTCAGAAAGAGACAGCCATTTCTGGAGCCATAGCACAGGTTTCAATGCCGGAAACATTGACAGAGCCTCGAATTTCACCTCCACTACCAGTTGTCCCAACTCCACCACCAGCTCCGCCGCCAACTCCAACACCAGCGCCCCCGCCAGCTCCAACGCCACCAATAACCCCAACCCCAGCGCCACCCCCAGCGCCTAAAGTGACTCCGCCGCCGCCGCCGCCGCCACCACCTCCTCCTCCTCCTCCGGCGAAGCCCAAAGAGCCTCCAAAGGGGGCGGGGTTTGTCTTCAATTTCGACAATGCCGATCTCTATGAAGTGATCCGCGTCATTGCAGACATCATGAAAATAAACTACATGATTGACCCCAAGGTCAGGGGAGTCGTCAATATTCATACCTCAGGTCAAATCACGGCTGAGGACGTCTTCCCTATCTTTCAGACAATCCTAAAATTAAATGGAGCCACAGCCGTCAAGAAAGAAAATATTTATGAAATCGTCCCATTTGGTGATGCAAAAAAAACATACATTCCACCCACGACCCTCTTAGAAACGGGAAAATCACTTCCAGAAGAAAAGTATACGATCCAGATCATACCGTTGAAGTATATTCCCGTCACTGAAGTCTCCAAAATGATCAAACCCTTCCTTTCTGATGGGGCAGACATTGTAGAGCATCCTCCTCATAATATCCTCATCATTTGCGATGTGACTTCAAACGTCAAAAAATCACTCGACATTATCGGCCTCTTCGATATCGATATCTTCACTGATTTGAGAGTTAGAATCTATCCCATCCTCAATGCCGATGTCACAGAAGTGGCCAAGGAGATGGAACGAATCTTTTCCTCCTTCGAGGTTTCAGTAAAATCAGCCAGAGGGGTGGGAATTACTTTTACACCCATCACGCGGATCAATTCCCTTCTGGCGATCAGTTCGATACCCAACATCTTTGAAAAGGTAGAAGGGTGGCTTAAGGAACTTGACAAAATCCCAACAGAGGGGACGAAATTCAGCGTCTTCGTCTACTATGTCCAGAATTATAAAGCCAAGGATCTGGCTGATATCTTGAAACAGATATTTGTGCCGTCTAAAGAAAAGAAGGTAGAGTTCAAAGAAAAGGTGGTGACCCCCGAACCCACTCCCCGAGGTGTCAGACCTCCTTCTACCCCCACTCCGACTCCGACTAAAGAAGAGCCAGGAGCTGTGCCAGAGGGTGAGATCAATATTGTTGTCGATGAAACGAACAATGCATTGGTCATCCGTGCATTCGCCAGGGACTATCGGAGTATCCTCGAGACGATTAAGAAACTGGATATCTATCCCAAACAGGTACTGATTGATGTCCTCCTGGCAGAGATCACCCTTAATGATACGAATAAATTCGGGGTGGAATGGTCAAGATTTATTACCAGTGGTACCCCTCAGGCTCAAGAGGTCGTCATGGGTGCAAGGCCCCCTACCGATCCTTTCAGCCAAGCCCTCAGCGCGGTCGGGATTCGATACTCCATTGTAGAGCTGGGAGGGAGGGTTTCTGCCGCCATCAGTGCGGCGGCAACGGATAACCGATTAAATGTGATCTCTTCACCCCATATCCTTGCCTCAAATAATAAAGAGGCAAAAATCCAAATAGGAAAGTCACAACCCGTCCTTACCAATACGTATACAACGACAGGAACCGCAACCACGGGTGTGGTCGAGGGAACGATCGAATATAAAGACATCGGTATTATCCTCACCGTTACGCCGCGTATTAGCGATGTAGGCCTGATCACGTTGGATCTCCAGGTGGAGAAAAGTGATGTGGCCACTGTCACCCTTGGAACTCTCCCATCCGTTCCCGTTTTTGATAAGAAAACAGCCAAGACCGTCCTCTCCGTATTGGAAGGCCAATCGATCGTTATCGGAGGACTCATTGAGGATACGAAACAAAGGAACAGGGGAGGTGTCCCTCTTCTAAGCAGAATTCCTATTATCGGGGCCCTTTTTGGGACTCACGATTTACAAGATAAGAAAACAGAGCTGATCATCATGATGACCCCTCACATTATCACCGATCACATCCAGTCGAATGCCGTCACTCAGGAGTTCAAGGAGAAGGTAGAAGGTTTAAAGAAAGATTTGGAGGAGAAGGAGAAGAGGGAGAAGAAGAAAGAGAAGAAATAGGGTATGAAAAATATTTTTATTTTTGTGGTCATTTTTGGAATCAGCATGACCGGTCCCAATGCTTTTTCCCAGGAGAAACCTGCCAATCTGGCATTGACATTGGAAGAATGCATTCGATTGGCACTAAAAAATCGACCTGAACTGAAGATGGCTACGATGGATGTCCTGAATGCCGAGTACCAGGTCAAAGAGACTACTTCAAACTATTATCCGCGCCTGAATTTCAATACCGGCTACACTCGATTCAATCAACCTGCAAGGTTCAAGACCGATGTAGACATCACCGCAATTAAGAAACCGATTCAACCCCTCCTTAGCCAATTTGGAATTGAAATCCCCTCCCAGATTCCCCAGGAAGTAGAGGTGGGCAAAACGAATTGGTTTTTTATGTCGTTGGATCTTAACCAGCCCATCTATACATTCGGTCGGATTGAAGAGGGGGTCAAGCAAGCTCGAATCGGCCACTCCATTGCCATCAATCAAAAGGAAAAGAAAAAGAAAGAGATTGTCTTCGAGGTAAAGAAGGGGTATTACCAATTCCTCTTTGCTAAGGAGATCCATCAACTCGTGAAGGAAGCAGAGGCCAGAGCCGATGTGGTGGCCAGGATGGTGAAGATTTCCTATGAGACCTCCGTTCCTGAAAAAGAGGAAAAAGGGACGACACGACTCGATTATCTTAAAACAAAGAACTTCCTTTCAGAGGTGAAGGCCAGGCTGAGTGAAGCCAATAAGAATCTCAAACTGGCCGAATTGGGACTGAAGATGGCCGTTGGAGTGAATCCAGATGAGACTTTAGAGGTTTTAAGTGTGGTGGAGATTCCACTTGAATCGATACCCATGACCCTGTTGAATTCCGAAGTGATGAAGGAGAAGACCCGGGAGAGGAACATCGATCTTAAAAACCTGGATCTGGGGGTTCAACTTTTCGATGCTAAGCGAAGAGCGGCCAAGAAAGAATATCTTCCGAAGATTGGCCTCCAAGGGCAATATGTTGGCCCTGAGGACCGATATGGAACAGAAAATTTCTGGTATTTGGGAATAGGAATCACGATGCCTCTCTTCGATGGTTTCTCAACCAAGGCGAAGATAGGTCAGGCAGAGGCGCAATTTCAAAAAACAAAGGGCCAAAAATTCCTGTTGGAGAAGGCCCTCTCCATTCAGATCGATCACCTTCATACAACCCTGATCGAATTGAGGGAAAGGATCGAAATTCTCCAGAACGCTATCAAAGAGGCCCAGGAACGAACCCAGCTTGCTGCAGATGGTTATGCCGCGGGGATAACGGAATATGATGAACTTCTCCTCGCTCAGAGAGCGGAACTCGAAATGAAATCAGCCTATCTCCAAGGCCTTTATCTTTATCAAGCGACGATATTTGAGATGGAATTGATTTCAGGGGAGATATGAAAATCAAAACTTTTCTCTATGCATTCATTTTATTTTCAGGGATGATCGCTTTAGAAGGGTGGCCGAAGGCCCTTTTGGCTGAGACGCTACCTTCTTACACGGTAGGGGTAATGACCAAGTCGTACGATGAGAAGAGGGCCAAGGCCTTAGAAAAATTTGACGAGATTATCGGAAAATATATTGAGGAAAGGGCCGGTATCATCATTCGGCTCAAAGCCCTGACCTACCCTGATCTTGCCAAGGCCATTGAAAAAGGGAGTGTTGATTTCATATGGGGATATGGATTGGTGGTCTCCACGGAACTCGGTCAGAAGTTTCCGATTGTTCCAGTCGTTGCACCCACATTGGGCGAGGAGAGACGGGCCCCCTATAAACGATTGGCCATCGCTGCTAAGGATTCGGTTTCGAGTCCGGCCGACCTCAAAGGGAAGCGGCTCACCTATATCGGGGATGAACAGTGGAGCTTTGAATTGTTGTTATTCAAAGTTTGGATAGCGGAGAAGTTGGGCGTCAAGGATATCCGCCAGCTTTTTGAACTGAGAGTAAGGGGACCGGATGAAGGATTCTTCATCCCGGCCTCTAAGAGAGGGGCGATCTATTCTCTCATGATCAAAGAGGCGGATCTGGCCGTGGCCCATGAGTTCGAGTACATCACTCAGGAAAAATTGACTCCCCATGCGGTTCGAGAGAGAATAGAAATATTGCCTTTCTTCAACTCACCGGTAGGATATATGGAAGCTCCCGTCTTTGTCCGAAGAGATCTGAATAAGAGGGATGTCGAAAAGCTGGTGAAAGCATTGATGGAAATGCCCAGCGACCCTGAGGGGAGGCAGATCCTCCTCTCTTCAAAGATGAGCGGTTTTGTTAAGGTGACGGAGCAGGACTACCAACCCGTCAGGGCCCTGATCGCTAAAAAAGAGGGATTGGGAATTAAATGATCAGACCTTTTCTTCTCTTGAGAAAGTCTGTCGTCTTCAAAATCACTCTTGTCATTCTCCTGATGGCGGTTTGTTTTACCCTCATTAATGCCTACTTGATCAATCGTCAGTTTCAGCAGTTAAGCCAAAGCAAAAAGAGCGATCAGATCTCTCTCGCGATGATCACGGCGACCAATCTCTCCGATATGGCTTACGATGCCGATTTCTCTCGGATGATGGATGTGTTGAATAACCTGAAAGGCGAGGGAGGGGAACATAAACTCTACTATGGTGTGGTGATGGATAACAAGGGGTATGCTTATGCCCACACCGACGACCGATTCCTGGGGACTTACTTGAAAGACCCCCAAACAGAAAATCTCTTGAAAAATTTAGTACCTCTTGAGAAAGAGAAGATCTTCATTCAGGAGTTTAAAGACGACTCGAGAATGAGCCAAGTGAGAGAGATTGCTGTCCCCATCTCGATGGGTGGAAGGATTTATATCCACCTCCTCCGGCTGGGGTTCTCTTTGCGGGCCATTGAGGATTTGAAAAAACAGATTATGGGGCAAATGATCTCTGTTGGACTGATCAGTGCCTTTCTGGTTCTTCTTCTTTATGGATATCTCAGAAAGTCCGTATTGAAACCGATCACCGAGTTGACGAAGAATGCAAAAGATATTCAGGAGGATAAGACGGATAAAATTGTACCGATTCAAACAGGGGATGAGATCGAGGACCTCTCAAAGGCCTTCGGATCGATGCTCGAAAACCTCCGCCACAAACAGGATCTTCTTTTCCAATCCCATAAGGAACTCGCTGAAGCAAAACTCCTATCCGCCGTCGGGGAAGGGGCCTTCAGTATCGCCCATCGGATCGGCAATTTGCTCAACCCTGTGGAGACCTGGGTGAAAAATGTCGAGGTCCACCATGACATCAAAGGAAACTTGGAGAAGGTCTACCGGCAGCTCGCCTTAGCCAAAGATTATATTTTACGAGCAAAGAATATCGACCCGGGCGTTCCTCGCTTTGAGCCCTATAGCATTCCTTTTCTCGTCGATCTTTCCCTGGAGAGAAATCCACCCCCTCCCGGGGTGAGCGTCGTAAAAAACTATTTTCCGGTGAGGCAATCGCGGGTGGACCCTTCTCAAATGGAAGACGTCTTTTCAAACATTATTGTTAACGCCTATCAAGCCATGGAAGAGGGTGGAGGCACCTTGTCCATCGAGATAAAAGAGAATGATCAACATGTCCTCATCTCTTTTTCAGATCAAGGTCCCGGGATCAAGGGGCCGATCGATAGCATCTACGATCTTTTCCATACGACAAAAAAAGATGGCACTGGCTTTGGCCTCTTCAGGGCCCAGAGAGTCATCAGAGCCCATAATGGGGCCATTTATACTGAGAGCAGACCGGATCGGGGAGCAATATTTACCGTTAAATTGCCGATCTCCATTTCTCCCCCTCCTCTTACTAAGGAGTCCATAATTGATTAGACATATTCTTCTGAAAATCTCCCCTAACCCCTCTTTCCCAAAGAGGGGAATTCCGTCCGGCGCCAGAGTCCCAATGCCCGGCTTGAAGTGAGTAATGCGGCTCTGGACGGCGGCGCCTCCCTTTCGTAAAGGGAGGGAGGAGGGATTTAGTCTTCAGCGTCCATACAATTATGGACTGATTAGTAACGGGAGAGGTTTGGGATATAGTTGAGAATGAGCGAAATGAAGGGGCCATCCCATTACAAGGTGCTCATTATTGAAGACGATGAATATAATCGATCCCTGTACAGCGAAGTATTGACTGGGAAGCCCTGTGAACTTTTTTTTGCAGAAAATGAGGAGGAGGGCCTCACTCAACACCAGCAGGTCAAGCCTGACCTCATCCTGCTCGATTTGAGACTTGGCGATAAGGAGTGCGGATTAGACCTCTTCTCTAAAATAAGAGGGATCGATTCTACGGTCGAGGTGATCGTCATCAGTGTAGTCAAAGGGGTGGATGCCAAGATCCAGGCTTTGAAACATGGGGCCTATGACTATCTTGAGAAGCCCATTACCCGTGAGACTTTCTCAATCGTTGTGGACCGGGTGTTTGGGAAGATCGATCTGCTAAGGGAATTGAAGCGGCTTCAGTCTCTGGAGCCGAAGGTTTCTTATGGAGATATCATCACCCAATCTCTTGGGATGATGGGCATTTTGGAAAAGGCAGGGAAAGTCGCAGAGACGGACGTGACTGTCCTCCTGACCGGCGAGACAGGGACGGGGAAAGAACTGGTAGCCCGATACATCTATTTTACAAGCCGGAGAAGAGGCGCTCCGTTTATACCATTGAATTGCGCTGCGATCCCAAAAGAGTTGATTGAAAGCGAACTATTCGGTCATGTCAAAGGAGCTTTTACCGGAGCTGTAAAGGATAAGATGGGTATCTTTGAAGAGGCCGATGGGGGGACTGTCTTTTTGGATGAGATCGGAAAGATGGAACTCGGATCTCAGAACAAGTTGCTGAGGTTTTTAGCGGAAGGGGAGGTCAAACGCATTGGGGATAATAAGTTTATTTACCCCAATGTTCGGATCATTGCGGCGACCAATGAAAATCTTGAAGGATTAGTCGAAGAGCTAAGATTTTTGAGAGATCTTTATTTCCGATTGGCGGTGGTCACTTTTGAACTCCCACCCCTGAGGGAAAGACCGGAGGATATTACCCTTCTTGCCAACCATTTTTTGGAACAGTATAGCCGGAAGCACCGAAAGACTTTGGTAGGGTTTGAAAAGAATGCCTTGGATTTCTTGCTGACACGGAAATGGGCAGGTAATGTCAGAGAGTTGGAGAATGCCATAGAGAGTGCTGTGATTTTTTCTTTGGAGCGGTATCTTTCGGCAAAAGAATTTCAACGAAATAGTGATGAAAAGGTTACTTTAGATGAATGTGACCTGGAAACCCATTATCGAATGGCAGAGTTGAAATGCATTACCACTGCCCTTTCGCTCGCCGATGGGGAGGTCTCAAGGGCGACCAGACTCGCGGGCCTGAAAGATAATCGGAAGAAGTTCTATGAGTTGTTGAAAAAACACCAGATTGACGTGTCGGAATATAAAAAATCAAATCCAACAACATAATTTCATAGCTCTATCTCCCCTACCTATTTAAAAAGTTATTTAATTCCTTAATTAGAAAGGGTTTTGGTATTATTTTTGCTTATCTATAGATACGTATATAGATTTAAAAAATGATGCATATACTATCAATTTTTGGGGATAAATGAGATCTAACCATAATAAGTTGTTTCGTATCGTAACAACAGGTAAGTGCCTTAAATTTAAAAAGATTTCTTTTTATTTGGGTTTAAAAGAAAAAATGTGTTTCAATTTGTAACATGCTTAATTATTTGAAATCATTTAAAATTTCTATTTATCTGATTTTGGTGTTTCAAATTGTAACAGGTTTTAGTGAGCAATCCATTGAAAGAGAAATATCAAATGCTTAAGATTATCGAATTTGGAAGGAAGACTGCCCCGAACATCATTTATTTGAAAACGCTTTGCCTCATCGTCCGGATGAAGATATTATTGATGGGTTGTCTTTTCGGGAAAATGAAGAATTTCAAACATATCATTCCTTTCCTCATGGCTTTGCTATTTTTAGCTACTCCAAATGCCTTTTGGGCTCAAGATTCGAATTGGCCCTGGATTCCCAATGGAGAAAATTTTCAGATCACAAAGAATCTGGGAGATCATTTTTCACCCTCTGTGGCCTCCAATGGCGATCTATATTTAGGTGTCTGGTATGCCAGTACCCCCTCCGGATTTGACATCTATGGGGCGAGGATTACTAAAGAAGGGAAGATCCTTGATGAAGAAGAAATTCAAATTTGTACCGCACCGAATGATCAAATGTTTCCTTCGGTGGCATGGGATGGTGAAAGCTTCTTCGTCGTTTGGCAGGACAGGCGAAACGGGAAACGATGGGACATTTATGGGACAAGAATTTCAATCGATGGGGAAGTATTGAATCCAGACGGCATTCCAATTGCGTTAGGGAAATCAACCAATGATCAGGTTTCACCAACCCTCTCTTTTGACGGAGAGAATTATATTGTGGTCTGGCAGGGTAAGGTGACCTCAAAAGTTTGGAACGTCTATTTTTCAATAGTTTCGGTTTCAAAGGATGGAGAAGTGACAGTGAAAGGGAAAAAGGCTATCAGCCCAATCGCTAAGAATCAAATTTCTCCTGCTGTGGCGTTCAATGGAGAAAATTATTTTATTGTCTGGCAAGATTTTAGAAGCGGCAAGTTCTGGGATATTTATGGGGCAAGGGTTACCCCTTCCGGAAACGTATTTGATGAGGATAAGGATGGAATCCCAATTAGCCCGATTGTGAATGACGATATTAATGGGTGGGATAAGTGGAGGCCTGTAATTTCTTGGAACGGGAGTTTCTTTTTAGTCATATGGACGGCCTCCCAAGAAGAGGAGTGGTACCTTGAAGGCAAAAGAGTGGACGTAAGGGGTATTCCAGACGTATACGATGCTCCCTTACAAAAGAATACGACAAACAAGATTTTCCCGGCCATTTTATGGGATGGGGAACAAACCCTCCTCGTTTGGGAAGAAGAGCCTGAAGGGGAATCGAAGATTTTCGGAGCTTCCACTCTTTCTCCATTTGAACCTTTTGTAGTGAGCGTAGGGAGACCAATACCATCACCCAAGGCGAAAGATCCGTCTTTGCCAGCGGTCTCCGGAATAGGGGATGAATCTTTAGTTATCTGGCAGGGGAAAGGTGATGATGACTCTTGGCATATCTACGGCCAGCGTTTCAAAAAAGTGCCGAAGATTCTTACAGTGGGTCCGGTATGAAGGGAGTGCAAAACATGGGGCCTTCGCTCAGTAGTGTCCGGTTAAAAATTGAATAAAGTCAACTGGTTATAAGAAACCTCCTTCTGGTCTTGGAGGTGGAAATTTGTAAGTAATGGTAATAATTCATCATTTTCAAAAAGCGTAATGCTTAAAACTTGGAGAATTTCGTTGAGTGTTCGCTCTATACGGAGCTTCTTTTTGATGATTGCCACCAACACATACACGGAGATGGCGATCCAGATTTGAGTTTTCACGGCGTTCTCGGAAATGCCG
>Ga0315291_10002590_pt1 | contig 23626 bp, 19 predicted proteins | sample YL17G12_20_MG_FD_203070 | JGI IMG/M metagenome (GOLD analysis project Ga0315291, IMG submission 203070) | Sediment microbial communities from Yellowstone Lake, YNP, Wyoming, USA - YL17G12_20 | ecosystem: Environmental > Aquatic > Freshwater > Lake > Sediment | place: USA: Wyoming | collected... | reverse complement strand
TGACTATGAAGTGCTCGGAACGATACAAAATGCGCACACTTCTCTGAAACGCCTCTGGGAGCGGCGTCGGCGGGTGCACAAGACGCCTCGCACGCTCGGCGCGAAATAACACTCGCAATTTTCCGAGTAAAATAAAACAAAGAATGCAAGTAATTAACGCCGTCTGGAAAGCAGTGTTTGGCGACAACAGAAGCGCCGACGAGATTCGCGCAGAGTTGCTCGGCCTCGTCGTGCTGCACAACACGCCCGGTCACTATGCGATGAATTTCGATAAGCCGTCGTTATTTGCAGCCTTTACAGCACTCGGGCGTGACGGGCCATACGGTTTTCTCGCGTCAAAAGAGCAGTGGAACAAGACGAACGGCGACTATCCCGGCGTCGGCGGTGGCGCGCTGCCAAAGATCATGCCCGAGCACATCTTGCGCCCCTACATTGAAGAGTATATCATTACCGATGGCACCGTAATTGATTACGCACGGAGACACATAACGAGCGACGGCTACGAGGCGCCCGGCTTCTTCGACAAGTTCGTCGACAACGATTACGTTATTGTGCTTTTCTATCCGGTGCATTTCGAGGCAAAACTCGACAAGGACGCGCACGGCACGCTCTTTCTCACAGCGCCGTTGAACAAAACCAAAGACCCCTACTGTGTGTTTGTGCCGGCGGCGCGCATCAACAGAATCCAGCCCGGCAAACTGGGCATGGAATACGACATTCTGCTGCCCGACAACGAGACGGTGCGCGAGGCCTACAACAAGGAGTGCACACGCGTTGGCCGCAAACATGTTTAAATGAACGAAAATCTAATTTCTCGCATGTTCTATGATCTGCTCGAGACGCGGCAATTGCTGAGCGCGACACTGCACAATCTCGTTTCGCGTGGCGACACGCTCACCATGCTCTCCGATAAATCGCACGACCTCGAGTCGTTCACGCAGCAATATCAAAGCATGTCGCGCGAACGAACGACGAGTGGCACGTGCTGCGCTATTTGCTTGCTCTGCTTCGTTTTCGGCACCACGCTCGGCGTAATTCTGGTGTCGTTTATGTCGGTCTCGTGAACCAGAAACCCCGCCGCCGCAAAAAATGAGTGAAATTTCTCCAGTAGAAGCCGCCGCATCGGCGACATCAGCGACATCAACAACGACAACGCTGACACTAGAGAGTTCAGCGCTCGTGCAGTTGGTTAATCTCAATCCAAACACGAGAGCGATGACGCTGACGCGCTCCGAGTGGAAGCAAATCGACAAGGACGGCCTCGACAACAAGCCACTCGTCGAACACCCGCTGCTCGGACAAGTCGTGGAAGTGCGCCCGGGCGTGTTCGCGCGCCGCATCACACCCGAGGAGGCGTTCAAGAAGCACCTCGCGCACTTCACGGGCACGCTGCTGCCCGCCGACGTCGAGCAGCGCCGCTTCACGCTGATGCTCGAGGCGAAGAGCAATTCGGACGCCGACGAGCTGGCGCGGCTGAAACTCATCAAGTCGGTCGCCGAGTTTGAGAAGTATTTGACGCGCGATCGCGAGCGCATCAAAACCATGGACGACATCGCCAAGGACCCGAACGCGCAAGAGTTGCTCAAGCAGAACGCCGAGCAAGTCGAACTGGTGCGCGCGGCGCTCGAGAAGGACGGCCGCGTGCGCAAACTGCCGCCGGGTGCCATCGTTGTCACGCCCGACGGCAGCAAGGTGCTGTCGCGTGAGTATGTCGACCAGTTGCGCAAGGAGGGCACGAACGTCTACGTCACGCGCACCGAGGACAAGGACACCTACATGAAGAAAATCACGCAAGACGCGCTCAACGCCATGGCGTTCATCGAGGGCAAGATCACGCTGAAGGAGGACGCCGACCCCGAGGTTGAGCAAGTCGCGATCGAGGCGGCGACGAACGCGCTCGCCAAGTTCGAGCGCGAGAAGAACGTGATCATGCGCTCCGACGGCGAGGAGTTGACCGTGCGCCTCAATCTCGATTCGTTCGTCAAGGCGTGCCAAGAGCAGAAGTTGTCCGCGCTCGACATCCGCGAATTCATGCACGAGAACGGCAACAAGGTGGCGCACGCGATCGCCGCGACGGCCGCCGACAGCAACAAATTCTTGATTTTCACCGACACGCTCGTGAGTGCGCACTATGTGCCGCGCCTCTACATGCTGCTGCTGCACGGCCAGCCGTCGCCGCGCGTCGTCGAGTTCTCGCGCATCTACAACGTGTATCGCGCGGCGTTCAGCGTGCTCCAGCCCGTCTGTCTCTCGAAGAGCCGCAAGAACTACGAGCGCGACGAGAAGAAGAAGATGGCCGAACTCGCCGAACTCGCCGCCGCGCAGAAGGGCGACGTTGTGTTCCCCAACGTGCTCCAGGTCGACAACGCGAAACAAGCCGGCTCGTGGACGCAGACCGAGACGCTCGCCGAGGACGTGAGCGCCAACTTCTCGCGGCTGCGCGTCGCGGCGCGCGAGCGCTTCTATGCAAAGATGGAGATTCTGCAGGACTGGTTCGGCGAGGAGACGCGCTATCACTCGCGCGAGCACGTCGCTGAGTTCGAGCGCAAGATTGCGACGAAGAAGTTTACGCCGACGTTCGTGCACGCCGATCTCGAGCGCGAGCCGCAAGTGCTCTCGCTCTTCTTCTACCACCAAGTGTGGGTGTTCGTGCAGGCACAGAACCAAGAGATTCTGCGCGCCTACGAGTTCATGCTGCTGCTCATGCTCGAGAAGTGGCTGCCGCGCGCCACGAACGACTACTGGTCGTCGGAGATCGAGTTGCCGAAAGACATCCAGTGCCCGGGCGTGACGAGGCGCCTCATCATCGAGGACAACGGCGCGCTCACGGCGTGGCGCACGTTCGACAGTCCCGTGCTCAAGCACACGCTGGGCCGACTCATGAGAGTGGCGCCGAAATTCGACTCGGCGTTCCTCGACGTGCGCGTGCACCACGAGCAGGCGTGGTCGCCCACCTACCGGCAGATGGTCAAGTTCTACAAGGACCTCTGCTCGCTGTTCCGGCTGAGCGTGAAGGACATCAAGCAGATATCGGAGCGCTATTTTGAAGGCCAGCGCCGCAAGCAAACCAAGGCCGAGAAGGAGAGTCTGGAGCAGTTCACGAAAGACCGCGAAGCAATCGAGAAGGACGCGAAGGTGCCGCCCGCCGCAGAAGCAGCACAATCATCCACCAGTTCGGAGGAAAGCGCCGTCAAGAAAGAATAATTAAAAGAAAAAAAGAATGAGCGCAGAATTACCGCCTCTCATATGCCCGAAATGTGAAACCGTGGCGGGACTTGATAAACCTTGTGCATGTGGCAAAGCAGAGGAGAAAATGACGATCGTTGGCATCAGCTCCGCCGAAGAATGTTGTGCATCTCTGAACGCACACATCGTAATGCTGAAATCAGGGCCTTGTTTACTCTCGAACAATTTTCTATTTATTCCAGAATCAAGCGATGGGCGACCATTCCATGTCTATAAACCAGTAATTGGCGGGACGCCGGGCGGCATTTCCGGCGTAGACGTGGATTTGGTTTTTAAATGAAATGAAGCGCGCATCTTTTCAACAACACCTCTTTATTTTCCGACACAAATTCCGTCTGAATGCAATAGTCTGGTCAACTCATCCCGTTCATTTTGGCTTTCATAGATCAACGAGGCAATCTCCGACCGATCCTTTTCCAATTGTTCGATTTCATGGTTTAGAGTCGCCAACTTGGTTTTGTCGCGTGCAATGTCCTCTTCGAGATGCTCGATGCGTTCTTTGCTCTCGTTTTGCAAGAAACAATTTTGACAGACAGTGATGCCATAACTGATGAGGCTTTCTTTTGCTTCACATGCAAAGCGGACTGTGCGAATACTGTCAAACACAATCACTGTTTCGGCATCTTCGCAACACTCGAAGCAGAGAAAGTTTTGACAGTAATCACAGTGCGTCAATACCTCGCGCTGTCCGTTACGCAAAAAACAATCGTTATTTTCGCAGTGAGTGGCAGAAATGGAACTCATTGTTTAAAAAAAAGATTCAGAGGAAAATCTTTATTTTCGACACAACTTCAGATTGGCAGATCGGACAGCGCGGTTTCTCAAGCCGTTCCGCGCATCCGGGGCACAGACACCGGTGACCGCACGGCGTTAGCGCAATCTCACGCTCGTTGTCCATGCAAATCACACATATTGTGCTGTCATCGTCGTCGATGTCGATGTCGTTCTTCTTTTCTGTATACATTTTTATGAATTCACTTGGCCAGAGAGATTTCGTTTGCTTGGGTTTAATCTCCCAGTCATCACGTGGTTGATATATTATTGATCTGTCAAGTCTGTCAGTTGCAGCTTCCCACAGAATATGCACTTGATTATAATAATCTTCGTCGTCCCAATCACCGAGAAATTTATCCGTTAGATCGATTAGATCACTAAAACAAGGATTTTTTGCGAGCCACAGATTGATAATTTCTCGATACGCCTGAGTAGTTGACGATCTCAAAATAATTCCATGACAGCATTCTCGATCTATTTCAGCAAATTTAACGAATAACTCCAAATGTGATTTTTGCACAATCAAGTCCACTAATAAATGTATATAATATTGTCCTCCCGGAGATTTTTCACGATAGAGAAAATCTGTTAAATCAGTCATCGGTGTTTATTTTCAATATCTCAGCGAGCGCGCGGTGCTCTCCAACTCCTCCTCGGTGAGCGAATTGAGGCATTCGCGGAGAAAATTCCTGCCCCGCGTGATGTCGTGTTTCTCATACGTGTTAGACACCACCAGCAGCGAACTGTGCAAGTGTGGCGGCATGACGTCGCGCTCCGAGATGGCCGCGTTGCGCAGCTGCGGGATGCGCCGCGAGCCGCTGCCGACCGTGGTGACGCGGCGCTTGGTGCGCGCCTTGCGCACTTTGAGCGTGCCATTCGTTTTGAAGATGTCGGAGCGCGCGCGTTTCTGTTTCGACTTCTCGCCAAACTGCACGGTGCTCGACGTGGGCTCGGCGTTGTGCGCCAACTCACGGCGCCCGTTGTCGCCAAACATGTCGATGCGATCCTCGGCCGGCAAGTCGACCGAGAGGCGCGGATCGCACGGCACGAAGCGAAACTCGCGCTGGATGTAGAGGAACGGATCGCACGTCTTCACCGTGATGCCGTAGCGCATCGTGTAGAGCACGCCCAAACAGAATTGCTCGTAGAGGCACGTGGTCTGGCGCACCGAGTGCCGCGACTGCGTTGTGCGCACGCTCGACGTCGCCGCTTGCGCCAGCCGCTCCGTGATGCTGCGCGCATACGGGCTGCGATGACAGATCGCCCAGAGGCGCGAGCAGAGCGACGCGAAGCGCGACTTGCGCACGCGATCGTCGTCGACCAGCGTGAGCAGCGCGATGCACCGGAACGGCGTGGCGAAGATGCACTCGCTCTGGATGCGGTTGGGCAGTTCGCTGCGCGCCTTGCACTGCGAGTAGTAGGTGATGAGGCGCTGACGGGCGATGTTGTGCGCCTCGTCGATCGCCATCGTGTTGTAGAGAATGCGCGTCTCCTTGTCGAACAGCACGTCTTGGATGACCTTGTCGGCGACCGAGCGCAGCCGACGCTCGGCCGTCTTCGTGATCTCGTTGATCACCTTTCCGAAGCGCCACGTGCGTCGCTGGGCGTCCTCGGCGCGCTGCTCGTCGTCGCGCTTGCGCTTACGCTTGTGCTGAAACGCCTTGAGCGGTGTGCGCGCGTCGATCTTCTTCAGCAACGGCGTGGGCGAGCTCGGCGTGTCGTCGCTGCCGGCACCGCCGCGGAACTCGTAGTCGGGGAACATATCGAGCTCGTGGATCGCCATCGCGTATTTGAAGCCGGCCTGGTGGTCCTTGGCGTCGAACTTGGCGTCGCGCGCCGACGAGAAGAACCGATCGACCTCCTTGCCGCTGAAGATGCACACGGCCGTCCACTCTTTCGTGGTGGCGAGCGCCGCGCACCTCCCCACGCACGCGTGCACCACGCCGTGCCGTGTGCATCCGAAGAGGCGCAGTTCCTCGTTGATGGTGACGAGCATCGAGTCGGCGAAGCACGTCTCGCAGAGATTCTCCGAGAGTGGCCGGTCGTAGTTGCCCACCAGTTCCTCTTGCAGTTGCCACCAGTAGGCGAGCAGCGTGTCGCGGAAGTGCTCTTTGCTCGACCACTCGAGGCGCGATGCGTTGTCGGTGAACTCGCGCAAGCACTCGCCAATCTGCAGTCGCTGGCGCAGTTGCCGCGCGGTGCTGTAGTTGGTGCGAAAATTGGTCAACTCGACGGCATTGCGCAAATCCACCGACTCGCCGAGCGCTTTGTCAATGCGTCCGAGGCGCTGCACGAGATTCTCTTGCGAGGCCACCACCGGTCTCTTATTACTATTGATCATCGTGTGTCTGAGCGGCAAGCGTTTAAAGATAAACAAAGGTGCGAGCAATCAATTAGACCGACAATAATTCGGTATCGCGCCAATGGAACCGAGCGCGTTCTGGGACGGCAACGTCGCCGAGACGCTCTTCCTTGTCTTCTCCAATGTGGCCCTCGTGCCAGCAATCATTCTCCTCTCGCGAATTGGCGACCCGATCAGCGCCTACTTGTTGATTTTCACGCTCGTCTCGAGTTCGCTCTATCACATGTGCCGAGCGGGCGCACTCTGTCTCTTTGACTATGGCCATCACCGGCTGCTCGACTATATCTCTGTCTATTTGTCCATCACATGGATTCTCACGAGGCTCGCCACGCAAGGCAACTTCCAGCTGCACGTGTTTGCATTCATCATCGCGTTCACGCTCACGCTGTTCGCGGCCGTTGCGGGCATGAATTTTGCGTGGCTCTCTGTGCTCGGCATTGGTCTGCCGTCGGTGATCGCTATCACACACGCCCTTATCGCGCGCAAGCGTCTCTTCTACAACACACCGTGGGCGGTGGCGACATTCGTGCTCGCCATCATCGGTGGTGCGATGATTTTCTTCGCGCCCAAAGATTGGTATGGCTGGGCGCACAGTCTCTGGCACGTGTTCGTTATGTTGTCGGTCTACACATTTATTATTGCTACAACGCCAGTGAAAAGGGAGAAAAGGTCGGCGCGCATTCAAATGTGAGTCGACTAGAATAAATTAAATAGATTGCCCACCGCTCGAGGCTCGTTAAGTTTTTCGAGCAACGCACTGTTCATCGCCGCGCCCTGCGCTAGTGTCGGCAGCCGCCATGCGCTCTGCAGCTGCTGCGGTTGCTGCCTAACAATGCACTTTGATAGGTAATCACACGAGGAGAGGAGATTGAGCACTGTTATGAGCAGTTCCGGGTAGCAGCGCGGACGCGTTCGCGTCAGCTCGTCGATGACCGCGGTGCCGATTTTCCCCAAGTGCACCAACCAACGACGTATGTCGCTCTCGTTCTTGCCCATGTGCTCGAACGTCGTGAACAGTGTTGCCGTGTCGCGCTCAAAGTGATTGATCTTCGTGAAGCGCAACGGACGGTAGAAGCCCACTTCGTCGTGCGACGTCAGCGAGAGGCGTGTGAAGTTTTTCCGCACTACACCTTCGGCACTCTTCGCGTAGTAGAGCATGGCCAACGATTCAGGTGTGGCAAGAGATGGAGGCTCGTAGCGCGGGTCGTGCAGCCAATTCACCACACACGAGCAACCAAAATCAGAGACCACCAGCAGTGGAATGCCCTTGCCGCCCGGCAGACGCATGTAGACATCATCAACTTGGTCGCCCTCACCCGGAATACAGTAAAGCAAACCCTCTTCGGGTGTGTCGTGCGAGAGCAGCAGAATGTTGGTGAATCGGAGGTCGTTGTGCACGACACCAATGCTCGCCATAGCGAGAATCGCTATCAACAACTGACCCGCGATGCTGGCAGCCATTTGTTTGGCGCGGTCCTCGTGAGCCGGACCCACGTGCGTGTCTGTTAACGAGCGCAAATTGCGCGGCTGGCACACCTCGAGGAACATAGACGTTACGTGATGCTCGCACGCCTCTATGCGAACGCGGTTGTCCGTGTGGCGACGAAACACACGGTCGGAGAAGTCGGTGCGCAGAAGAGCAACAAAATTGGGACAACTCGGTGTGTCGTTGTCGGACACATCGAGAGAAGGCAAAACAAAGTATCGCGTGAGCGCTTCGAACAACCGCGACTCAATGACAAGTTCGTGCATCGTTTGGGTGTCCCACTGCTCGTCGTCGAAGAGAACAGTGCTCTTGTAGGCGACCAACGAACGCGGACCAACACGAAACCAGAACACCTCTGCATGTTGGCCCTCGCCGAGCACACGCGGTTCGCCGCCTCCCTCGGCGAACGGAGTCACGTCGAGAACGATATCTCTGCTCGTGCGGTGCAGATCGTCGAAACGTGTGCGAAGACTTTTGCTCTTCACAATCAACAAGGCGTTCTCCACCGCCACGACCGGCGGAAGCAAAGAGATTTGATACAGCTCATCGCAGAAGAGAGGCGTTTGAAGTTCTTGCGACTCTCCAAGCTGGCCGGCCACCGGTGTTGTCATTGTTTCCGAATTGTGTGTCGGCAAAAACGCGGTGCGTATTTACGAAAATAATAATATTTTTCAATTTATTTTTTCACCCCCTCCTATTTAGAATAAATTCCTCGTAATGATTTGAATTGCATTTTCAGTTTTCTCATCTATCTACTATTGCGTTTCGCACACAGAGAGAGAAGGGAAACAAATGGCCGACCAACCCAATCCGTGGCGTCGGCACGACAACGACGATGACGACGTGGAAATTCTCAAGCCCAAGCGCAAATCGGACGAGCAGAAACAACGCGATGAAGAGCGAAAGCGCGCGAAGCCATCTGAGAATCGACCAGCGTTTCCGAGGCCAAACTACGCCACGGTGGGCAACGGCGTGTCTATTCGACCGTCGACGCTCGGTCCGCAAGCCGGCAACGGACTGTTTGCCGATCGCGACTTTGCCGAAGGCGAGCCCATCACAATTTACGATGGCTTTGTTATCGACCGTGCGGAATCACTGCGATTGCTCGAAGCGGGCAACGATTCGCACATTCGCGAGCACGTGCTCCAACGCTGGTATATCGACGGTTTGCGCATGGCCGACGGCACGCTGATTACCAACGTTGGCATGCAATTGCGCGGTCTCGGTGGCGCTGCATACGTCAATCACAAGCGCGGCCCCGATGCCAACGCCAAGTGGGCGCAACTAGACAGCGACTACATGTCTCGGCAATACGAAGTGTTCGAGCGCAACTTGCCGGCGGACTTGCACTGGAGTCAGCGCTACACGTATTTGCGTGCCAAGGGCGACATTGACGCCGGCGACGAGATTTTCGTCGACTACGGTTTCGACTACGGGCTCGGCGACGATCCCGAACCGCAATACGGTGACGCGCTCGATGCGCTACTATACGACGACGAATACGAAGAGGACCGCGAAGAGTTGAACGACATGGAAGAGGATCAAGCGGAAATTGAGACAGACGAGAAGGTTGCGCAGATTCTCGCGCGCCTCCGCCGCAAATGGCGCCGCCGCAATCCCGAGCAGCCCGGCGCGCCCGTTGTGCAACAACCACCGCCCCCACCCCCGCCAGCCGCCGCGGCGATCAATTTGGGTCGCGGCGATGCGATTGGCGCGCAGTATACGCAAGCCGTCGAGGAATTGGCGCGCGAGATGCGCGCGTGGGACGACGCCGAGATTGCGACGCACTATCGCGGCTGGCAGCGCAAACTGCTCGCGAGCACGACGCGCAACACGAAAGAGAAGAAACTCACGAAATTCTACGATCTCTTGAAGACGGCGCTCGACAAACGCGAACAGCGTCTCCAGGCGCAGATGCCGCTCGACGGCCGCTCGATTCTCTCGTTCCTCAAGCCGCGCCGCAACGAGCGCTTGCTCAATTTGGCGCTGCATCCGGTGCTCTTTCACCCGGACGCGCGCAACATGCGCTGGGAGAGCGAGAAATACGACAAACTGCCGCTCACGATCCCGAATTTCAACTTGGACGCCATCAACAACGTGCTGCGCAAGATACACACGGCATATCGCGCGCCGCCGGGCGGGGCTGTCGACGCGTGGGTCGAGGAGAAGCGCGCCGTTCTTGCGCAGTTCGCGACGGTGTTTGGTTTCGACCAGCCGTTCGAGCCGTTCACAAAGCAGCAGCCGTATGTGCCCAACGGCTCGATCGTTGCGTGGGACTCGTTTCACGCAACCAACGACCGTTTCACCGATGCGCATGGCGTGCTGCAAACAACCAACGAGTTCTACGGCACGGTGTTTCTCGACTACTGTCCGCGGCGTCTGTTCTCCGAGAACGTCTGGCGCATCATCTTTGCGTGCCATCGCGTATCGATTGTCGACATCGGCGCCGGGCCGTCGCTCTACCGTGGCAGCGAGTGGACGTTCAAATACGGCGAGGCGATGGCCGCACAACAGTTGCCAGTGACGACGGGTGTGCCAGCGAATTTCCGTGCCGATCTGCTGCACTATCTCGGTGCGCCGCGTCCCGCAGTCGTGACGGCACTGCCCGTGGCCTCGCAAGCCGATGTGGCGCTGACGTTTCGCGACGGCTACTCCGTCACACGCGTCGCCGGCCTCGACGCGGTCTACCAAGCCACATGGAAGGAGTTCCGCGACTTCTTCCAATGGATGATGCTCGACAGCGAGACGGATTTCGCTCTCAACGCACAGGGGCGTGTGATTGTGCCGTCGACGGGCGCCGTCGCATCGATCAACCTCGTGCATCCGGCGGGCCCCGATCTCCAGCTGCTCACGGCGACGCTGGGTGGCACCATCGGACGTCGCAAGGCCTCGGAGGTGCTCGGGTTTGGCAAAACCAACGCATTCTGGCGCCGCAAGAAGGATGGAACGCGCGGAGCTGGCGGTCAGTTTCTCAGCAAAATCAGCCAAGAGAGTGGCATGGGCGTCGCGTCGTCTTACTACGGCGGCGCGAATCACCTACTGCTGCAGTGTCTCATCGCACCAACGTTCGAACTGCTCTACGGCGAGCCGGTTGTTGTGATTCCCGAGCGCTTTCGCGTCAAACTCAACACCACGTGGGCCAACTGGCACGTCGATCACGCGCCTCTGCCCGACGCGGTGCGCGTTGCGCTCGAGCCGTTTGTGCGCGCGCGTTTGGCCGCCGTCGTGCAAGCACCCGTTGTCGTTGCTGTTGTTGCTGCTCCTCCAGAAGAAAATGAGGAAGATGAAGATTTTTAGGCAGATATCAAGCGTTGCAAAGAGAGCGTGAAATTGACAAACAAATGAAAGATTCATTTCAGTTGAGTTTGCCAAACCAATGCGTAGCGATCGCCATCAACCGCCATACAGAATTCCCGTCAGCGACCATGTCTCGGTAATGAACTTTTAGTGATCCAATATCGCAACATGGTCTTGTATCAGCGTCTGTTGGCTTGTGAAATGTGCCGTCTTTGACATACTCGTCAGCAATGCGCCATATTTCATCCGACTCGAACACCTCGTCGCGGTGTCCGATGTATTGACCGTCGTAGGTCGCGTGAAACTTGCCGCCCTTCTCTTCGACGACAATTCTGTATTTCACGCCATAAATGTAACCACTGTCGTCGAAAACAATGGGAGTGTGTCGCGCGGGCGCAGGTGCGTTCTCTTGGCCAGTTGGCTCGCGGTCGACGTAAACAAGCAGAACCTTTCTGATAGCGGGTGTGTTTGGAATTGGCGAGGTGATTGTCTCGGTGATCGTCTCCGTCGACGGAAACTTCTTTGCGACGACGCGCACCAGCATTGTGTGTTTGATGTAACTACCCGGCGTTGTGTTCAGTTCCGACGCCTCCACGTCGTTTTTCACAACTCGCAGTCCGCTCGAGAACGCGAACTTTGACCAACTTATTGCGCTCGTTGAGTAGCGCAGAAGAAATTCTGAATCCGGCTCGACGTGCTCCTCCTTGTCATCCATGCTGGCGACGAGCATGATTTCCTCTTTCGGACTAGCAAAGAGCGTGGCAAAGTGGGCGAGAATCTCGTCTTGTTCGCCGACAACATAACGAGCCGCCTTGTGCGCTTGCCTCAATTCTCTATTCTCTTTCTGCTTTTCGTCGCTCGAGTCGATGCGATCTTTGCCGGCAATGATTTCCGCCCAGAGACGTGGGTTTGCGTCGGCGAATTTCAGAACGCGCGTGTAGTATTGGCGAAGCAGATCTTCGGCGCTGATTTTGATGTAAAACCGCAAGTCGGCTTGCTCCATGGTGAGCGGCACTTGCCGCTCGCGCGGTGCCATGTGATTCAACAGCCCGACAAACACAATCGCACGCTTGCCACGATTCGCGGCGATGAACTTGTCGATCGCGTCTCTGCGCATTTGCAGCCACACGCGCAGATACTCGTCTTGGTTGTTAATGAGCGCGTCGAGTCGGTCGCCCTCGGGCGTGCCATGTTGGTAGAACTCGTCGGTGTCCTTCACTGCAATGCGCTCGCCGTATCGTTTTGCGAGAAGTTCGCCGAGATGCGACTTGCCGCTGCCGCTCGCGCCAGCGATGTGCACGACGATGGGTTTCAAAGTGGCGTTTTCGTCATCGTCATCTTGATTCTTCCAGTGTTTCTTTTTTTCGGACATCCGGGTGGTTTAATTTAATTCCAACGACAAACAATTACAACAACATCTTCGAGATTAATTAAATCCACTGCTGTCTGATGAGTTCAAATTCTCTTTTTAAGATGTCACATAAAAGAACCATCGAAGATATATTAAATAATTTCGAAATTTGGCTTGTTGGCGAGGAATTGCTTTCCCGCGGTGTGCAATTGGATATAGTCAAGAAATTTGTCACATCGAATGCTGTAAGTATTGACAATTATTTAAAACAACGGAAGTGGTCGATCAACGCCTTCTATGACGCATTAATCATCAGACAAAAAGCACATGGACAGAAAAAGTCCGACGCAAGGATAGAACCGCTTATGGAATCGCGCTTGCTCAGCCTCAGTCAATTGATTAAGAAGAAGAAACAGAAAACCGCGACTCGACTGATCGATGATGAAGATGATTCGGCGAACGAGGAAGAGCAAGAACGTGAGTTGATAAATGCGCTGTCGAGTGCGAGAGTTCACTTTTGAACAACCTCATTCTACTGAGAAGGAAACGCTGCTGAAAAAGAAGATGTCTGGTTTAAGAAAAAAATTGTTTCGCCCTTGAATCATTTCGATGATTTCAAGTAATGCATGTAAATTAAACGAATGTGTCTGTAAATTCCACCATCACATATAGGGATTGTATAATCGAATATTTTATTCGCGTTCTTCATCGACAAAAACCATCAAGTGATTGGTTATCACTGGTGTGTTTGGAATAGACGATACAATAGTTTGCACAAGCGTTTTGGTTTTCGGTGCATTGCGCTCTGTGACACGAATCTCCAATAAGCCTTCGGGATGTTCTTTTGTTGGCTTTCGATCTCCTACGACCTCAAGTCCGGCAGGAACAGTAAAATTAGACTGACTCATCGGAATGAAAGTGTAACGTATCAGAATAGTATCACCATAAATCACGTCAATTGACTTTCTGTCCATGTCGATCGATTGAGTCATACTAGCGCCAGGGTATCCGTTTTCCACAATCAAGGATTTCTGAGCGACTCGGGAGTTATGATTAATAACTTCATCGAATTTGCGACCATCGAAAATCGTCCCGTCGGCGTTGCGCAAGTTCACCAGACGACCTCCGAATTTCAGCATTTGGCTGTCTGGAAATCGGATCAGTTCATCAAACATCTCTTTGGCAATTTGTGCGCCGGTGCCCTTTCGCTGCGCAACATCGTTCTCGGATGTCACTGATACGTAATAAAACATTTCTTCCGGGATGTGAAATAGAACTGTGGCGTAAATGCTGCCGTGTGGTTCGCTGGGAAAAGACGGTCGAGTGTCGGTTGGAGAATGCGCTATTCGTCTCTTGATTTCGTTGCTGAAATACGACATGCGAGAGTCTTCTTCTATTAATTTTACACTCATGAAGACTTCCTTGAAAAACCTCTCAAAGACGAATTCTGCTAGGAACTTCTGCTTCTCTTCGTTGTAGACTCCGTAGATACTGTGCCGTTTCTCTTTTAGTCCGGGAAATCGCTCGGTGAAGTAATCGTCAAACAATGCCTCGAATATGCCCGAGCGAAGTCTCTTGTTTTCGGGATTACTTTTGTCGCAGAAACGCGCGAACCCCGGTGTTGTTGCGCATGCAGTCTCTAGCGCTACATCTGCTGTTTCAATGTATTTGCTGTAGTAAACCGCTTGGTTACGCAACTGGAGTTCTGTGAGTTGGTCTTCGTAGATACGCACAAGTATCAGTTTGATCGCTTCTTCTGGTGCGTCCAGAATCGGGAATTTTCGCGCGGTGTTCTTCTTCTTCGACGGCACGATAATGGACGGTCCGATTAATTCATCGTCGTGCGTTTTCCAGAAACTATTCATATCGCTCGTGATACCTTCTGTTGTTGTTGTCGACATCTTTTTTTTCTTCCAATTAAATTGAATAGATAAAATAGACAAGAATATCGACGAGATTAAATATACCCACTTTATTTACTCAAATCTTCGATGGCATTCATACATCGTGGATCTTCCAGAAACTCTTCATCTGTTCAATTGGTTGCCGTCTAAAATGAACGCCGCGAGTGAAAAATGGTTTACGGTAGTTGCGTAAATTTAACTCGGGATTTTCCAACATGTCAGTTTCGGTTGTTGTTTGTATTTTTTTTGCTTCGGCAAGTATTGTCGCGGAGAAATCGTCATACACGTAACCCATAACTTCAGCCGCTCTTTTGTAACAATTGTATGCAGACAGTGGCAGATGACTCAAAACATGTGTATAAATAACCTCGGGAAGCTGTCGATTTTCTGCAACACAAATACAGAAATGAAAGTAGAGATTTATCAACACGAGGAATTTGCATAGTCCTTGTCCGCGATATTGTTTCTCAATTTTAACTGCGTCGGAACTTTCGTTGGCGCCTGAAATGGCGACCTTAATTTCTTCCTCTTCTTCCGGTTCTTCTGAAAAGTCTCGGGAGTTCTGAGTCGTATTTGATGCACCAACATGGTTTAACGATTCTTCGTCTCTTTCTTCAAGTTCAACCCACTCTTGTGTGATTATGGGAACGTCCGGATCTTCAGCGTCGTATCTCTCAGTTCGACAATTTGCAACGAAAATTCTTCCCGGTAACTAAATGTAACTTGATGGAGTAATTTTTCGGGTGTTTGTGTGTTCTCAAACGTAATATTTCTTGCACCCCAATTTTCTCCCGTCAAAATGGATTCCAGACTCGCGATATTTACTCGTTCGAGCGCAAGTCGGATTGCATCGTTTTGGAAGATGTTTTCCATGAGATGCGCGCGCGAATCTGAGAAACAAGTGAAAAGAAATTCGATGTAATAATTGTCGAATCAAATTTTTGTATATATATATATTATGTTTTTTTACATGCCAGCGTCCACCCTTTTTTTCTTCTAAAATTTTTCATCTTTATTTAATAGTGAAACAAATTTGGCGATTTCAGATTCAATCGACAGATTCTCTGTTGGTGTTCTGCCAACCATGATACGCGATCGTATATAAGAAGTGTAGTCAAACTGCTCCAGTGTCTCTGAGATTAGTTTGATCTCAGATTTACGCTCAATTGCCAACTGTTTGAGGTATTCAATCGGCCGGGTGTCCTCTGTGTATTTAGAGAATATGTCTTTCCATTCGTCGAGAATCATTTCTGTTGCTTCTTCGATCTCACTTTCGCGATTGAAATCAATCAAGTTCTTTCTCTTATAGTTCTTATACCAAAGGTTGGTTCCTGTTTCGCCCCAATCGATCACATTCCAACCTATTCTGGTGTCATTACTGTCTACCACTTCTAGCAGATTCGATCCATGAAGGTCATCATGAGCCAGACCTTCAAGAAGGCAAATTTCTGCTAACTCATAAAGTTTTTCAATGTCGGTAGAATTTCCCACCGGACCAGCGACCTCACGGAAACGATCACCTAAAGAGCGACCGAGTTTGCGCATCACAATAACGCCCATATTTCTTCCATCTTCGGTTGGGCACGAGAATAAATTGAACACTTCGGGACTAACATTGAGCGTTGATGCAAAGATTTGCAATTTAACCTCGAACGGCTGAATCCACCCAACTTTTACGACCGTATTCGATGTTGATGATAAAACACAGCCAAAATCTCCACAATCTATCAATTGGCCAACGGGGTATCCATTTTTTCTGATACAATTTGTGTCGATCTCGTCATCACCGATTTTGATCACCGTTGTCGTTGTCGTGGTGGGATTAACTTTCTCAATTGTTTTTTTTGGCGTTCTAGAAACCTTTTTCGGTTCTACCTTCTCGGGGACGACATTTTTTCCATTAGAATTTAGGTTGTCATCGTCGTCGGGTGTGCTTTGAAATGATTCTCCAACATAACCTCTAATAGTTTTGTCTCCGCGCCAGTTGGCTTCTCCGATACGATGCATGCCATCAAAAACTTCATAAATGCCATCACTAAATCCTACAACAATTGGATTTTTACGAGGCTCTCCGATAGGTTCTAATTCTACATCGGGTAGATTCTTCAGATCAATATTCTGTAATTTCCAGATATCTGCGTAACCGACAATTCCACGGATATCGTTCCAATCAAGTTCTCCGCTCCCGTCACGGGCGTTACTTTGAATCAACCAATCACGTAACTGATCAGGCGTCATTACCAATGGCATTTCTGTTAGTCCTTCAGGAATAGTCTCTAACAACAAGGAATCTAAATCGACGCTTGAATGTTCATCTGTTTCGCTTTCAGATGATTTTTCTTCTTCTTTTTTTAGGACGACTTTTTTGTGCGGATTTTTTTCTATCGTTTTGCGAGGCGCATCAACTTTCGAAACACCAGGTCCGGCGGGTTTCGACTCGGTTGTTGTTTTTGGCGCGATCGTCTCGAATTCATCGTGACTCTTCCAGAAATCTTGGCGTTGCGTGGTGACGTAATTGGCGGCGACGTTCCAAAATAGTATTCGGTCGTTTGGATTCTTGCGATGCGCGGCAATGACATGCGACCACGCCTTGGCGTCATAGTTTAAATTCGACGAGAACGGGGGTGGATCGCGTGTCTCCTCAATTTCGATAGATTCGTTGTGATCGATGATAGTGACATTCAACCAGTTTTGCTCCAGCGAATCCCCGATTCCCGAACCCGGATAGACATTGACGCCGTAGTAGTGCTTGCCAATGCCCGAGAACGCCAGACCAGAGATGAGCGCGCCCGTTGCGACGACGCACCACACTTGGTCGAAGACACCGTGCACATCGCGAATGCGGCGCGCGAATTGCGCAATCTCCAACTCCATGTCGGTCATTCGGAAGCCAGACGGGAGACGCGCGATGTTCTTCTGGTTCGCAAACGTCTTGACAAACGTCGCGCCGAGATCGCGCGCCAGTTGATCGTTGGCATGCAGCGGGTGTGCGCGTGGTTTCTTCTCGATCAAGAACACCGGTTTGCCGAGACGTTTGGCCGTCCACGCGAGCACGATCGCCGCCGAGCCGTAGCGCGACGAATTGTAGCCGTAGGCCGGCGCCGAACGCAGTTGCGCGTCATTGGCGATCACGCGGTGCAAGAAGCGCGCCTTGGTGCCGCCGCACACCACGTCGTCACGCAGAACAAACACGCGCTCGTTCAGCATAATCCTCTTGTCGTAGTTCTCGGCGATGTTGTCCTTGACATCGTCGTTGGCGATCATCTCCACGCGAAAGCGCAGTCTGTCGAGGTCGGCGAACGTCATCTGGCTGCGCACGCAGTCGGCATAACTTGACGACTGCATTTATTTTGAACTCTGCTTTAATTTTCAAAAATGCAAACATTTAAACTCATCTGAGTTTAATTTCCTCAAAAACAGACCCACCAAACCGAAGAAGAATAAAAAATGATTTTCTCCATCTGTATTTTCGTTCTTGTTTCGTTTGTCTCGGCAAAAGTCGACGGCAAAAACTGCACGCCCATCTCGTGCAGTTGCGGTGGTGTTGATAACTGCGGAAACCGAAATTGCACTGCGTCGGCATGTGCCGGCAGTGAATTCTGCGATACATCGTCGAACAACAAGAACAAGCCAGCCGACGGAACATGCAAACCGTGCCCATCTTGCACCGGATTGATTGGCTCGTCGTGTGCTGCGACGCCCACTGGATGTCCAACGTGCGCGTGCAGCGAAGGTTTCTGCGCACACTCTTCGAATGGCTCGGGCAAGAAGGGAAAAGGCAAAGGCAGCGGACATGGCAATGGAAATTCAGACAAATGCACAGCATGTCCGTGCACCGGCGCTGGTGCCACGGGCGACTTCTGTGGCGCCCTCACCGCTGATCAGACCGATAACTGTCCAGTGTGTAACAAAAATTGCCAAGTTGGTTTCTTTTGCCACAAGACGAGCAATGGAAAGGGAAAAGGTGCGGGCAGTGGCAACGTGCAGAGGTGCGCGGCATGTCCGGCGCCCGGTGACGGAACGACTGGCGCTGCTTGTGGCGCTCTCGACGCCGCGTGCACAGAAAACGCGGCTTGCGCAAGTGGTCAGTGCCATAAAGAAGGCAATAGCGGCAAGTCGGTGTGTAAATGAACTGGGGCGCAAAAAAACCAAACAGATCGAGAGATGATTCTGTTTATTATTTCTGCATTTCTGCATCCGCATACTGATGCACCACCCACACACCCGCACAGATCGAAAGCGAGACTATCAATACCGAGAGCGACGCCGAGAACGCTGTCACGGGCCAGAACACGTGTAGGGCGAAGAAAATTGTTGTTGTTGCTGTGTTGAGCACGAACAGAACATAGAGGACGAACGCGCCCCACATCGTGTTGCTCGAGCGGCCCGGCAAGTCGTTCTTCGACGACGTGAGATGCGGATCGCTGCCGCCGACGCGCGCAACCGCCACCGACGCGTTGAAGCGGAACACTTGGTAGACGTAACGCACGTTGTTGGCGATCGAGAGCGCGCCCAGCACGGCGCCGAGTGGCGTGCCGAGCCCGTCGCGGCGCAAGATCACCGCCAAGCCAAAGCACGCCAGCAGCGCCAACTGCTCCGACGTCGCGGTGCGTGAGAGCACGATTCTGAACGAGCGCCAGCAATAGGCGCCCGACGGCGGCCGCTGGCCGCGTGCAACAAACGCCGAATACATCAAATTCGACAGTAAGCAGAGGCCGTTGACGGCCAGCGTTGACCACGCCCACGCATAGAAGAACGCCGAGTGCCGCGAGAACGGGATGAACACGGGCAGCCGCGCGAGCACGACGGGCGTCGCAACCAGCTCGATGGTGAATATGAGCGCTTCGCGCAGCGAGTGCTCTGACACGCGCTTATACTGCTTGTCGACGCTCTCGACGTAGCCGCACGAACACGGCCGCCCGATGCAGAGCGAAACGGGTGCGAGAAATTCGAGCGAGTAAATCACCGAGAATAGGAAGAACGTGAAGAGGAGCGCGGCGACGGCGAGTTCGGCGAACGTCAGGTGCTCCACGACGACGCGCTCTTCGATCAGCATGCGCCGTCTCAGCACGTCGACGTGCAGCGTGTAGCGGCGCAGCAGACCGTTGCCAATCGAGACACGATTCGACGAGGTTGGCTCGGTGGGATGCGGTTTTAACAGCACGGTGGGCAGCAGACCCGTGGCCTCGCCGAAGAAGTGCTCGCTCGCCAGGCGCTCGGCGCCCGCATAGGAATTCGAATACGACGGTGAGTGAATGAGCATGTCGGGGTCGAGCACGAGCGCGCCGTGATGCTCGCGCGTCTCGACGACGATCGGCAGCCACTCGGTCATGGTGTAGCGGTGCAGTGAGTGTTGGTAGTAAATCGAGCGCTCGGCGATGCGATCACGCGCGTCGGCCAGGTGCCTATGGAAGTGCAACAACTGCTCGTCGGGCGGCTCGACAAACAGCACCTCGCGTTTGCGCGCTCTGCTGGTGGAGTTGCTCGACAAACTGAATTTCTTCGCGCCGTGCACGTGGTCGAGACTGACGCCCGACATGTAGAGCGAGTAGATGCGATGTGGTAGGTAGATGTAGGAATCGTGCGTGTGAAAGTCAACGACAACGTCGATGCCGCCAATGACGCCGTCGAACTCGCAAATTCCGCCCGGGCTCTCGGTGCGTCGCCGGTTGCACGCGATTTCGACGTGATGGTCGGCGCCTCCGTCGCTAGGATCGTCATCGTCGTCACCGTCGTCGACCAGATTGCTCAGTGACGGCGGCTCGTGGAAGAATGGATTCGTGCGGCCCAAGTGCAACGCCTCTAGTGTGAGCGTGAACGCCGACCAAATCTCCCAGACGCCCGAGAGCGGCGATAGGCCAATGATGCCATTACACCGGTCACTGAGGCAATCGTCGTAGAAGTGCGCGGACATGTTGCGCGCGCCGCCCGGCTCGCAGTGGTCGACAACCGGTAGGCGGAAGAAGTCGCGCAGCTCGGGCCGCATGAACTCCTCCTCCTCGAATAGCACGAAATCGCTCGGCCGGCCGGCGACGTTGAATGTGCGCGAGCGCTCGCGGTGGCACGTGTTCAGCTCGATCCTACTCTCATTAAAGTCCAGCATCAGTCCATAGCGCTGCTCGGGCACGCCGATGCGCGGCATGGCGAGGAGCGCGCGCGACGGCGCCGAGCTGTCGGCGGAGAACGACAAGTCGAGGGTCACAAAACCCGCGCCGCCCAGCAGAGGAAAAATAGCAAACGCAATAATTAGATGATGCATCGTGCGCGCGCTTTCGATGCGCGAGCAAATTGCGCATTTGGCGAGTTTTGTAAACATTTCTTTCATTGACCAACAATGGCCGTGGGTGTGCGTTCAACAACAACGACGCTGCTCAGTTCGCGACGAGGCGGAGACGGCGTTTTCGGCATCACAGATTGCTGCTGCTGCTGCTTTTTGAGTTGTTTCTCGATCTCGGAGAACGAAACAGAGTGCACAGAGTGGTCGTGTGATTCCGCGGCAAAGTAGGCGTCTGGAAACCGCGGCGCCTCGGGCGCGTCGCGCATTCGTTTTCTCCGGCGCTCCTCGATTTCGCTGCTGTCGTCGTTGGTGCGTTTTTTCTTGTTGTCAGCGGTCGTCGTCGTCGTCGTCGTCGTTTCCTCGTCCCTCGGGGGCGACGTTTCAGAGGTGTTCTCTTCGTCGCGCTTGATCGGCGGGCGGCCGCGTGGGCGCTTCGGTTTCTCAGAGGCGGACAGCGACGGCACGAGTTGCATCGGATTGCCCATGATGATCGTCGTTCTCATCTCGCCTTGGACAGCGGGCGTGATGAACACAGTGAGCGAGAAATTGTAGATCTTCTCGCTCTTGCCCAGCGCGGCGTTGGCCGCCTCGCCGATCGATGGCGACACAGCGACGGCAATCGAGAGCGAGTCTTTCGGCGACGCGAGATTCTCTATCAAACACTGCGTGCCGAGCACGACGTCAAATTGCACTTTTTTCTCCCCTTGTGCGGACTGGCAGCACACAGTGATGCGAGCGAGCCGCTCGCGATCGACGCAGCTGCCAAAGCAGACCGAGAAGACGAAATTGTGCTCGAGTTTCGCCGAGGCGGCCAACCACGAAATTTGCCGCGGCTCGGTGATTTGCGGCTGTTGCACGCTGTTGGAAAGTGATGCCTCATCGACGCGCAGCGAGACTTTTGTGGTCTGGTAAGCGGCGCCGGGCAATTGCATAACTTTTGAATAAGGCGGGGATTCCGTAAAAGAATTACTAGAACTCATTTTTGTTCCTTTTGTTGGCGGGCGGCAATTTCAATAAAATTTTAGTTAATTATTATTTTCTCGCACGCGCGCGCGCACATATGTTTTATTCTTTCAGTTCGCCATTCTTGTGGAAGAACTCGAAGCACGTCACATTCTCTGGTTTGTAGTGTTTCTTCCGGCCCGGCTCGCAGAGCGCAAATTCAAGCAGCGCCACAGTGAAACAATCAACCACACAACTCTCCCAAGAGGCATAGAAGTCCGCGTCCGAAATGTAGCCATCGCGATCGTTGTCACAGTCGTCCATCACTCGCTTCGTCGGATAGGCCCACGAGATTAGCGAGCCGCCAATGAACACATTGTCTTTCAGCGATTGCACTTGCTCGGGACACAGGCCGTGCTTCGACGCGCCGCCAAACTCCTTGATGCACTCGAGGATGTCGTTGCGCTTGAATTTGCAATCGGCGAACTTGGCCTCCAACGCGCTCGGTGCGCTGTGGTGGCTCTCGTGCGCCGACGCAAACGCAAGAAATACAAACACAAACATGTGTGCACCATTGGCGAGGTGATTGTATGCAGCAAACGGTGCGCGAAACAAAAACACACAGCATCATCTCGAACCGAAGCGCACACACGAGAACAAAAACCGCGATGATTTGTATTTTCCTCGTGCTGCCACTCGCGTGCGCACTCTACGAGAACGCGCACAAGAAAGCGTCCAGCGAACCGCAAGACCCGTTGAAACAGCAATTGCTCGACGAGATATTCGAACGCGAGATGGTCAAACTCAAGAAATGGTGCACCGACGTGCAGTTTGCCGACGCCGCGCTAGACACATGCGAGCGCGTGCGCTACGCATCCGCGGGCTGCTTGGTCGACCTCGACGTGCAGTGCTTGGTCGATCTCACGCTCGTTTCTCGCGTCGACCACGCAACGTTCCGCGATAGGTGCAGTCGGCTGTGGCGCAAGTTCAAGGACAACAACTGCATCACCGACTTTGTCATCGACGAAACGACGCAGAAGTGCGCTGTCGTGAGCAAAAAGGACTGCGTCGCGGACAAGGAGAGTTTGTCTGTATCGTCGTTGGCGAAGATGGCCGGCCTTTGGCACGCGCGCGCGTGGATCGCGTCGTTCTGGGCGTCAGCCGAAGAGAAAAAGCAATAAACACTCTGTGCGCCGCCAAATAATCGAGCACGCCTCTCGCCACTATCACTTGTCAATAGAAACTCGATGATTTCGGTCATTCCCATGCCACTTTCAAGCCAAACGGACATATAAAATTTAAGCCACCCAAAAATGTCGACCGAACATACGTCCAAAAACCGTTTTCGACCCTCCAAAATAAATGTCGTCCGTTCGCCTCGAGAGTGGCACCAAAATGACCGCACTCATCGACTTATCACTGAAAAGTAACATGCGTGGAGGCTGAATGTCAACGCGCGCTGAGTTATTCTCTCCTCAATTTTTGTCGCGCCATTATCTCCGAGCGCATCAACAATCAGCCTTCACAAATATCACAACTCAATAAAACTCGATGATTGCGGTCATTTTGGTGCTATTCTCGAGGAAAACGGACGAAAAAAATTAAGGCGCCCAAAAATGTCGTCCGAAAATTCGTCCAAAAACCAAATCGAAAAACCATCAAAAATCGACCTCGTCCGTTTGGCTTGGCAGTGGCACCAAAATGACCGTAATCATCGACTTACTAAATAAAACTGGTGTGCACTAAGGCTGAATGTCAGTGCGCGCCGAGTTATTCGCTCCGCAATTATTGACTTTCCATTATCTTCGGGCGCGTCGACATTCAGCCTTCGCGCACATCACTTTTAGGTGATAAGTCGATGAGTGCGGTCATTTTGGTGTTGGTTTCAAGGTGAACGGACATATGAAATTTAAGGCGCCCAAATATGTCTGGCGTCCAAAAACGTCGCGAGAGAAAAAAAATTTTCACGACGTTTTTGAGCCCACGA
>Ga0315291_10002588_pt1 | contig 23633 bp, 19 predicted proteins | sample YL17G12_20_MG_FD_203070 | JGI IMG/M metagenome (GOLD analysis project Ga0315291, IMG submission 203070) | Sediment microbial communities from Yellowstone Lake, YNP, Wyoming, USA - YL17G12_20 | ecosystem: Environmental > Aquatic > Freshwater > Lake > Sediment | place: USA: Wyoming | collected... | reverse complement strand
ATGTCCTTGGGGCCTTGGGCGCATCCGACGACGAACATGCCGTCGTTGGCGGTGGCTACAGGCTCCAGCTTGGCGTGTCTCTCCTGCAGGAACCCGTCGGCGCTCTGGGTGAGGTTGAAGAGCCGCGCCACATCTCGGGCGTCCGCCCGCGCCTCCATGGCCGGGCAGAGAATCACCATGTCTACGGGGACTCGCAGCGTGCGGCCCACCAGCGTGTTCTCGCACACCACCACCAGCTTCCCCTGTTCCTCCTCGCTCATGGCGAAATCCGTGACCTGGGACGGCTTACCCCGGATGAAAGTCACGCCTTCGCCGGCCTCTCGCTGGTAGAACTCCTCGAAGCCTTTGCCGTAGCAGCGCATGTCTATGTAGAACTGGTAGACGCTGGCGCCCTCGATCTTTTCCTTTATCAGGTGTGCGAACTTGAGAGCATACATGCAACAGACGCGGGAGCAGTACTCGTGGTATTTCCGGTCGCGGCTACCCACGCAGTGGATGATGGCCACGCTCTTCGGCTCCTGGCCGTTGACGACGATGTGGCCGCCGGTGGGGCCGGTGGCGTTGCAGAGACGCTCGAACTCCAGGCTGGTGATCACGTTGGGGAACCGGCTGTATCCGAGCCGGCCGATCTCCGAGGGGTCCATCAGGTCGTAGCCCGTGGCCACGATGATGGCGCCTACTTCCACGTCCACCATCTTCTCCGTCTGGTTGAAGTCGATGGCCCCCCGTTCGCAGAACTTCAGACAGGCCCCACACTTGCCATCCCTAAGGAAGTAGACGCAGTGCTCCGGGTCGATCACCGGGACGTTGGGGACCGCCTGGGGGAACGGCGTGTAGATGGCCTTTCGCTGGCCCAGGCCGCAATCGAACTCGCTCTCCGCCTTCCAGGGGCACTTCTCCTGGCAGATGCCGCAGCCCGTGCACAGGCTCTCGTCGACGTAGCGTGGCTTTCTGCGGATGGTGGCCCTGAAGTTGCCCACATACCCCTGGACACCTACCACCTCGCTGTAGGTCATGAGCTCGATGTTGGGGTGGGCCTTCACCGCCGCCATCCTGGGCGTCAGGATGCAGGCTGAGCAGTCCAGGGTAGGGAAAGTCTTGTCTATCTGGGTCATGTGCCCGCCGATCGACGGTTCTCGCTCGACCAGGTACACCTTGCGGCCAGCATCGGCCACCTTCAGGGCCGCCTGAATCCCGGCGATACCACCGCCCACCACGAGGACAGCCGGCGCCACGGGTACCTCCCGACTCTCCAGGGGTTCCAGATAGTAGGCTCGCGAGACGGCGGCGCTGACCAGCGCCTTGGCCTTTTCGGTGGCGCCGTCCTTGTGCACCCAAGAGCACTGCTCGCGGATGTTGCAGATGTGAAGCTGATAGGGGTTCAGGCCCCCTTGCTCACAGACGCGGCGGAAGGTGGGCTCGTGCATGCGTGGCGAGCAGGCTGCCACCACGACGCGGTTCAGGCCGAGCTCCTCGATGTCTTGCTTGATAAGGGCCTGGCCCGGCTCCGAGCACATGAACTTGTAGTTGCGGGCCACCGCCACCGAGCCTAGCTCCTGAGCGAACGCTGTCAGTTCCTCCACATCGACGGTGCCGGCGATGTTGCTGCCGCAGTGGCAAACATAAACACCTATCTTGACGTCGTTCTTGCCTTCTGCCATCGGCTGCCCTCCTACCTGGGTCCCGAGGCACTGGCCTCGCCGCTCGAGACGGCGGCGCCAACCGCGATCTTTCTGTACAGGCTGTCAACGGGCACGGCGTTTCGCTGAAGCCCGAGTGCCTTCTCCGGAAGGCCAAAGGCCAAACCCATTATCTGGGTGAGGAATAGGACCGGGATGTTGAAGTGGGTGCCCCTGGTACCTCCCGCCTCTTTCTGGAAGCTATTGAGGTTGAACATGCAGAGAGGGCAGGCAGTGACGATGCAGTCGGCGTCGCCGGCGGCGGCCAGCAGGTCACCTATAAGCTTGGCGCCCACGCTGCGCTTGGACATGGAGAGGGTGCCGCCGCAGCACGCCGTCTTGAGCGGGTAGTCAACAACCTGGGCACCAAGGGTCGCCAGCAGTTGGTCGAAGCAGTGCGGGTCCTCAACCGAATCAAACTGGGCATAGGTCCACATGCCCTGGCAGCAGCCGTAGTAGGGGACGATCCGCAGCCCATCCAGAGGTCGCGTAACCCGCTCCGCGACCACGTCCAGGCCGACATCATTGACGATGACATCCAGGAGGTGGCGCAGTCGAGCCTTCCCTGAGTACTGCACGCCAGTCTCGGCCAGCAAGGTGTTCACTTTCTCGCGTACACTGGCGTTGTGCTGGGTGTAGTGAACCGCCCGAATCAGGTTGAGATAGCACCGACTACAGCCTGTAACCAGGTCGCTCTCCGCCCGCTCAGCGAGGGCCAGGTTACGAGCGGGGAGAGCGACGGAGAGCAGATAGCTGACACCCGTGGCCATGGCCGCCCCGCAGCAGTTCCAGTCCTCCAGCTCCGTCAGTTCCACGCCCAGGTACCGCATCGTAGCCTGAAGGGACTCCTCGGCTTCCTTTGAGGTGCCGCTTGCGGAACAGCCGGGATAGTAAGCGTACTTCATGGCCTGCCCTCGATCTGTGCAGCTTTGCGGAACATGGCCGCTATGGCCTTCTGACTTTGCATTTTCGGTGGCTTCAGCGTGATCTTGCCCTTGCGTAAGAGCGTGAGGCCCACGCTCACCTGTTCGCGCAAACGCAGCGGGTTAGGGGCATAGTAGCGGACCAGGAATTCGACTTCGTGGAAGCGGCCGTGACGCTCAACCGTGCGCATGAAGGCTTGGTAGAAGCGTCTAATGTGGGGGTCAGCGTGTCTTTGGGCCAGACTAAGCCGCTGGATAGCGGCCATCAAGTCGGTCACGGCCACGCCCCTCGGGCAGCGAAACGTGCAAGAGTAGCAAGCCGTGCACAGCAAGCCGCTACCGCTCGCCACCGCTTCGTCCGTGCGCCCTAGTTGGAGCAGGTTCATGACCTGCCGGGGCGTGTACTTCATGGCATAGGCGGTGCGACAGCTACCGGTGCAGAGGCCACACTGGTAACAGAGGGAGAAATCGTTTCCCACCAAGTCGGTCGAGGAAGGAGTGTGTTCAAGCGTGCGCGGCGTCCATGCCCTCTCGAGTGTGTTCGGCTGCGCCCCCATCTTGTACCCCCTGTGGTGAACGGCTGGACGGCCTTCTCGGATCCTTGACGCGCCTCAATTTCTGACGGCGCTTGGTCTACAACTTGGTCTTCGCTTCCAGACGATGCGGAAAGGTGATTCGAGTTCGTCATCCAATGGGGTAAAAGTATCCCGTACCCTGTGGGCTGGCACGATGCAAGTTTCCCCTCTTCTGGGGGCCGTTTGGCCCCTTTCTGAGGCCCGTTGGGTACTGAGGCCGTGCCCACAGGGTAGGTCTCGCCCCGGCGTGGTGGGGGGCAAACGGCCCACTAGCTGATGCGTGGGGCCCACATCTCGTGCCAGCCGGGGCTGTCCGGTCTCTGCCACGACCATCCGCCCCGCTAGGGAGAGAGACGGCGCTTGGTCTATAATGGCGCAGCCTGCAGGGTCGCCGTCACTCCGGAAGGCAAGTCCTGCGCGAGCAGATGCCGGAGGCCAGGCGTCACCAGGCAGGGGGTGAAGTCGAGGCAAGCGCCAGACGGTCTAGAATAGGCCGTTGAAACGTATCTGGACGACTGAGATGTGCCAAGAGCCAAACGCTGCCAAGATTGAGACGCAGGCGCTCTGTTACTTCCGCTTCTTCGTCTACCGTGAGTACCGTGAGATGAGATTCCTCGGCAACCCACGGATAGGAGTGTATGACAAGTTCTCCCATCGGTACCGCCAGCTCCAAGAACTAACCCGTGAGTCGTTTGCTCGCCTATGGCAGGAGACAGCATCGGAGAGAGAGCCTGCTCGCATCAAGCGACCGTTCGAAGACCTGACTGGCCTCACCCTGCAGCAAGTTGAAGAGGCGTTTCGAAAGGGCGAATGGCACCCGGTCAAGAGCGTGGTGAAGGTCTTTGGCGGGCCATATCATGCGGACATCGTCTTGCACACGCTGCGTTTGGGGGATGCAATCTCTGCAGGCCGCTGGGCCGACCTGGTTCCGCAAGAGTTGGCGGTGCTGAGAGACATCCGCCACAACTGCCCCCGCCCAGCGCGAACCGACTACAAATCACTCCGGGAAGACCTGGCGTCGTTGGATCTCCCCGCCCCAGCGTGCTGCCTGCTTGACGGCCTGTAGTGCGCCACGCCCCACCTCCGCCTCGTCTCTGACTGCGCGCCCACGGAAGACTAGCCCCAGAACGTAACTAACCTGGTGGGGGTCTCTAAGGGGGTACCGCTGTCCTGTATCGGCCCAACCCCCGCCTTCGCCGAGGGAGGCCACCTGCCCTGGGAGCCGCACACGCCGGAACCCCTGTTCCCTAATGATACGATCTATCATGAGAAAACACGCATCCAGAACGAAGACCACACCACCATAGCCAAGGCAGTGATGGTCCGCACCGAGAAGTGGAAGTACGTGGCGCGCCTCGCGGGCAAGGAGGAGCTGTACGACCTCGAGGCCGACCCCGGGGAGCTGGCCAATCGCATCGATGACGACGGCCTGGGTGATGTCGTGCGCGACCTGCGCCATCGTCTCCTCGACTGGTTTCTGCGTACCGGCGACGCAGTGCCTTTCGATCAAGACTCACGCTGGTAGCGCGCCCCATGAGCTCAAGGTGCTCTCCAGCAGGATCACCTTGTGCAAGGCAGAAGCTAGGTGGGGATCGAAAGGATGGCAGGGTGGCGGGACCTAAGCAAGTCAGGAGACTGATTGAGAATGGCCCGTGCTGCCGAGCGTCGGCACCAAAGAGCCGTAGCAGAAGTCACAAAACAAGAGGTCTGGCACCCCGCGCCCGTGTGAGTGGCAGAAACGAGTGAGACTGCCCTCGGTGAGACGACAGATGCCTTAGTCCTGCTCGAAGAGGTCAACTAGCCTCCCACAGGCTTTGGTTCAGGTGTCCCTGCCCTCCACCCAGTCGACAAACATCGTACCCTCGTCTAGAACTATGGCCGGCTCACCGCAAGGCTGAGGCGCTGCTCTGCTGGGTTCAGCCTCCAGGATGCTGGGTGAAGGAAGTAGTCGGCCAAGTGCGTATTGCATGTTGACAGAACCGTCTCTCCTAGCTACTTTTGCCACCGAGTCAAGAGATAAGAATATCCCCGCCGGCACGAGAGCCCACCGCACCAAGCTCTGAGGTGGCCAGGGTTGGCTTCCTGTGTTCGCTGCAGTCGCCTCCGGGAGAATCCAGCGGCCGGGGCATCGGATGTTCGCGCCAAGTCCCCGCGCGGGGGTTGGCTTGCACATTCGTCCTCGCCGGTAGCTCCCGGCCGCAGTCACCAGTTGACGATGGTGTAAGAAGTGACGCCTTCAAGGGTGTAAGTGGTGGGAGCTACCAAGCACCGCTGCGAACTGGACCAGGGACCGGTCAGGATTGTCTAGGGAGTCGAGAGATGTTCTGCACGAAGTGCGGCGCTGGGCTTCTCGAAGAAGCCCGCTTTTGTGGCGGGTGCGGGGCAGCGGTCGCCAAGCCTGAGGCTGCCGGAACTGACGCTGAGCTCGAGCGCCTGGCGGCCCAGGGCGACAGGGAGGCCTTCGCCGAGCTGTACAGCCGTCACTCCGGCCGCGTCTATGACTTCCTCCTCCGAATGGTCGGCGACCCCGATGAGGCGTCTGACCTCATGCAAGAGACGTTCCTGCGGGCTATGCGCGCCCTCTCTGCGGAGGAGAAGGGTGCCGCCTTCTCGACCTGGGTCCTCACCATCGCCCGCAATCTCGCCCTCAAGCGCCTGGAGCGACGCAGACGGACCGTGACCTTAGCCCCACGCGAAGGCGATGAGGAAGCGCCGGTCTTCGACCAGGTGGACCCGGACCGCCTGGCGGACCCCCAGGCCGCCGCCGAAGCCCAGGAGCTGGCGGGGCTGGTGTGGGAGGCGGCCAGCGGCCTGGATGCCAAGCAGTACTCCCTGCTGGATCTGCACGTCCGTCAGGGGCTGGAGAGTGCGGAGATCGCGGAGGTCCTGGGAGTGAGCAAAGGGAACGCCTACACAATGGTCAGCCGTCTTAGGGATACCTTCGAGAGTGCGGTGGCCAGCCTCTTCATGCTCCGCGTGGGACGGCGCGACTGCCCCGAGTTGAACCGCCTGTTGCAGGAGCAGTCCGTCACGGCGCTCTCCCCTGCTGTCAGACGGCTCATAGAGGGCCACGTGGCTGAGTGCGAGGCCTGTCAGGAGCGGAGGCGGAAGCTGGTCTCGCCCGCCAACATTCTGGGCTCCTTTGCGGCGGTGCCGCTGCCGCTGCTGCTCAAGCAGCGGGTGGCGGAGGCGCTGGTTGCCTCTTGGGCTCAGGCCGGCACTCAGGCCGCCGCCACAGGCCTCAAGGGCCTCCTATCCCAGCCAGCCGCCAAGCTGTCGTCCCTGTCCACTGCCTGGAAAGCCGCGATCATCAGCGGCGCCGTTGTCGTGGCGACCGGTGGAGGGCTGAGCACATGGGTGGCCGTGACGGGCAGCCTGCCCGGCCCGGGGGGCGGCGAGTCGCCCGTCGTTGTTCCGGCGGCGGTGGTGACGCCCGGCCCCACAGCGACCCAGATTCCAGCCGCGACTGGGGTGCCAGCGGTCGCTCCCATGGCGGCGAGAATCGTCTATTCGGTCCTAGCTCCCATGGAGGCCCACGCGGACATCTATGTCATGGAGGCCGACGGCGGCAACGTCGCGCGTCTGGGTGGCATAAGCACGCTGAGGTACTCCACCGCGCACGCCGAACTGTCGTACCAGTGGTCGCCGGACGGTTCGAAGGTAGCCTTCCAGAAGTGCCCCGACAGCGCCTCGGAGGGCCCTTGGGGAGCGTTCTATGTCATGAACGCCGACGGCAGCGGCCTTACTACGGTGGCCACCAACACGGTCCGCTGCTTCACAGAGGGGACAGGCGGCGGCGTGAGCTGGTCGCCGGATGGCGGCCGCGTCGCCTTCTACCGGGGAGGCGAGCCCTCCGGGCTATACGTCGTGGACGCCGATGGCGGCAACCTGAAGTATCTAACAGACGGCATCTTTCCGCAGTGGTCGCCGCTGGGTCATTCGATAACCTTCACTGACCACCCCGGCCCCGAACAGCTATGCGATATCTACTCAATTGACCCTGACGGTGCGAACAAGCGTCAACTGGCCAGCGTGCCCTGTGAGGGCGACTACGTTCTTGAGGGTCCAAGGCTGCAATGGTCGCCGGACGGCTCGATGCTGGCCTTTTCAACCAGCCTGGAGGAACCGGACCCCCTACAACCGGAATCACGGCGGCAGCGCGATATCTTCGTCTTAGGCGCCGACGGCTCTGGCCTAACCAATGTCACGAACAGCCCTTCCGATGACTATGATCCCGGATGGGTGGACTGTCGTGTGCCCACCGCTGGCTGCGAGGCGAAGGTAACCAACGTGCAGCCGGAGTACCTCAATGTCCGCGAACAACCGAAGGACCAGTGGAGCGACCCCGCGGCCACCGGCAAGCTGTCCGAGGGGGACACCGTGTGCATTGTCGGCGCGCCATATCTTGGCAGCGGCTACAAGTGGTGGCCGATCAGCACCACTGACGGCACCGAGGGCTGGGTGGCGGAATTTGACCCGCAGGACCCGGCAAGGCCCTGGATCACGCCGACGGGCGAGCCGTGTTCCGGCGAGGCGGAGCCGCTGGAGCCGGACCAAGCCGAGGAGGGTGCCACCGGCGGCGCATGTGGGGGCCGGATGCGTCTGGGCGCGTCGATTGATGATCCCGAAGGCGACGTCCCCTTCGCTTTCGTCGACATCGTCGGCGCGCGAGTCGAGGCGATGGGAGAAGAAGTGACAGCCGAGATCGAGCTGAGAGACATCCCGGAGCAGTTGACCTTCGACCAGGCAAGGGAGCCTACCTTGGAGTACGCGTGGCAGATATTCTTTGATGTCGATGGCGATGCCGGCACTGGCAATGCATATCGGCCGCGGATGACAGGCGCCGAGTATGCGCTCTCTATCCTTCACTTTGCTGAGCGCGATACCCAGCCGGCACAGACCGGCGCCTTGCTGGACAATGTTCAGTCGGACGTATGGAAATGCGAGGGGTCCGGAGAGGGCTGGACCACGGATTGGACAACCGACACCGCCTCGTCGACGGCAACGGCAGCGGTCGATAATCTGGGCAATATCCTGACGATCCAAGGCACGATTCCGGGACTTGGCCCGAGCACCCGCTGGTGCGCAGAGGCCTACTACCAGGACCCCGATGGACGGGTCACAGTCGACGCAGCTCCGGACTAGTGCCTATGCATGTGGCGATCCAAATGGGACACGGCTCCCGGCTTGCTCCGCGACCATGGTCGGGCAAATGGAATGCCAGCAAAAGGAGGCCCCAAGGTGTTTTGCGCACAATGCGGGACCCAGGTTTCGGATGACAGCGCCTTCTGCCGCCAATGCGGCGCAAGGGTGAACAGGGGAGAGACAGGGCAAGCACAGCCAAGCATGCAGGTCAGTCCCCCGCCACCGCAGGCAGCGACCGCACCCACCACACGCGGCTACTGCCAGCGCTGTGGCCAGGAGCTTGGCGTGAACGAGAAGATGCGGGGGCTGACGGTCCACGAGCAGTGCCCGACCGTAGCGACCACGGCGGCGCGCGAAGTGGCCGCTGTCCAGATGGGAGCGGCACCGCCAGCGACGCCCATCGTCGCACCGCAGGTGACGGGAGGACGTCGAGCCATGTTCTGCCAGAACTGCGGCTCGGAGCTTGCTCAGCACGGCGGCTTCTGCCCCGGGTGTGGGGCGGGAGTAGGCCCAGCGCGGCCGCAACTGGGCTGGCAGATCGCAGTCTCAATCATCTGTTCGGTGATCGCCCTGGCGCTGCTCCCTCCGCTTTTTGGGGCGATTGGCGCCATCATAGGCGTGTACGTCCTCCTCAAGGGCGAGAAGACAGTCGGGACCATGCTCATCGTCGCTGGCATTGCAGCGGCTATGGTTGGGATGACACTCAGCTACGCGGTGTGGTCGTCGCTGAGGTAGCAGGCACGCGGCTCGGTTCCCGCGCTCGTAATGGCTGATGGCGCAGCCAACGCGAGTTGCCGATCGCAGGCACCGAACTGGCCTGGTCGCCGCGGCGGTAGGTCTTGGACTCTAGGAAAGAGACGAGTGATGTACTGCTCACACTGTGGAACGCAGATGCCGGACGACAGCGCCTTCTGCCACAGGTGCGGCGCCCGGATCGCGGTTGAGCAGAGTCGAGGTGATGAGCCAAGCGCCGGTGAACACGCGGACCGGTTGCCCCCACCTGTCGGTCTTCGAACAAGCGCGGCGGCTCTTCCGGGCTGGGTCTGCGCGCAACTGCTACCGGGAGAGGCGGTTCTCGCCAGGACCTCCGGAGGCCACGCGGACTACTTTGCGACCGACAGACGCCTGCTGAGATTCAGGCGCAAGTCGAATTGCGAGGCGGTGCCGTACAGCCACCTCTCCGTTTCCCTCCAGAAGTATGGGTGGGGCTGGCAGATCTTCAGGCTCTTCACGGTTGTGTTCTCGTTCGCCGTAGTTGCGCTTGGCGTCTTGGTCCTCTGGGGGCCGACGGTAGACGATACCGACTACGGGGGACCAACACCCATAGCCATCTTCTTCTTTGTGGCAGGCGGATTGACTCTCTTGGCAGTGCTCGTCTACCGCTATCGCTACTATCAGATCAGCGTCTGGAGGGCAGACAGAGGCAGTTCCGAGAGACGGTGTATCGAGCGGCCGCGCGTCGCGATAGGGAATGCGGCTCTGGATCGATTCGCAGCCGTCCTGGAAAAGGGATCGCGCGCATCTGGAAGCCCGGAAGCGGAGAAGCGGCCCAGACCGCGGCCGAGGCTGTGGGCGGATCAGCCGGGGCTCAAGTGGTCGCGGGCACTGGGGGCAAGTGCCCCTGTCATCGGGCTAATGTGGCTCCTGGGCACCCAATCCGGTGGCGACCTATACCAGCGCACCCACGGCGGCTACGGAGTTGGGGAGGAAGCGTTGTTGCTCGGTTTCGTCCTCCTTCCCCTGGCTGCGGGATTCATTGCCGGCGTTTGGACCAATTGGAGGGGAGCGACTCACGGCGCGCTTGCAGGTCTGTGCGTCGCCGGCGGAGCGTGGGCCTACGGCATCACCCGGCTCATTGTTGAGCGGCCGGCAACGGGCGAGTTCACCGCGTTTGGGTTCGGGGTAGTATTCCTGGGCCCTGTCCTCGCGATCGTCTGCAGCGCCGCGGCCGGCTTTCTCGGAGAGCGCGTGAGGGGCTAGGAGGATTCAGCACAAGCGCGCTTCGACAATCCGCGGCCTTTGGCCCGCCTCAATACTTCGAGACGTTCAGCTCTTCGGTCTTGCCTTCCACCAAGTACACCACCCGCTCGCAGATGTTGGTCGCCCGGTCGGCGATGCGCTCCAGGTTGTGCGCTACCCAGATGAGGTAGGTGGCGCGCTGGATGGTGCGCGGGTCCTGGAGCATGAACGTTAGAAGTTCCCTATCGACCTGGTCATAGAGGGCATCGACCTCGTCGTCTGCGTCGCAAATGGACCGAGCCCGGTCTGCGTCGCGGGCTTTGAAGGCCTCCAGACTACCCATCAGCATGCCGATGGCGACCTGGGCCATCCGGGGGATATCGATGTAGGGCTTGAGGGGTGGCTCATCGGCCAGCATGAGGGCGATCTTGGCGATCCCTTCCGCGTGGTCACCCATGCGCTCCAGGTCAACGATGATGTAGAGCACGGCGACGATGGTGCGGAGGTCGCTGGCCAGGGGTTGCTGGGTGGCCATGAGCTCCAGGCACTTCTCCTCAGTCTCGTACCGCTTGCGGTTGATCTTGAGGTCGTCGGCGATGATCTGGTGGGCCAGCTCCCTATCACGATTCCGGAGGGCCTGGATGCCCCGTTCGATGGCGCTCTCCACCATGCTGGCCAGAACCAGCATGTCCTCCTGGATCTCGGCGAGCTGGCGTTCTAAGGCGGTGCGTGGCACGGCTTGCGTTCCCTCTAGCCGAAGCGGCCCGTGATGTAGTCCTCGGTCCGCTTGTCCTTGGGGTAGGTGAAGACCTCCCGCGTCGGACCGAACTCTATCATCTCGCCTGCCCGGTCCTCGGCCATCATCATCACCGCTGTGTGGTCTGAGACGCGGGCGGCTTGCTGCATGTTATGGGTGACGATAACGATGGTGTATTCGCGGGCCAGCTCCCGCATGAGGTCCTCGATCTTGAGAGTCGCGACGGGGTCCAGAGCGCTACAGGGCTCGTCCATGAGAATAACCTCCGGCTCCACGGCCAGGGCCCGAGCGATGCAGAGCCGCTGCTGCTGGCCGCCGGACAGCTCCGTGGCCGGCCGGTTAGGCTTGTCCTTCACCTCTTCCCACAGCGCCGCCTGGCGCAGGCTGCGCTCTACGGCCTCCGCTACCTGGCTCCGCCGCACAAGGAAGCCGTTGAGGCGCAGCCCTGCCGCCACGTTGTCGAAGATGGACATCGTCGGGAAGGGGTTGGGCTTCTGGAAGACCATCCCCACTCGCTGGCGGACCAGCACCGAGTCGGTCCCGGGGGCATAGACATCCTCTCCCCGCAAGAGAACCTGGCCGCTGACCCGGGCTCTGGGCGTCACCTCGTGCATCCTGTTGAAGCAGCGTATCAGAGTGGACTTGCCGCAGCCGGAAGGTCCAATGATGGCCGTGATGCGTCTGGGCGCCACCAGCAGGCTGACCTCACGCAGCGCCTGGAACGAGCCGTACCAGGCGTTCAGGTCGCGGACGACCACCCCCTCCGACAGAGCCTCCGCCTCAGAGACCGTAGCTTGCGGTTCGCTTTCCACGCGCATCTCGTAGGACATTGTAGGGGCCCCGGGTCTGATCTGGGAATCGGTCTTCATCTTGCGCCTTTTGTCATCTCCTGGTTAAAACGAGTCGGGCTGTCAGGCTGATGGCGAACACCATCATGACCAGAACGAAGGACGCCGCCCAGGCCTGCTGGTGCCATTCACTGTAAGGGCCGATGCCGTAACGCCAGATGCGTAGGGGCAAGGCATCCATGGGGCCGCCGGTGATGCTCAGGCTGAAGAAACGGTTGCCCAAGGCGGTGAACATGAGGGGCGCCGTTTCGCCCCCCGCTCTAGCCACAGCCAGGAGACCGCCGGTGACCAGCCCTCGACGCGCCGCAGGGATGATAACGCTGAGGATGGTCCGCCAGCGGGTGATGCCCAGGGCGAGGGCCGCCTCCCGCTGCGAGCGGGGGACCAACTTCAACATCTCCTCGCTGGAGCGGGCCATGATGGGCAGCATGATGATGGCCAGGGCAATCCCCGCCGCCAGGGCCGAGAAGTGTCCCATCTTGAGCACTACCATGCTGTAGACGAAGACTCCCACCACGATGGAGGGGACGCCGGTCAGGACATCGGCGGTGAAACGGATGACGTTCCCCAGGCGGGGGCCAGCGTACTCTGAGAGGAAGACGCCCGCTCCCACGCCCGCCGGGATGCCCACGAGGGCCGCGAGGCCCACGATCAGCAGAGAGCCGACGATGGAGTTGGCGACGCCGCCGCCCGGCTCGCCCAGGGGCGTCGGCATGTGGGTGAAGAAGTCCAGGTTCAGAGAGTTGATGCCGTTGACCAGCACAAAGCCCAGAATCAGGGCCAGCACCCCGACAGCCACGAAGGCGGAGGATGCACAAAGGCCAAGTACCACGGTGCTGACAGTCTTCCGGCGACGGTAGGCGAAGCCGCTCATTCCGCGATCACCTCCGGGGAGCGGGCCACCCGCCACACCAGTAGCCTGGCCAGTATGTTCACCAGGAGGGTTATGCCCATGAGGATCAGCGCCAGTTCCACCAGCGCAGAGACATAAAGGTTGTAGGCGGCCTCGTTGAACTCGCTCGCCAGGGTGCTGGCGGCCGTGCTGGCGGGCTGGAACAGGGAGGCGGTGATGTTATAGCCCTTGCCGATCACCATCGTGACCGCCATCGTCTCCCCAAGGGCCCGCCCCAGACCCAGGATGACTGCACCCACCAAGCCTGACCGGCAATACGGAAGCACGGCCCCGAGGATAACCTCCCACCTGGTGGCACCCAGGGCCACCATCGCCTCTCGCTGGCTGCTCGGCACCGCCTGCATCACGTCCCGGGCGATAGCGGTGATGATGGGTAGGACCATGATGGCCAGGACTAAACCCGCTGCCAGCATGCCGACACCAAAGGGCGGACCATCGAATAAGGGAATAAAGCCTAGATGGCCCCCCAGCCACGTCTCCACCGGGTCCCGCACCCAGGGAATCAGCACATAGATGCCCCACAGCCCCAGCACCACGCTCGGGAGTGCGGCCAACATCTCCACGAGGAAGGAGAGCGGGCTCCGCAGCCAGGACGGCGCCATCTCTGACAGGAAAATGGCCGCCCCCAGACTGATGGGCACCGCCAGAATGAGGGCGATGACGGAGCTGACAAGAGTTCCATAGATGGCTGGCGCCGCGCCGAAGACCTGATCCACCGGGTCCCAACGTGTCCCCGTCAGGAAAGCCCAGCCGAAGGCGCTGATGGAGCGGCGGGACTCGAGCACCAACTCGTACAGAATGAGCAAGGCGACCGCCAGCAGCGATAGCCCCAGCCCAGCAAAGACGGCTCGGGCCAGGGCGTCGCCCAGGTTACCGGTACCCCACGGCCGCCGCCCGGCCAACCCCGCCGCTGATTTGCCTCGGCCCACCTGCATTTCCTGCGTCCTTAGCTCCCCGTCCGGCGGGCTGCCCTTGCGAACCGGCCGCCGCCGCCCTACGGGGTCTGCAGCAGAGGCTGCCCCTGGTAGCTGATCGACTTGATCTCCGCCTCCGCCTTCGCGACCGCTTCCGGCGACAGGGGCGCGTATAGCAAGTCCGTGGTGAACTGCTGGCCGTCATGGATGGCCCACCACAGGTAGTAGACCAGCGCTTGGCCCTTCGCCTTATCGCTCTGGTTGACGTAGGCAAGAACCCATGTGAACCCCACAATGGGGTAGGCATCAGGGTTGGAGGAGTCGGTCAGGAGCACCTTCATGTCGTCGGGCAGAGGTACGCCCGTGGCTGCGGCAGTCGCGCTGTCCAGGCTGGGCTCCATGAACTTGCCGCTCTTGTTGCGAACCGCCGCCCAGGGCAGGTTGTTCTGGACGGTGTAGGCCAGCTCCACGTAGCCGATGGCGCCGGGTATCTGGCGGACCTGATTGGCCACGCCCTCGTTTCCTTCGCCGCCGATGTCCCCCGGCCACTCCACGGACGTGGCGAAGCCCACAGTGTCACTCCACTCTTGGCTCACCCTGGACAGATAGTTGGTGAAGATGAAGGTGGTGCCGGAGCCGTCGGAGCGGTGAACGACGGCGATGTCCGTACTCGGCAGACTGACACCCGTGTTGTCGGCCACTATCAGGGGATCGTTCCACTTGGTGATCTTCTTGAGGTAGATGTCTGCCAGGACATCGGGGGTGAGCTTGAGCTGCCCCTGCTGGACACCGGGCAGGTTGAACACCACGGCCACAGCGCCGCTGGTCATGGGGATATGGAGAATGGGTCCGCCGGCAGCCTCAGCAGCGGCCGTCTGCTCGTCGTACATGATGCCGTCGCTGGCGCCGAAGTCCACAGTCTTGGCGGTAATCTGCTTGATGCCGCCCCCCGAGCCGATGGACTGGTAGTTGATCTGGACATCGCACAGCTTGCCGAACTCGTCGATCCACTTGGAGTAGAGAGGGAAGGGGAAGGTAGCGCCGGCGCCGGTGAGGCTGGTTGCCGAGCCTGAAGGCGGGCAGAGTGTGGTCCCCTGGACGGTCGGCGACGGCTGGCCACCCGGGGGCGGCGTGGCTGTGGTACTTTCGGCGCCCTTGCTCTCACCCCCGCCGCAGGCAGCCAGCAAAAAGGCCGCGAGTATCGCGGCCAGAACACCGGCAATAGGCATGGGACGCCTGCGGAGACGCCCCCCACGAGCACCGTAACTCAATGTTGACCTCCTTGGGTGTGGTAGCTTCTCACAGCTCGTCCGGCTGTCACATTAGCGACTGCTGGTTAACGGGCTGTTAACGGCGATGAACGGGGGGTAAAAGTTGGGGCGCCTGTTTGGTGACTGCCGGAGTTAGTGCTCTGGGATCAGCGGCGCAGCGGGGATCGAGAACAAGAAGGTGGAGCCTCGGCCCAATTCGCTCTCCACGCTCACGGTGCCGCCGTGAGCCTCCACCGTGTGTTTCACCACGGCCAGGCCCAGGCCCGTGCCGCCGCTCCCGCTCGGGCCGGCTGCTGCCTGAGCACGGGCGCGGTCGCCCTTATAGAAGCGCTCGAAGACGCGCGGCAGCTCTTCGGGGTCTATGCCGACGCCGGTGTCGCTAACCTTCACTGTAACGGCGCTACCCGTGAGGCTTGCCGAGACGCGGATGGAGCCGCCAGCAGGCGTGAACTTGAGAGCATTGTGGATGAGGTTGACGGCCGCCCGCTCCAGCCGCTCGGCGTCCCCGACGACGGGGGGCAGATCCGAGCTCACCTCCAGCGTCAGGTGCAGTCCCCGCTTCTCCGCCTGGGGCCTGAGTCGCTCAACCGCCTGGGCCAGGACTTGACCCATGTCAACCGGCTTTCGGGCCAGCGGCGCTTGACCAGATTCCAAACGGGATAGCTCCAGCAGCTCCTCTACCATCTGCACCAGGCGGTCCACCTCTTCATCTGCCCGCGTTAGGAAATCTCTAGCCACCCCGTGATCGTCCAGCGCCCCCGATTCCAGCGTCTCGATGACCGACTTGATGGAGGCGAGCGGCGTCCTGAGCTCGTGGGAAACGTTGGCTATGAAGTCCCGTCGCACTTGCTCCACTCGTCTGACGTCGCTCAGGTCGTGGAACACTGCCAGGGCTGCCCAATCCCCACCGCCAACGATGGGAGTACTGATGACTCGAAGATACTGGCGGTTCGGCTGCTCAATGAAGCACGTTTCTCGACGACCCTCCTCGCGGCTGGAGCGCAACGCCTCTAACACTTGCTCGTTAGGCATGACCCAGACGAACGGATTGCCGACCAACTCATCCTGAGAGCGCATGAACAGGCGCTCGGCAGCAACATTGGCGAAAGCGATCTGTCCTTCGGCGTCCACGGCCAGCACTGCATCGATGCTGCTATTGAGGGCGGCCATGAGGCGGTGCCGCTCTCGCGAGGCGGCGGCGAGCAGATCCTCCAGGCTCTCGGCCATCTGGTTGAAGGCGTCCGCCAGCTCTCCCACCTCACCGGAGGGCCGTGGGCTCACGCGCTCACCGCGGTTGCCCGCGGCTATCGAGCGGGCCGCCCGGGCCAGTCGACCCAAGGGGCGCATGATGGTGCTCCCAATAACCAGCCCCAGCATGGCGGCCACCCCGGCCGTCACGACCACGGCGATGAGAACGGAGCGGGTGATGTCGGAGAGCGAGGCGTCCACGGACGCAGTCGACCGCGCCACCCTCACGACCGCGGCCAAGCTGCCGTCGATCGTGACGCGGGTGGCCACATAGGTGAAGTTGGTGTCCAGGGTGGTGCTCCGCCGATCGCTCTTCCCCTGCCCGGTGCGGACCGCCTCCTGAACCTCTGGCCGGCTCAGATGATTTTCCATGGTCGTGGGGTCGGCCTCGGAGTCACCCAGCACCGCGCCGTCGGCAGCGATGATGGTGATGCGGGTATCGGTCTGGGCGCCCAGTTGCTTCGCGAGCTGGTCGAAAGCCGCGGGCGGAGCTTCTTGCTGCACAAGAGGCTGCACAAGGTTCTTCGCCATCTGCGCTTGGGAGGCCAGGTCATCTTCGATGTTGCGGCGAAGGTCGCCTTCGACCTTGGCGAGGACGTAGAGACCGAGCGCGGCGAAGGCAGCCACGATAAGCAGAACGTAGCCGAAAGTGACGCGAAATCGGATGCTCCTCAGCATCCTTAGCCCTCGAAGCGGTAGCCCACGCCCCGCACCGTGATCAGGCGCGTCGGCTCGGCGGGTTCCTGCTCGATCTCCTGGCGCAACCAGCGAATGTGGACGTCCACGGTGCGGGTGTCGCCAACAAAGTCGTACCCCCAGATCTGGTTTAGAAGCTGGTCACGGCTGAAGGCGCGGCCGCGGTTGCGCAGGAAGAATGCTAGCAGCTCGTACTCCTTGGGCTTCAGGGCCAGCACCTTTCCGCCCCGCGACGCCTCCCTCCGCCGCAGGTCTACCTGGAGGTCGCCCGCAGTCAGCACCTCTGTCTCAGCCGCCGGCCCCGTCTGCGCTCGCCGCAGGAGGGCGCGCACGCGAGCGATGAGCTCGCGCATGCTGAACGGCTTCGTGACGTAGTCGTCGGCACCCAGTTCCAGGCCTACAACCTTGTCTACCTCGTCTGTCTTCGCGGTCAGCATCAGGATGGGCGTGGTCATCTCACGCCGGAGGATACGGCAGACCTCGAACCCGTCGATCACCGGCAGCAGGAGGTCGAGGACTATGAGGTCGGGGCGGTTGGCGCGGGCAGCCGAGAGCCCTGATTCGCCGTCGGCGGCTGTGATCACCTGGTAGCCCTCGCGCTCGAGGTTGTACTTCAGGGTCGCTACGAGCGTGGGCTCATCATCGACAACGAGGACCTTTTTCATCGGGCATGATCCTGGCTCCACATCCTGACCTCATGATATAGAGAACACGCCAGCATCGCCAGTCGCGTGTTCTCGGGGACCCGTTGGGGGTAGCGGTCCCACATGGTCCGACCCGCCAATTGTGACCAAGACAAAGCAATAGCCGGTGAGGCTAGGGACGAGGCGAATCTGTCCTGGCTATGGGAGTAAGCCAGGGGACCCCGTGTCGCCCGAGAGTACCTCTAGACGGCCCCACCAGAAGTCACCACCGAATGGTGTGGTACCCTCAATAGTTGTCAGTTATAACTCTGGAACGAACCAAGATGTCGGGTGGCAAGTGGTGGAAAGAATGTCTGCGCCAGAATCAGAGAGAGATTCGATCCACTGGTGCTCCTGCGAGCGCGGCCACGCTATGTAGAAGGTGCCTCGGTGACCCAGACCGAATTCGATTCTTGACCCTTTGGTGTGGCAGAAGGGGCTTGGACCTGCGTCCCCCGCCTACAAGCCTGTATGCAATATGCGCTATAGTTCAGATATAGGGGACACAAGCGCTGAAGCGGAAGTTATCGCGCAACCGCAGACTGAGTTTCCAGGTCCTCTAGGTTCGAGAAGCGAAGCGCCTCCGGCTGAACCGACGGCTGGAGCGCAGGGCGCGTGCCGCTGCGGGCGTTGCCACCTCGTGCACTGGCTCCCCCTGGGGCGTGACACGCGGGAGCTTTCTCCCGAGGCCCCTCTCGATCTCGTGCCACTTCGGGAGGTCCGCCGGGCCAAGCAGCGTGATCGCACGCCCCGCACGTCCCATGCGGCCGGTACGGCCCACGCGATGCGTGAAGAGCTCATGGGTCTCCGGAAGCTCGTAGTTGATCACGCGGTCGATGTGCAGCACGTCCAGCCCGCGTGCGGCGACATTCGTGGCGACCAATACCGGCGTGGCACCCTCTCGAAATCTCCTGGTCACTCGGTCGCGCTGGGACTGCGTAAGATTGCCCTGCAGCACGTCGACGGGGTAGCCTAGGCGGACAAGCCTCGCGCCCAGGTTACGGACTCCGTGTTTTGTGCGTCCGAAGACGAGAGTGGCCCCCTCAGTCTCCTGATCGAGCAGCGTGCGGAGCACGCTGAACTTGTCGTCATTCCACACTTCACAGACCGCATGCTCGATGGCCGGCCCGTCAGCGACATCCAAGCCTATCTGGATGACCAGAGGGTTCTTCAGGTACCGCGCTGCCACCTTCTGCACCCATTCAGGTGTTGTGGCGGAGAAGAGGGTGGTCTGCCGCTCAGTCGCGGTAGCGGCAATTATGCGCTCGACATCGGGTGCAAACCCGCGGTCGAGCATCTCGTCGGCCTCGTCGAGGACCAGGTACCTTACGGCATCGGGCTTTAGCGACCGCCGAGCCAGGTGGTCAAGGATGCGGCCAGGCGTACCGACGACGATCTGACAGCCCAGGCGAAGGGCCTCTTGCTCCGGCCCGATGGCGTGCCCGCCGCAGAGAACAGCGACACGGATCGCAGTGCCATCCGTGATCTGCTTCAGCACGCCGCCGACCTGCTGCGCGAGCTCGCGGGTCGGCGCCAGAACGAGCGCCTGCAGAGCCCTGCTGTGCTCGTCGATGCTCTCGACGAGCGGCAGTCCGAATGCGAGCGTCTTGCCCGACCCCGAGCACGCTTGCCCGATGACGTCCCTCCCCTGCAGCAGCGGCGGTATCGCGGTTGCCTGAATTGCTGTCGGATGGACGATATGCGTTGCTTCCAGCGCCTTCAAGGAGGAGGCGCGAAGCGCGAAGTCACGAAATGTTGTCAAGGACTATCCCTTTCTTAGTGCGCGGGCGGTTTGATACTTGGCGACATCTGATTCCACTGCCAGGCAAGAGGGCCAGACAGTTGCCGTTCGACGTGGACGAGATGAAGCGGGGGAGAGAGGACGGCTACTTCCACAACGAGATCCGAGCGCCAGAGCGGGCGCATCGGACTTAGGTATCATCCGTTGGGGCCCGTTCGGAGTCCTGTGCGGGAGGTTGTTCGCTGCCCGGGCGCACGTCGGTTGCGCCTCGCCGCTCTCGGTCGGCGGCCAATTCCGCCTCCATGTGCTTGCGCGTTGCGTCTTGCTCTGCCTGCGTTTGCTGCGTGGAAAAGCCCCGCGTTTGCTCAGCGGCTGGCTTCTCTCTGCGGCTGAACAGGCGTCTTAAGAACATCATTCGAACCCTCCGAGTTCTGTCGTGACATCCCTGCCCCACTGCGGATGTCGGGCATCGGCCGGTTCACTCGGAGATCGCCAGCCTGGGGCCGTCCCGAGACTCCTCCCGTTGGATGGTGGTGCCGTCCATCCTATCCGCAAGGTCCCGCTGGACGATGAGCACGTCGCGACCGTCGACATCATAGGTGACGTCGTCCTCTGCCGCCTGGTCGAGAGCCACTTCGAGGCCCTCGCCTGTCTCAGAGAGGCGCAGCGCCTGACCGGGCTGGCCCTGTTGCTCCAGTACGTCTCTCAGCAGCTCTTTGGCATCGTCGGTGATGGCAAGCATGAATGGTTCGTTCTTTGCGACGATCCCGCTAGAGCCCCGCCGTAAGGACCGCCGCGACAGCCCGAGGTTCCGATGCGCCGCGAGCCGCTACGAACAGGACGCGGATCTCGTGCCACTTGGCCTGCTTGGCCGCTTCTAGTTCTCGAATGCGAGGGACCCTGTCAGCGAAACGTGATAGCCGCAGACTGGCAATCTGTGCGGTGATCGCGCTCACCTCCTGCAGCAGCCGGTGATGCTCATCGCTCCGTTGGTCAACGGCCGGGGTGGAGACAGCATCTGTGCCCGCATCCCCGCGTTCCGCGTTGGCGATGCGCCGCAACACGATGCGAAGGCCGGCCTCGCCTTGCTCCACGTCGATGATCAGGCCCCAGAGGTCCGGCGCGACTCCTGCGGCGACGACGAGCACAGGGCGACCCCTGTGTTGGAAGGTCAGGTCGCCGGCCCTTGCTTCGTCGAAGGCCAGCGTATGCTGGTGATTGGCGATGCCCAGGCGCAGGATCTGCTTCTCCCCCCGTCCTTCTAGGAACGCGGCCAGCGCGGCCTTGGCTTGTTCAGAGACCTGCATACGGTGCTCCTCTCAAAGCGCGATAGGAATGCCCCAGTGCTGGTCCCGGCCAAAGGCCGCGTCTCCCCGGCACGATCACTGGGCAAGGAAGGGCTGGCAGCCTTGCGTCTGGCAACCAGCGACGCCGCTGCTTAGTAGCGGCTGCGCGCTGGCTCCCGCGCCGCGTAGCAGGTACGGCAGTACACAGGCCGGTCACCGCGCGGTTCGAACGGGACCTCTGTCTGCTGGCCGCACTCGGCACAGACGACCGGGTACATCGGCCGTGACGAGGAGCTGTAGCCCCCCTCGCCACGCTCGGCCTTGCGAGCCTGGCGGCAGGATGAGCAGCGCTTGGGCTCGTTGGTGAACCCGCGGCTGGCGTGGTACTCCTGATCCTCGACGGAGAACGTGAACTGGGCGCCGCAGTCGACGCAGGTTAGCATCTTGTCGGTGTAGGACACTCGACGACCTCCTCTTTGGGGAACTTCCTTGTCGTCGAGTGCGGAGCGAATCGAGGGTTTGTTCGCGGCGAACTGAGGACGAGGAAACTCGCTTCTTGTTACATACCCTACCACATTATCGGCAGGGTCGCAAGGCGTCTTCACTGCGGGTCAGGCCGCTGCCCAGTCATGCTCGTGGCGCAAGAGCAGTGACGCGGCCCGCCCGCGATGAAGAGGCCGGAACGGGCGCCCCGTTGGGGTTACAGGGCCGAGGGCGCGGTTAGGCTGCCAACTGTACCGGTGCGTCGTGTGCCGGGGGCCCGCCCAGCGGGCCCAGATGGACCAGCCTCTAGATCCCACGGCGGCGGATGAGTATCTGACTTCGAGGTACCGAAGCTGTCCAGTCTAGTCCCTTCCGTCGCCTTCTGCATCTTGGTGTGGTACCCCCAATAGTTGTCATCTGTAACTCCTGGTTCATTAGAGATCTCAGCGGGGGGAGGCCCTCTTGGTCCGAAGGAAGGAGATGAGGCGGCGCACCGTCGAGGGGAGGCGGGCGTTCAACCGGCGAGCAGTAGCGCGCGATGACGGTCTATCTCTCGGTTGGCAGACGGCCGCAAGCCTCTCATTTTCGCTGAAGACACACACCGCGGCTGCCTGGAGAGGAATCGCTGCGACCGCTCCTGGCGCCGGTCCGCTCACCACCACTATCTCAGCCAGAGGAGGTGATCGCCGGGCGTCCTGGCAGTGCAGTCTGAGACGGCCATCAGCGAGGATGACGCGCCCGCTCTTGCACCACCTGACGTCGAGTGAGATGCCATGGCTAGCGCCTCACTCTCGGCTTGTGCATCAGGCAGCCAACGGCCGATGACAGGGTCGTTGCGTCAGGGCACGTCATCACAGCGATCCAGATGACTGGCATCATTGCCCGATTCTGCCCCCTGCGCTTCAGGGTAGGAGAGGGCAGCTATCGCGTCAGAATCACTTGGGTTGACCTAGACGTTTCGGACGACCCAAACTGACTATTGGCGTCACGTCCGGTTCTCGAAGGAGGTGGCGAGTGTCTGCCAGAGATGGGCGACGACTCCGTCCGTCGTCTGGCAGACTCCCTCGAAGCATTCTGTGGCGCAACCGATTCGGTACGTAGTCATGAACCAGACTGGCAGTGGGAATGAGTAGCCGCTCAGATTCCGAGCCCGCTGTCAACGGTGCAGTCGGGCTTTCCCACCGGCAGATCCAGATCGTGTTCACTGGGCTGATGGCGGGGATGCTGCTGGCATCCCTCGACCAGACAGTGGTGTCGACGGCTTTGCCCACGATCGTCGGCGAGCTAGGCGGCCTCGAACACCTTTCCTGGGTCATCACGGCCTACCTGCTCACCTCCTGTTCCTCGATGCTGCTGTACGGGAAGCTGAGTGACCTCTACGGCCGGAAGTTGCTGTTCCAGACTGCCATTTGCATCTTTCTGGCGGGGTCGCTCTTGTCCGGTGTCGCGCACAGCATGATCCAACTCGTCCTGTTCCGGGGCATACAGGGGCTGGGAGCCGGCGGGATCATTACGATGTCCCAGGCCGTCATCGGCGACATCGTCGCACCACGCGAACGGGGACGCTATCAGGGCTACATAGGCTCGGTGTTCGCGGTGTCGGCCGTCGCCGGGCCGCTCATAGGGGGGTTCTTCACGGACCATCTGACCTGGCGGTGGGTGTTCTACGTCAACATCCCCGTCGGAATAGCGGCCCTGGTCGTCACTTCGGTAGTGTTGCGCCTCCCCTTCCGCCGGTTCCAGCACCGGGTCGATTACCGGGGAGCAGCGCTCATGGTCTCGGGGATCAGTGCGCTGCTCTTGCTCACTTCTTGGGGCGGCGTCGAATACCCCTGGGCATCGCCGACCATCATCGGGCTGGGCGTGGCGGGGGTCCTCCTTCTCAGCATGTTCATCTTCCAGGAGGGGCGGGTAGCGGAACCCTTGTTGCCACTGCGTTTGTTCCGGCAGAGGGTATTCTCAGTGGGTAGCGCGATCTCGTTCGTTGTCGGTCTGGGCATGTTCGGCGCGGTAGCCTATCTTCCCGTCTACTTCCAGGTCGTGCGGGGCACAAGCGCCACGATGTCCGGACTTCGTCTGTTCCCGCTCATGGCGGGATTCATGATCACCTCCATCGCCACAGGCCGGGCCATTAGCCAGATGGGACGATACCGGATTTTCCCCATCGTCGGGATGGCGATCATAGTTGCTGGCATGTATCTGCTATCGAGACTGAGTGAGGAAACGTCGCCGTGGGAGGCAGCAGGCTACATGATCGTCCTTGGCATCGGCCTAGGCATGGTGTTGCAGGTCCCCGTGCTGGCTGTGCAGAACGCCGTCATGCACAAGGACCTGGGGGCGTCGACCGCGGGGATCAACCTGGCCCGCTCTCTCGGCTCGGCCTTCGGCGTCGCCATCTTCGGCTCGATCCTGAACAACCGGCTGACAAACGAATTGCAGCGCGCGATCCCCAGCGAGGCGCTGGCTCAGTTCAGCCGCCGCACGCTGACGGCCAGTCCGGCACGGCTAAAGG
>Ga0315291_10002586_pt1 | contig 23638 bp, 22 predicted proteins | sample YL17G12_20_MG_FD_203070 | JGI IMG/M metagenome (GOLD analysis project Ga0315291, IMG submission 203070) | Sediment microbial communities from Yellowstone Lake, YNP, Wyoming, USA - YL17G12_20 | ecosystem: Environmental > Aquatic > Freshwater > Lake > Sediment | place: USA: Wyoming | collected... | reverse complement strand
TGAAGAACACGAGAAGGAAGAAGATTGTATCTATCATGGGCACGATCTCGATGCGCGCCCTTTTAGGCTCCCACCGCTTTAGCTTCATGCTTCCATTCCTCTCCGGATGAGAGAGTATTGACCAGCCGCGTGCCGTATGCCTCCATCTCGCTCACGACGATCTTGGCCCTTTCGGTCAGGTAGTTGTAGCCGACGAGGGTGACGATGGCGATGGCGAGACCGGTGGCGGTAGCGATCAGGGCCTCCGCGACGCCGCCTGTGATGGCTGTCGGCGCGCCTAGCCCAGTCTTCGTGGATATAACGTGGAACGAGCGGATCATGCCCGTAACGGTACCGAGCAGACCCAGTAGCGGCGCTATGGTGACTATCGTATCGAGAATGCTGAGCCGCTTGTATGCCTCAGGCATGGCTTTGAGCGCCTGCTCCTCCATGCACCGCTCCGCCTGACGGGAGTCGGAGCACTTCAGCCCGCTTGCCAGCATCTCTCCCAACGGCGTTCCGTCGCGCTCGCACACGTGGATTGCGTCCCGGTATTTCCCCAGCGCGAGAAGGTCCTCCACGCAAGCCATCAGGCTCACCGAGTCGCCGGCAGCCTGCTTCAGGCGGACGTAGCGCTCGATCATAACGGTGATGGAAACGATAGAGCAGAAGATGAGCGGCACCATGACCGGGCCGCCCTTGCAGAGAAAATCGAATGCGTTGAATACCCAGGCCACGAAGCTGTTTCCTCCTCTCCAGGTCGGGGGCCAGGCGTGACGAGGCCTCCTCTCCGGGCAGACCGCTCGCCGGATGCAAACGGTTGCATAAGAAATTATCGGCAAAACCCGGTAGAAATCTCAGGGTGTCAGCTATCGCGCAGGAGGTTCGAACATGAGCGCCGAACTTTCTGACGAGGAAATGGGCGACAGGCGCGGGTTAAGGAGTGAGGAGTAATGGATATTACTGCGGCTTTCCCGCCGGCGTTCTGGCAAAGATTGATCGGGATACTTATCCTGAAGGGCTGGGCCATCACGAAGATACTCGTATTTTTCTTCGTGGTGCGCTTTGTCGCATACAGGCTCATCGGACGCGTGCTGGGATCGCTGGCGGCACGCGAGGCGGAAGGGCCGACCAGGGCTGCCGCCGGGCGCATACGCACGCTGGGAACCCTTGGCAGGAGCATAATCTTCTATGTGCTGATCTTCATCGCCGGCGTCATGACACTGAGGGTCTTTCACGTGGATCCTGTCCCGGTGCTGACCGCGGCCGGCGTAGTGGGCCTGGCGGTTGGCTTCGGCGCGCAGAAACTCGTTCGAGACATAATCTCCGGCTTCTTCATCGTCCTGGAAAACCAGTACTCCGTGGGCGAATACATCACCATCGGCGGCGTGACAGGCACGGTCGAGGAGCTTGGGATGCGCGTGACTCGACTGCGGGACGATTCGGGCAAGCTGGTCATAATTGCGAATGGCGATGTCAGCCAGGTGATAAATCACTCCAGGGGACCAACTCAGGCGGCTCTCGAGATCAGCGTGGCTGCCGATTCTGATCTGGATAAGGTTCGCGCTGCAATCGCCGGCGCGGGCGAGGAGGTTGCCGCGAAGGTTGACGGCGTTGTGACGCCGCCCAAAGCGGACGGGATTACCGCCATTGACGCTTGCAAAGTGACCGTCCGGGTCTCGGGCGAAGTCAAGCCCGGCCGGCAAGATGCGGTCAAATCGGCGCTGAGGGAACTGATCCGAGCGAAGTTCGCAGAAGAGGGGATCAAGTTGGTATGAAGCCGATTCATTGGTTCATTGCGCCGCTTGACAGCGCCGGGGAAGGGGAGTATAGTCTGAGTTGAGCTTGTGAGATATATAACAAAATTCGAACCGGCTGCTCCGTGTTTGGGAGTTTTGTGCATGAATGAGAAAGTCCTGATAGTGGATGATGAAGCGCTGATAGCCGATTCGGTGGATTATGCCCTGCGGAAGGAAGGCTTCCAGGTTATCACGGCGAGGGATGGCGCCCAGGCGCTGGCTATGGCGAGAGAGCAGCAGCCTGACCTGGTGATCCTGGACATCATGCTGCCGGTGATGAGCGGACTGGAGGTCTGCCGGGCGATCCGCAAGGAAAGCAGCATGCCCATCATCATGCTAACCGCGAAGAGCGAGGAGGTTGATCGCGTAGTCGGCCTGGAACTCGGCGCGGATGACTACGTGATCAAGCCGTTCAGCATGCGCGAGCTGATAGCCAGGACAAAGGCGGTGCTTCGAAGGTCGCAGATGATGCGTGACAGCGGGAAGCATGACGTTATAAAGGCCGGCGACGTGATCGTGGACTCCAAGCGGCGCGTGGTGCAGGTGCGCGATAAGACTTTGTATTTGCCCTTGAAGGAATTCGAGCTTCTCCGCGTCCTCGTAAAGAACAGGGACAGGGTTTTAACCAGGGAGGCGCTCCTGGATAGCGTGTGGGCGGAAGACGCCTACGACAATACCCGGACCCTCGATGTTCACATCCGGTGGCTCAGGGAGAAAATCGAGGACGATCCCAGTTCCCCCAAGCGAATCACCACCATCCGCGGCGTCGGCTATATGTTTGCGGGATACAACGATGACCGGCCAGATTAGGTGGAAACTCACATTCACGTATCTCATCGTGATATTCATTGCAATGTCCGTCCTCGGCTTAATACTCTCCTGCCTCGTTGAGCGTCAATTCGAGCATGAGGTTGACGTTGCTTTGAACGCGCATGCACAGCTTCTGCGAAGCAGCATCGAAGAGAGCTTCCGCAAGGATATCAAGCCCGGAGATCTGGACGGCATATGCCGGCTTCTAAGCGGGAAAATCCACGCGCGCATTACGGTCTGTGGACAGGATAGCGCAGTGCTCGGCGACAGCGAAAACGGCCTGACCGAAGCGAAAGGCAGCGGCATTCCCGAATCCATGAGGGAGCTGCGGGAAGGATTCGGCTGCCGGATTTGCCATAGCGAGGCTCGAGCCCCCAGGACAATCACAGTTACCGCCCCGGTGACACGAGGCGGCAAGACGATAGGAATGGTGAAGCTGTCCGCGTCCCTCTACGAGGCGGAACAGGCGGCTGCAAGGACTCGGCGCATAATCCTCGCCAGTCTCGTGGTGACCAGCCTTATTGTCGCCGGCGTTACCATGCGGCTTGCAGCCAGCATTGCGGAACCGGTCAGCCATATGAACGAGATGGCCCGGCGGATGGCGTCCGGCGATCTGAGCCAGCGGGTGCAAGCCAGTTCGCGAGACGAGGTGGGGCAGTTAGCCACGAGCCTGAATCTCATGGCGGATCACCTACAGGCCAACCTGGATCAGCTCGATCAGGAAAGGGACAAGATGGAGACCATCCTGACCTCGATGGCGGACGGCATCGTCGTCACCGACAGGTCAGGGGCGATTATCCTCTTCAACCGGGCCGCTGAGAGGCTTTTCGGATTGAGCTCGGACCAGGTAATCGGGAAGCGGATAGAGGCGCTGACGGCCTTGCCCGAGGTTGCAGAGATGGCTCGCCGCATGCTCTCAGGCGCAAAGCCCCTTCGGAAGGAGCTCAGGACGGCTGTTCCGGCCGACCGCATTCTCGACGTGCACGCGGCAGCCGTCCACGATCGGAAGGGCGATATAGCCGGCAGCGTGTGTGTCCTGGCGGATGTCACGGAGGTCCGGCGCCAGGCGGAGATTAGAAAGGATTTCATCGCCAACGCGAGCCACGAGCTTCGGACGCCCGTCGCTTCGATCAGGGCGCTCGTGGGCGCGCTGCAGTCCGGAGCCTGGGAGGATGCTGCGGTAGCCGAGAGATTCCTGAACAGCCTGGACGCGGAGGCCGAAAGATTATCCCTCCTGCTGAACGACCTGCTCAATCTCTCCGAGCTGGAATCCGACGGGACGCAGCCGAAGCGTGTCGTCCTGCCTCTGAAACGGATCGCCGAGGAAGCAGCAGCCAACCTCTCCGAAAAGGCCAGGCAGTACGGAGTGCGCGTATCGGTGGACATTCCTCCCGACCTTGTTGCATACGCGGACAAGCGGCAGATGCTTCAGGTATTACAGAATTTGATAGATAATGCGGTCAAGTATACCGGAGACGGTGGCTCTGTGGACATTACCGGCGCCGAAGCCAATGGCGAGGTTTTTCTGAGCGTGAAGGACACCGGGGTCGGCATTCCCCCTTCAGAGCTGGACCGGATTTTCGAGCGGTTCTATCGGGTGGACAAAGCCAGGTCCAGGCAGCTTGGGGGCACAGGCCTCGGTCTTTCCATTGTGAGAGATATCGTGGACGCCTACGGCGGGCGGATCACGGTCGAGAGCCAGGTCGGCGTGGGCAGCACGTTCACTATCGCGCTCCCAAAGGGCTCGCCGGACGGCGATTCGCGTCCCAAGCAGGCTGCCGACCCGGCACGGACATGATGATGGGATTTTGCATTACGCGAGTGCCTAATCCACCGTGACATGAGGCGGTTCTGCGGGCGCACCTGCTTGCCCTTCTGAGTTCTTAAGCGCGTTGACCTCTCGCTCCAGGTGATGCATCCGATCCAGGATGCTCTCGATTGCTTTGGCCACCGGGTCGGGCAGCTCGTGCTGCTCTAAATCTATATCCCGCGCAACTTTCTTGCCGTCGCGGTATGTGACCTTGCCTGGAACGCCGACGACCACGGAGTTGCTGGGAACCTCGTTTACCACAACCGAGCCTGCGCCGACCCTGCTGTTGTCCCCGATTTTGAATGGGCCAAGGATCTTGGCGCCGGCGCCTATCACGACGTTGTTGCCGATGGTAGGATGGCGCTTTTCCTTTTTCCAGCTTGTACCGCCTAATGTCACACCGTGGTACATCGTGACGTTCTTGCCGATCTCGGCGGTTTCGCCGATTACAACACCCATTCCGTGGTCTATAAAGAATCCGGGGCCTATCTTCGCGCCGGGATGGATCTCGATTCCCGTGAGAAACCGGCCGAGTTGGGATGCCATGCGGGCGAGCAGCTTCAGCCTGTGATTCCACATCCAGCGCGCTGCCCGATGGAAGAAAAGCACGTGGAAGCCTGGATAGCAGGTGACGACCTCCAGCGTCCCCCGACATGCGGGGTCTCGCTCTTTCACCGCCTGTATATCTCTCTTTAGCGTTTCGAACATCGCCTCCACCTCCTCCAAAACAGACTGCAGACCGCAGACTGCAGTCTACTATCTACCATCTTGGCTGCTGCCGGCCTGGAATTCGGGCGTCCCGACGTTCTCGACCCTGGTGACTTCGGGAATTTGGCTCTTGAGCGCGCGCCCGATCCCCATCTGGAGCGTTATTTGAGCCATCGGACATGCGGCACACGCGCCTCGCAGCTTTACCTTAACAACGCCGGTTTTCTCATCAACATCAACCAACTCGATGTCGCCGCCATCCGCCTGCAGATGGGGTCGAATCTCGTTTAGGGCTTTTTCAACCTTTTCGCGCATTGGTTTCCTCCTGGGGCAATCTACTTCAAATACCTGTTCCTCTCGATGTCCAGTCCCTTGCCGGTGGTTTTCCTCAAGTAATCGTCTATCGCCGCCTGAACCGCCTCCTCCGCGAGGACGGAACAATGCATCTTAACCGGGGGCAGCCCGCCCAGAGCCTCGGCCACGGCCTGATTGGTCAGATCGAGAGCTTCTTCGATTGTCTTCCCTTTGATAAGCTCAGTCGCCATGCTGCTGGTCGCAATCGCCGCTCCACAGCCGAAGGTCTTGAACTTGACGTCGGTGATAATGCCGTCGTCCACCTTGATGTACATTCGCATAATGTCGCCGCAGATCGGGTTGCCGACGTTGCCGATGCCGTCAGCATCAGGAATCTCGCCGACATTGCGGGGATTCATGAAATGCTCCATAACTTTATCGCTGTACTGGCTGTCCATTTTATCCTCCCGTGCGGGCTCCACGCGTTGCGCCGGCCTAGACTTGCTCGATCGGTTGGCCGGTCGCCGCGCGATAAAGCTCGTTGATTACGCATTCTGCTGTGTGGTCGCTCCCACAATGCGTGCAGGTTTCGAGTGCTGACTTCTCGTCACCAATCGCCGCTGCAATGAAGTTCTCCAAATTCTCGACGAGCGCGCTGCGGCAGCCGGGGCTCATCCGGCTCAATATCCGTGACATGCTGGCCACGCGCTGCAGCCTGATGTGCTTCACCAATTCGCGTCCATCGTCGGTCAGCCGAATCTCGGAGAGCCGCCGGTCCCGCGTGCTCTCGCGGCGCGTAGCCAGTCCCTTCCTCACCAGGCGGTCCGTGAGCTGGCTGGCCGCGGAGTATGTCATTGACAGTCCCTGCGCAATATCTCTCACCGGACAGACTCTGTGTTGATAGATAAACTGCAGCCCCTGGACGAGTGAGGGCGTCACATCCGCCCCTATTTCCTGCAGCGGCCGCATAGTGATCGCTTTGTGCAGGATTTCAGTGAACAAGTCCAACACGTGCTCGGCGTAGGCCGCGGATTGCTTCTTCATAGCGCACCCAAGGGAAAACTTAATGTGCTTATTGATTAAGCTGCTTAACTTATACCCGGATTTTTTCGATATGTCAACCTGATGCGGAAAATTTCCCGGAATTTTTCCGGCCGCCATTGCTTTTAAATAAAAGGCCGGGATGGGTGGCGATTTCCAAATCGCCCCCTCGGAAATCCTTACCTAGGCACAGTCAGGCGTTGTCGCGGGAGTTGTATCCGGTGACTAACTATATCATGCCAGCAGTTGGACCGCTGTGATGACTGGCGTACGTTACCAGCGCTTTTACTCTGTCGATACCTCAATAACCTTTGACTTGCCCCCGTTTTTAGTACCACTCAGAGTGTGAGGATTTGCAAGTCATCACCGCCCGCCTGAATGTTGACCGAACCACTTCCCGAGTTCTGCCTTTGCTGAACCCTGGCTCGCTCCGTGAGCCTTTTCAGGAAACCAAGCAGGAGAGTGATGAAGAAAACACCAACACCACTGAAAACCCATTCCTTGTTTTGTGCAAGCCAATCAACCATGATGGACTCCCCTTCATCTGGCAGAGCGTGGGGTTAGTTGCTTAGCATCAGATACCTCGCCAGGTTCTTGAACAGCTCCATGCCGTCGGTCGAGCCGTGCCAATCGAGGGCTGCGCGCTCGGGATGCGGCATCAGGCCGAAGATCAGGCCGGTCGAATCGCAAATTCCCGCGACTCCGCCGGGCGAGCCGTTCGGGTTGGCGGGATACTCCTCGGTCGGGCAGCCGTCTTTCGCATAGCAGACCACCGGCTGGATCGCGTGACCGTTCTCCCAGTAAAGCCTGCCCTCACCGTGAGCCACGGGCATGCGGAGGACTCGCCCCTCCAGGCCCTTAGTCCAGATGCTGGCGGCATCGGTGACAACCAACTCCACCCAGCGGCTCTCGAAAGTCGCCGACCTGTTTTGAAGGAGCGCCGCGCCCCTCCTGCCAATGGTCCTGTCGGGAAGCAGGCCGGTTTCAACCAGCACCTGGAAGCCGTTGCATATCCCGAGCACGGGCTTCCCCGCTTCCACCAGCTCGCCCAACTGATCCGCCATGCGGGCGATGAGATGCACGCCGAAGATGCGCCCCGCGCCGAGGTGGTCACCCCAGGAGAATCCGCCGGGCACGACGACGGCCTGATATCCGGTCAGCGCATCGTCACCGCTCAGGACATCGTGGAAGTTGACGACATGGCCCTCAAGGCCCGCCAGCTCGAGCGCGAAGGCGGTTTCCTCATGGCAGTTGATCCCAGGGGCGTAGAGCACCGCGACCGCCAGCCTCATCGGACCACCTCCGCGAAGGGCCTTTCCCAGATTCTGACGAGGTCTTCGACCGGCATAGTCAAGACTTCCTCGCTTCCATCTCTAATCGCGAGTTCGGGCGAGTCGGTCACCCGGCCTATCTCGATCCACGGCAGACCGCAGAAGAGGTCGGCGGGATCGGACGAGCTGTCCAATTCGAGGAGGAACGCGCCGACCGCCTCGCTGAAGAGCACGCCGTCCCTGCGGCCCTTCGGGAACGCGCCGAGATCAATTTCGGCGCCCAGGCCCGAACCCATCGCTGCCTCGAACAAGCGCAACAGAAGCCCGCCCTCCGCGATTGCGGAAGCCGACTTCACCGGATTCTCGTTCCAGTAGAAATCGTGGAGCCGCCGATACATGACGACCAGGTCCTTCGCCCACTCATTGCCCCAGTCGGAGAGCTTATCGCCGCGCTCGCCGAACGCATCCAGATAGACCGAGCCGCCGAGCCTGTCGGGATCGAGCGTGCCCAGCAGGATCAGCCTGTTCCCGGCCTGCTTGAACTCCTTCATAACCGCCTTCCGCACATCCGACATCCTGCCCATCGTCGAGACTACCAGGGTATACGGAACGTCAATCAGCTCGCCGGTGTCGGACTTGAAAGTTCCAGAGCTGGAGTCCTTGCCCGAGATGAACGGAGCGCCGAATATCTCCGAAAGCTCGGCAATCGTCTCCACCATCGCCTTCAAATCCCAGGCGACTTCCGGGCGAATCTTCGGAGTGTAGAAGTTATCGCAGAGGGCGATGTCATCGAGGCCGACGCCGACCGCAACCGCCTTTGCAACAGCTTCGATGACGGAAAGCCTCGCCATGCCGGCCGGATCAATCTCGCCATAGAACGGATTGAAGGCCAGGGTGGTCACCACTCCGTATGGCTTTCCCCGGATGGGCGCGGAGACGAAGACATTAGTCGGCATGCGGCCGTTTCTGCCGCCGTACGGACCGATCACCGTGCGCCCCTGAACCGTCGAATCGAACTGCGTGCCCGCCGCCGATTGGTCGCAGCAGTGAAGGTGCGACATAACCCGCTCGACTGCCTCACGCCAATCCTTGCGGGTCGAGGGCACGGCTTTCCGCACCGGCTTCAGATCGCGGATTGGCTCTCTGATCTCGATCCGGTCAATCGGGCAGGCCCGCCAGAGGAACTGCATATCTATGTCGGCAACCTTCGTGTCGCCGTGGTAGGCGGTGAGCTTATGCGTATCCGTGAACCCGCCTATAACCGCGTACTCGATGTCGTATCTGCTGAGGATGTCGAGCGCCTCGTCAACCTTCTCGGGCGGAACAGCGGCCATCATGCGCTCCTGGGACTCCGAAAGCAGGATTTCCCAGGGTGCGAGGCTCGCATCCTTAAGGGGAACTTTCGCAAGATCAATCCGCACGCCGGTTTTCGAGCCCATCTCCCCGACCGCGCACGAAATCCCGCCGGCGCCGAGGTCCGTCACCGAACGCAGGCAGCCCATGTCGCGGAGAATGGGCACGGCGGTCATGAACTTCCGCTCCGTGATCGGGTGGCCGATCTGGACGGCGGCGGCATCCTTGTGGATCGTCTCGCCGGTCATCTCAGCCGAGCTTGCGGTCGCGCCGTGGATGCCGTCGCGGCCTGTCCTCCCGCCGAAGAGCACTACTGCATCGCCCGGCCTGGGATCCTCCTTGAGCGCGTACTCCTCCGGGATTATGCCGAGCGTATGCCCCAAAGCGAAGCACTTCGGGTAGCCTGAATGAACCCGATAGACCGGGTGCATCATCGGGATGCCCATCGGGTTGCAGTAGTACGCGGTAGCCCGGATGGACTCCAGCAGGATGACGCGGGGATGAAGCGCGCCGCCGGGAACTTCGGAGTCTGAGATTCGGGGATCCATCGTCCCCATAATGGTCGAGCCGCCGATGGGGTAGCCGCCGCGCCCGAAGCCTATCGCATCACGAATCACGCCGCCGTGCTTCGTGGCAATCCCGCCGAATGTGGCAATGGAGGACGGGAAGTTGTGCGTTTCGCCCTTGATGAGCGCGACCCAGCCGTCGTAGAACCTCATCCCGCCGGCGTTGTCCTTGAAGACGGAGACCACCAGCGGGTGATTGATGCGCGCGGTCGCCGCCTGAAGCCGCTCTAGCAGCCTCAAGCTGCGCCAGGTCGTGTGGTAGCAGTGATCCGACCAGGATTGGACTACTATCTCGATTTCGGCATCGGTGAGCGGACGCCCCAGCCCGGCCTCGTACTCCTGCAGGGCCTTCAACTGGGAGAGCGGCGCGTACCAGGAGTTATCCGCGCTCAACTTGAGCAGCTCACCGTCCGAGAGGCCGGCCAGCGGGATTTGCCGAACCGGATCCGGGATGCCGTGCGGCCTGAGCGAATCCCAGGGATGCTCCTGCTCGATCACGGCCTGGACGATGGGGTTGAAGAGGTTCTCGCGGACAATTCGCTTGGCCTCATCGTGAGTCGCGCCAAGGAACTGGTAGCGGTGGCTCAGGCGCGCCCACTCGAGGCTGTTCACATCGAGCGCATGGGCGCCGTCGAATATGGAAGGCGTCTCCGGATCCGTAACGGCTCGCTGGTAGCCGATCTCGACGATCGGGCCGTCGGATGGAGAGAGCGCGGATTCGCGGGAAACGGACTGATAAAGCGGGTTCACAAATAGAGGAAGTAGCTTCTCGGCCTCGGCATCGCCCTCCAGGCGAATCACGCGCTCGATGCGCAGGCCATCGAGGCGGTAATTGAGGCCCTTCAAATGCTTGAGAAGGTTCTCGGCCTCGGGGTCCTGCTTGAACTGAACGTAGAGATTAGCCAGCGCCATGCCTCATCCTCCGAGGATATTATACAAGAACAGGCGCGGCTGAGGCTAGTAGGTTGTTGAGATCCGCCGCAGGCGGAACGGCAGCACAGCGGAGAAAAGCTCGACACAGTCCCAGGCGGTGGATTACTGTGCGGAAAGCGTCAGGAAATGCATGCATTTCGGACAGAGATACCTTATCGAACCGAAGGGCATATCCGGCTTGACAATTGTTATTTCCTGACATTTCACAATCTCCGGGCATGACGTACATTTCATGCTAAAAGATGGCCTGCCATGCTCATCAAAATCAAACAGGATCGTCATACCAACATCCGCCGGTATTATGCACTTCCTCTCGATGCCGCTGTGCCGCTTGAGATCGTCAACTAGTTTCTGGCAGAGAAGAACGCGCCCGTCACCGCGTCCAGCCCAGAACTCGGTGATAACATACACCTGGGCGTTCGTACCCTCAATCAGCTTCCGCGTGCCGTTCAGTCCCAAATGCTGCGCATTCTCCTTCAAGTATTCAGGATCGGTGTACTCCTTATAATCAGGGCTGCTCATGTGCGCCACGATTATATGACAATCACTCAAACCGCCCACGAGTTCATCAAAAAAGCCGGTGTCGGACGTAAGGCCCACCCGGATATATTCGCCGGATTCGGCTTTCAACACACACTTGACGCCAAAGCTGTGCTCTACACCATGCTGAGTGGGAAATGGGCATAGTTCCACGCCCGGGATTATCTTGTCATGCTCCCTGGGATCGCAGTTTCTTTGGACGTGACTCCTAAACGGATTTGCGCGTTCATATCGGCCTTCCGCTCTCCATTTCTCAAACTCATCAAATACAGGGTCGCTAAGAAAGCAATAACGTTTCCGCTCCGGTTCAAATCGGGCCAACTGATAGATCACATCGTCTATGGCACGCAAATCGAAGCTGTGGTCAATATGATCGTGCGTCACCACCAGCGCGTCAATGTCCTGCACATAATACTTCTCTCTATGAAAATTGGAGAGATAGTCTATCCCTGGATCAACCACTACTCCCTTCCCTCTCCACCGCAGGAATAGCCCACCGCCGCGAGCGTAAAACCTTCTGCCTAGCCTTCGACTAAGAAATGGTTCCGATGAACTCCAGCCCTTTAGAAAAACCAACGCGTCCTGAAGAGGAAGGCCCCTTCCATTTCTGTCTTCGTAATCCTGGTTGTAACGGTCTGCAACTGTGAGAGCGTTTGCCTCCAGGTTTTGGAGCTCATCCAGCACATCGTACGCCTGCGGTTTCTCCTGCGATGGCTGCGCAGGCCGGAGACAGCTTGATTCGGATCCACGCCCGGCCACATCATACGCCTGCGGTTTCTCCTGCGACGGCTGGGCTGCCGACAAAGCCGGGAACATCTCGGCCACCACGTCTTTGCCCAAGACTCTAACCGCGCCTATCAGCTTGGCCTGTGCCTCTGCCTCCTCAGCGTAAGCCTCCATCTTAGCACCACGGGCCCATTGAGCAGCTTCGCTAAAACACCGTTCGGCCTCAGCAAGGTCCTCGTCTCCTCCCATCTTCCTCAAAGCCAGCCCCATGTTATACCAGGCATGGCCCTGGGTACCATAGCCAGGAGTGTCAAGGGCCTCCTGGTAGCACTCTATCGCCCTGTCGTACTCGCCTTTCCTTGCGTACGCAATACCTATGTTGTTCCATGCGCCGCCACGATCATAGCCAGGAGTATCTATCGCCTTCTCATAGCACTCTATCGCCTTGTCATAATCGCCCTTCTCATCGTAGGCATAGCCCATGTTGTGCCATGCGTTGCCACTGTCGTACCCAGGAGTCTCAATAGCCTTCTGATAGCACTCTATCGCCTTGTCATAATCGCCCTTCTCATCGTAGGCATAGCCCATGTTGTGCCATGCTCCGCCAGGATCATCATAACCAGGCGTGTCTATCGCCTTCTGGTAGTACTCTATCGCCTTGTCGTGATCGCCCTTCTCCTCGTAGGCATTGCCCATGCTGTACCATGCGTTGCCACTGTCGTACCCAGGAGTCTCAATAGCCTTCTGATAGCACTCTATCGCCTTGTCATAATCGCCTTTTTTTGCGTAGGCAACCCCCATGTTGCACCAGGCCCTACCTGGATCGTCGTACCCAGGCATATCAATCGCCTTCTGGAAGCACTCTATCGCCTTGTTGTAATCACCCTTTCTCCCACAAGCAACGCCCATGTTGCACCAGTCCCCGCCGGGATTCTTGTAGTCGGGAGTGTCAATTGCCTTCAGATAGTACTCTATCGCTCTGTCATGATCGCCATTTTCGTCATGGGCATTACCCAGACGAATGTACACACCTCCATCAACGGTACCGCGCTTCCGCTCCAGAAAACGCGAATACAGGCGGATGACGTCATCCCACCGCTTGGCGTCATAGGCGGCTTCCGCCTGCTTTCTAAGCTGAGCCAGAGTCGGCTCACTACGGCTGGATTTCTTACGCCCCGGCATAACGACACCTCCTACCTCATAGAAAACCGTTTGTTTGCACGCATGTTCGCCATCGTATGGTTCTTTGACCGCAATTCCAGATGGCGGACTTCCATCCGAAGCCCAGTATACTACATCAGCAAGCTATTTTCAAATAGATAGCAGACTAGAGCAAACGGATGGCTGAAGGGCAAAGCGAGAATGGTCTTGGGGGTTTCGCGCCCTCACCCTAACCCTCTCCCGCGAGCGGGAGAGGGGATTTTGAGTTCCCCCTTCCCGGTTCGGGAAGGGGGTCAGGGGGTTAGGTTCGAATGCGGCCCTCATCCCCGACCCTTCTCCCAATAATGGGAGAAGGGATTACACCCCTACGAAGGGCGATCCCCCTCGCCCGGCATCCAGCATCCAGCATCACTGGCTTTCCGCGCCGCCGGTCAGCTCGGAGAGAACAGTCGAGGCGTGGGCGAATAGGCGCTTGTATCCCTCGCACAGGTATGTCGGCTGGGAGACCGGGCCGCCGAGCACCGTGCGGTACTTGAGACAGCCTCCATAGCAGAAGTCGAGCCACGGGCAATTTAGGCACTCGTCGGAGAGCATTGCCTTCTGCCCGCTGAACTCAGCAAGCTTCTCAGACGCCATCAGCTCGGCGAGCGGCGTCTCGTTCAGGTTTCCGAGGCGCCATTTCGGGAGCACGAAGAAGTCGCACGGGAAGACATCGCCGTTGTGCTCGACGAGCAGGTAGCCGCCGCATCGAGGCTGGTAGATGCACGTCGTCGCCGGCTGCCCCTGGTACATCGCCATTATGTCGTCGAAATCGCGGATGGATACGTCCATCGGGCTGTCCATCCAGCGGTCGAACAAGCGGCACAGGAAGTCGCCGAAGTCCTCCGGCGATATCGAATAGAACGCGGGCTTGCCGCCGGGTCCGGGCTCGACGCACGGCACAAACTGGAAATACTTGACCCCGGTTTCGAGCAGGAAATCGTACACCCGATCCGGCTCGCGCACGTTCCTCTCGTTCACGAGCGTCAGGATGTTGACCTCAGCGCCCATATCAACGAGCACGCGCAGGTTCTGCATGACGCGCGCGTGGCTTCCGGCTTTCTTCTCGTCGCGGCGGTAGTGGTCGTGAAGACTTTGGGGCCCGTCCAGGCTGACTCCGACGAGGAAGTTACAATCCCGCAGGAACTCCGCCCATCTGCGGTCGAGGAGCGTAGCGTTCGTCTGGAGGGCGTTGCTCACCGCCTGGCCGGGGTGCATGTGCGCCGCCTGGAGCTCGACGACCCTTCGGAAGAAATCCAGCCCCATCAAAGCCGGCTCTCCGCCCTGCCAGGAGAACATTGCGATGTCACGCCCGGCATCGAGGGCCTGCGTGACGAGCCGTTCGAGCGTGGAATCGTCCATCCGGTGCCGCCTGGAGCCGGGAAACATCCCTGCTTTCTGGCGGTAGAAGCAGTACGTGCACCGGAGATTGCAGTCCGGCCCGGCCGGCTTCACTAGTAGAGAGATTGTTGACGGAGATATTGACATTGTCGCCCCTTTCAATCATAGTTGTTTGAGAGCGGCGGCGCAAGTCTCGCAACTTTCCCGGCAGAAACTCGTCTAATAAGCGGAGGTGGAATCCCATGAGGCTGCTGAAGTATTCGGTCTTGGCTGTCATCGTTCTCGCTGTGGTCGCAGGCGGAGTGGCCTGGCATCTTGCACACCAGCCGATTCAGCTCGAACCATTCGTGAGGCACCTCCCCGCTGACAATGCCTACGACGACTATGTCGAGGCGGCTAAGCCAGTGAAGATATCCGACTATGCCTGGCAGAATCCGGATGATCTCCGCGCGGCTGAAGCCGCCGTCCGGCGGAATTCCGAGGCTTTGGCCGCCGCCCGACGGGCTTTCAAGAAGGACTGCGCGGTCCCGTGGGAGCCGGGCACTGAAATGCAATTTCCGGCGCTCGCATCAGTTCGCCGTCTGGGACAAGCCTTCTGGTGGGAGGGACATACTGCAGAACTTAGGCGAGATTACGCTTCGGCAGCAGGCAGCTACCTGGACGCGCTGAGGCTCGGAGCGGAGACATCGCGAGACGGTCTGCTCATACACGGCCTGGTGGCACGCGCTATCGGGTCTATAGGGTTGAGCGCCCTTGAAAGCGTCGTTCCACACCTGAGCGCCGGCGACTGCAAGCTGGCTTTGCTGCGGCTCCGCGAGATCGAGGGGCGAGAGTCGTCCATGGCGCAAATACTGAATAACGAGCAGATATATTCCATCGCAAGACTCTCGAGGAAAGAATCGCTAGCGCCATATTTCGTCAACGTCGGCCGTCCCAGGATAGCAAATTTCGTCAAGGCAAACTTCACACCCAAGCGCTGGTTGATAGCCAGACTTGACAAGTATCTCGCAGAGCAGACGGAACAAGCGCGCCTGCCGATCTATGAACGGCCCGCCCTGCCTGAGCCGCGGGATCAGTTTCTCCCCGTATACGCACGCGCCTTCAGGCTAACCGACCGGACCTGTGCACAGCGTGAAGTTGTGAAGGGCATGCTCGCGATCCAGGCATTCCGGTCGAAGTACGGCCACCTGCCTGAGAAGCTTGAGGACGTAGCGCCCGAGTTCCTGCCGAAAACGCCGATAGACCCATATACCGGCAAGCCGCTGGCGTACAAGCTCACGCCGGACGGGTATCTGCTCTACAGCTTCGGGCCTGACAAGGACGACGACGGAGGCGCACCGCTCAAGCGGGACGAAGAAAGCGGCGATCTGGTAGCGGGGAAGTTGTTTCAATTCGCCGACTGAGTCGCAGGCACGGTAACAGTGTGGGGGTATGGGAGCAACGACGAACCTGGGATTGTTCGAAAAACGCTTGATGGGTTTTCCTAAACTCAAAACGCTGGGGGTGGCGATTCGGAAATCGCCACCCATCCCGATTTAGTCACGCCCAGGGTTGGAAACCCTGGGCTAGCTGAGAGCGAAGTCCTGCCGGACTGATGCTCCGGTAGTGGATCGGGCGGCTGCCTTATTCCGCCGATGCCGCCAGGCGCTCGCGGAGCAGGCGGTTTACGACCTCCGGGCTTGCCCGCCCCTGAGTGTACTTCATGACCTGCCCGACCAGGAACCCGAATGACTTCTCCTTGCCGCCCAGGAAATCCTGGACGATCCTCGGATTCTCCGCTATTACCCGGTCAACTATCGGATATATCTCGGCCTCGGAGGTTATCTGCGTCATACCCTTTGCCTTGACGATCTCCTCGGGCGATTTGCCGGTTTCGAACATCTCCTCGAAGACCGATTTTGCGATCTTGCCGCTGATCATGCCCTCAGACATCATCCTCAGCATACCGGCCAGGTCCGCCGGTTTCACTTTCGACTCGGTGACTTCAATTCCCGCGGCGTTCAGCATACGAGTGAAATCGCCCATCATCCAGTTGCTGACGGTTTTCGGCTCGTTGAACGCCTTGACGGTTTCCTCGCAAAAGTCTGCGAAGGCGCGGGTGTTCGTGAGGATTTCGGCATCGTACGGCGGCAGGCCGTAGTCGCGGATGAAGCGCTCTTTCTTCGCCTCGGGCAGCTCGGGCAAGGCGCGGCGCTGTTCCTCGACAAATTCCCTGGCAAAGTGCATCGGCACCAGGTCGGGATCCGGGAAGTAGCGGTATTCCTGCTCGAACTCCTTGCTCCTCATCGAGGCGGTCACACCACGGACGTCGTCCCAGCGTCGGGTATCCTGGACTATTTTGCCGCCTTCTTCGAGCACGCGACTCTGGCGCTCGATCTCATAATCCAGGCCGCGATACACGGCGCGGAAGGAGTTCAGGTTCTTCAGCTCGGTCTTCGTGCCGAATTTCTCAGTTCCCTTCGGGCGGAGCGAGATGTTCGGCTCGGCGCGAAGGCTTCCCTCCTCCATCTTGCCGTCGTTAACGCCGAGGTAGGTAAGGATGGCGCGCAGGCGGATGAGATACTCCCTGGCTTCATCGGCGGAGCGGATATCCGCCTCGCTGACTATCTCCATAAGCGGAACCCCACTCCGGTTGTAATCAATTAAGCTCTCGTCGCCGCCCGCGTGAATCAGCTTCCCCGTATCCTCCTCCAGATGAACGCGGCGGATTCCAATCCGCTTCGTCTCACCGTCAACCGTGATGTCTATCCAGCCATTTCGCCCGATCGGGTTGTCGTACTGGGAAATCTGATAGTTCTTCGGCAGGTCGGGATAGAAGTAATTCTTCCTGTGGAAGATGCTGTGCTCGGTGATTTCGCAATTCAGTGCGAGCGCGGTTCGTATCACGTACTCAACAGCCTTCTTATTGGCGACAGGGAGCGATCCGGGCAAGCCGAGGCAGACCGGGCACGTGCGGCTGTTCGGAGCGCCGCCAAAATCCGCGCTGCAATCGCAGAACATCTTGCTCTCCGTGAGCAGCTCGGCGTGGACTTCTATTCCTATTACCGGCTCGTATTCAGCCATGCGGAAACTTCCCCTATTAAAGCGCCGGCTTCCGCTTGTGGTAGTCGGTGTTTTGCTCGAAAGCGTATGCGACCCGAAGGATCGTCTCCTCATCGAACGGCTTGCCCATTATCTGCATGCCGATCGGGAGGCCGTCGTGGAACCCGCAGGTGAGCGAAATCGCCGGAATGCCCGCCAGGTTGACCGGGATGGTGCACACATCCGCCAGCTTCATCTGGAACGGATCATCCACCCGCTCTCCGATCCCGAACGCTACGGTTGGCGAGGTCGGGCTTATCAGCACATCGAACTCCTTGAACGCCTCATCGTATGCCTGGCGAACCAGCGTCCGCACCTTTTGCGCCTTCAGGTAGTAGGCATCGTAGTATCCCGCGCTGAGGGCATACGTGCCTATCATAATCCGCTGCTTCACCTCGGCGCCGAAGCCCTCATCCCTCGTCCTCATCAGCATCGTGATAACATCGGGCGAATGCTTGGTGCGGAGCCCGTACCGGACGCCGTCATACCGGGCGAGGTTCGAGCTGGCCTCTGCGGGAGCCAGGATGTAGTATGTGGGGAGCGTGTACTCCATAATCGGCATGGAGATTTCCTTGTAATCCGCGCCCAGAGACTTCAGCAGCTCGATGGAGCTTTGAACCGCCTCTGCAATCTCCGGCTGCACGCCCTGCGCGAAGAATTCCTTCGGCACGCCGATTTTCAGCCCCCTAACGTCATTCCGCAAGCTCGCCAGATAATTCGGAACGGGTACGTCAACCGAGGTGGAATCCAGCGGATCCTTGCCCGCGATGGCTTGAAGCACCTGTGCTGTATCCGCAACGTCCTTCGTAATCGGACCGATCTGATCCAGGGAGGATGCAAAGGCTACCAGCCCATAACGCGACACGCGCCCGTAAGTCGGCTTCAATCCGACAACCCCGCAGAACGACGCCGGCTGGCGAATCGAGCCGCCTGTATCCGATCCCAGGGCAACGATTGCCTCATCCGCAGATGCAGCCGCCGCCGCGCCTCCGCTCGACCCGCCAGGAACGCGGGTCAAATCCCACGGATTGCGCGTCGTGAAGAAGCCCGAGTTCTCCGTGGACGAGCCCATAGCGAACTCGTCGAGGTTCGTTTTTCCCACCATAACTGTGCCCGCCTTCGCCAGCCATTCCACGACGGTGGCGTCGTACGGGGGCACGAAGTTATGCAGTATCCTGGACGAGCACGTGGTCAGCGTGCCCCGCGTGCACATGTTGTCCTTAATTGCCACGGGAATGCCGGCCAGCGGCCCTATTTCCTCGCCCCGAGCGATTCGCTCGTCCACGGCCCGCGCTGACTCGAGGGCCTGATCCGCAGTGACCGTGACATACGCGCGCACTTGGCCGTCCACCGCCGAAATCCGCTCCAGAACCGCCTGCGTGACCTCCCGGCAGCTCACCTTGCGGGCCTTCAACATATCGTGAAGCTCATGTGCTGTCAGCGCGGTGAGATTCACTTCTTCTCCTCATCAAGCATGTCCGATTTATATCTCCACAACCTGCGGGACGGCGAAGGAATTATCCGCCGCCTCAGGCGCATTGGAGAGCACGTCCTCGACCGGCAGACAGGGGCCTACGGCATCCTCCCTGAACACATTCTGCACCGGTATGGAATGCGAAGTAGGCTCCACGTCCGTGGTATCCAGCTCCCGCAACTTCTCGAAATGAACCATGAGCTGGTTCAGGTGGCCGGTGAGCCGCTCTTTCTCCTCATCCGTCAGTTCCAGCCTTGCGAGCCAGGCAACATGCTCGACTTCCTCTTTGGTAAGTTTCACGATAATTCACCGAGACAAGGAATCGCTGCCCACGCGGATCAAAACACAGAAAATTATAACATTGCTCGAATTCACTCGCAATCCGCGTGGCGCCATGCAGACCCTGTGAGAGCGTATGCACAAATACAAAGGGCGGCCCTATGCGGAGCCGCCCTTTGAGAGTCGGTAGGCTATAGGCCGAGTTTCGTGTAGGAGATGCCAAAGGCGAAGTCCTCGCCGTTGATCATCGCCAGGTCGCCGCGAATCTCGTTAGTCAGTGCAATTCTGACACCCGCGTTGAAAACGGAATCTTCTACAATGGCATTCTTGATGTTTAGCTCGTTGATGAACTCCGCCATCACCTTCACCCTGCTGCTGATCGTCCAGTTCAGGCCGGCGAATATGCCATTGTAAATACCGCCTCCGATACCCACAAAGCCCCTGATAGGCGGCACCGGCTCACCGGTCAGACCCGTTGCCGCTGGTGTCAGATTCTTCCCCAGCACAACGTAGTAGCTGGAATCATCGTCAGGGTCGATTTCGCCGGTAGCGTCAATCACTCCGATTACCACGGACGGCGTCGTCGCCGTCTCCGCCAGCAGCAAATACTTACCGCTCAGCAGTGTCTCCTCGTCGGCGCCAGCCCGATCCGGGTCAAAACGAGCAATGCCCAGCTCGAGGTTATTCGTGACACCAATGCTGGCGCCCATTGTGCTGACGTTGTCGGTAAAGTCGAAGTTGTGGAAACTCGCGCTGAAATCGCCAGGCCCCAGGAGCAGGTCATCCGGCGTGAGGATGCTTCCGGTCGTGTTCAGGAACGAAGGGGCGGCAGCGGCGATGCCCGAAAGCAAGCAAGTCACTGCTGCGGCTGCGATTAAGAGATGAATCAGCTTCTTCACCAGGTCTAACTCCTTTCTTAAGGTCTCAGAATGCGATGAATGTGAAGCAAGGCACACCATGCTTCATCTGGCAGCAGTGTACCTCAGAAGCAGCTCTGCAGGTTCTCACCCCCCGACACATGTATTGGCCCGGCACGCCATTTAGTCCTGCAAGCGTGCCATTCGCCTCGATGACAATTACCATTTAAGCTTTGAAGTCGAAGGCCAGCACCGCGGCGCTCGCCGGCGACCTCGCATGGAAACACCCATAAACCGGAGAGCCAGGCCGGGACGAACGTTCCAACCTTGGGCGCAACGACACTCTCTCGTCCAAGCGAAACGAGAATCCAGACCGCCGCAACGACGAGCAGAGCGATCAGGAGGCCAAGGACGAGATAGAAGCCAAAAGCAACACTGGCTGCAACCCTACTCGCCCCATCTTTGCCGCTCTCCACATCTGCTGACAATCGCTCGTCTTGTTCTTCGGCCACGGCGATAAATCCTCCTTTCTGCCAAGGGATTATAAGTTTTATACCCCATACGCTCGGCCCACCATAAACAACATGAGGCGGGCCAATCGCCCTGCCTCACGAAGAATGACGCAATACCGACGATTGCTAAGCCGCCGCCCTGCGGCCGGTCACAAGCTTTAGCAGCACGACGAGGACAATCGCACCGATAATCGCGGAGATCAGGTAGATTCTCCCAATTGCCGGACCTATCGCGAACAGCGCATTTCCAATCCACGCGCCGATCAACCCCACAATAATGGTGCCAATCCACCCATAGCCGGTTCGCCAACCAACAAGGGCTTCAGCGATTGCGCCTACGATAGCAGCGACTACGAGCAGGACAATAAAGCCGCCTATTGTCATCCGATGTCACCTCCCTTGGAGCCCCCTTATGAGGTGTGAAAGCTCAGACCCCACAGCTATTCCGCCGGTCCCGGCTGGGAAGGCGGCTGTGGCGATGGCTGCGTCGTCTCCGGGCGCTCAATCACAATCGTTTCGCGGTGGACAGGCGCCCACCAGGCAAAATAACCAACAAGCAATATGGCAATGATGACCAGCAGTATCACGACGAGAGTACCCCATAACGCTGACTGGTTGTTTCCATAGTTGTCAAAGCTCAAATCCACCCCACCTCCCGGACATTAACGAAGGGCTGCCAGTACATTCTCACGTAGAAATTCCCTTTGGCTTTTACCCTACATGGAGCGCAGCCGAAACCGGACGCCAGCGAGGCCCGGCAAAGAAAAGAGGAAGCCCTATCTGGGGTGGCGATTCGGAAATCGCCACCCATCCCGACCGCTTGTCGAGGGGGTTACCATCGCTAAATGGGGATGATTCACGCCGGCGTTCGCGGGGCGAGAGGTCGCGCTGGAAGGACCAGCCTTAGCCCGACTTCTCGACTATGCGCACTAATCCGATGCTGAGAACATACAGGACGACCATAGGAGCGCACATCATCATCATTGTGAAGGCGTCCCCGGAGGGAGTCACCGCAGCAGCGATTATGAAGAGGGCCACAACCGCCTGCCGCCAGTATGACCTCAGCGTTTTAGAGCTCACCAGGCCCGCCTTCGCCAGGAACATCAGAACCACGGGCATCTGGAACACCAGACCGAAGGCCAAGTACATTTTCAGGATAAATAGCAGCGTCTGTGCAACCGAGGGCATGAACCTTGCGCCAGGCGGATTTTGACCGATGAGCCACTTGATGCCTGTGGGCATAATGAAATACCCGAGTGCGACGCCCAGGATGAAGAGCAGGATCGAGAGTGGCATAACCAGCTTGACTGCGCGCCTCTCCGATTTTGTGAGTCCCGGCGCGATAAACGCCCATCCCTCCATCGTGATTAGCGGCAGGGTGATTATTATGCCGACGAGCAGGGATATTTGAACCTTGATCGTAAACCCTTCGGCGACCCCGGTGAGGAGAAACGAGCTCCCGCTCCGCTCCAAAAACTGCATCACAGGGGCGCTCAACAGCCTAAAGAAGAAGCCGTAGAACACCCAGCCGACAGCCATGCCTACCGAGACGTAAACTATGCAGCGCACGATCCTGTTGCGAAGCTCCGCCAGATGATCTACGAGCTCGAGCTGCTTGTCCGAGCTCTCCTCATCAACTTCCTGACCGATCATATCAACCATTCGCAAAATTCCCAGAGCGGACCGGCGAACGCCTGCCGCCGTCCCCTACAAGAAACGATAGGCGGGAAGTCTCGTTCCCGCCTTCGCAGCAATCTATTTCGATAAGCCCAGCCGATGCGCCTCAATGCACCAGCTTAAGGGTCTGGTTGACCACCAATTCCACATCAACGAGGTCTGCTGCGCCTTGGGTGGGCGCAGGGCCGGCGTATCCAGGCGTATAAGGAGGAGGCGCATATCCCTGCTCTTCCCCCATGCCCGGAGGCCCACCCGGACCGGCAGGCATGGGCGGCGCGAACATTGGCGAAGGCGCCGGAACGATGCCTTGCGGGAGCAGTGCTTGAGCCAGGGTGTTGATTGCGTTCCGATCCACCTGCCCCCTCGCGGTGGCCCTAATTACGGAAGATACAACCTCTCCCACCTGATAGCCGAAATACATGGTGGCTTCACCGGTCACGGTTAGGGGTCCGTTGAAAGCCCTGGAGAATGGTATACTCATCGTCCCCGAGAATGATGATTTTATCTTAGCGCACGGCTGTCCGCCTTCCCACTCCATTCCTTCCAGGGTGCTGGTCGAGGCCACCGTTGCAGAATTCCCTGTAATGACATCGCGGAAGACCTTATCGAGCTGCGTCCAGGTATCGCCGATCCTTATTCGCTGCGCCGGCAGATTCGGTAAATCTATAGCTATGCCTGTGCCAGTGGATACAGATTTGAGCATGTGGGTGATCTGGCCCATCGGATCTTCTATGTGATAAACCGCTCTGGTTGTGAGGCCGGAAGCCGGCACCGCCTGCCCCTTCTGGTAGTACTCCAGCAAGCCAACCAGCTTTTGGCGGACGAGCACCGTGTTGTCCGACATAGTATCTTCGATACTTCTCTTAATTACACCGCCAGCGCCCTCGATTGCCTCGCCCACCGCCGCAGACATACCCGTCGCGCCCTGAATGCTTTTCAGATCGAGTGTGTACTTAAATTCGTATTTACTCGCATGGCCGATCTTATGATTGTATCGGAGCTTCAATCCCCCGGCCGGCATGAACTTGTCGGCCCTGTTGCTGACGTAGACAGCGATCTGCCTGGGTTTACCATCTTTCTTGCCGTCCGCGTCGTAGGCCTGAACGGTGACGGTATGCTTGCCATCCCGAGGCATTCGTTCTTCCGCCGGAACATTCGGATCGGTCTCTGCAGCCTTCGTATCCCAGCGGAACACGAAGGATCGCCCATCCGCCGATTTAGTCGCCGCAGCGCATCTAAATCTGCCGTCTATCATGCACGAGATAAACCCACCGCCAGGAACACACAATACAGGGACAAGGATGTTCACGGTTTCGCGGACAGTGGATCCATCGAGCGGCCTGGTTATCTGAGCTTCGGTTTCCGCAAAGACAATAGCAGCCAGTAG
>Ga0315291_10002580_pt1 | contig 23669 bp, 35 predicted proteins | sample YL17G12_20_MG_FD_203070 | JGI IMG/M metagenome (GOLD analysis project Ga0315291, IMG submission 203070) | Sediment microbial communities from Yellowstone Lake, YNP, Wyoming, USA - YL17G12_20 | ecosystem: Environmental > Aquatic > Freshwater > Lake > Sediment | place: USA: Wyoming | collected... | reverse complement strand
GGGCAATCGGAACCGGCGAAGCCGATCTTCTTCAGGGTGGCGGTGAGCCGGGCGTTCTCGGCATCGAGGGCGTCACGCTCGACGATCGCCTGCTTTAGTGCCGTCGTGATGGTGACGCATACCGCCCGCACTTGCTCAAGGGCATCCAGCGCCTCGGGGAGTAGGTCGAGAGCCGCAGCTCTGAATACCTCAGGGTCTGACTTTGCGCCGTACTGCGCCTCACAGAGAGCCCGCGCCTTAGCTATGTCGATCATCGCAGCATCTCGTCTAAGTCCACATGGTCGGATAGGTCCATCACCTAGTGCCGTCGTGATGGTGACGCATACCGCCCGCTCTTGCTCCAGGGCATCTAGCGCCTCCGGTAGAAGGGTGCGGGCAGAGGCGATGAAAGAGGCATTGTCGTACTCGTCGCCCACTTGGAGGTAGTCAACGGCGTGAGCTATCGCATCACGGTCAGGACCATGCTCGACGGTAGCCACACCGTAGCATGTCGTGAACGTCCACGGACCCGGTGTCGCCGCCGCACAGAGAGCCCGCGCCTTAGCTATGTCGATCATCGCAGCACCTCGTCTAAGTCCACATGGTCGGAAATGATGTCGCGAATGGCTTGGGTCAATTCCTCGCAGGTGCCAGGCGGGCCATACTTCTCCCGCTGGCGTAGGCATTCGCGGATAGCTGCGAGCGCGAGTGCCATATCCATCGACTTGAGCGAGCGCATCATGGCGACACGGCCATCCGAGCTATCAAGGTTAAAGCGTAGCGTGCCGGTTTCTGATGGACGATCTTCGCTCATCTCGGCGGCTCCCAGAGTCCACAGGTTATCAACAGGCCGTTGCCCGCCCGCTCCCAACCTTCTACGCGGTCGAGATACCAGTGGGCGTACTCGATATCGGAGAGGCCGGGAGGGGCGAAGGGATCCCTCAGAAGGGCACTTCGTCCAGGCTCGCCGTCCCGCTCGTCGCCGGCCTTTGCGGGGCGGGTGGCGGCGTCCCGTTCGGCAGGCTGGCTGCCTCCTGCTTGCTGATGTACTTCAGCACCTTCGTCCTTGTCTGGTCCCGGTCGTCCTTGTATGTCGTCAGTTCCAGCCATAAGAGCTTTCCTTGTGCCTGCCGGTTGAAGTCGTCCGCCGACTTGAGAGCGTCGGTGATGCCGATCGCCGCACAGAACCTCTTGAACTGTCCGAGACCGATCTTCTGGGCCTTCTCGCTGGCGTTCTGAATGTTGAAGTTCTCCCAGACTTTCCTACCGGCGACGGCGGGGTCCTGGCAGGCAAACGTTACCCCCATGTAGTGCCCGGTGCCGGCCTTCGTCGCCTTATACTCCGAGGATTCGACGATCACCTTATAAGTTCCGGGGGTGAGCTGGCCGAAGTCGTCCGTATCCTCGATCTTGCTGAAGTCAACGAATACCATTCCTAATGCTCCTTAGATGAGTTTGCTGAACACGGCCCCGTCTAAGGGCAACGAGTCTGGAAGATCAAAGCGGGACTTGGCGACAAAGCTCCCGCCCTGCGTCGTATAAAGGACCCGCTCTCCTGCAGCGACAGCTTTCCCTTTGCCGTCCTTCTCCCCCTTGAAGTAGGTGTCGATCCTGGCAAAGAAGACGCCGTCCAGCTTGGCCATGACGACGGGCGCGGCCTTCTTGTGAATGTTGACGGTGTAGAAGTCGTAGTTGGCGCCCGACGGGTTCTCGAACTTGACGATCTGCTCGTGGCCAATCAGCAGCACGTTCTTGCCGGCATTATGGACGTGGTCCAGCTTCGAGATGAAGTCGCGCCACTGAGCGACGAGCAAGTCCCCGCCGCGCCCGTAGGGGATATCGGCGACCGTCGTCACCTTCTTGTTGTCGTGGTTCCAGGCGGCGACGACCTTCGCCGACAGGAACTTCTCGACCTCGTCGATAGTGTCGATGACGACCGTCTGATACTCCGAACGGATGAACCAACGAAGCCAGTCGATGACCTCCTCGATGGTCGTCAACTGCTTCGGCGTCTTGGTGCAGTCGACGCGGTCCAGGCCGTTCTCCAAGTCTAGGAAGATGGGCTTGGGAGCGAAGGCGGCCCAAGTACTTTTTCCAACACCCGGCGTCGAATAGACGAGAACTTTCCAGGCGGCTGGCGTCTTGCCATGAATGACGGCGAACGGGTCGGGGGCGGCTGCGAGTTCTGTCATGGGAATTCCTTGATCGGGTTCATATAGGCTCTGACTAGCGGATTGGGGCAGAGAAGGAAACCGTGCCAGTGATAGAGGATCTCTGCCATCAGTTGGCGCTCCTGGTAGTTGTCCGGCAAGCCAGAAGCCTGATGGGCGTTGACGATCTCGATCATGGCGAGTGCCGTTCGACATTGGCGACGGTGACCGAGCGGCCAATCGCCGTCTCAAGTCGGTGAATACCATCAGCAAGCTGTGCGCGAGCCAGGACCATGATGGGGTCGTGCTCGATGATCGGGTGCAGTTTGCAGAACAGATCGAGGTTGAGTTTGCTGGCGCGAAGCGTGTCCATCGGACTCATCCTAGATCTCCCTTCACAGCATTAACGAGCGGATCCCTATCCTCGTAGCCCCCATCTTCACTGCAGGCGGGCTCGTCCTCCGGGTAGCGACCGAGCTCGGCCGTCGCCTCCGCCAGCTTCTCGTCGGTAATTGCCAGCGCCCTCAACAACCGACGGTGAAGGTCTTCCCGCGAGTCCATCAGGGCCAGCCTAACGAGATTTAGAGCGACGATGCGCTGCAGGATCCCGGCACGCATTAGCAGGTTCATCGACATTAAGATGCCTTCTGCGAAAGTTCGATTTTGAGCGGGGTCCTGAGATGCTGGCTTACCAATAGGCGGACGTAGTTGGAGAGCGTCATATCCAGGTTGGCTGCCACCTGCTGGAGTTTTTTCAACTCCCCCTTGTCCACGAGGACGTGGAGAAGTCCTTTGGGGTTTTTCTTTGTATTCACCTTCTTGCCGGCCACATTCAGCTCCTTCCTCGTAGCGGTTGACGACCAACGATGATTGGCGTAGGTTTTCTATTCGGTCCCAATATCATCCATCACGTAGGGCAAGTCAATTGATTTCCTATCATCGCAATACGACTGATATAGGAAATACCTACAAATATGGTAGCGGTTTTATAGCCGTTCCCAACGTGTCGATGGACCGGGTCGCGGCCTGCGCCAAGCGGTTTACATGGTCGTCCTGCACCTGGGATGGCGGGCGCCGCCAGCAGAAGTATTTCCTTGGCGCCCGCCTGCTCGTCCTCGATTTCGATGATGGTCTCCTGCCGCTCGACCAAGCGCTCAATCTCTGGTGCGACTGCGCCCACGTCATCGGGACGACTAAGAGCCACCAAAAACAGAAGGGCGAGACCCCGCCCTGTGACCGTTTCCGCGTCGTCCTGCGCTTTGAGGAAGTGATCGCCAATCTGGAAGACTACCGGCATACGATGCGGTTTTACATCGAGAAATACGGGGCGGATTCGGCTTGTATGGACGGCGCCCGATATTTCTGGCCTTGTCAGGAGATCATTTCAGTTACCGATGCGGGCTATGAGCAGACTACCTATCGAGCTCCCCCGCCGCAGGCGCCGCGAAGCTACGCCGAATACCGGGCCGCCAAGTTCGTCCCGTCGTGGATCGAAGGGATCCTCCGTTTCGGCTGTCCGGAGGGGATGCGTAACACCACCTGTTTCAAAATAGGCATCTATCTAACGAAGTGCGGTTATAGCGAACCCGAGATCATCGATCTGATCATGCGAAGCCCGATCACCCTTGGTGCTGATGAAGTGCGTGAAGCTGTAGGTAATGGCGCAATCCGCGGACGGAAGGAAATCGATGCAGAAGTCAAGGGCGAAGACACCAGCGGGAGTCATCGAGGTGAACCTGTGCGCACTCCTGAGCGAGAAGGCCGGCCCGAAACTCAAGAAGGGCCATGGCCCCTGGCCCCACACGATTAGGGTCGTCAAGGTCGATGACGTTGGCGCTCCCATTCTCTTAAAGGTGGACGCCAACCAGGTCGCCGTCCGCATCAGCCGTGAGTACGTCGCCGGTCTCCTGCGGGAGTACGTCTCTTACTTCTCCGGGGCGCTCATCGACTACAACGTTCCCTATGAGAAGTGCCTAGCCATCGTCCGGTCGTGGGCGCATCAGACGACCCATATGCGCCAGTTGCCCAAGTCGGTGGGCTTCCGCTCGGACCCCGCCATCGTCATGGCCCGCCTTGACTTCGACCCGGTCACCGTCCCGTCTGGGCAACTTGCCGCCTTTGCCCCCCTGTTGGCGGGGATGCTGGCGCGGGTCGAGACCAACAGTGATGCCTTCTGTGCCCGGATCGGTTCCATCTTCGACCCCGACGCCGACCGGAAGCAGGCCGTCTGGGTCTGGGGACCGGCTGACTCCGGCAAGTCGCAGTTCTCCTGGGTCATCGAAGTGCTGTCTGGGGATAACTTCGCCGTCCTCGGCCGCGAGGAGTTGAAGACTTCCTACTGGAAGGCCCAACTGGTCGGTCGCCGGGTCGGTATCGTTCAGGAGGCGCCAGCCTCGTTTATAAGGTCGGACGCCTTCAAGGCGGCAACTGGCGACGGGCGGCACTCGATCAGCGAGAAGTACGAGAAGGCATTCGTCGCCAATCTCAACGCCCTCTTCTTCCTCTTCTCCAACGACCCGCCTGAGATCCCGCATGACGAGGCGCTAAAGTTGCGGGTCATCGACTGCCGGGTCGCCCCCGTCCCCCCGTCGGAGATGATGGGGGAGGTGGACTTCCGCGGCGAGCTCGCCAAGGAGTTGCCGGCCTTTGTCGGCCATTGTCTGGCGGCCTATGAGGCGCTGCCGAAGGGGCTGCGAATCCCCTGCAAGAAGGAAGGTCTGGACGACATTATCGACCAGTTCGAAGCCGATTATCTCGACTTGATCGAGTCCCATTACGTAATCGTCCCGCGGATAGATGGCCTAGTTAACAAGGATGCCTATATCCTGCGTAGTCACTTCCAGGAACGTGTCGTTGAGAAGTTCGGCAACGACCCTCGTCATCAAGCTTTTGGTAAGAGGCTGCTTAAAAAAAGGTTCCTTTGCGAAGAAATTAAGGTGGAGTTTCAAACGATTACAAAAGATAAGAATGCCTCCCAAACAAAACGTCTTTACGTGTTCTGCGGCATCCGTGAACGCACCGCCGACGAGCGGAGATTCACCCGCAGGGATGCTGAAGGATTGGATAAAATAGAGGAAGCCAGCAACCTCAGGAGGCTCAAACGTGAGCCTTAATTGTCCCGGGCCTGTCCCGGGCCTGTCCCGGGCTCTCGTCCCGACCCTAAGCAACAGGAATCACTATATTGTCCCGGGTGTCCTTACCTCTTTTAAAGATAATTATGTCATATATGAGTATGCGCATATGCCAAGAGAGTTTTCCCGAAAAGCCCGGGACAGCCCGGGACAGGAGATATTCATGCCCAAGAAATATTTCAACGGTCCTGCCAGTTCGTTCACCTACACGGTGACCTATGAAGGCGGGGGCGCCCAGGAGGGAGTCAATAAGGGGACTCAGTGGATCGAGGTCGTGGATGGCCCGTAAGGACCTCATTCCCGCCGACGTCACCGCCGTCGTCGATACCCGCGAGCAACTCCCGTTCGACCTGGCGCCGCTCTCGGTGGTCCGCGGCTCGCTGCCGACTGGCGACTACTCGGTGGCGGGTCTCGAGCACGAGGTTGCCGTCGAGAGGAAGTCGCTCCCTGATCTGGTCCTCTGCGTCGGGTCCGAGCGGGAACGCTTCGAGAAGGAGATCCAGCGGCTGATGGCCTACCCCGCCCGGCTCCTGATCGTCGAGGCGACCATGGCCCAGCTCGAGCTCGGCCAATGGCGGGCCAGGATTACGCCGAATCAGGTGACGAGCAGCCTGCTCTCGTGGTCGGCGCAGGGCTTGCCCATCTTCACGGTTGACGGGCATAAGGCGGCTGGTATAGTCGCGGCTAAGTTTCTATTCGTAGCCGCCCGTCGCCGTTGGCGCGAGTTACAGGCTTTCCACTCCAATCTGAAGATTGCCACATGAAGTCGGACCAGGCTTTCGTTGATAGATTTTGGGCGAAGGTCTGCAAGACGGATTTTTGCTGGGAATGGACGTCCTATAAGGTCAAGTGCTACGCACGGATAACCCGTCTAGGAAAATCCGTTGGCGCTCATCGAATTGCTTATGAACTGGTTAAAGGTCCTATCCCCGACGGATTAGTAATCGATCACCTCTGTCGTAATTCTGGCTGCGTTAATCCCGATCATCTCGAAGCTGTGACTGTTCGGACAAACACGATGAGGGGCATTGGCCCGTCTGCTGTTAATGCCGCCAAGACCTCATGCAATCTCGGCCATCCGTTGACGGACGGGAACCTTATCCACAGGAAGGACGGGAGCAAGACGTGCTGGACTTGCCACCGCGCCTATATGCGGGGCTGGAACAAAGAGAATCGGGCCAAGATCAATGTCTACCGGAAGAGATGGCTCGATAGGCACCCGGGGAAAATGGCCGAGATGAACAAGAAATATTCGGGACGCCACAAGAAATATCGAGCGAAGAAACGAGAGGAGGCGAGAGATGAATTTGGCACGTAGAACCGCCAAGAGCGGGGAACGAAACGGGATGGCCAAGATCACCGAGGGCGTCGTCATCGCCATCAGGCGGGCCAGGTATTCGGAGGAGGGGAGGCGTGCTTGGCCTAAGGACCACCCGTCGAGCACGACGGCGCTGGCGGCGAGGTTCGGGCTGTCGGTCTCGCAGGTGTCGAAGATTGCCCTCGGAAGACAATGGCGTGCAGTAAAAGCTTGAAGATCATCCCATGATCCGCCTAAGAATGGCGGCCTAACCATTTAAGAGAGGAGTGTCCGTGAGCAAGGAAATTAATTCTGGCAAGACGACGCCCGTCAAATCACCGGCGCGAGCCATGCCGAAGTCCCTGGAGCCGGCAGAGATAGCCCGGGTCAGTGAAGAACGCCGCGCCCAGCGGATTGCCCGGGCCAGGCGGGAGCTACCCCCGTCGGCCCTGAAGGTCATCGACGCCTGCCCGGCGTCCTACCAGGACCGTCTCATCAAGGCCCTCTTGGGTCTGTCGTCCCCCAAGGTCGCCGTTAGAGCTCACTGCGAGCAATGCGTCGGCTGGGAGGACGTTAAGACGCGGGTCGGCGACTGCCGGTCCCACGCATGCCCGCTGCACCACTACCGCCCCCACCAGGAGGGCCGCAAGTGAAGGTCTGCAACCGCTGCCAGGAGTCCAAGCCGCCGACCGCCTTCTACGCCTCCGACGGGGCGCCCGACGGCCTCATGTATACTTGCAAGGAATGCGTAAATAGCAGGCAGGTAGAGTTGAGGAGGGCGAGGGCGGCGGCCCTCAAGTTCAAGATTGCGAGCATGAAGGACGTCCCGTGTGGCAGACCATAAAAGAGGCGCTCAACGTGATATTCTGCAGTCATAGCTGGCAGTTCGACTCGCTGCTGCTTGGGGGCGGGCGCCGCCTGCGCTGCCTGAAATGCACGGCGACGAAGGTGGAGAGAGTATGAGGCAATTCAAATTGGTGCGAAACGTAGACGTCTCAGGGGTCAGCGGGACGGGTCATGTCGCCGAGGGCGTCCAGTTCGGCAATGGCAAGTGCGTTCTCAATTGGCTGACTCAGTATTCGAGCGTAGCGATTTATGACGACATCGAAACGCGAACACGAAGGCAAGACGGTGGTCGTTTGGGAGTGCAGTAGCTAACCAGTAAGAGAGGGTATAGTAAAGTTAGCCCGCCTCTCATCGCCGGTGCCCGCCGCCGCCTGCCTGCCACACCGGCCACTAAGGGACTCGCGGCAATTGCCAGTGGACCCTGTCCTTAAACGAGGTCCAGTCCCCGCCATACTGGATCTTTATCCCCAGCCTCGCTGCAGTCGTCTTGACGATGACGGCGAGCCGTTGGAAGCCGACAATATCAGCCCAATCAATAGGATACGGCGCGACATCTACAGCCTCGCTCGGTGTCGAATTGTGTCGGCTTCTCGGCCAGTCCTCCTGCGAGTTGCCCGTCTCGAAGGCGAAGTTCTGGGCCGCCTGGCCTCGGTGCCCGCACAAGATCGATATGTCCACCGACTTAACGACCTCGTTGAACAGCCTCTGCAGGTCCGGGTGGCACGTCGCCAGCCGCTCTGCAGACAGGGTCGAGAAGTGCGGCATGGCTCGCCTCCTAAACGCAAGCCCCCGCCGAAAGGCAGAGGCTCGCTCGTTGCGGAGATGAAGTCGAAGACGACAAAAAGTGCCTTGATGATAACACGAGGGCCGCCGGAATCGCCGGGCGGCCCTCAATAGCAATCTTCAGGAGTGCAACAATGGTCTAGGGCTTGTCGGCATTTCCCGGCTTGACTTTAGCCGGCTTGACTTCTTGACGAAGATGCAGGCGTACTATACTGATAGTCATCACCTTGAGGCATAATGAACGTCGAGACGATCGCCATTGCCGATCTCGCCTTCGATCCCGCCAATGCTCGCCGGCATTCCGTCAAGAACCTTGACGCGATCAAGGGGAGCCTGGCGAAGTTCGGGCAGCAGAAGCCGATTGTCGTTGACGGCAAGGGCGTCGTTGTCGCGGGGAATGGGACGCTCGAGGCGGCTCGCAGTCTTGGATGGCCGAAGATCGCCGTCGTGAGAACGGAGTTGACGGGGGCCGACGCTATCGCTTTCGCGCTCGCCGACAACCGCACCGCCGAGCTCGCCGAATGGGACGCAGGCATCCTCAACGAGACGCTGAAGAGCCTCCAGGCCATGGACTTCGACCTGGGCAGCATCGGCTTCGATGCCGACGACCTGGCGGCGCTGATCGCCACGCCTGAGCCCCCTGAAGGCCTGACGGATCCTGACGCCGTCCCTGAGAACGTGGAGACGCGGTGCAAGCCGGGGGACTTGTGGCTCCTTGGCGGCCATCGCCTGATATGCGGCGACTCGACCGACGTGCTGCAAGTTGCGCGGCTCATGGGCGGAAGCAAGGCCGATATGGTTTTCACCGATCCTCCTTACGGAATGCATCTGGATACTGATTATACAAAAATGGCCGAAATCAAGGTGAAGTCGAAGACCTATCGTCCAGTCGAAGGAGATGATAGGGATTTTGACCCGGCGCCAATCATCGCCATGTTCGACGAAGTAAAGGAACAATTCTGGTGGGGCGGCGACTGGTATCATACGCGCCTGCCTCCAGGCGGTTCATGGATCGTTTGGGACAAGCGTTCCGAAGCTTCGGATGGCCTGACCGGCAACCATTTTGAAATGCTCTGGAGTCGCCATCATCATAGGCGTTTCATAATCCGGCATCTCTGGAGCGGATTCACGGCCCGCAACGCCGACACGAAGCGCGTTCATCCGACCGAGAAGCCGGTAACGGTATTGGAAAGGGTCATAACCGAATATTCGGACAAGGATGCCAAGATCATCGATTTGTTCCTGGGTTCAGGCTCCACCCTCATTGCCTGCCACAAAACGCAGCGCCGTTGCTTCGGCATGGAGATCGACCCCAAGTACTGCGACGTCATCCTTTCTAGGTGGGAACAGTTCACCGGAAAGGGGGCTCAACTTGTCGTCGAATAAAATCGGAGGCAATCGGAAGCCGCAGACGTTCAGGGCGTGCGACAAGTGTGGCGAGACTTTCGGTCCGTTGGACCGCCTATCTCAGCGATTCTGCTCGACCACTTGCAAGTATGAGGCGGCCAAGACGGGTCGGTTGATCCAGCGCAAGGCTACGACAGCCGCTCGATCGGCCCAGAGTTTGCTGCGCTACCACGTCCAAGCTGGCAACATCGTCCGCCCGACATGCTGCGAGGAATGCAGCGCCAATGGCAAAATCGAAGGCGCCCACTTCAATTATTCTGAGCCTCTGCGCGTCCGATGGCTGTGCCGGTCCTGTCACGTACGCTGGGACAGAGCCGAACCCAAGGGGGGCACGGTCATCCTCGCCCGCTGGGAGGCCTTTACCGGCAAGCAAGCCGTGCTGACGGCACCGGAGAAATCAGTATGAGTGCTGCCAAACAGATCGGCGCGCCGTGGAAGCCGGGCCAGTCAGGGAACCCTGGCGGCCGTAAAGCATTGCCTCCCGAACTGCGCGGCATCCACGCGCTGACCCAGCTTGAGGTCTGCGCTCTCGTCTCCAAATACGCTCGGATGAGCCGCGACGAGCTCCAAGCCGCCGTCGGCTCGCCCTCGACGCCGATGCTCGAGATTGCCATCGCCTCCATCTTCGCCCAGGCCGCCAAGCACGGCGACTTCGCCCGCCTGGCCTTCCTGCTCGACAGAGCGATAGGCAAGGTCAAGGTCGTCGAGGAGTCCGACCAGGCCATGCAGGACCTAGCGGCGAAGTCCACTCAAGAGCTCCTCGAGCTTGTCGCTGCCAAGATGCCTTTGAAAGTCGGGTGACGATTGGAAGCCTTGGCCGAACAGCCTGCCATGATCGCTCATCGCCAGGCGACCGCCGACGATCTTCCTTTCATCTACTCGACCTGGGTCAGGACGTCGCTGGCGTCGCCGCTGGCGAAGCATGTTCTGCCGTCGACTCACCAGACCGCTCAGCGCCAACTCGCCGAGCGCCTCCTTATCGCCTCCCAAGTTCTCGTCGCCTCGCTCGAGGACGAGCCCGCCGTCATCCTCGGCTATCTGATCTACAGGCCAGGCGTCGTGCACTACGCCCACGTTAAGAAGGTCTTTGAGCGGCGCGGGATCCTCTCGGGCCTTCTCGACGCTGCCGATCTCGACATCGAAGAGTGCCATCTGACGCACTTTACTTACGACTGCCTGCGACTCCTAAAACGCTGGCCTCGTCTCCGCTACAATCCTTACTTGCTCATGGAGATCTGATGGAAGTCCAGACCGAGACAGCGAAGCCTGCGGGCCGCGGCGTCAAGCATATCAGCGGCGAGTATCGGCAGCCGTCGTCGATGAAGGTCAAGCGGGTAGCGTTTCACACAGGGGTCCAACTAGGTTGTCATGTCACGGCCACCGGCTTAGACGTCGACCACCAACTCAAGCAGTTCAAACGCAACTTCTACATGCACTTGATGGGGCCTGGCCTCTATATCAGGCTCGGCGACGAGAGCTGGGTCGTGCCGTTTACGAACATCATCTGCCTGACGATGATCGAGGAAGCCTGACTTGAGCGACGACGCCGAACTGCGCGCCATGCTCGAGGTCTTAGCCTCGCGGCCCCCGCCGTTCGATATCGCCGCCTACTGCTTCCCGGAGCAGCTGGCGTTCATCCAGGACCCGGCCCGCTTCAAGGCCGCTGATTGCTCGCGGCGCGCCGGGAAGACCGTCGGCATCGCCGCTGACTTGCTCGACACCGCTCAGCGCCACCCGAACATGGCCTGCCTCTACATCACTCTCTCCCGCCTCAATGCCAAGCGCATTCTCTGGCGGGATCTGACGTCGATCAACAGCCTCTACGGCCTGGGCGGGAAAGAGCACGCCACCGAGCTAACGATGACAATGCCTAACGGGCACATCATCTACCTCTCAGGCGCTAAGGATAAATCCGAGGTTGAGAAATACCGGGGCTTCCCGCTTAAGAAAGTCTATATCGACGAGGCGCAGAGCTTCCGCTCCTATCTCCGGGAACTGGTCGACGATGTACTGGCGAAATCGCTCTACGACTTCAACGGATCGCTGGCGCTGACCGGCACGCCGCCGCCGATCCCGGTCGGCTTCTTTCACGAGTGCGTCCACTCGGACAAATGGTCGCGACACTCCTGGAACATGATGGCCAACCCTCATTTGAAGCTCAAGTCGGGACGCGAGCCGATGGAGCTGATCCTCGAGGACTGCGCCCGCATGGGCGTCTCTATCGATGATCCGGCCATTCAGCGGGAGTGCTTTGGACGTTGGACGGTCGACACCAACTCTTTGGTCTTTCGCTGGAGTGATCTTAACCACTTCGATGACCTCCCTACAGGCTCTAGCTGGAGCTACGTCATTGGCGTTGACCTGGGCTATTCTGACGCGGACGCCATCGCGGTTCTGGCTTGGTCGGAAGCCTCGCCGAGCGTCTACCTCGTTCACGAGTCGGTCAAGAGGAAGCAGGGCGTCACGGAACTCGCCGCGGAGCTAGGCAAGCTGGTCCAACAGTACGACCCTCTCGCCCTCGTTATGGACACTGGCGGCCTCGGCAAGAAGATCGCCGAAGAGATGGTCGCACGCTACTCGTTGCCGATCAAACCCGCTCAGAAGGCTGAGAAGTATGCCCATATCGAACTTGTCAATGATGCCCTACGGACCAAAAGGCTGTTTGCCCGACGCGATAGCGCCTTCGCCCAGGACTCTATGCTCCTCGAGTGGGACCGAGACAAGTCCAGCGGCGACAAGCTCGTCGTCTCTGATGCCTTCCACTCCGACATCTGCGACGCCGTCCTTTATGCCTACCGGGCTGCTCTGGGTTGGCTTCACACTCCAGTCATTCCTAAGCCGAAGCTTGGCTCGGCGGAATGGCTGAAGGCGCAGGTCGCCGAGCACGAAGCGGCGATCATCCGCCAGCTTGAGCAGCGGGATCAGTTCGACCCGGCCCTCGCTGACGATCCGGACCCGCAATGGAGGTGGCAGGCTTGAGCGACAACGACTTCATGTTCCTAATGGCCGGTGGCATCCTCTTCTCGGTGCTGATGATCGGCGCCGTATGTGGCTACATTTGGGGCATGCACCTTGGTCGCCTGGAGGCCCATCATGACGCCCGCTGAGATCAGAGCCATCCTCGTTGTCTGCAGAGAGATGGGGGTCTCATCCGTCAAGGTCGGCGACTTCTCGGCCCTGCTCGATCCGCAGTACGTCGCCGATCCGAGCCTTAAGGCCGACGAGCAGATGCCGACGGAGGACGAGCTCCTCTTTGCCTCGTGCCCGACCCCTTTCGACCGTCTCGAGACTCAACCGCAACCGCCAGGATGATCTAATGGACTTGCAAGACGTCATGACCGAGCTAGGCACCGTCTTCGAGACCTACACGAAGCCGGCCGCCGCCATCCAGAAGGCCCAGGACAAAGACGGCTACTTCATGTCGATGGCCTGGGGGAGATTCGGGCTGACGCTCGAAGTCACCGAGGTCGTCGAAGAGGTTCTATCGACGGGCAGGCTGACCAAGGAAGGCCAGTTCCAAGCCATCGTCGACCAGGCCCTCTACGAACTCGCCAAAGAGATGGTCGCGAAGCATGAGAATCTAGCAGCAGCCAACAACAAGCGGGGCCGCAAGGCTCTGAAGCTCATACACCAAGGAGGGTAGGTATGGCCGTCGAGTGGAAGCAGTTTGGGACCGGCGCGGAGATCCCGGGAGACGTCCAGCCGCAGAATCGCTGGTGGGCCGAGCGGGGCCATATCGAGATGGCGCAGGCGATCACGGCGACCATCAACACCCTTTCTCAGATCGATGCGGCGAGGCAGACACAGTTCCAGATCTCAGGGCGGCTCTACGGCAACGCCAACATGATCGGGCTCAACGGGCTGTCGTTCGCCAAGGTTCAGGCGACGAGCCCGCTCAAAGATCGGATCACCTATAACGTCGTCGCCTCCGGGATCGACACCATCACCGCCAAGACGGTCAAGAACAAGCCTAAGCCGCTCTTCCTGACATCAGGGGGCGACTGGAAGATGCAGCGGCGGGCCGAGAAGCTCTCTAAGTTCGTCGACGGCATCTTCTACGAGAACGACGCATACGATCAGGGCCATATCGCTTTCCGCGACTCGGCGGTGCTCGGCGACGGCTTCACTCACGTCTTCGAGCACTACGGCCGGGTCAAGTTCGAGCGGGTCATCGCTTCCGAGCTCCTCGTCGACCCGATGGAGTCTCTTTATGGGCAGCCTCGGCAGATGCACCGGACCAAGAACGTCGACCGGGCCGTCCTCCTCGACTCCTATCCGGGGAAGCGGTCGGCGATCCTCTCGGCCAACACCGTTAGGATGGAGTCGGGGGCCTACCAGACCGTCTCCGATCAGGTGACGGTCGCTGAGTCCTGGCGGCTCCCGTCTGGACCTGAGGCGACCGATGGCCTGCACGTCATCTGCATGGAGAACGACGTCTTATTCAAGGAGCCTTGGAAGAAGGACCACTTCCCGTTCGCGAGGCTCCCTTGGTCGACGCGCCTCTACGGGTACTGGGCGCAGGGCGGCGCCGAGCAGATCCAGAATATTCAGCTTGAGATCAACAAGCTCCTTTGGGTCATCCAACGCTCTATGCACATGGCCGGGACGCAGAAGATCCTCTGCGAGCGGGGCGCCAAGATCGTCAAGGAGCACCTGACCAACGACTATGGGCTCATCCTCGAATACACTGGCACTCAACCCAGCTATATCGCCCCGCCGATCGTCCCTCCCGAGATCTATTCGCACCTGCAGACACTTAAGTCGGCGGCTTTCGAGCAGCTGGGCGTCTCGCAAATGTCCGCCTCTGGGCTGAAGCCTGCAGGACTCGATAGCGGGCGAGCCCTCCGAGAGCACCAAGACATCGAGAGCGAGCGCTTCACCGTCATCGCCCAGCAGTACGACCGCTACTACCTCGACCTCGCCCGCCTCGCCATCGAGACGACTCAGGAGATCTTCGAGGACGCCGGCACCTACAAGGTGACGATGCCCGGGAAGAAGTTCCTGGAGACGATCGACTGGGCCGACGTCGATCTCGACGACGAAGAGTACGTTATGCAGTCGTTCCCCATCTCGTCGCTGCCTTCCGATCCTGCAGGCAGACTGCAGACCATCCAGGAGTACATCCAGGCAGGGATGATCTCGCCGCGGTCTGGCAGGCGCTACCTCAGCTTCCCGGACCTTGAAGCCTCCGACCGCCTGGCGAACGCCAAGGAAGACTGGCTTCACGAGGTGCTGGAGAAGATGATGGACGACGGCATCTGGTACGAGCCCGAGCCGACTGACGATCTCGCCCTGGCGAAAGAGCTGGTGCTCGACTACATCGCCTACGCCAAGAAGATCAACTGCGAAGAGGCGCACATTCAGATGTTGCGCGACTTCAACGACGAGCTCCAAGCGATGGCCGTCGCCTCTCAGCCCCCGGCAGGCGGAATGGGCACGCCGCAAGCGGTCCCAATGGCTCCTCCGCAGTCCAACATGGTCCCCAACGTCCCCGGCATGGCTGCCGCGGCCGCTTGAGTATTTAACCTGCTGCCACCTTACCAGGTGCAGCCCGTGAAAGTCGGGCCAGCAGGCCCTCTAAGGAGATTCGCGAATGACAGAAGCCGCCGCCGTCCAAGCCCCTCTCGCCAATGGTCACGCTCCCGAGACGGCCCCGCCGCCGCCGGCTAAGCCTGAGGCCATCGCCCCGCAGTTCTCGGTGCTCGCCAGGAAAGAGGCGGCCCTGCAACGCAAGCGGGAGGAACTCAAGGCTGAGCGGGCGGCTCTCGACGCCGAGAAGGCCGAAGCCCAGGCCCTCAAGGAACGCTATGGGACTAAGCCTAAATCTCCTCGGGAAGCCTTGGAGCGTTACGGGTTCGACTACAAGGCGGCGACCGAATACGAGCTCTCCGACGGCGTGCCGACCCCCGAAGGCGTTGCCCGGGCAACGGTTGCCGAGGAGATCGCCGCTTTCAGGAAAGAGCAGGAGGAGCTGCAGCAGAAGCAGCTTCAAGATCAACTGGCGGCCCAACAAGCCCAGGCCGAAGAGACTCTCTCGGCCTTCAAAGAGGAGATCGGCCTCTTCGTCAAAGGCAAGCCAACCGAATACGAACTCATCAGCATTTTCAATGCCGAAAATCTGATTTATGATACGGTAGAGGAGTACTTCCACAAGCACAAGAAGGCGCTTTCGATTAAAGAAGCCGCCGATCTGGTCGAGAAGTACTGCGGCGAGCAAGCGGAACTCTACGAGAAGTCCGCTCGATACAAGGCCAAGCACGGCCAGGCGGACCCCGCGCCCAAGCCAGGGGAAGGCAAGCCGAACATCACGGCCACGAGAGAAGCAGCGCAGCGGCGCACGTTGAGCAACGACCTCACAACGTCCACGCCTTCGCTCGTCTCGCCTCGTGTCGAGGCCGATAGAATGTCCAGAGCCTTAGCGGCCCTGAACAAATAGAGCGGGGGCGTTTAATCACTAAAGGATTAAGCGCATGTCTGCTGTCTATCAGAACCTAACGAACATGAACGCGGCCCTTAAGGAACTCTACGACGGCCAGGTCGTCGAGAACCTCGTCTACGCCGACAACCCGTTCCTCGCCATGGTCCCGAAAAAGACCGACTTCGGCGGCAAGTACAAGCCGGTGCCGATCATCACCGGCGTCTCTCAAGGTCGTTCGGCGACCTTCCTCACGGCCCAGGCGAACCAGTCGCCCGTCTCCATCGAGAGCTTCCTGCTCACGCGGGTAAGCGACTACTCGATTGCGACGATCGACAACCAGACGATGCTCGCCTCCGCGACGGACAAAATGTCCTTCCTGGAAGGCTCCAAGATCGTCATCGACGGCGCGATCCGCTCGGCGACCAACTCGCTGACTGGCGCCCTCTTCCGCAACGGAACTGGCTCGATCGGCAAGATCTCGACGATCACCACCGGCGTCATCGTCCTGACGAACAGCGCCGACGTGACTCAGTTTGAAGTCAACATGGTGCTGCAGGCCAACGCCACCGACGGAGGCCTGACCCCGCGGGCGGCCCTCGGCTACATCATCGCCGTCAACCGTTCCGCCGGCACCGTCACGGTCTCGGCGACTCAGGGCGGCGCGGCGGGCTCGCCGGCCTCTTGGGCAGCGGCTGACTTCCTGCTCGTTCAAGGCGACTTGAACGCCAAGGTGATCGGCCTCCCGGGCTGGCTGCCGGCGACCAACCCGACGACGGGCGAGTCCTTCTTCGGCGTCGACCGCTCCGTCGACCGCACCCGTCTCGCGGGGATCTACTACGACGGCTCGGCCCAGTCGATCGAAGAAGCCCTAATCGACTCCTCGAGCCTGCTGGCCCGGGAAGGCGGCAAGCCGAACGTCTGCATTACCAACTACGCCAGCTATTCCGCTCTGGAGAAGTCGCTGGGCGCCAAGGTGCAGTACGTCGACCTCAAAGGCCCGGCCGAGATCGCCTTCCGGGGCATCATGGTCAACGGCGCCAACAGCATGATCAAGGTCTTTCCTGATCGTAGCTGCCAGGGCTCGCAGGGCTTCCTGCTCCAGATGGACACATGGTGCCTGGAGTGCTTGGGCGACGCCCCGCAGATCCTGCGCTACGGCGACGGCCTCGAGATGCTCCGGGTCTACAACGCGGACGCCGGCGAAGTCCGGGTTGGCTACTACGCTCAGCTGCGAACCAACGCGCCGGGCTGGAATGCCAACGTCCTCTTCTCTGCCTAAGTTCCGCGGCGCGGGAGTCGCCGGCCAAGGATGGCTGGCGACTCCCCTTCCTCTCTTTACCTCATGGGGGCATGGGGATAGAGCTAACCGCCCTCCTGGCTTAGAACCAGGTTTCATCAAAGGATACAATTACTTATGGCCAACAGGTATTTCACCCAGTTCGGGCTGACCCTCGCCAAGCAAACCGTCTTCCTCTTCGGTCGTGCGACCATCGGGGCGACTGGCGCCGTCACCCTCGACGCGACCAACTCCAAGGGCATTAAGACGATCGTCCGTAACAGCGCCGGCAAATACACCGTGACGCTCGGTAACACGACGAGCGGCAACGACATCTATCCGCGGCTGTTCAACGTCTCGGTGATGCAGCTCTTCGCTACGGCGGTGAATGCGCCGATCGTCCAGGTGATTAGCGAAGCGGTGGCGACGACGACGCCGACTGTCGTGCTGCAGTTCTACGCGGCTGACGGAACTACGGCGACGGATCCGTCGAGCGGCCAGGAAGTCCGCTTCACCGTGACCCTCACCAACTCCACCGCACCGTAAGGGGTCACCGATGTTCATTCATGACCGGAAGAAAGCGGCGGGCGTCATCGTCTCCCGCATGAAGGATGGCCCTCAAGGCTACTCCGACGGTGGGTCTGTCCAGATGCCTGAGGAAGGCATGGGCGGTGGCGATGATCTCACGTCTCTGGCCCAAGACTTCCTGCACGCCGTCGACACCAAGAGCCCGCAGGCATTAGCGGACGCTTTCAAAGCGATGTTCCTGGCCTGCGAGCAGGAGCCGCACGACGAGGCGGGAGAGATGGAGTGATGGACGGCACGGACTGGACCAAGGATCTCGTTTGGACAGGCCTCCGCAATGGGGTCCTGGTCAAGTTCGTGCCGGTCGAGCCGGACCCGGAGGAGACGCTCCGGGTCCGCTTCCGCTTTCTCGATGACCCCTACAATAACGGCGGTTGACCGATGGCCTCGACGATGACCCTCTCGCAGTTGATGACGGCTGTCCGGCAGCGGGCCGACATGCTGCCGAACGGCTACACGCCGAACGTCACCGACACGCAGTACTTCGTGACGGACGTCGAGCTCGTCTCCTACATCAACCTGTCGCTCTACGACCTCTACGACCAGTTGATCTCGGCTTACGGGGCCAACTACTTCGTCAAGGTGCCCGCCTACAGCTTTGTGACGGACGGGACGACGCAGCAATACACGCTGCCGACCGACCTCTACAAGCTTCTCGGCGTCGATCTTCAGTTGTCGGGGACGTCGGGAAGTGCCCAACAGAGCCTTGTCTCTATCAAGAAGTTCGAGTTTGGCGACAGGAACCGCTTCGCCGTCCCGAACTTCCAGTCGTTCTACGGCGTCACCAACCTGAGATATCGCCTCAACGGGATCTACCTCTGGCTGACGCCGATCGCTTCTGCAGGCCAGACGATCTACCTCTGGTACGTCCCGAAGATGACCGAGCTCGCCACCCTCTCGGACACGTCCGATGGAATTAGCGGCTGGCTCGAATATGTCATCGTCGACGCGGCGATCAAATGCCTCGTCAAGGAGGAGTCGGACGTCTCGGCGCTGATGGCCGAGAAGGAGAAGCTGCTGGTCCGCATTATGAACCTCGCCGATAGCCGCGATATTGGCTCGCCGCCGAAGGTGACCGACGCCACCTACCAGGACAACTGGTATCCGACCGGCAACGGCTCGGGCAACGGGTCGGGGTCGTTCTGATGGCCTTCCGCATCGCCCAGGTGCAGACCAAGGACCGCGAGGTCAACCAGGTCCAGCAGAACATCAAGCAGGCTATCGAGCCGATCTTCGCCGAGCAGTCTGGCTCTTTCGTCGTGACGCTGACCGGCTGCACGACCAGGCCGACGTCGACGCTCTTCTGGGAGCAGGGGGTAAAGGGCGGCGGCGTGACGGTCAGTGTTCCGTTGCCCATCGAAGGTGTGTCAAATAGCACGCTCGCTACCCTTCTCGGCTTGCCTAAGGCTCTTTGGCCGCGGCAGGTCCAGTATGTTCAGGTGCCGACGATCGACAACGGCGTGACAGCGATGGCGACGGCCGGCATCGAGATCAATGGGACGATCAGCCTCTATAGGACGCTGACGGGTTCGGCGATGACGGCGGCCGGCGTCAAGGGGCTCTTTGCCTGCACCTTCAGCTATGTCGTGGGGATCTGATGGCCCTCCAAAAGCAGAACGTGCCGATCAGCTTCAAGCGGGGCCTGGATTCCAAGACGGACCCGAAGCAGGTCGTTCCCGGCAAGCTCCTGGCGTTGACCAACGGCACCTTCATCACCACCGACCGCATCGACAAGCGGCAGGGCTACACAGAATACGCCCATACCTACAGCGGCGGCGGCACGATTACGAACGGCGTCGGCGTGGCGAGCTATAAGAACGAGCTAACGATGCTCGATGGCTCGCAGCTCCTCAGCTATTCGCCAAGCGAGGCCCAGTGGTCGCAGGTCACTGGGCTGATCGAGCCGACGGCGGTGACGACGACGCCCATCTACCAGGCATCGGCGAGCCAGAGCAGCGCTGACAGCTCCTTTCATGCCGGCTCCGGCCTCCAGTGCTTCGTCTCGACGTCGACCTTCGGCTTCTCATTCTCCAACCCGGTCGTCTATACGGTCGTCGACACGGTCAGCGGCCAGAAGCTGGTCAGCGGCGCCGTCGTGCCGAGCTCGACGAGCGCCGGCACCATGGTAAAGGTGGTCACGTTCGGATCCTACTTTGTCATTGTCTTCTACGCCAGCGGCGGCACCGCCCTTTCCTACTGCACGGTGCCGGTGGCGACGCCGTCGGCCATCTCGGCCGCGGTCCTCCTCGCGAACGACGTGCTGACGGCCCATGCGAACTTTGACGTGGCGGTCATCAGCACCCGTCTCTTTGTTGCCTATAACAGCAGTGGTGGAGGTAACAGCGTCCACACGTTCTATCTCGATGCGGCATTTACCAAGACGTCGGGGGCGGCTGTCGCCCACGATGCCAATGGCGCCATCACCATCTTTGGCGATCCGAGCCTCAATGCCTGGGTGGTCTATAGCAACGACGCCGGGTCGAACCTTAGGGGCTTCGTCTTCAACTTCAACCTGTCGGGCTTTACTCTCGCCGATCAGGTGGTCACCTCCGGGACTTCGGCGGTTAACATCACGGCGTCGTTTGTTGCGGGCGCCGGCACGACCACAGCCCAGCTCTTCTGGGAGTTTGTCGACATCTACCTAGATGACGTCTACACGCAGACGCTGACCGTCGCCGGCGCCATCGGGTCCGCCAGCATTATCGCCCGTAACGTCGGTCTCGGCGGCAAGTCGTTCGCCTACGGCGGTATCAACTACGTCCTGACCACCTACCAGGGGTCGGCGGTGCAGTCGGCGCCCCAGCAGACCTACTTCTTGATCACCACCGCCGGCAAGGTCGTCGCCAAGTTCATGCCGACCTCGGGTGGCGGCTACACGCTCAGGCACCTCTCGGAGGTTAACAATCTGGCTGCAGGCGTCTATCAGTATGGGCTCCTGCAGGTCTCCGAGGCGGGACTGTTCAGCGGTCTTAACTTCAATATCTACGGCGTTAGCTCGTCGACCGTGACGTTCGGCGCCATAGCCGCGTCGGTGGAGCTGGCGAACTCTCTGCATGTCAGCGGCGGGTTCCTCTCGGTTTACGACGGCGCCCAGGTGGCCGAGCACGGCTTCCACCTCTACCCGGAGATCGTCAATTCGTCGGTCTCTGACACCGCAATCACCGGCACCTATAGCTGGGTCGCCTGCTATGAATGGGTCGACAACCAGGGCCAGACTCACCGGAGTGCCCCGTCGTTGCCGCTGACCAGGACGGTCGCCAACAAGGCGGTGACCCTCAACATCTCGGCCTTGTCGCTGACGTCCAAGACCAGCGGCTCGACGCCCACCGGCGCCATCTCCATCGGCATCTACCGGACGCTGGATGCCGGGACGATCTACTACCGGGTTACCGACATTCTTAACCCGGTGTCGAACGACACGACGGCGAGCACCCTCACCTTTATCGACACGTCCCCCGATGGCTCCATCCAGGGCAACGGCACCCTATACACGACCGACGGCGAAGTCGACAACTCACCGATTCCGGCGCCGCTCTTCCTGACGTCCTATAAGCAACGGATGATCGCCGTGCCTGCCGAGACGCCGACCTCCTGGTGGTACTCCAAGCAGATCGTCCCGGGCTCGCCGGTCGAGTTCTCGGACCTATTCGTCCAGAACGAAGATCAACGAGGCGGCGGCTTTCTCGCTGGCGGGCAGCTCGACGACAAGCTGGTCCTCTTTAAAGAGAATACCCTCGGCTATGTCGTCGGCGACGGGCCGGCGCCGAACGGCTCGGGCAACGACTTCACGCCCTGGCAGATCGTACAGTCGGACACCGGCTGCAACAACGCCGCTAGTGTCGTCGCCATGCCAGACGGGCTGATGTACCAGTCTCCCAAAGGCATCTACCTCCTCGACAGGTCCATGAAGGACCATTACATCGGCGGCGACGTCGAAGCCTACAACTCCTACACCGTCACCTCGGCTCTAAGAGTCGACGGCACGACGCAAGTCCGGTTCACTCTCAGCAACGGCACGGCGCTGGTCTACGACTACGCCGACACCGTCAAGGACGAACGGGGGTATGGCCAATGGTCGGTGTTTACCGGGATCTCAGCGGTGGCGGCGACCAACTACAACGGGAACTACACCTACATTTCGAGTGCCGGGAGGGTCCGGACGGAGGCGCCGGGGGTCTACACCGATGCCGGGGCCTTCATCCAACTGAGCTTGACCACGTCTTGGCTGTCGCTTGCGGGTCTTCAGGGCTTCCAGCGCGTCTATTCCAGCGAGATTCTCGGCCAGTATCAGAGCCCGCACCACTTGAACGTCCAGGTGGCTTATGACTTCGATCCTACGGTGGTTCAGACGGACGATATCGTGGGGACGTCGGTCGCCCCCTATCAATACCGTGTCGATTTCGCCCGGCAGAAGTGCGAGGCGATTCAGCTTACGCTCAAGGACACGCAGGCATCCGGCTTCGGGCAGGGTCTTTCTCTTTCGGCGTTGACTCTGCAAGTCGGATCGAAAGGCGGCCTCAATCGGCTCAGCCAGACCAGAAACTACGGGTAAAGGGCCTTTTATGCAGCATATCCTCCACGCTCTGAATGTGCTCTTTGGCGAGAAGAAGCCGGCGGTCCGACACTTCTTTAACGGCGGCGACGTCGGTGTCGATGCCGACCCCCTCGGGATCGGCGGCGGCGGCTCGTTGCCATCGTTCGGGGGCTTGGGGAATTACGCCGGCGGCGGCCTTCTGGGCGCTGGCCCGGGTGGGCCGATCATCGACCCACATGGGGCCACCGGCCAGGCTGGAATGCAGGATAAGATCGGCGCCTCGGGCAAGGCACCGGAGATCACCAACAACTTCGGTGGCGTTCAGGGCCTGAAGGACCCGCTGGCGAACAACCCGGCAGTCACAGCCGACTTCACCAACTCCAACAACATCGGCGTCCAACAGCAGGCGCTCGCCCAGCAGTTGCAGGCGCAGGCCAACGGCCAAATGTCTCCCGCCCAAGCCATGCTGCAGAACCAGCTCAAGGCCAATACGAACGCCAACAACCTGCAGTCGGCGTCGTTGCTCGGCAGCCAGAAGGGCATCAACCCGGCACTCGCCGCCAGGATGACGGCGCAGAACAATGCCTCAAACAACCAGCAGGCGGGCGGACAGGCAGCGAACCTGGCACTCGGTCTGCAGGGGCAGGCGCAGAACCAACTCGGCGGAATGCTTCAAGGCTGGCGCGGTCAGGATCTGCAAACAGAGCTCGGCGGCGCCGACATTGGACTGGCAAACAGAGGCCAGAACATCCAGGGGGCGAACGGCTACAACAACACGCAGACCCAGGCACAGCTTGGCGGGGCTGATATTCAGTCGAAATACGATGTTCAGAACAGCAAAGCTAAGTCCGGGATGTTCGGCGGACTGCTAAATGCTGCCGGAGCACTGGGCGCGGCGGCCATTGCGGCATCAACAGGCACCAAGGTTCCCGGCAATGCCCCGCATCCTGGCGACGACCCAAGGAACGACACCGTCGACGCCAAGCTGTCGCCCGGCGAGATCGTCATCCCGAGGTCGAAAGCCAACGACCCGGAGGCGGCTAAAGAGTTCGTCGCCCACATCCAAGGCCAAAAGGCGGGAGGCGACAGCAAAGCTAAGGGCTATGCCGGCGTCCTCAACGCCAAGCGGGAAGTCTCTGAACTCAAGAAGCGCATAGCCATCCTCGAGAAGCACGTCGGGAGGGCTGGCTGATGTCGGACTACAGCCTAGTCGCCGAGCACCCGTCGCACTTTGAGATCTCGCACCCGGAGAAAGGGGCCTTT
>Ga0315291_10002579_pt1 | contig 23670 bp, 17 predicted proteins | sample YL17G12_20_MG_FD_203070 | JGI IMG/M metagenome (GOLD analysis project Ga0315291, IMG submission 203070) | Sediment microbial communities from Yellowstone Lake, YNP, Wyoming, USA - YL17G12_20 | ecosystem: Environmental > Aquatic > Freshwater > Lake > Sediment | place: USA: Wyoming | collected... | reverse complement strand
TCCACTTCTACAAGCGCGTATCGCACGGCGCCGATGCCGACGAAGTTTGCAATAGTCTGTTTTTCTGTTTCTGATAGTTGTGGGGAGCGCTTCGAAACTTCTTCGTAGGCTCGTTTGACTGCTTCGTCCATGACTTCGTCGAACGTGATGTAGTGCCCCCTGCGGCTACTCATCTTGTAGCCTGGGAGTGACACGAGGTTGTATGCGAAGTGAATGAGGTTGCCAGCGTATTCATCGTATCCCAGTGCATACAGGGCTATCTTCAGCTGCAACTGTGCTAGGCTTTGCTCCATGCCAATAACGTTGATGACTTTTTCTGCTTTTTCAAACTTCCACAGCGTGTAAGCCACGTCACGTGTCGTGTATAGTGTTGTTCCGTCGGAACGTGCAAGTGTCAGGGATGGAATCTCATGTTCCTGTCTCAGCCCAAGCTTCGCTTTGAGACCGAGCTTCTCAGCCACTTTTTCAGCGTTAAATTCCAGTACGCCGTTTTCGGCGAAGACGAATGGGGATTTCTTCAGTTTTTGCAGTACTTTGGCTACGTGGCCGCCTGAGACGAAGTCGCTTTCCCAGTCCCATGAGTCGTAGGCGACGCCTATCCTGGTCAGGGTTTGCTTGAAGCCTTCGAAGCATAGTTCGCTGACTTCTCTTACGAGTTTCTTTGCTTTCGGGTCTCCTTCCTCGTAGGCCTTGTTTAGCCTGTTGATTGTGTTTTCTGGGTCTTTGTCTTCGCCTATTCTTTTCAGCAACGCCTCGAACAATTGAGGGTGCTTATCTTGGAGTTCAGCGGATATTGCCACCCATTCATCCAGTTCTTTGTTTATTCTGTTGATTTCGTCTTCGGCTTGAACTGTTTTGGCCCGTTCAAGCCCATGTTTTAACCGGTTGATTTCGACTATGCAGCTTGTTACCGTGTAGATCTTGCCTATGAAATGATCAGGTTTGCTGTCAGGTTTAGGTCTGTCCAGCTTGTCGTAGCCATAAGCTATTACCGAGGTTTGGCGGCCTACGTCGTCGACGTAGTAATGTCTGTAGGCGGTGTGACCCCTGGTTTTGAGCATTCTGGCGATGGTGTCGCCTAGCATTGGGTTTCGGGCTTGTCCGATGTGTATTGGGTGGAGCGGGTTTACGCTTGTGTGTTCTACGATGATCCTTGAAGACTTGTCTGCTTTGAGGAAGCCGTATTCAGTGTCAAGTCCTTCGGCTGATTCAAGGGTTGACGCAGCGAGTTTTGAGAAGTTTGCGTGGAAATTTATGTACCCTGCTCCCGCCGCCTCGACGTGGTCTATGAGACTTGTTTTTGGTTTTCCGATTGCTTTAATTACGAGTTTTACAAGCTCAAGAGGTTTCTTGTGCTCTTGTTTTGCTAATTCAAAACATATCGAGGAGGCCAGTTGGCCGTACTCTGGATTTGATGGCTTCTCGAAAGCCAAGCTGGCAGTCGAGGCTTCTGGCAGAGTCTTCTTTAAGGCCTTTGCCAAGATTTTTTCGCATTCTTGGCGAAATTCTGCGAACGGGTTTGCTGATACCATCGCGTTTTTTGCCCTCAAGTGTCGTGGCGGTTTTCTGAGTGTAAGAGGGTTGAGGTTATATTTTAATTTGAAAACTCATACGTTATCCAGTGCGGATGCTTGAAGGTTATGAAGACGAAGATTGTCTTCTCAGAGAAATGCTTGGGCTATGGGCAGTATCACATTGAGGGCCCTGCGAGGGTCAAGAAGGCGGCTGAGGTGTTGAGAGGGCTTGGTTACGATTTCGTGGAGCCTGAGCCTGCTTCTGAGGATGACCTGTTGAAGGCGCATGATGTTGAGTATGTTTGGAACTTGAAGAAGAGCATGGTTGAAGATCCTGACACGCCTGCTTATGATAATATTTACGAGTTTGCGAGGCTCGCGGCCGGCGGCGCGATTTTGGCGGCTAAGGTTGGCGGCTTCTCGATTATGAGGCCGCCCGGCCATCATTGTGGGCAGAATGGTGCGGCGCTTGGGGCTTATACTCGTGGCTTCTGTTACCTGAACAATATTGCTGTGGCTGTCAAGCATTTGGGGAAGCCTACTTTGATTTTGGACATTGACGGGCACCACGGTAATGGGACGCAGGAGATTTTTCAAGGAGACACCGAGGTAACGTACTTGTCTTTGCATAGGCATCCGCATTATCCCGGCACGGGCAATGATTCGCGGAGTAATGTTTTGAATTTTCCTTTGTGGGCAGACTGTGGGGATGAGGCGTATTTGGAAACGTTGGATGCGGCTTTGAACCAAGTTAGCAAGAGCAAGTTTGAAGCGGTCGCGGTGTCGGCTGGTTTTGACGCGCATGCGGGGGATTTGGCTTCGCTTGGGTTGACGGAAAAAGGTTACAGGGAGATAGGGAAGAGAATCGCGGAGTTGAGGAAACCGGTGTTTTTTGTGCTTGAGGGTGGTTATCAAGGCGAGAGCATAGGAAAAGACATTGATCAATTACTGAAAGGTTTCGAGAATAGAACCTAGTTGCGCGCGTTTTTGCCCATGTGCTTCTTCTTTGGTTGACAAGTGGTTATCACTACAACTGATGCTAGGATTATTGCCGCTGCTACTATGTTTCTTGTTGTTAATGGCTCGTTTGCCAGCGCCCAGCCCAGAAACATGGCCACTATTGGGTTGACATAGGCGTAGGTTGAGACACGAGTCGGAGCGCTCACTTTGAGCAGCCAGATGTAGGAAGTGAAGCCGACGAGTGAACCGAAAACGATGAGGTAAAACCAAGCAACCATTGAACGAACGGAGACCAGATCTAGCCTGATTCTTGTCCACTCTCCCGCGACGAGACTTGCGGCGAGCAGTAGCAGACCGCCCGCAACCATTTCTAAGGCAGTGGCCAGAAACTGTGAATCTGACCGCTTGGTTGAGCGTGAATAGAGCGAGCCGTTAGCCCACAAGAAGGCGCCAAAGACGACGACGGCAGCTCCGGCAAAATCGACGCTGCTTGCTCCTAGGCTTTCTACGCCTCCAACCAGAAGCACAACGCCAACGAAGCCTAACGCTAGGCCAGCAGCAACCATGATGCTCGGTTTGGTTCGGTTCCACACCCAGTCCAGAAGCACTATCCACAGCGGCACGGTTCCAACAAGCAAGGAAGTCAAGCCTGAAGGCACCCACTGCTCTGCCCAAACGACGGCGCCGTGTCCGCCCATTAGCATCAACCCGCCAACCACGAACGCCTTTTTCCAATCAGACCTTGTTGGATGCGAAGAGCCGCGTACGCCGGTCAGAACGTATAGAATGGCGCCTGCGAGGATGAATCGTGTTCCAGCCATGAAGAAAGGCGGCAAAGACTCGATGACTATGCGGATAGCTAAGTACGTTGAACCCCAAATCACGTAAAGGGCGGCAAAAGCCGCAATCATTTTAGTCTGAAGGCTCATGGCAACCCTGCAGTAGGAAGAGAACCATAACGTCAGTCAATTTAGTCTTTTCGCGTGCGGCTCAGCTGCAGGATGATTTTTGGCGGGCCCGCTGGGATTTGAACCCAGGATCTCCGGCTCCGCAGGCCAGTGTCCTAATCCAGACTAGACTACGGGCCCTTTTGAATGGACTAGGGGCCTACTGCGTTTTCTGAATAGTCTGTGCCCATCTATATCTGTTATGTAGTCAAAGCCAACTGGGCCCAATCAGCTGTGTTGCTTCGCGCGCGCTTCAATACTCTTTCCCTAGTGCGCATTTTTCTTAAAGAAAACGCCAAGGTTGCGGGGGAGATTGTCCAGATCTTCAATCAGGTCAAGATGCTCCAATTTTCTTACAGTTGTTGCAGGTAGCTTACTGCGAGACACTCCTTCGAGAAGGAGACCAGTTTCTTCTTGGGAGAATTTTTCCTTTTCCTCAATCCATTGCAGGAAGTTCATGTCTTCTGGGCAAACCCTCTGACAGTGAAGACAACCGTACAAGCAATTATGCCATGACGGGTCCATCCAAGCCGGAAATGGGATATCGCCTTTTCTTTCATTGTGGAAGACAATACATCGCTCGGCGTGGAGTAGAAAACGATCAGAAGAGATGGCGCCCGTCGGACAGCTCCGACGACAGGCATAACAGTGTTGACATCTTTTCATCATCTGTTCTTCGCGCCAGTCATCTTCCTCGCAGGGCAGATCAGAGTAGAAGCTGACCAGCTGGAGGAAGCTCCCCATGCCTGGAACATAGCAGATGTTGTTTCTTCCATACGCGCCGAGTCCGCTTCGCACAGCTAGCAATTTCAGAGGTAATGCTGTTGCCGCGACGTGGTATCCTCTGGTGCCCAGAAACTTCGCCAAGAGATCCTCTACCCGCTTGGTCGTTTCCTTATACGCTACGTAAGTTGGGGGAAGAATGAGCGCTCGGTTCTCACCATTCCATGTGAAGGCGACTTGACTCTGAGGACGAGGCGCCGCGACCACTATCATGGATTTTGCTTCTGGCAGACTGGTCGGGACTCGGAAGTCAAACCAAGCGAGACGTTCCAGATAGAAGTCCTTGTCAAACAAGCCTTGCCCGTGGCAGCCTTCAATGGAATCTTTCAATTCGGGAAGATGCTGGACCGATACGATGCGTCCCTTTAACCCAAACTCTGCTAAGTGATGAAACAGTTCCTCCGCGCACGTGCTAGGGCAAGTTTTGCTTGTTTTCGCCGGCATGCTCATAACCACCTTATACAATTTACGGAGGTTAGATATAAACTTATAACCACCAACAGCACATCTAGGTAGTTAGAGAAAGCATGATTGACACAACAACCCATGCATATAACTTAAAACGGGTAGGCGGCTGGTTATGCCTAGACTTTGTCAACACAGTAGACTGGCACAATAGCGAGCATCCGCATGAATGGCTAACGAAATACTCTGACCTTGTTTCATGGAGCCGAAACGCAGGCATCCTGACTGAAAACGAAGCCCTAAATCTTCTTCGAAGAGCAGAACTACACTCCAGTGACGCAAAAACAGTTCTCGAACGAGCCATCATCCTACGAGAAGCGCTTTACCGCATCTTCACTGCTATCGTTAATCATCAACTATCAAATTCATCAGACATAACCACCCTTAACGCGGAACTTGCCAACGCAATGGCCCAGACGCGACTTCAGCAGACGGCGGACAGTCACAAATGGAGCTACGCCTTCAAAGACAACACACTTGACCGGATGCTCTGGTCAGCAGTACGTTCCGCAGCAGACTTACTGACGTCTGACAAGCTAGATAGAATCCGCAGATGCTCGGAAGAAAAATGTGGCTGGCTGTTTCTGGACATGAGTCGAAATCGCAGTCGCAAATGGTGTGATATGAAAGACTGCGGTAACCGAACCAAAGCTCGGCGGCACTACAAACGAGAACACATGCCATGCTAACCAGAAAAAGGGGTTTGCGGGAGAATTAACCATTTGGAGGTCAATGTGACCTAGACTGCGAACCCTCAGAATTAGACTAGATCTTTCAGCTTGAAAACCAAAGCATGACAACTGGTGCTTCGTGAGCAGCTTCCGCCATCATCGTATTCTCCTGTCGATGTTCGAAGCCTAGTCCTGTTGATGGGGGTAACTCTTGGATTCTCTTCGCTACTATTGCAACGTCATCGACATAATCGCCAACCTAGTGTTTCACATGTTCTTGTGTTATATGCGAATTCTTAAGTATCCGGCTCGCAAATACTGAAGAGCATGTCATCCAAGAATCAGTTGTTCCTGACGGTTTTGAACATCGTTGTTTTCGTGTGGACTGTCGCGGTCAATTCGTTGGCGGGTGCCACGACTTTGCTCAACGGTCGAACCAGCGGGCAGATCTCAGACGCTTACCCCACGCTGATCACACCAGCAGGCTTCACCTTCTCAATATGGAGCATAATATACATTCTTCTCGGAGCCTTCGTCGTCTACCAAGCTCTGCCCCGTAACAAAGACAAACCCTTCAACGGCAAAATCAGCTTCCTGTTCATCTTGAGCGGTCTTCTGAACATATCTTGGCTGTTTCTCTGGCATTACGGGTTCATCACATACAGCGTGATCTTGATGTTCGGGCTACTGGCATCTTTGATCGCGATTTACGTGCGCCTCAACATCGGCAAGGCAAAAGCACCGTTCAGGGAAAGAATCTGTGTGCACCTGCCTTTCAGCGTCTACATGGGATGGATAACCGTAGCATCGATAGCTAACGTGTCGGTTGCGTTGACGTTTGTCGGTTGGGATGGCGGCGGAATTGACCCGGCGATCTGGGCTGTGCTTGTTATTGCCGTAGCGTTGCTCATCACTTTGATCGCAATTGCGGTGCGGAAAGATGTGGCTTACAGCATGGTCATACTATGGGCTATGCTCGGCATCATGACAAAACAGTCCGGCAATCCAAAAGTGTTCTGGGCAACGGGCCTGAGTCTCGCGACAATTGTTGCAGCTTTGACCGTAATGATCGTTGCATTAAGAATGAAGAAGAAAGAAGCCTGAGTGCGTGCTTTGAACCACAACACGAACGGGGGAGAACCTCCATTCTTGCTTAGAAAGTGCGGAAGTCAATAACACAAGTTAGGTGAATAGAAAATTGGCAAAGAACGTTTGCCTTGTTTTCTTTGTGTTAACAGTGTTTTTGTTCTTTTAATGTGCGGTTGAGGAGCTGAGATGGGCAATAGTGTCTGTCTCAGACCAGAACAAACTTGATTGGGCCGCCAGCCAATCGGCAACCAACACATCGGACGTCTATTCCATTTCGTCGCTGATTTTCCTTGTTGTTGTCTTGGTTTTCCTAGTAAGCTGGCTGTACTATTGCGAGAAGGAGAAAGTATAGTTTCTTCGGCTACCGCGTGCCCAAAATGCACATGACGCGCGCACCATCTAACACAGGTACGCACTTGTTAATGCTTGGCGTTTTTGCTTACGCTTATTCGTATCTTGTCAAGCGTCTCTTTAGCCTTGGGCGCTTGCTCGTGGAGCTTGGCAAGTTTCTCACATTTGTAGTTGTCACAGTAGGCACAGTTGCTCACGTTTCTCTCTCGCCCACATTTCCTTATCTCGCAGATGTTGCAGTAGTTGAAGACGCGTGGTCCTCTGGATATGCAGCCGTCACAGTTGATGTCTTCGGCTTTGAACGGGTGGCCATACGCTTTTGTCCACAGTTCCGCCACCTTCTCTCTTTCAGCATTGTCATCTTTTTTAGTTGCGTTGAAGGCTGGGCAATCAGAACACGTTATTCCACAGAATGATACGATTCTTTCCATTTTGGTTCCTCACGACGCAATCGAGTTTGTGTTCGACGTGCTTATTATCTGTACCGCGCACCGCTGAAACAGCCTATGCGGGGAGCTTCGGCTTCCATTTTTTTCTTTTGCAGACTGCGACTGTAAGAAGTGCCGCTGTCATGAATGACGCAAGGATAATGAATGATGGGAACTCGGGAACCACGAGACCATCCAGTGTTAGAATGATTTGTTTGTTTCCTGTCATGTTCACTGTTGTACTGTTTGAGTAGGTCAGGTAGGATGCTTCGACAGTGTAGTTTCCGACGGGATATGTTCCTGTGGCATTCCTCATCTTTTCCATCAACGTCAGCCTTGTCCACCCGTCAAAGCCAGTCAATGCTTGTTCAGCCAAGGTTCCATTTGGGAAGGTGGCTGTGACGTTTGCTGACTGAACGCTTTGCCCCGGTGCTGGGCTGTCGTCAAGAACTTGAACGCCAAGATACCAGTAAACGTAGACTCTGGTGCTATCATGCGGCTGCAGTGACGTGTGTGTTGTGTTTGTCAACGTGACAGTTACCGAAGTGTAGAGTTCCACAGTGTCTATTATGGAATCATAAGCATCCACTCTTGCGGTTGGATACATGGTCGTGTCGATGTTCGTATGCAGGTGAGACAGCTCACATTTTGTTATTGTCGCTGTACTGTTGTTTTGAAAACTGAAGCTCCACGTGTTGACAGTAGTCTGGCTCAGGACAACCTCAGGGACCTCATCTTGTGGCGTGGAAACGACCGAACAATTCTCTTGAAAATCCCAGTAGTCGAAGAATCCTGGAGAAAGATTGACCACGGAAACATTGCCACCATATACGGTTATGGTTAGGTATTGCAGAGTCGAATTGGAGGCAGTAACCGTTGAAGAGTCTCTAGCGTTGAATCCGTCAATAGTGGAATCCACGAAACTCCCGCTAGTCTCACCGTAGAAGTAGAAGTACACGCTTCCAGTTACGTGTGAAAATGTGGCTGAACTATTACCTTGGAAGCGATTGTCGGTATCGCCGACGATCTCTGTGTTTTCAGCCTGAAGGCGTGGATTACCGTTCGCTGGGTACCGCATAAGAATGCCAGAGCCAGACTCGGTGAAGTTTATTATCGCGTTTCTTAGAATTAGGGTGGCATTATCCTCAACGTATATGCTTCCGTTGATGTCAAACTGTCCCTCAATCACGGTCACGTTGTTTCCAGTGAGAATCAAGTCTCCCTGATACACCGGTGCCAAGTCGTATGCGACGTAAGGGTGATGAGCTGGGGAGGCATCGCGGGATGTGTAGAATACCCAGTAGTCGTTGTCGCTGTTACCGTCAGTGGTCGTACTCATTCGGAGCATGAATGTGCTCCACGCTCTTCCTTGGTTCATGTCGTCCTGCATTGCTGCTCTGACGTCTATTGAGACGTATCCGACGTTTGGAGTCGCCGAACCGCTCAGCAGTACGCCCGGATCATTGCCAATAGAGGCAGCACTGAAATCTGAGGAGTCAATAGTGTCATAGTCTGCTATGTGGGTGACTTCACAGTTCCCAAGCCCAGGATTGGCCAATGGGCTAGCAGAGTAACTGTCGTTATCATGATAGCTTCTATACACGTAAAGATTCAGCATGGCAGAAGACAATGCTCCTGAAACGCCGGATAAGCTGAATTTCACGTAGCAATGCGAGTACGCGTTGCTGCTCCAGTCGCCTAGGCTCATTTGCGGGAACGTTGAATAGACGATGCCATTACTGTCTAGATATCCATCAGTCGTGTCTGCAAAAATATCGGTAGATGGGGAAGCGTTCACCCGCTCGATTCTTACTCTCTGCATGAGTAAAGGAGCTAGAAGCAGGGAAACGACAAGTATGACTAACACTAGTTTCTTCATAACCACACCGCCTTGTCACACAATCTCTAGTATTCAAGGTATCAACTACTTCAATTTTTATGACTTGCGGAAGAACCGTCACACACAGGCACGTATCACTTGCCAAGTTTGAAGAATACTACTACGCAAAAAACTTCCAAGAGAAAATATCATGGGAACTTCAGACTCCTGAGCTAGATTCTAGAGTGTTTCTATGCAACTCCTGTATCAGCTTCTGTCATGGAAAGTGCAACACACTTTGATAAAAGCGAAGCTTGAGCCTTACCTAGGTTTTCTGCACAGCACCGCGATGGGAAAGCCGAGCCTTGCATGTGACTTTCAAGAGTTGTACCGCTATCTCACAGATGATTTTGTGATTCAATACTGCCAGACACTCGGCAAGAAAGACTTCGCTGTGAAATCTGAAGATTTCTCAACAAAGCGAAAGGGAAAAAGAGAATACCTCAACGATCTTCAAACGCACGATCTAGTTAAGCACTTGAACCAATACTTCCAGAGCAAAGTGAGAATCCCAAGGATACGGATGGGAAAAGAACAGGAAATCGAAACTCTCATCAGTGAAGAGGCGTTGCTGTTTGCCATGTTCCTGAGAGGCGAAAAGCAATTGTGGAAACCTAGAATCGCTGAACTGACGGATTAACGTGCGGAGCGGGGTTATTATCGCGCGCTTGACTGGTAGCCTAGGCGCTAGCTTTCTCGCGGCTGGATTTCAAGAGCAATCTCAATAAGTTTGTTTTGTTTTCTCCGGGTTTTTGTGTGCTTGCAGTCTGTGCGTGCTCTTCAGTTTGCTGCTGAGCTTGAGGTTTCTCCTGTGTTTGCTCTGCTCTTCTGGTTTCTATCGCTTTGCTTCTTGCTCTTTCGGAAGTGAGTTCCTTTATGGCTATCTTAATTGCGGAATACTGTGTGCACCTGTTTTCCTCGCAGAACCTGGCGAGAGTTCTGGCTTCTTCGTCTGAAAGGTATATTGTTGCCAGCTTACCCATTCTTGAGTAGCCTCCATTACTATACACTACACTGCATTGCATTATATTACAATATTGGGACGGCGCGCGTGCTCTTCATCTGTTCTGGCTCAAAGCTTAACTAAACACTTTCCTAATTAGTGGGGAAGGGTGAAACCTCTTTGAATTCGGATGTCATGTTTGATGAGTTGAAGAAGGAAATGTTTGATAGGTTCTTCGAGACGAATCCTCATCTGGCGTCGGCCTTAGGGCTTCATGATCCCTACGACTACTTGTTGCCGAAGGGCGACACCGAGAAGGTTCTCGAGGATTTTGAGATCCAGAAGCAATACGCAAACAAAATGAAGGAAACCATCAGCTACGACGAGTTGAATGGCGCGAACAGGGTCGACTGGGAAGTGCTGGAGGCCGCGGTTGAGAAGACAAATTTCGAGGTGAATGAGCAGCGCCAGCATGAACTGAACCCTGACGCGTTCAGCACCGTGGGCGGAGCATTCTTCCTGATGCTCACGAATGACTATGCACCTCTGGAAAAGCGGATTGAGGCAATGATTTCGAGGATGGAAAAGCTTCCGCAGTACATGAAGGAGTTCCGATCACGGTTTGAGAACACAAGGCCAGTGAAGCTTTGGACAGAAGTGGCCTTTGAATCGGCTCAGCAGTTGCCAGGACTTTTCACGTTTGCCGTGCAGGCTTCGAAAGGCAGAGTATCTGATGCGCTCCACGGCAAGCTGGAGAAGGCTTTGGCAGCGTTAACGGGTCCTTTTCAGGAGCATTTTGCTTGGCTTCAGAGTTTGAAGGCTAGGACGACGGATGACTGGGCACTGGGCAGGGAGAAGTTTGAGAAGCTGATTAGGCTTCGCCGTTTGGGCATGTCGTCTGAGGAGATTCTTCAGCTCGGGTACAAGTACTTGTCCGAATTGAAGGATGAACGTACAAAGGTTGCCGCCGAGATTTCTCTTGGGAGAAGCGTTGACGAGGTTATGAAGGCAGTTGAGGCTAAGTCTCCGAAGACATTTGAAGAAGCTTTAGACACGACTAAGCGAGTGATGGAGGATGCGAAACGGTTCATCATCGAGAAGGATCTTGCCACCGTTTACGAGGAGGATAAGCTGATCGTGGAAGAGACACCAGCGTTCATTGTGCCTTTGATTCCTTTTGCGGCTCTGAATATGCCGTCTAGGTTTGACAAGCCTATGATCGGCGTGTACATTGTCACCAGACCGAAAGACACGGCTAACCTTGGTAAGCACCTGAATTTTGCGAACATTCGGAACACTGCTGTTCACGAGGCGTTTCCTGGGCATTTTCTGCAGGGTTCGGTGTCAAATAGGAGTTCATTGGTTCATGCGTTAGCTGGTGGGACGGAGACGACTGAGGGCTGGGCGCATTATTGTGAGCAGATGATGCTGGAGCGCGGTTTCCTTAGCGGGTTGGAGGCAAGGCTGATTCAGGTGAATGATGCGATCTTGCGTGCAGTCCGCGTAGTTGTGGACGTGAAGCTGTCACGTGGAGAAATGAGGTTTGAAGAAGCAGTGGATATGCTCATGAAGGAAGCGACATTGTCACGCGAAGCGGCAATCTCAGAAGTCCGCTGGTACACGCAGCAGCCAGGATATCCGCTATCCTATTTGCTGGGGAAGCATTTGATTTTGCAGCTGCGGGAAGAGTTCAAGAGGAAGATGGGAGCGAAATTCACTGACAAGTTCTTCCACGACACTATAACAGCAAACGGATATCTACCAATAGCAATGGTCAGGAGCATATTCGAACTCAAAACTGCTTGATCAATCCTTCTTTCAGGGATTTCTCACAAAGATCAGAGTGCATATTCAGGGGTACATCAGTCGTCGTTGGGTTGGGTTGGGTTGGGTTGGGGGTAAACTTTACCCCAAAACACACACTTACGTGCTACGCACGCTATGAATCTTTAATCAGTGCTCTGGATGGGTGCTCCGGATTCTGCGGTTGAGTAGCCTTCTTTCTTCCTCACTACGTAGACCACATCTGCTACGTCTACAATTTCGGGATGATGTGTTATTATCAGCATTTGGGGTATGATTCTGCCGCCTTCCCTGAAAAACGAGTTCAGAATATTCACCAGCTCTTTCCTCCTCTCCTCATCCAGATGCGTCGTGGGCTCATCCATAATTATTGTCTCAACCTTCCCAGACAAGACCTGCGCGATCGCCAGCCTCAGCGCTATCGCCAACGCCACACGCTCCCCGCCGCTGATCTGGTCAATATCCTGCTCCCCGCCAAGCCCAATCACACTAATACCGTAGTCATCATCAATCCTAATGTCAGAATAAGCAAGATTAAACCGCTCAAACAAGTCCCTCGTCGACTTCTCAAGCAGCGGCCTCGCCCTAGCCCGGATCACCTTCTGAACCCCGTCCTTGCCGTAAGCATCCCTAACCGCGTTCAAAACCCCGATGAAACCATCCACCAGCTTCTTCTCCACAGCCAAGGCCTCAAGACCTCTCAACTCCTCTCTGCACTTTCTGGCTCCTTCTTCAGCATTTGTCTTAGCCTGCTCCGTGAGAGCAATATCCTTCTCAAACCCATTCCTAGCCCTGCTCATGGTGTCAAACTGATCCTGCGTCTTCCCATGCTCCCCCTCATCATAGCCAAGCTCCTCAAGGCCACGAACTATCTCAGAAAACCTTCCCCTACAGCCAGACAATTCGCTGGTGGTCTCCGCCACACTTGACTCGTACTCCGCCTTCCTCTCCGCCAACGGCACATTCCGATCATACTCCCCCTTCTTCTTCCGCAGCTCCTTCAGCTCCTCTTGAGGCTCCTTCGGCTCATACCCCAGCCTCTCCAAAACTTCTTGCATCAGTTTGGAAACATCTGCCAGGGCAATCGTAATGGGCTCCATTTCACCTTCGATTTCAGCCTGAGACGGCAACTTATCCAACCGCCGCTTTGCAGACTCAAACTCCTTAGAAGCTTCCTCAAGCCCGCGCCTTTCGCCTTCAAGTCGCTCCAACTCTTCATTTAATTCCTTCAGGGCTTCAGCCTGCTTCTCAAGCTCTTCAACCTCAGCCTTCTGACGCGCCACATTACCCGTTGCCCCAACCAGCTCAGCGGCAAGATTCCTGACTCTCTCTGGCTCAATAGCGTCTACTTTCTTTGTTTTCTGATCAACGTGCTTTCTCTCAGCATTCGCTTCCTTCAAACTATCCCGTAGCTTAGCAAGCTTGGCCTCTGCCTCGCCCTTCTGCGAAGAGAACTTGTCTATCAACTGCGTCAAACGTTCAGGCGGCAATTCTGTCTCACACGTTGGACAAGCTTTCACTTCAGCCTCGCTTGAAAACTTGGACAAGTTCTCATCCAGTTCCCCTATGCGCTGGCTCAGCACACTAATGGTTCCCGTGTCCGCATTAATCATTCCATCAAGCTTGTCTGCCGCGTCTTGGAACTCCTTCCTCTTCTTCTCAAGAGCCGCCTCAACACTGTCAACATCCACCGCCTCGCCAAGAGCCTTCGAGCATTTTTCCAGTTCCTTCATCAAGTTTGCGCTTTTCTTCTTTTCTTCCTTCTCACACTCGTCGACTTGCTTCTTCGCTCTCTTCAAAGCAACGTCTGCGCCCTCATGTTTTCTTCGATCGCTTGTTTTCTCGGTTATGACCTTGCCCTTTTCGACGTAAAGCTCATGGTTATCCGCGTTTTCTTCCAGCGTTTTCTTCAATTGCTCTATTTCGCCCAGCTTTTCTCGGAGTGCGCGCTGCCTAAGTTCCTGCTTTTCTTTCTCTGCCAGACCACGCACATACTCATCCAAAAACGGCAGCTTGTTAACCTCATCTTCAAGCTTCTTCACCGTTACCTCAGCCGCAGCAGCCTGAGTCAACCCTTCTTTCTCTTTCTCCAGCCTACTCTCAAGACCTGCGATCTTCTCTTCGATGATTCCTCGCTCTTTGTCACGCTTATCGAATTCCTTCTTTTTCACCTTCAACTGGTCCAAGGCAATCTGCAAGTTTCTCAGGTCAGTCTCGACTCCAGCAAGATGCTTCCTCTTTGTAATCAGAGACTCTTCTAGCTCCATCGATTTGGCTTCGTGTTCACTTCTTTCTTTGTCTATGGTTGATTTTCGATCTAAGGCGGTTTCCAGCTCAATCTGCTTCTCACGATACACTTGAATAACGGTCTTTATGCCTTCCCAAGCCTTCTCAAGATCCTCGACCCCAAGCAGCCTCGAAATAAGCTCCTTCCTCTCTCCAGGTCTGGCTGTGACAAGCTTCTCAATCTCACCTTGCCGCACGTAAACTGACTGCAGAAACATGTTCTTGTCAATGCCCAAAACCTTCTGGATCTCAGGAACAACAGAGCGCTCCCCATCCCTAGCCAATAGACTCCTCCTGTCGCCTTCGACCCGAAACAGGCTACCGTGAGCGGATCCTTTCCGCTCCATCAACCATTCAACTTCATAACCAATTCCGCCTTCGGTGAAGGCCACCCCAACCTTGCACTTGTTTGCTCTGGAGTTGATGAGATTCTCCTTCTTCCCACGATTGCCATAATCATTAAACAACGCGAAGCTTATCGCATCCAAAATCGAAGTCTTGCCCGCGCCATTAGGCCCCACAACCACGTTAATACCATAGCCTAAATCAATCACCGTATTCTTATGCGAAATGAAATCCTCAAGCCTAACCCTGTTAAGAATCATGCTTTCTCCACTTTCTGAAAGTATTCATCAGCAACCTTCTTGGCTTCATCCGTGTCCCCGTACCTCAGATGCTTCAGCATCTCCATCGCAAGCTCTGCCACGTTCTCATCCTTGAAGTAGTCCCTGATAACCTGATTCACATAGAACGAGCCAGGCTTCAACTCCGGAAGCCTCAACTCCGCCTCCTCAACAACCTCCTGCCTAAACGCCAGAGTCCTATCAGCCAAGGCACCGGTCAAAGCCTGGTGAACACCTTGCCTATCGATATCTTTGCCCTCGACACGCACATGCACGATCGGCAGCTTCGCCATGCCCTCAGTCAGCCTCACCACGTCCTCGATCTCCTTCTCCAAGTGCGCACAGCTCAGCTTCGCCTCAATCTGCGGCCTAATACACTTAAGATTAACATCCCTCACCCCCACATCGCCGCCCTCAAGGTCCACAATGTAAAATCCTTTCCCAAGCTTCCTCCAACCGGAAATCTCATCTTTCCTGATAATCTCCGAAGAACCAGGATAAGCCAGCTCACCCTCACCAAACGAAGCCTTTATCCGCGCATGAAGATGCCCCATCGCCACGTAACTGAAATTCCTCGGAACCTCGTTTAAACTGAGCTCGGACCCGAACGGGAAAAACTTGTCAATACCCTCATGCAAAACAAGAACCCCAACCTTGCCGCCCAGCTGAAGAGCACCAAGCTTCTTCAACTCCTCCACAAGCACCACACGATAAGCACGGCTCAAACTAGACAAACCCGCAACCAACACGTCCTGACCGCCAACACTCACCGACTGATGCTCCGCGTTCGCATTGACGCCGAGAACCTGCACCTGATCATCAAAAAGCACGTGCGGCGCTACACCCCGACTCTTAGGCTTATCATGGTCGCCCAGCACAGCAAAGAATTTCACCTTCCCATCCAGCTTCTTCAGAAACCTCTTGAAGGCAAAATAAGCCTGCGGCGTAGGCCTAGGCGAATCAAACAAGTCCCCACTGTGAACCACAATGTCCGCGTGCTCCTCCAGAATCTTGTCACCAATCTCTTCTAGCGCATCGTAGATGTCCTTCTCCCGCTCCTCCAAGTTATACTGCTTATACCCAAGATGCGTGTCAGCCAAATGGGCAAGCCTAACCATACTACTGCTTCTCCTCTTTGCCCGTGCCCAAGAACCCTTTCAATTCATCTCTGAGACTCCTGCTTTGGTTCTCAGGAGCCTCTTCCTTAGCCTTCTCAACAGCAGCCTTCATCTTGCCAATGATGTCAATGTCGCTTCCGCCTTCCCGTGTCCTGCGCTTCTTCACCCTCACCATCACCGGAGCCCTAGTCATCTCCCCCACAATCACGGCTTCGCCCGTACTAAGCCCAGGCAAGTCGTTAAGCAAAGTCTGCCCAAGACGCTCAGAACTTCTGGCAATCGCCTGCTGGTCATCAGGATTAGTTATCCTCATGATTATCTGGCTGTTGCACTGGCTCAAAGCATCAGGATGTATCTTAGAAGGCCGCTGCGTAATCATAACAAGAAACACACCAAACTTCCGACCCTCAGCAGCAATCCTCTTTATGATCAGGCCTGAATCAGTGCGGCCCTCAGCAGGAATGAAGCGGTGAGCTTCTTCCACGAAAACGAAAACAGGATACTCAAACTCGCCGCTCGATGCCTTGTCATATATGTCAGACAAGATTCTGTAGGTAATGTAATCTGAAACGCCATCGCTCAAACCTGAGAGATCCACGACAGAAAGGTGCTTAGGCCTCAGCATCTTGTCTATGCTTGTGGAAGCGGCAGTGAAGACCTTCATTCTAACTATTCTCTTTATGTATTTCTGAGCTGACTTAGCACCGCCGATTACACTTGCACTAGCGCCTTTGTCTTTCCAGCCATCAGCCTCCCCCAGCTTCTCCAGCAAATCCTCGGGCTGAAAAACAGTTTTCTCAGCCCTCAAATACTCAATTGCTTTTTCCACACCACTCACAATGTTGGCAAAGTGCTCGCCTATCCCGGAGATCAACTGTACCTCATCAAGGTCAAGGTCTGAAAAACAAATCTCGTAAGGTTCAACCTTTCCAACCTCTCCAGCAGAATACCTTCCTGTGCTTGCTGGGTTCCTGAACACTGTTATCATGTCGGAAAGCTCGTGCCTCTTTCCCGCAACGTCTCTTCCCAGAAACACGTAGTCCGCATGCGGATCCAGCATGACTATTGTGCCGCCCTTCGCAAGCAGCTCATCAGCAATTATGCCTGCAAGATACGTTTTCCCAGAACCCGTCTGCGCAATGAGAGCCAAGTGCCTTCTGAAGCCCTTGATCGACAACGCCACAGGAACCTCGCTACGAGTAATCAGGCTCCCCACTCGAATTGCTTCTTCCTGAGGGAAAGAATAGAATCGCTCAAGCAACTCCGTTGGTGCGATGTACACGGGCTTGCCAGGCATCACAGCCTTCTTCGGCAACTGCAGCTCACCACCTTCAGTCAAGAACCCAAGAATCCTAGCCTTCCCCCAAACCTTACTATCCGCCAAACCTGACTCGACAAGCTTCTTGATAATATCAAAATCCAACTCCTTCGTCAAAGCCTGACTAGCCGAGATTATTCTTTCAATTTGCGCGACTACTTCAACCCGCTTAGGCTTTCCATCCAGCTCTTCTTCAGAGTAAGTCATCAAGTACTCCCATCGCGATGGCATGTCATCAGGCTTTGAAGAGAAAAGAAACTCATTGGAGCTTGCTTCACCGATTATTACGCCGACTTCCTTAAGGGAACCTGACACGTCTATACCCCCTTCCACGAATTATCTTGCTGCCAAACAGTTTTTCCATGTGCGGGAAATACACCTCATCCACTATTCTCCTTTTCAATTTAACCCTTTCATCAACATTCTTAAGCCAGAGATTGTACGCGTCCAAGCCACAATAGCCGCTTACCATGATCCTCAGCAACCCTTCAAGATCCGCATCGATCGGTCTGGACCGTCCTGTCTTTGACAGAGGATGATCCCAACAGGGCACATCGATCCTCATAGGCGAATCTCTAACGTCCAATAGAAGATAGAAAGAAATGAAGCTTGGGAAACTCGGAATACCCGAAATTATCTCGCTGGCCCAATCGACGAATTCCGCGCCTTTCTCATTTACAGTGATTGGAAAGCTGCTCTTGACATACTTCCTCGGATCCGAACTGAAAAGACGCATTTTGCTCGCTGCCCTTGCTGATGGCCCAAGCACTAACGGTTGAGTGTAACCTATTCCTCCTGCGAAGTTCATCACCAACTGGTAGTCTGGCCGAGAAGACGCGAGCTCCGCCAAAATCAGCTCGATAGTTTTGATTTTTGATCCGTGTTTTCCCTTGAGCTTCTCGATTTTGTTCAAAGCGATTTTTTCATTATCCAATGTTTCCTGAAAGACCGCGTTCAATCTCTGTTTGTCTCCTGCTTCGATATCGACTCTTTCAAGTTCTTCGCCGAAAATCAGCTTGAGCAAAAAATCACGATAGAATGTAGCCCTGCTTTCTTTACTGACCCCCGCTATGAGGATACCGTTCTTTCTGCAAAGCTCAAGAAGCTCTGCAAATGCCTTGAAGTATTCAAGTACAACTGTTCGGTCTTCTTCAATCTTTGCCTCAACAGGAACGTGCATAGCTCTTCCGTAAAGAGAGCCATCTATCAGAATTGCGTTGCATGTAAAACCGTTCTTCAAGGCATCAATTGCCGTCTGGAATTCAAGCATCTCCATTTTTGTACCTATGTAGTAGTGCGCTTCAAGAAGACCGGATTTTGTGAAGAAGACGTTGGTGTCCAACCTCTTTTGCTCTCTTTCCTTACAGACGGCAAGAGACCTAATTACGTAGAAGATGCCACCCGTCGACAACGGATTCATGTACACACTCGAATCTACAGCCGTCACTCCCAGATCGCTGAGCTTTGAAGCAAACTTCCCGACATCTTCTAGAGGCTTCCACAAGGGCGCAAAATGCTTTCTAAACGTGTCCTGCAACGGATTCGGTTTGCCCCTTAAGATCCTTTCTTTCAAGGCTTCCTTCTTGTTACCAATTGATGAAGCAAACTCCTCAAGAAAATCCGGCAAACTCACGCCCCCACACTACTCAAACGCACGTCCCAAACAGATTATTTGCGAGAATTGAATTTAAACACGTGAGGATACAACGAGTGAAGTTGCTGCTACCTGTGCTGGAGAAATGAACACAGAAAAAGAGGGAAGTTGCGGATGATGTCTCCACTGAAGTAGCGCACGCGAGTTCAGCGAGAGAGAAAAAGTAGAAGATGCGGGAGACGCCGCCACTATGTGCGGGGTTCAAATCCGCGGGCGCAGGTTCCAGATGATTTGTGATTTGCTGTTCGCCATCGCGTGCAAGAATAGCGAGAAATGGTTTATATGTCAGGTATTGTCCTTTGACTAGGATTTACATCAATAACCTAAAGAGAAAAGTCTGGATGGAGGAGGCGGAGCGGTGAAAAATGGACCTCGCATGGATTGCTTTAGCCACAGGAGCGTTTGCGATGTTCATTGTCACGTACTTAACTTGGTCTATCTATCAACAAGATCCCGGGACTCCTCAAATGCGGGAAACCGCCAGATACATAAGAATTGGCGCCAAAACTTTTCTAAAAAGACAGTATAAGACGATTTTGCTCCTCGTCACTTTGCTGTCATTTCCAATCGCTGCGATTTTTGGGTTGGAAACCGTTTTCTCTTTCATCTCTGGGGCACTGCTTTCACTAGTCGCTGCGTACATAGGAATGAACGTGGCTGTTAGATCAAACGTTAGGACCGCAAACGCTGCTAGCACATCGCCGGAAAAAGCATTCACGCTTGCTTTCAGAGGAGGAGCCGTGATGGGACTTTCAGTTGTAGGATTGAGCCTCATCGGAGTAAGTGTCCTCTATATTCTGTATGGCCACAGGGACCCTAATCTATTGGTTGGATACGGATTTGGAGCCAGCCTCGCAGCCTTATTCGCACAGTTGGGCGGAGGAATATTTACAAAAGCAGCAGACATAGGCGCAGATCTAGTTGGCAAAATCGAATTGCGCATTCCAGAAGACGATCCTCGAAATCCAGCGGTAATTGCAGACCTAGTTGGCGATAACGTGGGCGACTGTGCAGGAAGAGGCTCAGACCTGTTCGAGTCGATAAGCGATGACTACGTGACTGCAATGATAATCGGGAGCACTTTCCTGAGCGTGTGGGGAACAGCCGTATTCATGTTTCCGCTCGCTTTAGGTGTTTCAGGAGTTTTGGCCACAATTGTCGGAGTTTTCGTTGTTAGAGGTTGGAAGAGGGTCAGACCAATAATATCTTTCAATGCCGGTTTGTTTGTTGCTGCTGTAATCAGTACCGTTGGAGCATATCTATCCTCGATATGGCTTCTAAACGACGTCAGAATATTCTACAGTGCACTGAGTGGCATACTTGCGAGCATCGCTGTAGGACTTGTCGTGCAATATTACATCAGTACCAACGGAAAACCTGTGAGGCAGATGGAAGAAGCATCAGAACGAGGAGCAGCCATTAACATCATTACTGGCATTTCTTACGCTCTGCAAAGCCCATTCTTCCCATTCATGTTTATGGTCAGTTCAATACTATTCTCCTATATCATAAACGGCCCCATTTACGGCATTTATGGCGTCGTCGCTGCAAACCTTGGAACTGACATTGCTATTGGAATAATCATGTCAGGTGACGCATTCGGACCAATCAGCGACAATGCACAGGGGATATCTCAAATGATCGGAATGTCAGCGAGAACAGACGAGACGTTGCAGAAACTTGATTCCATGGGCAATACAACAAAAGCCTACGCAAAGGCATTCGCAACAGCATCAGGAACCGTATCAACCGTTGTACTTTTTGCGACCTATGCCCAGAAAATAGGGCTTTTTTCGTCCTTCTTGAGTCAAGCCTTTGTTATTGGAGTTTTGATGGGTGCCACAATGCCCTTTGCTTTCTCATCCCTAACGATGGGGGCAACGGGTAAAGCAGCGTTTGAAATGGTTGACGAGGTAAGAAGACAGTTTAAAGAGAATCCAAGCATTCTCGAGAAAAAGGCACTACCAGACTACGAAAAGTGCGTTGATATCAGCACAAAAAACGCCTTGAGGAAAATGATTTTACCAACTTTCCTAACTCTTGCATCGCCAATTCTTGTAGGTGTCATACTTGGACCACATGCACTAGGTGGCCTGCTGTTGGGAGGAACATGCACAGCAGCACTTCTGGCGTCGTTCTTCACCTTCGGCGGAGCCTTGTGGGACAACACAAAGAAAAGTATAGAGTCTAAGGGATTCTGGATGAAAGGAACTCCAGCACACGCTGCAGCAGTTGTTGGCGACACTGTAGGTGACCCGTTGAAAGATGTAGCTGGCCCCTCGCTTAATATCTATATGAAACTAACGAACATGACAGCGCTACTAATCGTTCCTGTGCTGCTCACAATTACTCCACTATTGAACTTAGCGTAGAAAGATTCGCGCGTACCTTTATGCCCATGGTGCGCTTGTCCCAAAAAAAAGAAAAGGGGGAGCCGCGAGGAAGATTTCGCCACTTAGAAACCAATCCAGCCTACGCCTGCCTGCAGAAAGGTCTGTAGTCTAGTCTAAATAGCCTGTCAGGTCGAAGATGTTGGCCCATATGCCATACTCTTGTTTTGTCATGTTTCTCGTGAGCAGAAGTGTGAAGATGAGGCCCGTTGCCAAGCTGAGGATTTGAGCTGCAAAGATTATGAAGCCAGAATAGTGAAGCCTTATCTCGTCTTTTTCCAATTACGCTCACGTTCGTCTGTCAAGTGCACGATCTCAGCAGACTAGGAATATCAAGCAACACTCCGAATTCCTTCTATGACCCCGCCCACGCGTCCAAGGTTGTTTACCACAATTCTCATGCGGTAAGAACTCTTGACTAGCCTCGCCATTTGCTTTGATATGAAGCTTGGTCTGCGGGCAAACCTGTAGAAGCCGTCATGTATCATCTGCCTTATTTCCCTGTAGGGCACTGCGGTTGGATAGATCTCTGAGACCCCGATTCCCGTCTCCCAATAATCGCCACCCTTCAGAAACCCCTTAGCTTCGAGTTCATTCCAAATGTCCGTTCCGGGAAAAACGCCTAATATGTTGAACTGCGGCAGATCTATCGGAATTCTGCTCGCAAACTCGATTGTATTCTGAATTTCCTTTCTCGTCTCATCCGGCGCGCCCACTATGAAAGACCCAACTATCACGTCTGCTCCCGCCCTTCTGGCCGTTCGCACAGCGGTTTTGGATTGCTCAGGCGTTATGCGCTTGTTGTAGTAGTCTAGGATTCTTTGATTAGCGCTTTCGATGCCGAAGTAGAGGATTCTGCAGCCTGCTTTAGCGGTTTCCCAGAACATCTGGTAAGAGGCATTGTCAACTCTTCCCTCGCAGATCCACTCCACGTCCAACCTCTCTTTTCTCATCTCTCTGCAAAGCCTGATCACGTTTTTTGGGTTGGCAGTGAAGCTATCGTCAACAAAAACAAACTGCTCATACCCTTCGGACGCAAGAAAACACAGTTCTTCCAGAGTGTTCTTCACGGATCTAGGTCTCCATCTGTTACGAGCAAACTGCGTACAACAACAAAAACGGCACCGGTAAACACAACCCCGCGAAGAAACGAGGCTGGTGAACTTTCTCGGCGCAACGTTCGCTCCAACAATCACAGAGTGATAGGTTTCATCAATCAACGAGCGGTCTGGAAAGGGAAGACAGTCCAAGTCTTGTATCAGGGGCCTTTCACCCGTCGAAGCTACATTGCTTCCGTCCCTGAAGCTGATTCCAAGAACGTCCTTAAGTCTCCCTCTGTTTTCGAAGCAACTTGCCAAATCGACGACTGTTTGCTCTCCTTCTCCGCGAACAATGATGTCAACGGAAGGATATTTCCTCAGAATTCTTTCAGGATTGAACGTGGCATAGTAGTTCCCGAACACTATGGTAACGTTAGGATTCTCCTTCTTGACCTCATTGCTGATCAACGCGGCTGTACGGCCTGAGGTTGCAAAAGTTGAAAAACCAAGAACATCAGGGTTCTCAGCCCTAATCCAGCTAACCGTTTCCCGTATAGTGAGACCTTTCGCCGCCTGATCCAGAACAGAAACCTCAACTCCTTTTTCCTTCAGAACCGCTGCCAAGTACAAGACGCCTAGAGGGGGCCAAGCGCCAACAGCTTTCTTCCCTTCACGCTCATCTAGACCCGCGTTCGGCCCAGCATTGACGAAGGAAAACTTCATACGTTAACCTAGTCTCCACTCAAACTCAGATGAAAACACTATTATTTCTTTCCATAATCAGCGCTTTGTACGATACATGAGGAGGAGTGCCGGTGCCCTGTCGGCTAAGCCGCTAAACATCAAGCCATTATGCCGTGCTCGGCGAGGGTCGCTTTCCCAAATTGACCAAGAGAGTCATTGCCTCGTTGTTTCTCACTATCGTTACGTTGATTGTTTGGCCCCATTTATCACAATCTTTTCTTGCAACTGGGGCATCTCTTGTCATCGGGCTGAATCTTGTTCCCACAGTATGGGCACATGAGTTTCTTCTTTGTTAGGTGAAGCCCTTGCTTCTCCTTCGTGATTCTTCCATCCTGCAAGAGGAGCATTCTCTCGGTGTGTGAAGCTGCTTGACTATCATGCGTCACCATTATGATCGTGGTTCCTCGATTAATATTCAGGTTTCCGAGCAGTCTGACAATTTCATATTTGTTTTCCGTGTCCAAGTTTCCTGTAGGTTCATCAGCCAGAATTATAGCTGGATCATTTGCCAAGGCCCGAGCAATCGCCACCCTTTGCTGCTCACCAGCGCTCAACCGCTGCGGCCTATGCTCTCCTCTTCCCGCCAACCCTACTAATTCCAGCAGTTCGCGAGCCCGTTTTCTCCTTTCACTCTTAGATTTTTTCGTGTTTTCCATAGGCAGCT
>Ga0315291_10002578_pt1 | contig 23675 bp, 38 predicted proteins | sample YL17G12_20_MG_FD_203070 | JGI IMG/M metagenome (GOLD analysis project Ga0315291, IMG submission 203070) | Sediment microbial communities from Yellowstone Lake, YNP, Wyoming, USA - YL17G12_20 | ecosystem: Environmental > Aquatic > Freshwater > Lake > Sediment | place: USA: Wyoming | collected... | reverse complement strand
GTGAGATGTTCCACTCCGGACCTTCTCAAAAAAACGATTCCCGTTTAGTTGACCAATCCTTCCCTCGCCCTCACACTCCCCGGGGTGCTCCCCTCCCTCGCCCTCATGCACCGCTGGGACCCCGCCGGGGCCGACTTCGCCTACCGGGCAATCCTCCGCATCACCGCCCGCGCGAAAAACGCCCAGGCAGTTCGCAAGCGGATCGCCACCCTAGCCCCCATCGAATACTACGTCACCGGCAAGGTAGTGCGCCCGATCCGCCTACGCCCGGCCGTTCTGGCTGCGGAATACCTACAAGCCTTCCCGTTCCAGGCTCTCCCGCCCCCGCCCCCTTCCCCGGTCTTGCTCCCCCCGGACCCCGCCAAGCCGGGCCTCCAGCAGGCCCTGGCGAAGGCCACAGCGAGGATCCGCCGTCTCCAGGCGCAGGAATACACCTCCAGCGATCCCCGGGCCTGGGCGAAGTCCTGGACGAAGGAGCTCGAGGCCGGCTCGAAGATCTTCCGAGCGCTGCACCGCATCGAGATGGCCGAGCACCGCGCGGAACTGGCCGTCGCGATAGCCGCTGACCGGGCACAATTCGGACCTCGCCGGCTAGGCAGTCCCTGGCAGATGGCCGAGCAATTCGGGCTCAAGCGCCCGAAGAAGGGCTGGACCTGGTAGTGCTCACTTTTCGGTTTTTCGTACAGGCCCGGGCACCCTCGGTATACGTGGTTCGTGGATATCATTAGCTTTACCCCCCCAAGTGTGACAAACGGGGTCTACGAAAACAGCGCTCGAGCGGGAACACTACAACTCCCCCCATGTCAACACCGACTCTCACCCGTGTGGCCGCCCACTTCGCCGCCCGCCGCCTCCGCAAGCTCGAGGCCCAGCGCGCCGCCAACCGTCGCGGCTGCAAGCACCGCGGGCGGAAGAAGCGCCGCCAAGCCGCCGTCCTCCGCCGCCGCGAGGAGCGCAAGTCCGCCCTCCGCGGCGCCAAGCTCTGGCAGGCCGCCCACGCTCGCCGCCTCGCCGCGCCCCCGCCCGACGCCGCGCCCCCGCCTCCGGTGCAAACCCTCTTCGTCCTGGACGAGGATCAAGTCGCCGCGCTCAAGGCCCCCGAGCTCGAGGCCGTCCGCCTGGCCCGCATGGCAAAGCTCCAGGCAGGCCGCGCCCCCGTCTCCGTCCCCGCTTTCCAGGCCGCCACCGCTCGCCTGTTCGAGGCGGAAAACGCCCTGCTCCGCGCCGACTACGACGCCCGCAAGAAGCTCCAGGCTCGCGCCCACAAAGCCGCCAAGCGCCAGGCCCACGAGCGTCGATCGCCCCCGCCCCCGCCCCCGCCCCCGCCCCCGCCGCCGCCGACCAGGAAGCCCATAGCTCTCTCGATCCGCAAGGCCCGTGCCGCTGCCGAGGCCCGCTTCAACGCCGAGCTCCAGACGCGCCCCCTGACGCCCCCGCTCGCGGAGCATCTCCGCGTCGGGATGTCGCCGCGGGCCGCGATCAAGGCCGCGCTCCGCGTCCGGCTGGCGCTTCCCCGCGAAGAGCGCCTCCGGCTCGAGGATCTCGAGGCGGCCGAGCGTCGCGCCGTGTGGGAGGCGCGGGTGGTTGAGATCCACGCTCGGGTGTCCGCGCGCCGAGTGGCCGAGGCCTCGCATCAGGCGCGCGACGCGCGCCCCCGTCCCGAGCTCGCGCCCCGCGCCCCTGGCGCTGAAGGCGCGGCCCCTGGCGCTGGCGCTGGCGCTCCGGGCTCGAGCTCGCCGCCGTCCGCCCCTGGCGATTGACCGCGCCCCCGTGCCCCTGGCGCTCCGGCTCGAGATCGCCGCCCCCTGGCGCTCCGGCTCGAGCTCGCCGCCCCCTGGCGCTCCGGCTCGCCGCCCCTGGCGGCGCCGCACGGGACACCGGACCCCGCGCACCGGAGGCCCTCGCGCGCGCGCGTGCAAGCGCCTACAGCGGAGCGCTTTGGGCTCTGGGCTCCAGGCTCAAAGCTCCAGGCTCAAAGCTCCGGCCAGGCCCAGGCGCAGGAGGCCGCGCGCGGGGCGTGGCGGGTGAGAGGGGTAGAGGGGCTGGGGACAACGCGGCGCGTCAATAGCTGAGCTGGACGCGCGTGTAGCGCCGACTTTGGCGCAGTGCGTTAACGCTGAATACCCGCACAGTTACCGCCGTTTCCTGAACGCTTGACACGGGGCTAGGAGTGTGGTGTATGTGTGATCCCCCATATCGGGGCAGGAGATAATTCCCCATGGCCAAAAGATCAGCTACCGCCGCGCCTATGAGCGCGACTGAACCCGCACCGGATCTCGTGATCCGGCGCATCAAGGGCGCACCGATCGTGCTGGTGCGCCCCGCGTCCGACCGTGGGCGCGCGTGGATCACGAAAGAGACGGACGCGGGCGACCAAGAGCCTCTCGCCCAGTTCGGCGGTGCGTACCCTGTGGAAGCGGAGTACCTCGGCGCCATCGTGCGCGGTGCTCTCACCGCGAAGCTTGTCCTTGCGGAGGAGAGGTGAGCGCGCGGCGGACGCGGACGCGGCGCGCTCCGGTGACGGTGCGTGCGACGGTGGATCTCGACGTCGAGGACCACGGGTCGATCGTGCTGCTCCGGCCGCAGAGCGGCGCGGGCACGGACTGGCTCGCGGAGACGTGCGACGTGCCATCGTGGGCATGGGTCGGCGGCGCGATAGCGGTCGAGCCGCGAATGGTTGACGCGATCGTTCACGGCGCGCGTGACGCTGGGCTCGCAGTGCGGGGTGTGACGTGAAGGTGGAGCAAAGCGGCGCGCTCATCTGGTCTGGGCGTTCGCGCTTGGATGCGAGCGCACCGATCGCTGTGCTCGTGACGTGGACGAGTAGCAACGTGGGCACTGGGCCGATGGCCCAGACGTGGATCCTGCGAACGGACATGCACCCGATCGACGCGATCCGCTCGGGTACGGATCGCGCCGTGTGTCCCGAGGCGTGCGGGCTCCGTGTCACGGCACCAGGCCGCGCGTCGGGTGATCCGCTCTGCTACGCGGCAGGCGGACGCACGGCGCTGTCTCTGGGCGGGATGTACGACGCGATCAAGGCCGATCGCTATCCGCATCTGACGCCACGCGAGGCGGCACGGCGGCTCACTGGGTTGCCGCTGCGGATGGCAGCGTACGGCGATCCGGCGGCGCCGCCCGCTAGCGTCCATGCGGAGATCGTCCGGTACACGAGCGGGCACACTGGGTACACACACGCGCCGGAGCTAGCCCCCGCGCTCCGGGGGCTCATCATGGCGTCTGCTGACACGCTCGACGACGCGGAGTTCCGGCAGGCTCAGGGCTGGCGCACCTACGGCGTGCGCCGCGTCGACGCCCAGGGGCAGCCGGAGGCCGCACCCAAGGGCGCGATCGTGTGTCCGAAGAGCAGCGAGGCGGGCAAGCGGCTGACTTGCTCTCAGTGCTTGCTCTGCGATGGCACGGACGGGCGATCGGCCAAGTCGATCGTCATCGCGGACCACTCCGCGGGCGCGATGCTCCGGCGCCGTCGCGCGACGGGCGACCTGGCGCACGAGGGGCGTGTCATGGCGCTACGGCGCTCGCGCGACGGCCTGCCCCTGGCGGCTGGGCACGCGGCGGTGGCGGCGCTGTAGGACGCCGCTAGGGGCTCGGAGCGGTGACGCTCCGGGCTCCAGTGCGGCGCCCCACGGTGGGGCACGCTGACCAGGAGACGGAACAATGAGCATCGAAGATCGGAACTACTACAACGACCGTCGCGTCCGCTTCCGGGCGCCGCGGGGTGACGCCTGGCGCCTGGACGAGCAGCGCATGGTCGCGCTCGTGCCGGATCCGTCGCTCGAGGACTGCGAGGCGTGCGCGGATGACGATCCGTGCGAGCGGCACGACGAGACGGAGGACGAGCGCGACGCGCGCCAGGATGGGGAGCGCGAGGCGAGCAGGCCGATCCGCGCTCCGGGTGAGGTCGTGGTCCCGTTCGTGTGGGCGGTGTGCGGGCTCTGCGACGGCAAGGGCAAGCACGTTAACCCTTCGATCGATTGCGGCGGCATCAGCGGCGAAGAGTTCGACGAGGATCCGGACTTCCGCGACGCCTACATGAGCGGGCGTTACGACGTCGAGTGCGGCGAGTGCCACGGGCGCCGAGTGGTGCCGGAGCTCCGGCCCGTCTCGGAGGCCGAACGGGACGCGCTCCGGGCGCTCGACGCCCAGGAGGAGGACGACGCGGCTTACGAGCGCGAGTGCCGCGCGGAACGGATGATGGGAGCCTGAGACGTCGCGGGCCGCCCCTGAGCCTGACGGGCTCGGGGGCGGCACGCGGGGCCTGAGCCTGCATCAACCCAAGGGAGACTCGAAACATGACGAATGGACGACGGATCGTGAGCCTGGCAGCGGACGCGCTGAACGCGAATTTGGACAAGGTCGACGAGGGTGACGAGCTCGCCCGACTGAGAGCGGAGAATGAACGCCTACGCGCCGCGAGCGCGCCCAGGCCCGTGACGTTCAAGATCTCTGACAAGGGGGGCGTCTCCGTGTACGGGATGGGAAGGTTCCCGACCACGCTCTACGTCGAGCAGTGGGATCGCCTGCTCGCCCAGGCGGACGAGCTCCGGGCGTTCATCGACCAGAACCGCGGGCGGCTCCGCACCAAGGGGGAGACGTGAGCATCACACTCCGGGAGAACGGCACGCTCCAGTCCGTCGACGGCCCCGAGCATATGGGCCTGCTGCGGATGGTCATGGTCGCGCGCGGGCTCCGCATGGAGATCGACACGGGGATGCGTATGACGCGGAAGGCCCCGAAGTGTTCCACGATCGCGCGTCGGGACTATGGGCTCAAGGGGAGGCCCGAGAAACTCTACGATGGGATGCTCGCGCTCATCCAGGCGAGGCGGCTAGAGCTCGGCGCGACGTCGGAGGAGGTCTCGGCTCTGGTGATCTGAGGCAAAGCGCCGGGAGTGACAGCCAGGACGTTGGCTGTCACTCCCCGCGCACTGAGGCCGAGCTACTCTCGACCCTGGTGCGCGGGGATAGGCCCCGCAGGAAAGCGTGAAAGGGAACATCATGGCAATTCGTAGTATGGCATCGAGCACGATCACGTTCGGGATGGTCGCTATCCCCGTGAAGTTCTACCTGGCGGCATCGCCCGAGCAGGTGGCGTTCAATCAGTTCACCGCGAGCGGCCACCGCGTGAAGCAGAAACTCGTGGACGACACGACGGGCGAAGAGGTCGACCGGGACGCGCTCAGCAAGGGATACGAGTACGCGAAGGGCCAGTACGTCACGTTCGGCAAGGACGAGCTCCAGGCGCTCGAGCTCGCGGGCGACAAGACGGTGAGCATCGAAAAGTGCGTGCTTGCGAGCGAGATCGATCTTTTTCAGGTCGAAAAAACGTACTACCTCGGGCCTGACAAGGGGGGCGACCGCGCCTACGGGTTCCTGGTTGAGACGCTCGCTGAGACGGGGAAGGTCGCCATCGCCCAGTGGGGGCAGCGCGGCCGGGAGCACCTCGTGGCGATCCGCTCCTACCGCGGGGGGCTCCTACTTCACGCGCTCTACTACGCGGACGAGATCAGGCCCCAGGAGGAGGTCACGGCCCAGGTTGCGAAGTTCACGACGTCGGACCGTGAGAAGGCCTTGGCGAGGCTCCTTGTGGAGCAGATGACGGAGTCGGGGTTCGATCTCGGGGTCTACAAGGATCGCTACCGGGAGCGTGTGCTTGCGGCGGTCGACGCCAAGGTCGCGGGCAGGGAGATCGTGATCCCAGCGGCACAGGCTGCGCCGCAGATCGTCGATCTGTTCGAGGCTCTCAAGCGGTCGATCAAGGGCCAGGAGGCCGTCGTCGAGGCGCCGGCCGTCGAGGCGACGCTTGCGAAGGGAAAGAAGGGGAGGGGGAAGCGCGCGGCGTGAGGCTAGCGGGCTCCGTCCTCCAGGGGACGGGGCCCGCGGTGGGCGGCCGAGGCTTTCTCGACCGTCCACCGCGGGCGACCGCAAGAAACTGACCACGAAAGGGAAACACCGATGAAGATCCGATGTTACACAACGGCCGAGCAGGCCTACGACTACTCGTTCACGACTGAGCTCGCGCCCGTCGCGGGCCACACGACCGGTACCTACCCCCAGGTGGTGCGCCTGGTTGAGATCGAGGAAGGGCGCGTGAACGTCCAGCGGGACCGATACCACTCGGGCTTGCACCTCGTGGCAGACGATCTCGAGTTTGCCAAGCTCGTGGGCTTCAAGCTCGTGGCGCTCGCGCGCATCGGGGAGGGTACGCCGTTTGTGGACGACGAGCGCGCCCACAGGGACCAGGAGGGGCAGCGATGATCTCGCCAGGCGTGTCCATGTCTGCGGGCCGAGAGGGCAAGCTTGAGCGGCGCAGGGAGGCGCTCCGCGACGCCACACTGAGGGTGTCCGAGAAGGCCCGGGAGATCTCCGACGACGCTGTCCCGAACGGCGCCGAGCCAGCCTCGACGTACAGCGTGTCGGCGTACTTGATCGATGAGCTCCGCGAGGCGCTCCAGGAGGCGAGGGACGCTACGGAGCAGGCCTTGCGGACCATCGCAGGCCGCGCGGATGACGAGTGCGCCTCGTGCGGCGCGCTGCCGCATCAGGGGCCTTGCGCGCGTGCTGGAAAGGACGTGCCGTCGTGAGCGCCTCGAACGTCATGCTCGCCAAGAAGTGGGAGCCGACCCAGGATCCTACCGGCTGGTGGATGAGCGAAAAGCTCGACGGCGTCCGCGCGCTCTGGGATGGGCAGCGGTTCGTCTCGCGGCTCGGTAACACCTTCCCCGCGCCGGCTCACTACACGAGCCGGATGCCCAGGGGGGAGGTCCTCGACGGCGAACTCTGGATGGGGCGCGGCGCGTTCCAGGACACTGTGTCCGTCGTCAAGAGCGGCGCGGACAAGGGCTGGGACCGGGTGTTCTACAAGGTGTTCGATGCTCCTAGGGCAGCCGGCGGGTTCGAGAAGCGACTCGACTACGCGAGGGAGATCCTCTCCCCCTCGGCGTCCTTTCGCATCGGACTGACGCCCCCAGCGACCGTGCTCGAGCAGACGGTGTGCAACAGCCCGGATCATCTCTCCGAGATCATGGTGTACGTCCTCCTCCACAAGGGCGAGGGCGTCATGCTTCGGCGGCGCGGGAGCGCCTACGAGGCCCGGCGCTCGAGCTCGCTCCTCAAGGTCAAGGTGTTCCACGATGCGGAGGCCCGCGTCACGGGACATCAGCCTGGCGAGGGGAAGCACCGCGGGCGGCTCGGCGCGCTCGAGTGCGTGACGGCCGGGGGCGTCGCGTTCCGCGTGGGCACCGGGTTCACGGACGTACAGCGCGAGGCGCCGCCCAGGGTGGGCGCGATCGTGACGTATACCTACCAGGAGCTCACGCGGGACGGCGTGCCGCGGTTTCCCGCGTTCGTGGCAGCGAGGGACTACGAATGAACTCCAGGAGCACAGCGTGGCACCGTTGCCAGCAGGCAGCCATCGCCCACCTCCGCGTCGCCTGCGCCCAGATCGCACCGAGCGACGACGCGATAATCTCGGAGCACCTGCGCGCTGCGTTGGATGCGCTCGAAAGCGCGGGGCCACTCGACGGGGTGGAGGAATCATGAACCTCGACAGCATCAAGGTTCTGTTTCGGGCGCCCGACACGATGGGGCTCTACGGCATCCCGTACAGGATGCGCGAGGGCCAGCAGCCGGGCGACCTCTGGCGGGCGCACATCGTCCACAGCGACGTCTACATCGACGGGAACATGCCGCGCGTGGGGCTCGCGGACTGGCTCTGGCTCGGGAGCCCAGGCTGGTGGGGGAGCATGAAGAAGGCCGATCAGAAGCAGGTTGCGGCCTGGCTCCAGGAGCTCGGGCCGCTCGTACCGGGCGGTCCCTACGAGTGGGTTGATCTGATGAAAGAGAAGGAGGTGGCCGATGGCCTGTGATCACACGAAGAGCGAGTCATGGTGGGAGTACGACGCCCAGGGGATCCCCCTCTGCCGGGTCTGCGATCGGTGCCGGAAGGCGAAGCTCGCGAAGTACCGGCCGGAGATCCTCCAGGGGTACACGCAGGCCGACGTGGACGAGCCTATCGAAGCTGACGATGGCCGCGGAAGGGACTGGTGAGAGCCATGAGCGCGAACACGAAGCAGATGATGGTTGTCAACATGGTCGACAAGATGCTCGACGAGGAGGAGGCCGAGGGCTTTGCCGAGGAGCTCTTCAAGATGTTCGAGCGTCGTTCGGAGGCGAACATGAACCGACCGATCGAGATGGTGAGAAAGCATCTCGAGCCCGTCCTCGAGCACGAGCGGGCGGTAGCCGGAGTCGAGGTGCTCGTCGACGTGGCCCGGCGCGTCGAGCGTATGGCGATGAAGTTCAGGGTCGCCCAGGACGTCGCGCTCGCGGACGCCTTCATGCACCTCGGAAGCAATCTCCTCACGATGGCCAAGAAGCGCTCGGTGCCCATCATGACCAGGGCCGCGGAGTTCAGGGCGGCGGTGCAGAAGGAGAGCAACTGATGAGCGTCGAGATCGAGCACCGGCTCGTGCGCGAGAAGCTCAGCGGCGCCGAGCGGAGCGTGTTCTGTGCGTGTGGATGGACCACGAGCGGGCCGAGGAAGACGCCTTGGCCGGAGCTCAGGAAGCGGCTACGCGATCACTCAAAGGCCGCGAAGGGGGCGCGAGTGCTCACCGACATTGAGCAAGTGAAGACCGAGACCGAGATGCTCTTCGACGGGATGGTGCCGGACGAGGATGGCGCGCTCAGTTACATCGAGGACGACTAGGCCGTTTGACACGGCGTATAACATCTGCTATACTGGTGGGCCATGGCAATCAAACTCAAGTTCGAGAACAGGACACGCTGGGACGGGCGAGTCATCCGATCGCTCGTGCTCCTGGGGCTCCGAGAGCATGGCATCCGCGACCGGTGCGAGGTCGTGGTGCGCTACCAGCGCAAGGGGTCTACCATCTGCGGACTGGCCGCGGTGGGAGGGCGCTGGATGGAACTCATCATGCCACGGGAGACAGATCCTGGGCTTGATCTCGGGGTGGTCGTGAGGAAGCTCTCGTCGACGATCGACCATGAGATCTTGCACCTCCGAGGGCTCATGCACCGGCAGTTCCCGGCGCACGCTCGCTATTGCACCCCGAAGGGCGCTCCCTGGCATCCGCCCGGGTGCCTCGAGCTCCCCGTCCTGGGCGTGCTGGGCGCGGACACGGCCGCGAAGGACCCGTTCCTTGTGAAGCTTGCACACGCGCGCAAGATGCACGGGAAGGCTCTGACGAGGCTCAAGCGCGCGGCGACCATCGAGGCCAAGTGGAAGCGCCGGGTCAAGGCCATGGAGAAGCGCGTTTTGCCACAGCCGACGGAGGCCATCGAGGAGGCTCTCAAGCTCGTGGCTGGGAGTCCGAGGAAGTGAGCAGCGCTCCCGTCGAGGAGTCTACAGCCGCCAAGATCTTGGGGGGGCTTTCTGCGGACTTGCATGAAGCGATAGCCGTCTTGCGCGAGTGCTCCGTGAACCCGCCCGAGGAACTCCTTCGGGCCTTGCGGTACCTCGATGGGTTCAGGGCACTGCCGCAGCCCGTTCTTCGGGTAACGGCTGACAAGAAAGGGCTGCTGATTGCCTGCGGTGAGCAGAGCGTCACCTTGCCGCCCTCGGCGCTTGCAGCGACGCTGGCGGACATCGCCGGGGGCGAGGGGGGCGGCGGGTCGAAGCCTGCCGAGGCCGTCGACCGGGCGCTCAAGGGCACGGCCGACGCGAGCTCGTCCTACGACACCGACGCACGGGCGGTCGCGCGCGTGCTTCTCCGGCACTACGGGGACGAGGCCGAGGCCGTTGTGGACCGGCTGCCGACGTTCCTCGACCACGCTCGGCTCGAGAGGAGGAAGCGATGAGCGAGTATCCCGAGCACGACAAGCTGATGCGATTCCGCAAGGAGGCGGACGCTATCGGGGGTTTCCTCGAGCTCCTCGAGAGCAAGGGCATCGTACTCGCGACGCGGGACGACTTCGGCGATCTGAGGGGCCTCGGCGCCGGGCGCTGGGCGGCTCTCATCGGGGAGTACCTGGAGGTCGATCCCGAGAAGCTCGAGATGGAGAAGCGGGCGATGATCGACAAGCTCCGAGGGGTGCCGTTGTGAGGGAGAAGATCTCCCCTCTGTTTCTGCCGTGCCCGTTTTGCGGCAGTGACGAGATCAGGATGTTGCCGCAATCCTACGGGCTCTCGGTGGACTGTGAGACGTGCGGAGCGCTGAAGCGCGTTCACTCAGAACTGGCGCTCCAGGCGATTGGCGCATGGAACCAGCGACCGGGAGCTCCAGCATCCGCTGACGATCTGCGGGAAGCGCTTCGGGGTCTGAAGGATAACGTCGGCACGACGGTTGTCTTCAACGTGTTCTTTGACCTAGCGATGAGGCAAGAGGGACCATGAGGAATCTCGTCCTGCCGGAGAAGAATCGTCGTGCGCTTCTGCGCGACATTTTGTTCGAGCTCGACGCACTCCCGGCCAATGCGAAACTCCGCCCGGAGGGTATCGAGAAGTTGGTCGGCTCGATGCTTGCGCGGATCGCTGCCGACACGACCTACGCTTCCGTGTCCGAGAGGGAGGCTGCCGAGAAGGCACTCGTGAATATCCATGCGCTCATCTCGGAAGAGCTCATGGTCGTGTTCGACCGGCTGTCCCTGAACGGCGAGCTCGAGGCGCGAGCCCTGGCGAACCTGGTCCATATCAAGATGGAAGCGGAGGACGATCATTTTGCCGGCCTCGCCGACGCGATCGTGAAGGAGCTTCATGACCGCGCGCTCGCCATTGTGAAGGGCAGCGTCAAGTCCGGCGGCGCGTCGGACGGCGCGGATCTCAAGATGTCCGAGCTAGCGAGAGATGCGGTTCTGGCCGTGACGACGCATTACGACGAGGAAACCCGGAACCAGATCGTCGAGGGATTCGTCGAGGGGGTAGCGGCGATCGACAAGCGCCCTGGGCTCGAGCGGGGCCCCCGGGGTATTGGTATTCCACTCGACGCGGGTGCCGCCGGTCCAGCCTTTCATCCCGGCGGCAACTGGAGCGCGCTGCGGAGCGAGGCGGCGCTGGTCGTGGCGAAGGTGCGACTCCTCCACGCGCAGCGCAATTCTGACAAGGCCGAGGATCGGTATGCGGAGATCGCTGGGCTCCGGCACGCCGACTTCGTGGAGCGGTGCCTCACGCTCTCGAAAGATCTTCCGCTCCCCGATCCGGTTACGGCCAATAACCTCGAGGTCGGCGCGATGAGTACGGCGCACTTCATGGTGCGGCTCGGGCTCAAGATGAACAGCGAGGGGGATGCGGCCTTCGACTTCCTCTCCTGCTACAACGAGTACGACCGGCTGAAGAAGGTGGTCTCGAGGATACTCATGGTCGTGGATCGCCTTGGCTGGCGCTCCGGGCTCTCTATCCGGGAGGGTGCGGACATCGGGCTCATGGACTTCCTCCAGAAGTGGCACCTGAGCTCCTACGCGCGGCTCGAGATCGGTCACAAGATCGCTGCGAGCTTCTGCCTCACCGATGTGCCGGACGGTGTCGTGGAGTCACCCTGGCAGGCGTGGTCGCTCGTTGTTCCGGATGGTCTTCTCGGTCCCCACGTTGCCAGGGTCTGGGTGGTCGGCATCGATCCCCGGTTCATCATCGGGCGAGATGGCCGGCGGTACAGGCCGACGCGCGTCGAGGGCGAGATGATTGAGTCGCTCGTGAGGAGCTCGGCCATGGCGCTCTCCGAGCCCGACGACTTCAAGAAGGATAAGAAGCACTCGCCGACGGCGAAGTCGAAGAAGCGACACGGCGACCCTGATCTCTCGCAGGCGACGTTTCTTCTGTCCGCGCCCATCGAGGTCGATCTCCGGGAGAACGTGGCCGCGGCGCTCGAGGACGAGCGGCTCGGCAGAAAGCACGCGAGCCCGAAGGTCCAGTTCCTGGTGCGCGGGCATCCGCGCCAGCAGGCGCACGGGGCGGGGCGGGCACTTCGCAAGCTCATCTGGGTGAAGCCATTCTGGAAGGGTCCGGAAGGCGGGAAGGTACTTCTCCGGAAGTACCGGGTTGATGATGATGACGAAGGCAATGATTGAAAGAGGTGTACCTATGACCGATCCATTCGATCACTTGAGGCCTGCTATCGCTGCGAAGGTTGCTCTGGAGCTTGCGCCTCTCATGGCCCGGGCGGGGGCGCTGTCCGAGGGTCTGGCCGTTTACATGGAGGCGTCCCGGGAGAGCGCCGAGGTGCGCGTCCTCTCCGCGGTCCTGGCGGCGCTCGGGCAGCCGGTGGCGCCGGCAGATGGAACGCGCCTCCTGGAGGCCGAGACGAGGCTCTGGGGTGCCTTCACGGCCCTGTTTGGCGTCCCACAGCCCGACCGACAACCCGAGCCCGCACCGAGCGGGCCTCCTGCCACTGCGGACGACCTGGCGGTCATGTTTGGGGATGAGAGCGGGCCCGCTGTCGAGATAGTGGCTGAGCCGGCGCCGCTGCCGACGGCGCAGGTCCCGGCCTGGAAGAAGAGTCAGAAGGCGCCGACCCCTCCGAAGGTCGATCTATCGGCGGTAGCGCGCGGGGAGGAGCTTCTCGCGGCAGCCGAGAAGCTCCAGGGGACGGCGACGACCCATCATCCGATCCGCCTGGGCCTTCTGATCCAGGAGCTCTTGGCCCAGGTCCGTATGGTCATGGAGAGGATCCCCCCATCACACGATCTCCACGCGCGGCTCGGAGATTCTGCCATCTGCGGGCTGGCCAGGATCAGGGAGAAGTTCTCGCCGGACACCTACGTGAAGGGGCTCGTCTTCGGCAGCCGGTACGACTGGAACAAGCTCGTGTCCGAGGCGCAGCGGAAGATCAAAGCATTCGACGCGGACGCGGCGCGCGGGGTCGGTAAGAGCGGTAGCGGAGCCAGCAATGGGAAGGCCGCGCGGGAAGCGGAAGTTCCGAGCGCGCCGAGCTACGAATGGCCGAAGCTTGCGCTGCTTCGTCACCGCATCGAGGGTCACGGCCCGGTCGTGATTGCTGGCGGGATCAAGAAAGAGGAGAAGCTCGCGGCGGTCCAGGAGCGGTTCGGCGTCGCCTGCGAGTGGCACGAGATTGACAAGAACAACCCCCGGGCGACGGACGCCCTGTGCGTTCGGATCCGAAGCGGGAAGGTGAGCGGGCTCGTCATGCTCGAGGGGTTGATGGGCCACAAGACCTGGAAGAAGCTCGAGGCCGCACTTCGGTCGCAGCCCTATATTCCATCAGTCTTCGGGGACACCGGGGGCATTGCGAGGCTCGGGGAGGCCATCGAAACGCTCGAGCGTCGTATCGCCATTGTGGAGTATCGGATCCCGATGGTGTCGTGAAGCTACAGTACCGGGAGCTTTCTTTTCGTCATGCCTTGCATGGCGCCCTGGATGATGTCGTCGGCCGTGATGCGCTTTCGGTAGGGGCTCGCTGGGGTGAGCTTGCCCGCACTCTTGAGCCGCGCGAGCCGCGACATTGTCACGCCCGAGTGCTCGGGGATGGCGACAGATTTCTTTATCTTGGAGCCGCAGAGGAGGCAGTTCGCACACGATTTCAGCGGGAGCCCCTGGGACATTCGCAGGTGTCCCTTTTCCGTGTGGCTGTCGGCCGGGCACGCGATCTCACCTGGGAGGAGCGGCTCCAGGTTCCCTTCGGTGTCCCAGTTTCGGATGCGGTAGGTCTGCCAGCCTTCCTTCTGCAATCGTCGGGCGTCCTCGACCGAGTCGGCCGAGGCCATGATCTTGCCCCGGAGCTCGGGCAGGTTCTCCGGGGTATGCGTGTACCCCGAGTAGCCGATGTAGCGCGTGAGATCCTTCCAAACGCCCGCGGGGACGGCGGCTGGATCGCCATAGGCGCCGATCCTGAGAGGAGCACCTAACTCTCTCAGTATCCTACCGGCGGCCTCGGGGGTCATGCGTCGACAGAACGGAAGCGACTCCCACATTTTGTCGAGCTTGCCGACCTCGACGTAGCACTTGTTCCCGCCGGCCCTGATGCACTTGCCGCAGATGCCTCGGTCGAGCTTCAGCTTGATCCCCTGCGACGGCAGTACGTCGGCAAGGAAGATCCAGGTCTGGGCCATGTATCCGATCTTCTTGTTCCCGGCGTCGGGCCACTTGAGATAGACGATCGCTCGGGTCTTGCGCTTGCCCTGGGGGAGGAGTTCTCCGGTGAGCGGGTGGAAAGGCGTGAGGCCCTCCCAGACGACGACGCCGTCTTTGCAGCGAGTGGTCATTTGTACTTCTCGAGCGCCTGGCGGATGAGCTCGTCGGCTGTGATGACGCGGTCTTTGCGCGATCGTGGAGCGTCGTGCGCTGGTGGTTGGAAGACTGGAAGCTGCCGGCCTCGAGGCGGAGCTTCAGGGGCTCCGATATACTCTCGGAGAGGGATCGGAATGACCTGGCCCCTCACCGTCTTCGTGAACACGGTGTGACCGGTCGACTTCTCGAGCGCCTCGTACTTCTCGAAGAGCTCGGGGCGCTCGAGCGCGGCGATGGCTAGATCTTTCTTGCTGCTCATGATGCAGAAGCTGCACGAGAGCCGGCTCATCCCCTTGTCGTAGGCCCAGTGCCCCTTCTGGCCGGCAGCGTGGATGGTGTTCCAGACCTCCTGGATGGTCATGCGGTGGATCGGGAGCCAGACGTACCACTCCCAGTTCGCCTTGTTCTTGTTCGGGGGCTGGGAGAGCACGGGCTTGCCGGCGCGTCCGGTGCGCTTCTTGAGGTCGCCGCTCTCCTGGGCGCGGAGGCCCCATGCTTCTACGATGAGCGACTTCCTCTTCTCCTTTGCGTAGGCGCGGATCGTCTTCGTGATGGGGCCGGCTTTGAGGTCGCTCGTACACTGGCGGTACTTCGGGCTAGGCCACATGCCGCGCTGCTTCACCATGCCGAGGAGGTTCTTCCCGGCGCGGCACACGACGAATGGAAGGCCCTTGCTGGTAGCTGCGGCGTGCTCGAGCGTGCCGGGCCACTCGACTTCGCCGAGGTCGGCGTGGACGACCAAGATCTGAGAGGCCGGTACGATCTTCCGGACCTCGATGAGCATGGCCTGGGAGTCTTTGCCCCCGGAGTGGCTCACAACGAAGAGCGCGCCGCGGCGGACGAGCTCCTTCACGATGCGGAGGGCTTCGACGGGATCGTGGATGGCGGGGATCATTTTCTAGACGTTCGGGAAGTAGGCCCACATGATGAGCGCGAGTGCTCGTCGTGTTGGATGGCCCATCCTGTCGAAGAGGGGCTCGCGTCGAATCCTCACCTGGGCCATGTGCCGCGCGATGAACGCCCGGCGCTTTCGGTGCCACTCGGGCGGGAGGGCGCGTGGATTGCCGCGCGCTTTCTTGTAGGCCGTGAGAAAGCCTCTCGGGCTTCGAGCCACTTCGGACACGCCGAGAGATGCGGCCGTCGGCTCGAATTGCCTGATGGTGCTGAGCGGCAGAAAGTCAGTCATCACTTGAACCCCGACGAGCAAGGGTTTCGGAGCGTTTCATGGCCACCGCTCTTCGAGGGGCGCGTGAGCTCCCGACTCGTACATTCTTCGGAGCTTCTGCTGTTCCTCGGGGCTGGCCGCGGCCGAGACTCGATTGCTTCCGATCTTCGCCCCCCTGGCGAACGAGGCATCGGTCGTCTCGAAGTACCGCGCCGTGCGGAAGAAGGGACGCAGCATGGCAGAGATCATCAGCGGGCTGACCCTGGTGGCCGCCTGGTAGCCGAAGAGGTTGGGCCTGACTTCCATGATCATGACGACGAGCGGCCTCGTGGCGACGCTGACCATCTCGCTGCTGGTGAACTCAGTGACGTAGTCCGGCCCCATCGCCCGATTCACCCTGGCGGCAAGGGCCTGCCAGCTTGCCCCATGACCGAGGTTCCGTCGTGCCCCTGGAGCGGCGCTAACGAAGTCGGCGTGATGGGACATCTCGTGGGCCACGACCCGCCCTAGCGTGTGGTCGTTGTGGGTCGCTCGCTTCTGGATCTCGATGGTGCGAGTCTTGCCGTTGTACCTGCCGAGCCAGCGGGAGGTGACCCTGTCCCGGATCACGAAGTCCGGGAAGTCGGGCACGCCGAGGATGCGGGCGAACTTCAGTGCGAACGTGGTGACGGCCTTTGGGACGGGGATCATTTGGCCTTCACCTTGATTCGGATCCGCTCGAGCTCTGACGGCTTGAGCATCCCCACGAAACTCTCGGCTGTCCCGGCCCCGAAACGGATGGCGTTGGCGAAGCGCTTCTGGGCCGCCGCCAGCACGAGCTCCTCGTAGGTCTTCTCTCGAGGCTTCGGCCGGGCCCGGAACACCACCGTGCCTTTCACCGGCGCGGGCCCGTTGAATCCCCACTCTTCGAGCGAGTCGCCGCTCGTGTGGATGTCGTGAGCGAACACGCGCGCGGCGATGATGGAGAGGTCCCTGGAAGGATCGGTCGCGTGCTTGGAGTGCTGGCGCGCGTACCCCTTGGTGAGCGCGACCCAGTCGCCCGGGTACACGACGAGGATCCCGCGCGGCAGGGCGCGGTAGATGAGGACCGTGTGGTTCGGGCGCCCGCGGTAGCGGCGCACGATGTCGACCGCGTCCCAGTAGGGTTTGCCCCCGCCGGTGTCGTACCAGTCGGGGTGTTCGTAAAAGTCGTCCGGATAGATGCGCCCGCCGCCAGTCACGTCATTGAGAGGCGCCCCGCTCTCGGCGTCTGGCGGGCGATGCTCTATGCCGTACTCGGTCGTCACCGCTTTCATGTGTATCGGATGGTCTTGCCGTTCTTGAGAACGGCCTCTCCACCTTGGGCTGTGGCGCGCTCGATGTGCGAGGCGATGGTGAGGATCCGAGTCTCCTTGTAGGTGAACATCTTGTTCTTCGAGTAGAAGGTGGCTTCGCCGTTCTCCTCGACCTCGGCCTCGTCCTTCCGGAGGACGCGATCACCCATCCGGTCGGGCCACTTCTCCTCGGCGATCTCGGCGGCGTCGTTCTCGTTCCGCGCGTAGACGAGGAGCCGGTTGATGTCGAAGCCGACGCCCGTGCCGATGAACCAGGGGGAGCCGTCGTGTGGAGTGCCGGCGATCCTGTCGACGACGAACCAGCCGTGCCGAGGAACGAATGCGAACGTCTGGATTTTCTTTTGCATGTTTCAGTCCTGCCTCACGGATGTGAGCTCGCGGTAGATGTCGGCAACCATGGCTCGTTCCCGAGCCTCTTGCATCGCGAGGCCGGGGCGCGTCTCCTGCTGGGCTGCGAGGACCTTCTTCACGGAGAACTGTCGCCAGGCCTCGGTAATGCCCCGGTGCCAGTCGTTGAACCAGCCACCGATCTCGGGATTTGCGTTCAGCGCGGCGATGCTTCCTGAAAGCTGGATGCGGATAGGGACTCCGCCAACGGACGCCGGAAGCCCCGGGATGGGGATGCCCTCGAGCCAGAGGATCTGAAGCTCGGTTCTCCCGGCAAGGTCCACGGAACGCCCGAGCCCGAGGAATCCTCGCTTGCCGCGGAGCGCGTGGAGGAGCTTTGCGTGGGCAGCGCGAATGTCCGACATGGTTAGATGAGCCACCCCTTCTTCGACGCTTCCTTCGGGTCGACGAAGAACGCCATCTTCCCGGTCTCCGGGTTCTCGTTGTACGCGCTCCAGCTATTGACGAGCCGGTCGAACGTCTGGCCTTCGTTCAGATACCGCTCCGTGTCGACGTGCATGGCCAGGTGCCAGCCTCCGAAGAAGTGGAAGGAGTTCACGTTCGTGCCGACCACGACGAGTGGGACGCCCGCGTCGAAGAGCAGATTCGCACTGTTTTTCGTGATCTTGACGAGACCGAGGCTCCGTGCCTGGGAGGCTTGGGCTCCGGAAACTCGGCGAATGTGGGGCTTCATGCCGACATCTTCGCATGGATTTCTTGACGCTGGAAGTTCGTACTGCTAGATCAGCAGTAGCGAATCTCGTTTCCCTTCGAGAATCACGCCCAGGGGCCGGCCCGAGGAAGTACCCCCTCCTTTCTCGTCAGCCGGCCCCTTCCTATTTCAGTCGTGACCGTGTATCTTCGCGGACCGGCGTGATGACGATAAAGGGAACACGATGGGAGCTTCGCGTGCGCGAGTAGCACGGCCTCCTCCGCGGCGTGGGGTTCGTATCCTCGGGCAGCTCGTTCGCGAGCTCGGCTCTGGGGAGACCGCACGTCGCGCAGGGGTCACCGTCAGGACGATCCAGCGCTGGGCACGCGGTGGCGTGCCAGCGGCAGCCAGGGATGATCTCCGGGAAGTGGTCCGGCGGCGCGAGCTTGCGAAGGCTGCGGCCCTGGCCAGGTTCGAGAAGGGGGCGAAGGCTCGGGCTATTCGGGCTGCCCGGGACAAGGCTCTCGCTCGCGCGAAGGCCGTCAAGGATGAGGCCCGGAAGAAGAAGCTTCAGGAGGCTCAGCGACGAGCGCTCGAGATCCGTCGCCGGGAGGAAGCGCGGGCGCTCGAGGCGTCCAGGAAGAAGAGGAAGGAGGAGCTTCGGGAGAAGGCTCGACGGAAGGTCGAGGCCCAGGCCGCGGCGGCGAAGAAGGCTCAGAAGGAGGCCGAGCGGAAGGCCCGGCTCGCGAAGGCCGAGGCTCAGGCCGCGGCGGCGAAGAAGGCTCGTGAGGAGAAGCTCAGGGCGGCCAAGGAGGCCCAGAAGGAGGCCGAGCGGAAGGCCCGGCTCGCGAAGGTCAAGGCGGCGCGGGACAAGGCGCTCGCGGAGGCGAGGAAGAAGGCCCGGGAGAGTCGACGGCACGCCGCAGAGTCGGAGAAGCTCCGAAGGCTTGAAGCGGCCGAGAGGAAGAAGCGCGAGGCCCAGGCGGAGAAGGAAGCCGCCGAGAAGGCCGCGGCGCAGAAGACGGAGAAGAAGCTCAGCGAGACGAATGAGAAGGCCCGGCGCATCCTGCGGCTCGCGGAGGCCTGCCGGCTCTTCGGAGACAACAACATGGGCATTGCCCAGATCGTCGGCGTGGACGAGGCGACGATTCGCCGGTGGATGGTGGATCCGCCTCTCAAGAGCCAGGCCTGGGACAGGCTCGAAATGTCGCTCGATGAGATCCACACGCTTCTCGAGCTCATGAAGGTGGCCGGCGAGGAGGATGTTCTCCCGATAACCTCCATCGGGTCCGGGGTGCGATCGGGCAAGAAAACCGAAGGGGTCTACTGGACCCGGCTTGTCAAGAGGCGACTGAACCGCGAGGTCGTGAAGGACATCGTCCAGTGGGTTCGCAAGAGGCCGGGAAAGTTCTTCCCGCTCTGGCAGGTGGTGCTCCTCACGAGCCAGTTCGCGGTGCATCCGAGCGTGGACTTTCAGGACGCGAGCCCGAAGAAGACCGATCGCGATTACAAGACCATTGTCTTGCAGATAGGCCACAAGAAGTGGGGTGATTTCGCGGTCGAGAGATGGGAGCCGACGCCGGAGACGAGCTCGAGGGACGCCGCGGCCAGGGCCATCACCGAGGTCATGAACGCGAAGCTCACGAGTGACATGGTGCAGGTCTACGTTCACAGCGCGACCGTCTGGGCGTACCGTCGTCGGTCCGACGAAGAAGGAATCGCGTGGCAGGGCAAGCAGAGGAAGAAAAGGGAGAAAGTGAAGTCATGGAAGAAGAAGCGGTAGCGGTAGAAGAAGTGATGGAGCCGCGCGAGGTCCTGGTGATCCTCGCGGTGAGTGAGATGCTCGGGAGTCCGGATGTCGTGGCGACGCTCACGGCTCTCGGGATGCTCGACATCGTGGAGGAGGCCCGGGTGATGGTCGAGATGGAGCAGCATGAGTCGCACGACATCAGCGACATCCCCGAGGACGATCCGGAGCCGGATGATCTTCCGGAACCGTCAGATCTGGATGATGGTGAAGACGCATGAGCCCGGTGCTCATGCGGGATCTCATTCGCAATCCGCCGGCTGATGACGTAGCGGTGCTCCGGGTGGCGGAGCTCCGCGCCAGCGGCAAGGAGGCAACGATCCGTCTCGTCTGGGTGGGACGGAGCTACCGGTACGAAGTGCGCCTTCCGTCGGGCGCGCTCGATAGCGTGCGGGGGGACTGGCGCGAGGCGCCACCTCCTCCGGTGGAGGTTCGGGACCACGTCGAGCCGGAAGTCGTTTCTGGAAGCGACGGGTCGCTGTGAACGCCCGCGACAAGTTTCGGAAGTTCCTCAAAAGAGATCCCGGGGCGCTCGACTCCGTGAAGAAGATGATGATGCACCAGATGGTGTCGATGCTCGGGTCGAAGGTGCTGGACTGGGTGATAGCGAAGCCTGGGCGGAGGTTCGTGTTCGAGAACAACGTAGCGTCCGACCACGACGACGAAGGGGTCGCGTTCTACTTCGAGGAGGACGGGGAGAAGGCGACGCCGGACTTTATGGGCGACGCGCAATGAGCGAACGGGAGAGGGTCGTTTCGGAGGATTTCACTCCGCTCACCGGCGCGATCAAACGCAAGCCGTTCATCGTGCTCGACATCGAGAGCAAGGAGGGGGACACGCAGTACATGGGGATGACGCGCCCCTTCATGGTCGGCGTGTACGGGAAGCTCTTCCGAGAGAATGCGGCGATTGCCGAGCCGCAGAGGCCCGGGTACAAGGCCTTCTTCGACGATGGTCGGGAGGGGATCTGGCAGGAGCGGTACTGGAAGCCGGGCGGATGTGTCGACCAGGCAATGCGGTTCATCCTCCAGAAGCGCTTCCAGGCGCACCACATCTACGCGCACAACGCCGGGCGGTTCGACTTCCTCTTCCTTCTGCCCTGGCTCATGAACGTGGGCCTCGACCTCGGCTACCGTTTCTCCATCATCCCGGTGGCGAGCTCCATCCAGGTGCTCGACGTCTGGAAGGGGCGGCTCCGAGCCGAGGACGGATTCGTCATGCGGGACCACGTCTGGCGGTTCCTCGACAGCTACCGGCTCATTCCGACATCCCTCGACAAGGCGGCCAAGGGCTTCGGGCTCCAGGGGAAGCTCAAGCACGATCTCAACATCCCCGACGATCATCCGTCGTGGATCGACTACAACGGCCAAGACTGCTCGGAGCTCTACGAGGTCCTGGTCCGGTTTCACGACTACATCGAGAACGTGCTGATGGGCGAGGTCGGGATCACGGCGCCGGCCACGTCGATGAAGATCTTCAGGAGGAACTTCCTGAAAGCTCCGGTCCCGCGATCCATCTCAACGCATGAGTTCGTGCGGCGCGGCTACGTCGGGGGCCGGGTCGAGCCCTACGAGAAGGAGGCGTGCGACCTTCGGTACTTCGACATCAACTCGAGCTACCCGCGGGCGATGCTCGACTCCATGCCGGCGGGAGCCGCGTCGCACTGCGACGGCGAGCCGCCGCATCGGTTTCTTGAGAGCCGCATCGGGTTCTGCGAGGTCGATGTGGAGGTGCCGTACATGCACATTCCAGTTTTGCCGGTGAAGGACGAGATCAACGGCAAGCTCATCTTCCCCTACGGCAAGATCCATGGCGTGTTCGAGTGGGACGAGCTCCAGGTTGCGATCCGGGAGGGTGCTCGTATCGAGAAGTGGCACCACTCGGTCTGGTTCGATCCGATCTACCTGTTCAAGGACTTCATCAACGAGCTCTATGCATACCGGGACAAGAACAACGCCAAGTTCGACCCGGGGCTCGCCGACGTGGCGAAGAACATGATGAACAGCCACTACGGCAAGTACGGGATGAAGACGATGCGAAAGCAGCTTTATCTCTACGATGATCCGAAGAGGCCGGCGTGCGCCGTTCCGCTCACGAACGATCCGGACAGCATCATCTACGTCGCGGAGGAGGAGACGGACGCGCCATATATCATGCCGCAGATCGCAGCCAGGGTGACGGCGCTCGCACGCATCCGGCTGTTCGAGGCGATGAAGCAGGCGTCGTGCCAGGGATGCTGGCCGCTCCGGTGTGCTTGTGGCAGGAACGAGTTCGTGGCCTACACCGACACGGACAGCATCATCACGCCGACCGTTCTGCCGACGAGCTCGATCCTGGGCGACCTGAAGGATGAGATCCCAGAGCACTCCGGCAACCTCTACGGCCGGTTCATCGGGCCGAAGGTCTACATCCTCCGGCTCGAGCAGGGGGACTTCCACCTGGACGACGAGTTCTTTGAGAAGGTGAAGGCCAAGGGACTCGAGAAGCGTACGAGGAGGAACGTCGAGAAGCTTGCCCGCGGGATGACGCTCTATCAGCGCCGGCTCGAGAAGATCGGAACGCTGGCGCGCAACGGATTCAAGCGAGGGCCGCTGATGATCCGGGTGCCGCGGCGGATCCTTCAGACGGAAGGCAAGCGGGAGATCTCACCCGACGGAAGCACGAAACCGTACAAGCTCAAGATGTGGTGATCGAACGGAGCCATCAATGAACATCGTCACCCGAGGATTCGCCGCACCGGCCAAGTTCGATCTCCGGCTCGCCGAGACCGTGCTCCGCGGCGAAGCGACCCTCGCGGACGTCATGAAAGCGTTCCCGTTCGACAAGAAGCACGTCGGGGTCTGGTGGCACCTCTCCGGATACGACGGCCTCACGAAGAAGCAGGCCATCGAAGAGGCGGTCGAGTTCGCCTACACCGAGGGGAAGGAAGAAACGCTCACGACCAGCTTCGGCAAGATGTTGCTCGATGAGCTCCGCGCCGGCATCGACCAAAACGGGTTCATCGTGAAGCGCATCGAGATCGAGCTTCCCCTCGTTCTCATCGCGAAGGCGCCGCGGGGCTGGTCGCCCGACTTGAATCCGGCCATCACGCTCATGGGCAACTCGTACATCAGCGAGAAGCACGCGAAGAGCGTCGAGCTCCTGAGCGTGATGTACCTAGCTGGTGAGCGGTGGGTGACGCTGCCGGCGAAAGGTGTTCGGGCGAAGCTGTGAAGGACGACATCAAGATCCGCATCGACCGCGACAAAACGAACGCGCTTCCCGGGCACAAGGAAGAGCTTCTTGGCCATCTGCGTGGCCAGTACGCGAGCGATGCGAAGTCGAGCATCGTTGCCGAGTTCGTCTCGAACGTCTCGATGTTCCGCATCGTGGACGAGCGCGAGGTGCGGGACATCCTTCGGACGGGCATCGTCTCGGGCGGATCGTTCGCCACCCCTGGAGAACGCCGATACGGAGCGTCCTGGGCGGGAGATCCAGACGGCCTTGTTGCGTGGGGTAGAGGCTGGCAACGACACCGAGGTCACGCCCCACGGCTCGGAAAGAACCTCTTCCTCCTCGAGCTCCCGGACGCCGCGGGGAAGACGTTCTACCACATGGCGATTCTCACGAGTCCGCGCTTCGACCCGTTCGGGCCTTCCGAGCAGATCGCAAGGATGAACGTCAGCGACTGCTCGACGGGGCTCGGGTGCTCGATCATGAAGGTATGGGCGCGTGAGGTCTACTTCTTCCGGGTGAAGCCGGACGGAAAGACCGTACCGGTCGAGGCGGTAGATCTCGAGAAGCGCGCTCAGAAGATGCCGCACAAGGCGATCGACCTCACGCCCGTGAACCCCGGCATCTACTACACCGGCTGGATCCACGGGCGCTCCGTCATCGTGGTGCTCGACCAGACCCGAAAGAACAGGTACGGAGAGCTCACGCGGCTTTGGGATGTCGTCGTGCGCCGGCAGAACCACGAAGAGCCTATCGTCATCGGCAAAAAATCGAGGAAGGCGGCAATCGACGATGCCGTGGCGATTCTCGAGATCGAATCGTTCGGAGACAGATGAAGGACTTTTTCGCCTGGTATCTTTACCGGTGGCTCGGCATTGGCGAGCGGCCACCGCACTA
>Ga0315291_10002574_pt1 | contig 23688 bp, 16 predicted proteins | sample YL17G12_20_MG_FD_203070 | JGI IMG/M metagenome (GOLD analysis project Ga0315291, IMG submission 203070) | Sediment microbial communities from Yellowstone Lake, YNP, Wyoming, USA - YL17G12_20 | ecosystem: Environmental > Aquatic > Freshwater > Lake > Sediment | place: USA: Wyoming | collected... | reverse complement strand
TCTTCTCCAATGTACATCCCCGATTCGCGAGGAACAGGATATTGATAATGCCATCAATCACATTCTTCAGACGAATGCCGATTCTCTCCTTTCCGTTGTGCCTTGTCACAGATTTCTGTGGAAAGAAAGTCAGAATGACGGAACCGCCGCATCGATTAATTATGACTATTCGCGTCGTCCTCGTCGCCAGGACATGGAGAACCAGTTTGTGGAAAATGGTTCAATCTATGTGACGAAAAATTGGGTTTTTAGAAAACTGAAGAATCGCCTGGGGGGTAAAATTGTCACCTATAAAATGGACTTCTGGTCTTCTTTTGAAATAGATAATATCGATGATTTGTATCTTTGTGAATGGATAATGCAGAGTATGATGACGGAAAAGAGAGTTAACGCCCTGCCTGAGGAAATATCCTTAGTGGCTTTTGATTTTGATGGGGTGTTTACGGATAACCGGGTGATTGTTCACTCTGACGGCTCTGAAGCCGTTGTCTGCAACCGGAGCGATGGATTGGGATTGGAATTGTTGAAAACTCTGGGAATTGAATGTATCATCCTCAGTAAGGAAAAAAACCCGGTCACAGAAGCGAGGGCTAAAAAATTGAACATGGAATGTCACTGTGGCATTGAGGATAAGGAGGAATTATTAAACCGTCTTATAAAAGAGAAGAATATCAAGTCCCCAAACGTGATATTTGTGGGAAATGATATCAATGATATTCCTGTCATGAAGACAGTGGGATGTGCTGTAGCCGTACAGGATGCTTATCTGGATGTCAAGAAAGCGGCTCATCTGATTCTTGAGCATAATGGTGGGGACGGGGCAGTCCGCGAACTTTGTGATTTAATAAGGAAAAAATATACCCGGAGGGAGGACAGACAATGAGGAAAACAGTGCGAATTGGAGATAAAACCATCGGGGAGGGCTGTCCCGTTTATATCGTAGCGGAGATAGGAATCAATCATAACGGAGATTTGGACATAGCAAAACAGCTCATTGATGTTGCGAAGGCGGCTAATTGCGATGCGGTGAAATTCCAAAAAAGAAATCCTGAAAAATGTGTGCCTGATGATATGAAGGATGTGAAAAAAGAAACACCATGGGGGATTTTAACCTATGTTGAATACAGATATAAAGTGGAATTCGGGTTTCAGGAATATACTGAAATCAAAAAATATTGTGCCGATAGAAATATTCATTTGTTTTGTTCCGTCTGGGATGAAGAGTCAGTGGATTTTATGAAGCAATTTAACCCCGTATGTTATAAAATTCCTTCCGCAGGTTTAACGGATAAGGATATACTAAGGCGGGTGAAACAAACGGGTAAGCCCATCATTCTCTCAACTGGAATGTCAACCTGGGAACAGATAAAAGATGCGGTCCAATTCCTAGGAACTGATAATCTCATGATTTTACACTCGACAAGCACATATCCTTGTAAAGTGGAAGAACTGAATTTGAAAATGATTGGGACATTAAGAAAAGAGTTTGACTGCCCCATCGGCTATTCGGGTCACGAGGTTGGACTTCAAACTTCCTATGCGGCAATCATGCTGGGCGCCTGCATCCTGGAACGACACATTACACTTGATAGAGCCATGTGGGGGAGCGATCAATCCGCTTCCATAGAACCCACGGGCCTGATGCGACTGGTAAGGGACGTTCGTGTTATTGAGAAATCTCTGGGGGATGGAGTCAAAAGGGTTTACGAGAGTGAACAAAAAGCAATGAAACGTCTTCGTCGTAAATAGATTGTTGGAATTTTGAAGGAAGAAACGATTATGGGGAAACCCCCTCTTTTGCCAGAGCCACTCGCTATTATTTCTTATCATCTGCCCCAATTCCATTATCTTTGGACATCTCTTTTGGGTATTAACAAAGGATTGAACCAGGCTAAAAAAATATCAATCAAAAGCCATTTCCACAAACCTCCTCTTTCAACCTCCTTTCCTCGGAAAGTCCTCTTTTTTTCTCCCCGCTGGATGGGGATTCATCAGACATGGGAGTGTCTTATTGCGCACGCTCTTACATTTCGTTATGGGGTTGAATGTTTTTTTTTCCATTGTGGGAAGGTGAAAACCGCCTGTGATTTATGGAGGAAGGAAAAAAGGGGAAGACATCTTTGCTCTTTGTGCGATTATTATCTCTCTCTCTTTCTTGATACCCTTCATCTTAAACATAAGGACATGTCTCAATACGGTGATGTCCAAAAGCTTAAGAACAATATTAAACGTTCCCTGGAAAAAGCCGGTGATGGTCTCTGGGAGGGATATATATACAAGGATTTTAATCTAAAAGAAATGGTGGGCGCATCCTTTTGCCGCTATCTGAGGGAATATCGTATCAAACATACCCCATCCAATCTTCGCGTATTGAAAGACTTTCTCCTCTCAGCCGCTCTCGTCGAACATCTTTTCGTTCTGGTTTTAGAAGAGCAAAAGCCGGCTCTTGTGGTTCTCATGAATGGGAAATTTTTCCCGGAACGGATAGCCCTTGAGATATGTCGGAGAAAGGGTATTCCCGTTGTGACTCATGAGCGGGGGGCTTTGACGGGAACCATCACCTTAAACTGGAATGCCCCGGTCATTCCCTATAGCTGTGAAGAAGGATGGAAGATATTTCGTTCAAAAAAACTCACCCCTCAGGAGAATAGAGAACTGGATGAATATCTTTACGGCAGACGATTTGGGAGGAAAATGCAGGTGAATTTCTGGCCCTCCATTGATGAGGATGTGTCTTCTATTGAGACTCAGTTAAACTTACGTTTGGAGGAACTCCCTTTTGATGTTCTTTTTACGAATGTGATATGGGATACCGCTGTTCATAATGAAGATACCATCTTTCCCTCCATGTTTGATTGGATTAATGAAACTATCCGTATTTACAGCCGTTTCAATCTGCCTTCGCATGAAGCTTCGGCAGACTATAGCAGGAGAAGACTTTTTGTTCGAATCCATCCCAGTGAGATAAGAGACCCGTTTTTAAAAACCATAGAACGCTCGATGGATAGTATTCACCGTGCTTTTCCCCGGTTGCCGGAGAATGTGATTATAATACCGCCGGAGTCCAATATTTCCAGTTATACCCTGATTGATAAATGTCAAAAAGTGATTGTCTATACAAGCACGATAGGATTGGAGGCGGCTATTTTAGGGAAACCGGTTATCCAGTGCGCTCATTCCAATTATTCAGGGAAGGGATTTACAATCGAACCGGCATCTGGTGAAGAATATGAAAGAGGTCTCCAAGAGGATACCTTCCAGCCCCCCCCTTGTTCCAAAGAACTTGCCCGGCGTTTTGCGTATATGCTTTATTTCAAATATATGATACCCCTCACCTCCGTTTCAGAGCTGAAAGGAGATTTCCGGTTTCATCTGAATTCTTTTGATGATTTGAAGGATGATGCTCTTGACCCCGGACTATCCCATATCATTGATTGTATACGGTTTCAAAAATCCTTCCATCTGGCATTAGAATAACTGTGGTAAATATATGAAGAAGAAAAAAAGAATCATGATAGGGGTGGACCACAAATGGCGCGATCTTGCCGGTTACGCCTATCTGAAATGGCTGCTCGAGGAATTCTATGATTGCGAGGTCCGTTTGTTTCGCGAGGGATGCGAGTCGCGTTTGATGTTTGCGTGGAAGCCGGACGTCCTTGTCTTGAACCATCTTCTATCTATCAAGCGGGCACGATGGTTGGCGGGAATCCATCGCCATGGTTTGAAGATAGCCCTGTTACCAACAGAAGGAATACCAACGCTTAAATTCAGCATGCCGGTTCAGGTGGGGAAATTTACGGATTTATCCATGGTTGACCTTCAATTTGTATGGGCTCCCCGCATGAAAAAGGCGTTCCTCGATGCGGGAACAGTGCCTGAAGAGAAATTAAAGGTCATTGGCGTCCCCAGGTTTGATTTTTACCATTCCAATTTGCAACTGCTTGTTTCGGCAAGGGATGATATCTTAAAAAAGTATCAATTGGATCCTTCTAAGCGAACCCTTTTATGGACTACGAATTTTACACATGCGGGCATGTTTCAAAAAAGAGAAACTTTTCTTATTAAAGATTGGAACAATCTGGGTCTGATGCAGGTGAAGGAATTTTCCGACCCGGTGGCTTATGCCCGGCGGGAATATGAATGTCGGGCTTTAGCGATGAAGTTCTTAGACAAACTCGTCAGGAATTTCCCTGACATAAACATCATGCTCAAACCCCACCCGAGCGAGGAACATACCTTTTATTTTCAGATTGAAGAAAAACTCAAGACCGATGCCCCTGGACGCTTTGCCGTCATTTATAAGGAATATATCTGGGATGTCCTGCATGCGGCAGATATCCTCCTGGAACGGTCATGTACAACAGGGGTGGAGGCGTGGCTCCTGGGAAAGCCGACTATCGAAATGAAATTATTTTCCGGAGGGTTTTATTTCTCTGAAGAACACGCCAAAGGGAGTATTATCGTTGAGGATGAAACGGCGGCGTTAGATTCCATCCGGGATTTGCTTCGTGGCGAATCCCTTTCGCAGGACATTCATGCTCATAGAGAGCAATTTATACGGGATTGGTGTTACCGCAACGATGGACAAAGAACCATTGAGTGTGCTCAACATCTCGCTCAGCTTGCGGGGGTCTCGGATGGTTTTTATTTTCCATGGATGTCCTTGAGATATTATAAAACGGCGCTTGAATCGTGGGCGGCGCATCTTTTGAAGAAACAGGAATATGAACCGCTTGTTTCAAAAGCCCAACCAAGGCAAGACAAAATTGATAAATTGGGAAGAATAGATAAATGGGTTCAACAAGAAGACATTCTTTCCTGGAATGGGAAAATTCAAAGGATTTCCGAGCGTCTTTTCCCCCTTGTGAAACCGCTTGTGGATTTTTACCGAAGTGGTTCCACCCCGACCTGAAGAAACATTTTCAATGGTTACATTGAGAGAAAACAATTAAATACCCGGTTGCTGGCCTTTGGTCATTTTCCTTTGTGAATCCTGGACGATTTCTTCCAGTTTGAGCAAGGTTCTCTCGGAAACATGTCCATCGGGATTCCAGAAATAATCATCAATGAAAGATTTCCGTTTGCTTATCTGCTCGGGGGATAAGGGGGAGTAAGGGGCATTCAGGGCTTTTTCCAACTTTTGATAGAGGTCATCAGGTGACGTTGCAACGGTTACCGCACCCGAATTATGGAAGGGCAGGATTTGGTCGCTCCATTTTTGAGCATCCCCCCAGAACAAATAAATAATGGGTCTTTCCCGGATTATCATGGCTTCAATCAAAGCCGTTGTTTGAAATCCGCATATCACATCAGCATGGATATTAAGGTTTCGGGAAAGTTGCGGCCCCGTGGCTAAATACACATTAGGGAGAGACTGCTCCTTAATCATATTCCTGATGCCGGGAAGGTCGTGAATTTGTTGGGGATGTGTTTTTATGACAACATCCCACCGGGGATATTTTTTTGCAATTTGGAAAATCACCCTGTGACTATCATCGAAAATCCGATCCCATCGCACTTCACCACTATCGTATAAATGTTTTGGAATGTAGGCATCCTTGAAAAAGGAATAGAAGACCAAAAGAGGCGCCTCGTTCCGAAGCCCCAATCCCATAGCATCCTTTTTCCCCCATTTTTCGGGTTTGGACCAGAAATCAGAACGCTGTTGACCAATCAAATGGATGGTCTCGGGCTTCCCGCCCGCCAGTTCCCAAAATTTCGCCTGACTTTGGCTCCAGACTAAAATATGGTCACAAGTGACAAATCCCATCCTCTTAATATCATCTGTGAACTTATTGAAAAAGTATGGGCTGATAGTTCCCTCCTTATCAATCATAACAAAAGGAATCTGCCGTGATTGTATTTCTGACATCAATTCTCTTATCCAGAAGAGGAGGACGGATGTGGCAACGACAATATCGAAGGGGAAAAATTTATAAATTGTATCAACCAATTTCACAAGGTCTTTGCGATAAGCGTTTCTCAAAGGAACCATATCCGAATCGTTGTATCTTCTCATGAAATCAAACGGCATTTTTTTCTCAAAATGTTTCACAGCAAGAAACCGAATTTCATGATGGGGCATGACTAAAATTTGATGTCTTGTATTTGCATCAATGATGGCATCGATGTCCTGATCAAAATAATGATTGATAAAAAGGATTCTGAAGCCCTTTCCGCCTACGTTAGAACTTCGGCGGATTTCCGAGTTGGGAGGTCCGGTTAAGAAGGTTTTGGTTCTCAGCATGTTGTTAAATCGGGACCAATAGAACAAGGGCATAAAGTCGATCCTTTTTTTCACTTTTGCGAGAAGGGGACCAACGACCGGCAGATGCCATATTTTTCCTTTCAAATGATTGAACTTTTGTATCCATAAAGTTTTTTGAACCATAAATCCATTTGACCTCCTTGATTATTTACTGACAAATATTATATGCCATAATTCTTTGATATCTATCAGTTTCATGAGGACGGCTATTGGGATGGCGGCAACCATGGTTAATATCAGATACAGCATCGGAACATGCTGACCGGGGATGCGGAGAAGATACAAAAAGCCTGCCCAGATGGAAAGTCCTATCACGAAACGAATAATCCAGGAAACCCGGATGTCGTATTTTTTTATTTTGCAACGATGGATAAAACTAATCATCAACAGACTAAAGCATAAAGTACTTGCAAAAGCGGCGCCTTGAAAACCGAACCGGGGAATCAGAATGAAGTTCATGAAAATGTTTAAAAGAGCGGCACATAGGAAATTGATGCCAATATATTTAGTATCCTTTTCCAATAATAATACCTGCTGATAAAGGTACATGATGGAGATGATAATTGGATAGAATGAGAAAAGGACAAAAGCATTCCCCCCCTTCAGATATTCTGCCCTCGATAATAGAGGAACCAGAAAGAAGCGGTGAGCCAATAATCCTATTGAGGCAAAACCTGAGAGAGTCAGAGTCCAGGTTAATTGAAATCTGAATAATGTATCTCGTTCTGCAGTTTTTTTCAGGTAGGCGTCCGCAAAAAAGGGATATAACGACCATAATAAGGGAGAACCAAGCAGATAGGCGGTATTGAAATAGTTAAAGGCATAACTGTAAAAACCAACCGCGGCTGTTGAATAATAATGGGCAATGAGGAAATTGTCAAAAGCCTGAATGATTTTCATACTTGCATCAACCAGAATCAAGGGGAAACTATAGTGAAACGCCGCCTGGAAGACCCTGAGGGAGGGATGCGACTTGGTTAAAATCTTCCAATTTAAAAAGGTCAGCGCAAGCAAGAGTGTCATGATATAGGATGTCAGTTGTGCGGCAATGACACGAAGGAGGGTAGTGCCAATGAAATATAATAATATCAAACCGCAGGAATATATCCCTTCTTCAAATACTCCGATGAAAACTTTCAGTTTCATCCTTTTTTTCATTCCCAGAAAAAGAAGAACACGGTGTTCAAATAAATAGATGAGCCAGAGCGCCGGGGCGAGCCAGAACCAATGTGATGAAAAAGGAAAATGTGTCTTTTGGGCGAGCCATCCACTCAACGGAAAAAGGAGTATTACGACAAAAAAGATATACAGGAGGACTTCCGCAAAAAGTACGGAAACAAATATTTTATAACGCTCTTTCTGTTCTGCTGAGGGAATAGTATAACCGAGATACTTATTCAGGGAAAGGGTGAAAAAGAAGATGGAAAGAAAACACGCCTTTTCAATCAGTTGGAACGCCCCTAAAGTTTCCGGTGAAAAACGCTTTGTAATTACAATAAATGCTATAGGAGCCATGAGAAATTGAAGAATACGAGGGACATAGGAGGCGAGAGCCGTTGTTAAGTGATTTCGATTCAAATATGATTCATTGATATTATTTTGCATATTATTTTGAAATTCTTAATGTTTGTTCTGACGACTTTTCAATCAAAAAAAGCTTATTGCGAGGCCTTGTTATCATATTTTATAAAACAAGAATGCTCAGGGAAAGGTAAACATTCATTGACAGGCTTTGCTCTTTTGGAAAAAAAACAATCATACAATTATACTCTGATCATAAGAACAATTGAATAACAAAGCGAAATCCCCTCTTGTCTCTATTGTTTGCCCTGCCTATAATTGCGAGGCTTATATTCAGGATACCCTTCAATCTGTGCTTGCTCAGACATATCCTCAATGGGAGCTCCTGATTGTCAATGATGGAAGCACGGACAAAACCGGGGTGATAGCGGATGAGTTCGCCTCGCGTGATTCGCGTATTCGGGTCTTTCATCAGAAAAACAGTGGTCTCCCGGCAGTTCCGAGAAACTTGGCTCTTCAGAAGGCACAAGGGGACTATATCGCCTTTCTGGATGGTGATGACCGCTGGGATAAGGATAAACTTCGTATTCAAGTTGAGTTCATTGAAAATCATAAGGAATATGAGGCTGTCCATACGTCTTATGAATTGTTGGGAGACCCCGTTCTTGTTCACTTCTATAAAAGTATTTGGAATCGACCTTATAAAATAACGACCACATTTGAAAAAATGCTCATGACATGTGTGATTCATATCTCCTCCTTACTCGTGCGGCGGGAAGTCGTTCATGAACTCAAGGGATTCGACGAGGACCCTCGGCTCAAAGGAGTGGAGGATTATGATTTTCTTTTACATTTGTCAGCAAGAAAGCCTATTTATCATCTCCGACAGATTCTTTCGTTTTATCGGTTATCAAAAGGAACCATATCCAATAATCCGAGCTACATACGTTCTGAAAAATCAGTCCTTCTATTCCAGAAGTTGATGCAGGAAGGATTGCTGACGAATACAAATCTCCTCAGGAAAAAACAAAGTGAATTATTGTATGATAAAGCCTTCGAAGCTTTGTTTCTCTATGGCGGTTCTTTTCGGAGGGATTTTTACAGGGCTTTTATTAGTGATCCTCTCAATATAAAAAAAGCCATGACCTTGTTATACTGCTGGATGCCGGCGTCTCTCCTCAGACGCTGGCTGAGGTTTCTCCTTGCATTCAAAAACCGCCTCACAAAGAGAGGGTGAGAGGAGTATTATCCTCGCACGATGCCCGGACATTTCAAATATGTTCGGATGTGCGCATCCGCGATACGCTCCCAGCCCCATTCCGTGCGGGCGTATTCCTTAGCCTGCCGACCCATGAGAAGCATCCGCTCCGGATTTTCAATGGCGCGTTCCATGGCAGCCGCAAGTCCGTCCGCATCGTTTGGCTCCACAAACCAACCGGTCTGGTCATGCACGACCATGTCAATAAGTCCCCCAATATGCGAGGAGATGACCGCCCTGGCAAAGGCATAAGCCGTTGCCACAACCCCTGAACCGCTGGCATGGGTGTAAGGTGCGAGAAGGGCGAGCGAGCGTGCCATCAGGTGTGAGAGTTCTTCTTCCGAGACCCGCCGGTTCATGACTTCAAGGTTTCGGGCAAGGCAGCCGATGGCGGCGTGTTCCTGTTTCAGCGAGCCTTCCCCGGCGATGATGATTTTCGCCCCGGGATGACGGGGTAATATCCGTTTCAGCGCCTCCAGTGTAACGCTCAGCCCTTTATATGGGAGGAGCCTTCCGAAGAAAAGAAAGGTTGCCGGTTCCGGTTTTTTCTCTTGTTGGGTAGTCTCATGTAGAAAGTCAAAATGCCCGTGAGGAATCTCAACAAGGATGTTGCGTCTTTCGGGATACAGGTCTGATGCCATCTTCAGGCATTGAGGTCCGTGTACGAAAATAGCCTTTGCATAGTTCACAATAGACCGTATGGCAAAGACGTTGCGCATTTTTTCCTCGCCGTGATGCGGCGTTACGTCATGCATGGTGAAGACAACGGGATATCTCTTTGCGATGAGAGGCATGGAGAGGGTGAACCATGGATAGGTAAAGACAAAGTGGATGAGGTCGGGTTTGAAACGCCTTATCGCCCGGAGGCAGCGGAAAAACTCCCAGGGCTGGGCGAGCAGGCGCCTCCACTGCTCCAGATGGGCATTGGTCGGGGCATTGATGGGGAAGTGTTCAAGGGGAGATGGGTAGGAACTCATATCCTGATGTTTATTGTGGAGAAGTCCTGAATGGATTTCCTTCCGCTGAGCCAGTGCGGTCAGCAGTCTGCCGGTATAATAGACCTGTGCCGGACCCTCCCAGAGGTCAATAAGGAGAATGCGCGGGGTCAAGAGGGGCGGTGCGTTAAGGGTCATCGTGTGGGTTCACTCCCTTCCTTTCCGCCTACGTTAGAACTTCGGCGGATCTCCGACCGCGGCAGCCTGTCCACCTACGTTAGAACTTCAGCGGATCTCCGACGAAAGAGATATTCATTATTAAGGAGACCGTTATTGCATTTCAGGTTTTCCAGTGAAAAACCCTGTTGCCTCAGGAATTTAAAGACCTCCGCCACAGAGGCATATTCATAAGGATAGCCGCCGAGCCAGTCCTTGATGTCAATCCGCCACGACATCCCCCGGAGGTGTCTGTGTCCACGGATTTTTTTCACCGGGTTCCGGAGGGTTGCCAGATATCCCAGGGTAAGAAAGAACATCAGGGTGTAATCAATAAGGTTCTGGACAAGTAGCGGAAGACGGCTGTAAAACCGCTTCTCCACCTCCCAGAATCGTGAGGGACCGATTCGCATGTCCGGATAAATGGCAAGACCGTCCGCCTTATTATAGATGGCGATATACAAAACTCCCCCATTCCTCACGAGGTTGGCGCTGTTTTCTATTGCCTTCCACATCTGTCCTGTGTGGTGCAGAACTCCCCACGCATAAACAATGTCAAACTCTCCCAGTGCGGAGATGAAGGGCATATCAAGGATGGAGCCGTGCATGATGCTCCAGTGGGAAGGCTCTCCTCTGCTTTTTTTCAGGAGTTCGCAACAGTGGACGGAATCCTTGTCCATGTCAAAACTGACTATATGTGATGCCCCCAGCTCATATGCGGCGAGGGAAAAAAGACCGCTGCCACAACCTATATCAAGAAAACTCTTCCCCGTGAAATCGGACATCTGGCAGAATTCCATGAGGGATTTTTGCGCCTCGTTGATTCGCTCACGTGTGAGGTAATGGGCGAGGAAGGATTCCCAATTCTTCCCGAATGCAAACTGTTTCTCCGCCATCCTTTTCCCCCTGTGTGTGTCCAGATAAGATTGCATCTGGCAGGTGGCGAACCGAGTCAAGAAATATTTCTTTATTGACAATATTCCTTTATGTGAGTGAAAAACTTTTATTATTTGAAATATTATATGTAGTATCAGTGTGCCACTATGATACCCGTATGGGTTTGACTGTAAAGGAAGGAAAACTCCTCTGATAAAGTATCAAACAGTGATTTTCTTTTTTGTGCTTGTATTGTCAGCAAGTCCGAGGGTGTGGGGGGAGGATTTGTTGGCGGAACAGGTCAGGAGGGAGATACAGGAAGAGGAGAAGATGAGAGAGTTATTCAGAAGTGTCCCGCCCCGACCATTTCCCCGCCCCCCTCAAGGCATGTTGCGTCATGTCATGTTTATCTTTGTCGACCATTGGGAGCCCGGATATGGCTCGGTTGCACTGACTAAAGCCAACCTGTGGTATGAGGATTATGGCAGGATGGCGCGTCGGCACGTGGATGCTGACGGCTGCCACCCCAAGCATGACTGGTTTTGTCTTTACTTAGACAAGAAACCGCTTCAGATTATTGCCAAGACGGTGTTTGATGGATTGGGTGAGATGAATATCCACATCCATCATGGGACGGTCAATGACGATAACAACGATAATTGCACTGAGATGAGCGGGTTCATAGACCGGTATCTCACGTATCTCAATAAAGTTGGGGCATGTCTCACCGCAGAAGAGCATCCACAGCAGCCCTTTGGCTTTATCCACGGGATGTGGGCATTGGACAACTCACGTTTTATGGATGGACATCGACAATACTGTGGTTGCAACGAGGAGTTAAATCTCCTTATGAGCAAGAACTGTTATGCGGACTTCACATTTCCCGCCTGGGGACCAATGCAACCTGATGTCATCCAATCAAGGATTTTCGCCACACGGGATAGCTCTCAACCCACATCATATAACATTCCCTTAAATGTGCGGGAAATAACCGTGAATTTCCCCCCTGCGAGGGATGAGTTTGTCATCTTTCAAGGTCCTAACTGTGACACGAACATTGACCAGAATGATATGCCCACACTGTCCCGTATGAATACCTGGGTGAATTACAATGTATCCATCTCCGGGAAACCCGCCTGGGTGTTTGTCAAGGTGTATACCCATGGCGCCCAGACTCTCTCTTATCCGGCGGGCTATAACAATTTGATTGGCAGCACAATGGATAAATTTTACTCTGACGTAGAACGCTATTATAATGACGGTGTGCATTACAAGTTGCATTATTGCACGGCGCGCGAGGGGTATAATATTGCCATGGCAGCCGCGGATGGCGTTGAGGATAATGACCCAAACCATTTCAGGGATTATAAAATCCCACCTCCGGTGAATGCTTTTTATTATTGTGATGCCTTTTATAATCTCCTCTCACGTGACCCGGGTCATGGGAAAACTGAAATTCAAATCGTTGAAACCACCTTGCCTTGCTCTCTGACCATCTGGACAAAGGACTTTGGGGAGAATACAATTGTCTGGGAGAAAAATTCAATGGAGGAGAACTACCATCCCGGCGACGCCCATATCTCCTCAACATGCTCAATACCGCTTATTCTGACAGATGATACACCCTCCCGATATTATTTGCTCGAACAGATCAGCACCGCTGTGAAGAGTGAATACTGGGAGAGATACAGGTAGCAGCCGGGCTCCGAAATCTTTTTCATTGTTTCCCCGTTTCCCCCACGCTTCCCCTCATTTTATTCAAGTGGGGGGATATTTTCCCTGATGAAACGTAAGACGTCCTCTGCATGGCTGGTGGGTTCGGGATTGGGGAAAATCTTTCTGATTCTGCTTTTTTCATCAATAACAAATGTGGTCCGCTCAATCCCCCACACCTTCATCCCATCCAGCGTTCTGGGCTTGAACACGCCGTAACGGCGGCTGGCTTTCATATCGGTGTCGCACAGGAGGAGAAAGGGGATATGGTATTTTGTGATGAACTTGGTGTGGGAATCGAGCGTTTCAACACTGATGCCAAGAATCCGCACGCCGATTTTAATGAATTCCTCAAAGTGGTCTCGGAAATCACACGCCAGTTTGACATCCTCGGAAGCGTTGTTTTTGGGGTAGAAAAATAGGACGAGGGGTCTATCCTGAAATTCACCGAGTGACACCTCATCCCCGTTGCTCGCCGTGAGGACAAAATCCGGCGCCAGGTCATTTTCCTTCGGCTGTTCAGCGATTTCCGGCATTTCCTTTTCTCCAATATCTTTTTCCAATTTTCAAATATAATGCCCTCTTTACCCAAATCAAGAGAATTTTCACCCCTTAGGTTATTTTTATGAAATGCAATATATGCAAAAAAGACTTGAAAGGTTATGTGGATGTTGTAAATAATCATTCACCTTTTTGGGGGGGTAGGGTGTAATGAAGATAAAATTTGAGAGTGAGAACAAGGATGAACTCCTTTATGCCACGCGTGTGGTGAGCAGTCTGGTCCTGCCACAATCCAGCCTTCCAATCCTGGGGAACATCATGATAAGGGCATCTGGTGACGAAGTCACCTTTGTCGGAAGTGATATGGATTCCTCCGTCCGATGCAAAATCAAGGCGAGCGTTAAGGAGGAAGGCGAGACCACCGTTCCGGCTGGTCCCTTTTCCGAGCTTGTCAAGGAGCTCCCCAAGGCGGATGTCATTTTTGAGCTCACAAAGGATGGACTCGTCCATATCGAGGCGGGCAAGAATGATTATGACCTCCAGACCATGCCTGCCACAGATTTCCCCGCCTGGAGCGATTTTGAGCCCCAGACATCTTTTGAGCTTTCTCAGAAGAGTTTAAGGAGAATGATTGAAAAAATCCTCTTCGCCATTCCGACGAAAGACCCACGAAAGGTCCTGCTCGGCGCCTATCTGACCGTGGACCTCGTTATCCCCGATTTCCTCGATTCTAAGGGGCTGGAAGACCCCGCTCATATCCGCCTTGTGTCCACAGATGGGAAGAAACTCGGTTATATTGACATGCTTGCCGGCAAGTGCAAGGGGGAATCCGCCATCGGCACCATTATCCCCCAAAAGGTTATGGCAGAACTTGCAAAGGTGCTCACAGGCGAGGGGCTCGTGGACATCCACCTCGGGGAAAGCAAAATCTCCTTTACCCTTGGTGATACCCAGTTCATCACAAATAAAATAGATGGCGATTTTCCCAATTATGAGATGGTGATTCCAAAGGACTTCGACCATGTGGTCGTCTTGAACAAGGAGGCTTTTATCAAGGCGGCAAAAAGGGCGGCTATAATGACAGAATCGCTGAACAATGCCATCTCCTTCCATTTCAAGCCCGGCGAGATGGAATTAGAGGCGTTGACATTTGACCTCGGTTCCTACAAGGGGAGCATCTTCAAACCCGATGTTGAGTATGAGGGCGAACCCTTCAAACTCTCCTTTAATTATAAATATCTCCTCGATGCCCTTTTAGTCATGGAGACGGAAAAAATTGAACTGCACATGAAAACGCCATCCCAGCCCATCATCTTTCACGAGGATGGACATTCTGAAACGCTTTTCCTTGTGATGCCTATCAAGATGAGTCAGGTGGAATAAAGGGGAATTGACTGATTTAATCATTGAGAGATTTATCCAGAGGAGAATCATTGAAATATGCAGTAGGAACCTCTTTTCGGAAAAGAAGCCTGCCTGAGAGCCTTAATAACCCGCCTCTTCTATCAGGATTTGCAGTATCTCCAGTTCATCCCCGTCAAACCAGACCTGCTTGCAGAGAGTGCAGTTATCAATCTCAATAAAGTATTGATAGCTGAAGAGTCGCCTTATCATGCCATATCCACAGAGGGGACATAGGTATGCGGATTTATTTTCCGGCTTGGCATTGACCTGATTTTTGTGGGCGAGCACTGAAGCGTGAATATTGACCTGGTGTTCCTTCCTCCACAGGCGAGCCTTTTCGAGAAGGCGGGGGGTAGGCTTATTTTCCCTGCGTGCGATGATGCGGATAATGCCTTCCGCTGGAACCATCTTGCCGTAGCAACGTGGGCAAATCCTGACCGGCACGCCTTCAGTATATGAGTTGTGCAGGGTAACGCCGCAGATGGGACAACAATCCCTTTTCATGCCTCTTTTATCAGGGTTGCGAAATGCCTCATGGATGAGCGGGAAGGTGTTGGCTTCTGAGTCGCTCTCCGTTCCGAGGGGACGAACGGTGGTCATGCCGGTGAACCAGGGGATGGCAAACAATTTGGCGAGGGGGTAAGGACCAAGCCATTGCCCTTTATGGTCCCGAACCTCCCAATAAGAAGTTGCCGCCGCCCCTTCGGCATGTATCTCGGAGAGCGGAAGATAAGTCTCGGATAATGCCTCGCCTGAGATGTCATTCATCCGGGCGGTCGCACTGAAGAGCTCTTCCACTGAGGGGATTGCCTCCCGTGCGGCTTCCCGCTCCTTATCCTCATCCTCCAGACCCTGAATTGCCTTGAGAATAGACTTGTTTGCCATATCCATCAGTCTTTTGACCCGCTCCAGAGTTGGTGGATGAGTGGCGAACAGTCTGTTGAGCCAGCCTTCCCTGCCTGCCGGTCCGCGGCTTTCCGGTGGGACTATGAATATGGGACTGTAAACCTCACCCGCATCGCCGAGGTAGGAAAATTTCTGATGTGCCTTATAGATGGCGCGTGCGAGGGCTTCAGGGTTGCGTGTTATCTCCATCGCTATGGCGTCGGCAAGATATTCCCGCTGGCGGCTGATAAGGAGGCTGAAAAACTGCACAAAGACATATATGAAACTTGAAAGTAATATACCTATAATACGGGTTGCACCCCTGCCCGTATTGTAATTTTGGGGTGACATTATATTAAAAACGGGGATGGATTGTTCTTCCTCCGCCATTAGAGCGTCTGCAATACGCCGGAAAATGTTCCCCAGTGCGCAGGAGAATGTGACAAACAAGGCATCGCCGCTCATGATGTGGGCAAGTTCATGTGCCACCGCCGCCTGGATTTCCTCACGGGTGAACTGTCCAAGCGCACCCTCCGTGACGGCAAGTATCGCCGTACCGTCCGATGCGATGACGGCGCATGAGTTAACGGCGTTCGCAGGGATGACATGGGGTTTTATTTGCTTTTTGCATCCCGAACTCAGGCGCATCTCCTCCACAGTATTGATAAATTTCTTATGATATAGGTCTGAAGGGTCGGGAGGTCTGGCGCCAAGTTTACCAAGGATAAATTCTGCGCCGCTGGTCTTCACATCATACCATTGTAAAATGGCAATGACCGTGGCGATGGCAAGGATTATCAGAAGGTGGTTGTATGAGAAAAGGGGGATACCTGAAAGGAGTCCAAACAGGAAAATAAAAAATGCGAAGTAGAGAACGGCAATCCCCGCAAAGTAAAAGATAATCAGGAATAAAAAGAGCACCAGTGTCCTGCGCGACTGCCGCACCTCCACCTCATAAAAGGTATCACCGGTTGCCATCTAACCCTCCAGAACCCTTTTTCCCATTAATCGTGCACTTTTTTGCCAGGCAGTCATCATCAATGAAATCCAGTATTTTTGATACCCATTCTCCGCCAGAATGTCAACATGCAAACTTTTGGGATTTTAAACTTTACATTTTCCCATTGAGGGTGTGGTAATTATGGATGATTTCATTATTTTAGATAGAGTCGTGAATATTTTTTTCTGATTCAGCCTTCGTAGCAATTTCGGTCGCCGACGCTGCCAACTCCGCCGAAGCGGCTGCGAAGGCCGGGCCATAGCTTTAGCGACGGAGCGCGAAGTAGGCAAGGTTCACATTGAAGATACTTTTCATCGGAGATATCATGGGTCGCCCCGGCAGGGAGGCAGTTCAGCGCCTTCTCCCCGCCATTCGGGAGGAATACGGGATTGATTTTGCCATTGCCAATGGGGAGAATGCCGCAGGCGGAAAGGGTGTCACAGACAAGGTCGCGGCTGAACTCTTCGGGTATGGGATAAATGTCCTGACAGGCGGTAATCATTCCTGGCAGAACCGTGAGGGGTTCAAGGTGATTCAGGAAGAGGCGCGTATCCTCCGTCCCGCCAACTTTCCCCAGGGGCAGGACGTCCCCGGTCGCGGTGCGGCAGTGTTTCAAGACCGCACCGGCGTCAATGTCGGTGTTTTGAACCTCCAGGGGCGTGTTTTTATGTCGCCTCTGGACTGTCCTTTTCAATCAGCACTGCGGGAAATATCAACACTTTGTCAGGAGACAAAAATTATCATTGTGGATTTCCACGCCGAGGCGACAAGCGAAAAGGTCAGCATGGGATGGTTTCTTGATGGCAGGGTCGCCGCGGTCGTCGGCACACATACGCATGTCCAGACCGCCGATGAGCAGATACTTCCCCATGGAACTGCATATATTACTGATGTGGGAATGACCGGTCCGCATGACGGTGTGATTGGCATAAAAAAGGATATTGTCCTCGAAAGCATGATTTCTCGTCTGCCCGTGAGGCACCAACTCGCCGAGGGAAACATCCGCTTGAATGGTGTCATTGTTACTATAGACCCGGAGTCTGGCAGGGCGACTGACATCGAGAGGCTCTCGCGTCACGCCTGAGGCAGAGAGAGATTGAGTCATTGAGTGATTTATCTCCAGAGGAGAGTCATTTGATATTTATAAATGAATCAATGAATCAATCTCTCAATGATTCAATTTAAATATGTTGAACTATGATGTCATTGTTGTGGGTGCGGGACATGCAGGATGCGAGGCGGCTCATATTGCCGCCCTCATGGGGGCGAAGACCCTTCTGATTACGATTCAGCTGGATGCCATTGCGCGCATGTCTTGCAATCCCGCCATAGGCGGACTTGCCAAGGGGCAACTCGTGCGGGAGATTGACGTCATGGGCGGGCTCATGGCGCGCGCCACGGACGCCACTGGCATACAGTTCCGCATGCTCAACACAAGCAAGGGACCCGCCGTCCGCTCACCGCGCGCCCAGGCTGACAGGGCACAATATTCCCTCTGGATGAAAAGAGACCTTGAGAGAACTCCAAACCTTGACCTCCGCCAGGGAACTGTCACTGAGCTCATGACGGATGAAAAAGGGGTATGCGGTGTCATCCTTGAATGCGGCACGCGCATTTATTCAAGCGCCGTCATTCTCACAACGGGAACGTTCCTTGATGGCGTTGTGCATATCGGTCTCAGAAATTATCCTGCAGGACGTGCAGGCGAACCGTCCGCCGATAAACTCTCAAAAAGCCTTGCCGCGCTGGGACTTAATCTCGGACGCTTCATGACAGATACCCCGCCGCGGCTTGACGGTCGCACCATTGATTACAGCGGTCTTGATGTCCAGTATGGTGATGAACCGCCCGTGCCGTTCTCCTTCTCTACCGTCGCCCTCAACCGTCCCCAGATGCCCTGTTACATCACATTCACCAACCCTGAAACTCATAAAATCGTCCGCGAGAACCTTGAACAATCCCCCGTTTATGCCGGAATGCTGGATGCCCCGCCGCCCCGCTATTGTCCGGATATTGAGACCAAGGTCGTTCGCTACCCTGAACGCGAGCGTCATCAGATATTTCTGGAACCGGAGGGACCGGAAACCAATGAAGTCTATCCCAATGGCATTTTTACGACCCTTCCGGAGGATGTGCAGGAAAAATTCATTCACACCATCAAGGGGCTTGAGCATGCACGCATGACCCGACCCGCTTATGGGATTGAATACACCTACGCGCCGCCGACGCAACTGACACTGACAGAGGAGGTGCGCGCCGCGCCCTTCCTCTTCCACGCCGGACAGATTAACGGCACATCCGGTTATGAGGAGGCTGCCGCGCAGGGCATTATGGCAGGCATCAATGCCGTTCTGAAAATAAGAGGGGAAGAACCTCTCATCCTCCACCGACACGAGGCATATATAGGCGTCCTGATTGACGACCTCGTCACCAAAGGCACGAACGAGCCATACCGCATGTTCACCTCGCGCGCCGAATACCGGCTCATCCTGCGCCAGGATAATGCAGACCTGCGGCTCATGGAATATGCCCGCCGCATCGGCGCAGTGGATGATGCCCGTTATGAAGCCTTCTGCCGCTACAGCGAGTCCATTGAAAAAGAGATTGAGCGCCTTGACCGCTCACATATCAAGACCGCACAATTGTCCGCCTGCGGCGGAGAGGAGCATGATATAGGGGATATTGAGCGGGGGATAACGCTGGCTAAATTATTGTCCCGACCAAATGTGACATACCAGCATCTTGTTGCTCTGGGAGTCAGCGCCGGTCTGAATGACCCGAGGGCGATTGAACAGGTGGAAATCTCTGTGAAGTATTCAGGTTATATCAAAAGGCAGACGGATGAGATTGAGCGGATAAGCAAGATGGAAGATGCGCAAATCCCACAGGATATGGATTTCAAGTCCCTGCGCGGCATCACAGGTGAGGCGGCAGAGAAATTAACGGAAGTCCGTCCCCGCACCATCGGTCATGCATCGCGCATCTCCGGCGTCAGTCCTGCCGACGTCGCCATACTCCTCATCCACCTCAAATCCCGCAAACGCGGCGCGTAGGAATACCCCAATACCTGCCGGAAGTAGTCTGAGGGGTAAGAATCCGAGCAAGGAAACGTGAAAATAATGAAGAAATTCTTGACAGATAAAGAAAATTATGACACAGCTTTAGTTTACAAATCTTTAAATCCTGTATATATTAATAAGAAGGGGAGATTTTTATCGAGAAATCGGGCATTTCTGTCAAAATGGGCGAGACTTCAGTTAAGGTAAGTTAATTGATTTTTCATAGGTGGGAATTATAATGAAAAGAACTGTTATATCGAGTACCAAAATCATTCTGGTGATGGCATTATTCTCGATATTGCTTGTGGCGCAGGTTTGGAGTGACGAAACAACCACCCACACGCTGACCTATACGGCAGGGGAACACGGCTCAATCACCGGCACATTATTCCAGATTGTCAATGATGGCACTGACGGTAGCCCAGTGACGGCGTTTCCGGACTCGGGTTATCACTTTGTGAAATGGAGCGACAACAGCACGGATAATCCCAGGACGGACACGAACGTGACGGCTGACATCAATGTGACAGCGATTTTCGCCGTAACACCCACCCCGACACCAACGCCAACGCCTACACCGACGTCTACACCAACGCCGACCCCAACCCCAACGCCAACGCCAACACCAACACCAATTCCGCCTACACCTACTCCTACACCTACACCAATTCCGCCAACGCCTACGCCAACGGCAACGCCTACACCAACACCTACACCAACGCCAACGCCAACACCGACGCCTACACCGATACCGCCGACACCTACACCTACACCAACGCCTACGCCTACGCCGACACCGACTCCAACACCCACACCCACACCAACGCCTACAATAACGCCAACGGCAACGCCTACACCAACGCCGACCCCAACGCCGACGCCAACACCGACACCGACGCCAACACCTACAATAACGCCAACGCCAACGCCAACGCCAACACCGACACCGACGCTTACGCCGACGCCTACGCCTACACCGACTCCAACCCCAACACCGACACCGACACCTACACCTACACCTACACCAACGCCTACGCCGACACCAACACCAACACCGACGCCTACACCGATACCGCCGACACCTACTCCTACACCTACACCAATTCCGCCAACACCAACGCCAACACCGACGCCGACGCCTACGCCTACACCGACACCAACACCAACGCCGATTCCGCCAACACCAACGCCTACAATAACGCCAACGGCAACGCCTACACCGACGTCTACACCACTGCCAACATTTACACTGACCTATACGGCAGGGACGCACGGAACCATCAGCGGCACAACGCCGCAAACGGTTAATTACGGTGCAAGCGGCACCGCGGTGACGGCGGTTGCGGACACAGGTTATCACTTTGTCAACTGGAGTGACGCCAAGACGGACAATCCGAGGACGGATACGAATGTGACGGCTGACATCAGCGTGACGGCGAACTTTGCCATCAATACCCACACGCTGACCTATATGGTGGTGGCGCACGGCACGATTAGCGGCACATCGCCGCAGATGGTCAATTATGGCGGAAGCGGCACCGCGGTGACGGCGGTCCCAGCCACGGGATACCACTTCGTCAACTGGAGCGACGGCGTGTTGACCGCCATGCGGACGGACACGAACGTGAAGACCAACATCACCGTGATAGCCATTTTCATGACCAACTTTTACACGGTCATATTCCAGACCGACGGCACAGCGGGCGCAACTCTCACCGGCACAACAACGCAGATGGTCAACCCCGGCGCCGACTGCACAGCGGTGAGGGCAAACGCGCCGACCAACTACCACTTCGTCAAGTGGACAAAGGGCGGTGTGAACTACTCAACCGACAACCCGCTCACGGTGACCTATGTGATGGAAGATATGACCTTAAAAGCGATCTTTACGTCCACCAAACCCTCGGTTGCTAAGAATTGGCATCTTTATGAATGATGAGCAAAGAGGGAGGTTTCTTTTCCAAGAAAACGTAAAATTATGAAAATATTATTGACAGATTCAATAAAGTTGGTGCATATATAAAAGTTAATGAAAAAGTGTAAAAAGTTCTTGACAAAGAAAACATGCGACTTAAAATTTCTTCCCCTTTATTTCATTATTTTACTCTTTAGCAGTAAATTTATATTTCATTGGAGGTTGTCTTAATGAGAAAAACTACTATCTTGAATGCCAACGCAATCATTCTGGTGATGGCATTGCTCTTGGTGACTTTCGCCGCCACACCAACGCCAGTAACTTTGACCTTTAACTCGGTGGCTGATGCCTACGTAGAAAGTACCAACCCCAATAACAACTATGGCGGCGGCACCACTATGAATGTGAGGAGCCGTAGCAATCCCTCTGCCTTTAACCAACGCTCCTTTGTGCGGCTTCCCATCTCCGGCATTCCTCCAGGGTCGACCATTTCGACAGCCTACCTGAGGCTTTATATGGTTACGGCGCCTGGAGCCACGCGGAACTATGAAGCACACCGGATTACGGCAGTCTGGGTGGAGAACACCATTACCTGGAACACTCAGCCTGCCGTTGCCGGCGCCCCCACCAGCACTATAGCCTCAGGGACAACATCGGGTGTGTGGCTACAGTGGACTGTTACAAGTGATGTTGCATTGTTTTACGCGGGGACCAGCGACTATGGGTGGCGGATAAAGGACTCGACAGAGCTCGGGAATAACAATGTGGGTACTTTCGATACCAGAGAGTTTGGTGCAGCCAATGACCCGGAGTTGGTGGTGACTTATATTCCGCCAACCTTCACAATCACTACGGCGGTAGTTGGGAACGGGACGTGCGTGGCGAATCCCGTTACGGTGGACTACGGTTTGACCTCGGACATTGTGGTAACACCAGCGATCGGCCACCATATTGTGAGCGTGGTCGACACCGTGGAAGGGGCAAAGTCCGGCTCCTACACGACGACGGCGGTGACCGGCAACCGTACTGTGACGGCGACCTTCGCCATTAACACATATACGCTGACTGCGAACGGGAACCACGGCTCGGTTGCGAAGGTGCCTGACCTCGCGGAGTATGATTACGGCACAACCGTGGGTCTGACGGTGTCACTGTATACGGGATACCACTTCACAGACTGGGATGGCGACTTCCCGCCCGGGCACGAGACGGACAATCCTCTTGTGGTGACGATGGACACTAACAAGACGCTCACGGCAAACTGTGCCATTAACACATACACGCTGACCTATACGGTGGGTGCGCACGGCTTATCAATCAGCGGCGTGACTCCGCAGACGGTCAATTACGGCGGAAGCGGCAGTCCGGTCGAGGCGATGCCGGCCACGGGCTACCACTTTGTCAACTGGAGTGACGCCGTCACGGACAATCCGAGGACGGACGAGGAGGTGACGGACGACATCAGTGTGACTGCGAACTTCGCCATTAACACATACACACTGACCTATACGGCGGTTGCGCACGGGACCATCAGCGGTGTATCGCCGCAGACGGTCAATTACGGCGGAAGCGGCAGTCCGGTCGAGGCGATGCCGGCTACGGGCTACCACTTTGTCAACTGGAGTGACGCCGTCACGGACAATCCGAGGACAGACGAGGAGGTGACGGACGACATCAGCGTGACTGCGAACTTCGCCATCAACACATACACGCTGATGGTGAACGGGAACCACGGCTCGGTTGCGAAGGCGCCGGACCTTGCGGAGTATGATTACGGCACAACCGTGGGTCTGACGGTGTCACCGTATACGGGATACCACTTCACAGACTGGGATGGCGATTTCCCGCCCGGGCACGAGACGGACAATCCTCTTGTGGTGACGATGGACAGTAACAAGACGCTCACGGCGAACTGTGCCATCAACACGTTCACAGTCACTACGGCGGTAGTTGGGAACGGGACGTGCATAGCGAATCCCGTTACAGTAGACTACGGTTCGACCTCGGACATTACAGTAACACCGGCGGCCAACCACCATATTGTGAGCGTGGTTGACAGCGTGGAAGGGTCCAAGTCCGGCTCCTACACGACAACGGCGGTGACCATCAACCGTACTGTGACGGCGACCTTTGCCAT